>OFGK01000064.1_pt1 | contig 110628 bp, 91 predicted proteins | sample 1521771 | NCBI WGS metagenome assembly OFGK01 (sample SAMEA3504088, study PRJEB24116) | mouse gut metagenome | biome: mouse gut; feature: mouse-associated habitat; material: faeces | place: Denmark | collected 2011 | reverse complement strand
TGATAATTACATTATACCAAATATAGGCGGTGGTATCTACTTTTTCAGCGGCCTCAGTATAACTGGGGTGGTTCTTATGTTCATGCATGCAAAGGCACGGATAATCCGCAGCATGTTAAAGATATTATTCTTGCGGTAACTGCAAACAAGGATAATTTGTTAAAAATATCGAAGGAGAAAACGGACTTTACGAATACACAAAGCAGCATGAGAGAAGCGGCTGCAGATGATGCAAATTTCTCTTCCGAGTTCCTTGGGGGTCAGAATCCTTTTAAATATTTTGCACCGGTTGCAGAAAATATTGTCATAGCGCCGCTTTCTGCATACGATCAGGGATGTGTTGAATTGATACAGAATACTTTCGGCGATTATTTCCAAGGAAATGTCGACTATGACAAAGCAAAAGCTAATTTTGAAACAGCGATCAAAGAACGTTATCCGGAAATCAGCGAAGTAGTATGGCCGGATTAATAACCGATAAACTGCGGCGCCGGAACGCGCTGCAGTTTATAAAAAGAAAGGAATGATAGTTTATGAGATCGAAAGGTAAAAAAGTAAATTATGCAAAATGGGGATATATTTTTATTTTTCCGTTTTTTGCAAGTTTTTTCATTTTTTCATTTATTCCTTTGATGGATACAATCCGGTATAGCTTTTATGAATACTATCGTTCAGGAATCAAAGAAATCGGACCGAATTTTATCGGTATAGAAAATTACCTTAATCTACTGAAATCAGATATGCTTAAATATGCAGAAAACACATTGATATTATGGATTATTGGATTTATTCCACAGATCGTAATAGCGTTGGTGCTTGCAGAATGGTTTGTCGACGCTCGTCTGAAGATCCACGGGACACAATTTTTTAAGGTAGTCATTTACCTGCCGAATCTGATCATGGCGTCTGCATTTGCTATGTTGTTTTTCACTTTGTTTTCCACGAGTGGACCAATTAATGCGATTCTGATGTCATTAGGATGGATTAAGGCTCCGATTGATTTTATGGGAAGCATATTAGGAACAAGGGCGTTAGTGGGATTGATGAATTTCTTAATGTGGTTCGGAAATACTACGATCATGCTGATGGCAGCGATCATGGGAATCAGTCCGGATATATTTGAGGCATCTGAAATAGACGGATGCAACAGTGTGCAGCGCTTTTTTAAGATCACACTTCCGTTGATACGTCCGATTCTTGCTTATACGCTGATCAATTCTATCATTGGCGGGCTTCAGATGTTTGATGTTCCTCAGATTTTAACGAATGGACAGGGAAATCCGGACCGTACTTCTATGACTTTGATCATGTTCCTAAACAGTCATTTAAAAAGTAAGAATTATGGCATGGCGGGCGCTTTATCCGTTTATCTGTTTATTGTCAGCGCTGTTTTGTGCTTTGTCGTATATCGCATGATCAATAATGAAGATTTGAATGGAGCAAAAACAGTTGCTAAAAAGAATGGAAGGTAGGAGGGGATGAGAACATGAAGGCGAAAACATTAAGCCGTATGAGGAGTATTTTTGCACATTTGGTACTGATTATTTTATCTTTTATGTGTTTGTTTTTCTTTTATATCTTATTGATCAATGCGACCCGTTCTCATGCAGACCTGCAGAAAGGATTTTCGGCATTTCCGGGAAAGGCTCTTTTGCAAAATTTTATGAACGTTGCAAATGATGGAACGTTTCCTATGCTGCGGGGGATTTTAAACAGCCTGATCGTGTCCGGCAGCAGTGCCGCGATCTGTACATATTTTTCAGCACTAACGGCGTATGGTCTGTACGCATATGATTTTAAATTCAGGAAAGCGGCCTTTACCTTTATCATGGCCATTTTAGTTATGCCGACACAGGTTACTGCGATGGGGTTTCTGCGATTGATTACTAAAATGGGTATGTATGATACTTTGTTACCAATGATCATTCCGTCCATTGCATCGCCGGCAGTTTTTTACTTTATGTACAGTTATCTGCAGTCATCCCTTCCCCTGTCTTTGGTAGAGGCGGCAAGGATTGACGGTTCCATGGAATTTAGAACGTTTAATCAGATTATTCTTCCGATTATGAAGCCGGCGATCGCAGTGCAGGCAATCTTTACTTTTGTCGGTTCTTGGAATAATTATTTTGTTCCTGCATTGGTTATCCAGTCAAAGGACAAAATGACAGTGCCGATTTTGATTGCAATGCTGCGCGGCGCTGATTATATGAATTTCGATATGGGTAAAATATATATGATGATTATGATAGCGATTGTACCGATCATTGTTGTTTACCTGGTTCTGTCTAAATATATCATCGCTGGGGTTACGCTTGGCGGCGTAAAAGAGTAATTTTTTACATTTTATATGAAATTTTCGGTATATGTGGTCAGGGCTGCTGTGGGAAAAGACGGTTAAGTCAGGGAAATTTTAAATTTTCTTGACTTAACCGTCTTTTCCTGTATACGATAAGTAAAAAGATAACAGTTTAGCGCAGTTGTGGCAAAGCGGGGAGAACCGTAAAGGAAAGAGGGTAATATTTGCTGAATCTAGCGCATAGGCTGGCAGAAACGGGGCAGAAATATGGAAAAGATCATATGTGTACTTGGAATGCATCGGAGCGGGACTTCTATGCTGTGTGGAATTTTGGAGGGATTTGGAGTTACTTTCGGAGCGTCCCATTTGCTTTATCAGGGAGACGAATATAACCGCGACGGTTATTTTGAAATAAAGGAAATCCGTTTGATCTACGAAAAACTGTTTTCGGAGATTTGTTCCTCTTGGAGGTCAACGGCCCTTCTTAAAGAAGAGATCTTTGAGAAGGAAAAAGCGGCCAGAGCAGATTACTATGCAGGCTGGATCGCGGACAGCGTGGAAAAGTGTATGGGTGGCGTGGAAAAATTGTGGGGATTTAAGGAGCCGTCCACCTCTTTGCTACTGCCGCTTGTAAAGAGATCCTTTTCTTTTTTAAAAAGAAAACCCCTTTATGCGGTCATGGTGCGTAATCCGATAGAAGTAGCCGCGTCGCTGAGGCGCAGGGAAGGAATGGAGGAAGGGCAGGCGCTCCGCCTTTATATGAAATATTATATCAGTATTTTAAAGCATATGAAGGGAGAAGAGGCCGTGTTTTTCCAAAAGGAAGAATTGGTATCCAAAAAGGAACAGGCATTTTGGAAACTGGACAGCCGGATTTTTTCGGGGGAATTATCGGCAAAAGAGAAAACGGCTGAAGAATTGGAAAAGTATGTCAAAACGGAGTATTTTCATGCGGATTATGGAAATGGGAGAGTACAGAAATACGGAAATGCGCTTTTACAGGACTTGTACGATTACTTAAATCTGCTCTGCCGGCGGGATATCCCCATAGAAAAATGGCCGGACGGCAGTCAATCTGCCGGACAGGAAGAAGGAAAGGCGGCAGAAAGGCGTCAAAAGGCGTACAGGGAAACCGGGGAAGTTTCCGTATATGAAAAGGCATTGGAATTTGAAAGGCGGTATCGGGCCGAAATAGGAGAATTTGGAGAAAAAGCCGTGCAGGACGCCTATGCGGAGGCGGAGTACAGGAAAGAACAGATGGAGTCTTTTGCCGAGCAGCTAACCCTGTATAGGCAATGGCTCAAGAATAAAATGTACAATGTGGACTGCCTGACATTTTTAGAAGAGAAGGGAATAAAAAAGCTTGGCGTATACGGCGAGGGGGAAACCTGCAGTTTCTTTTTGAAAGCGTGTGCGGAAACGGCGGGAAAAACCGGAATAGAAACGGTATATTATAATAAGGGTGACAAAAGGGAAACGGAGTGTCCGATAGAAATTCCCCAAATACAACTTCCGTCCGTGGTGCGGACAGATGCGGTGGTCATCGCGGACAGCGGCAGAAAAGCGGATGCGGAAAGATCAGGAGAGTTTATCAGAGAGTATCTGCGGGCGGGGGCGGCGGAATGTGAGATCCTTTATTTGGACGAGCTGCTAAAGGATTCTTATGAGGAAGAGATGTACAGAAGGGAGAAAGACAGGAAAAATATTGATGCAGGCAGGAACGGGATGAAAGAATGGCAGGGAACCAAGGAGGAAAATCAGAAAAAGGGTATACTGATTTTTAAAAGCAGGTCGCTTTGTTATGCTTCTACCGATTATTTTGCAGAACGTCTTGCCGAGGCTTTTGAAAAGTCCGGGTATCGGGCGGATATTTTAGATTTTGATAACGAAGGGGATATCAGATTGGAAGAAGCGTTAAAGCGAGAGTATTCGGCGCTTTTTGATTTTAATTCCGACCTTCCTAAAGCTTATATGGAGGATGGCAGGCATTATTTGGATTGTTTTCACGCGCCCTTTTTTCAAATACTTTTAGACCATCCAATGTATTTTCATGCATCCTTAAAGGAAAATCTGAAGGAAGAATACGTCTGCTGCATTGACGAAGGGCATGCAGAGTATGTGAAAAGGTATTATCCTAACGTAAAAGGCGCTTTCTGTATGCCAATTCCGGGGATTCCGGCAGGAGATCTTGAAAAGTTGCCTTCGTTGGAAGAAAGGAAGATGGATATTTTCCTTCCTGCAACCTATGAAAATCCTGAAAAATATGAACAGGAGATTGGACAGGCGATTCCGGATATTCAGGAAGGAATTTGGGATATTATAAATCAGATGAAGAAAACGCCGGAACTTTCTATGGAAAAGGCGCTTGAAAATATGCTTGTAAGCCAGGAAATGGACTGTCTTGACAGAAAAGGAAAAGCGACCATATTTCATGCCCATTTTCTTGCGGATATGTATATCAATGCGTATTACAGAGAAAAGGCGGTAAAGGAGCTTTTAAAAAGCGGGATAAAAATCCATGCCTGCGGACAGGGGTGGGAACGGTTTGTCTGCGAAGGGAGAGAAAATCTGACTGTGATTCCGGCGGTGGATTTCAAAGAAATCAGCGGCTTAATGAAACAGGCGAAAATTGTTTTGAATATAGCGTATGCTTTTAAAAACGGATGCCATGACCGGGTACTCAGCACTATGCTTGCGGGAGCTGTCAGCGTTACTTCAAAAAGCCCTTATATGGAAATGCATTTTAGCGAAGAGGATCTTGTGTTTTACCGCATGGGAGAATTGGAAAAACTGCCGGAACTGCTACGCGAGACGGCCCGGAATATAAACGGACTTAAAAGAATTGCCCAAAACGGATATCGGAAAGCTGCGGAAGAATATACTTGGGAGAAACGGGTACAGGAATTTATGGATTTAGTAGACAGACAGCATGAATAATTCCCCAACATTTCCACATACTAACTCCATAGTTACGCTACAAAAAGCAGAAAAACAATGGAGGAAATACACAAATATGAAAGCAACGGGAATTGTTAGACGAATAGATGATTTGGGACGTATTGTAATACCGAAGGAGATCAGAAGGACGCTTCGGATCAGGGAAAGCGATCCGTTGGAGATTTTTACGGACAGGGAAGGAGAGATCATTTTAAAGAAATACTCTCCCATCGGTGAAATGAGCACTTTTGCAAAGCAGTATGCGGAAAGTCTTTCGCAGGTTTCAGGGCATACGGCGCTGATCACGGACAGAGATCAATTTATCGCCGTTTCCGGCGGTTATAAGCAGGCGCTTGGACGGGCGATCAGCAGGGACTTGGAAGAAAAAATAAACAACAGGGAGAACGTGGTAGCCACAAAGGGAGACAGAAACTTTATATCCGTATTTGCCGAAGGAAACGATGATTATATACATGAGGCAGTGAGCCCCATTATTTGTGAGGGCGATGTGATCGGCGCGGTCGTATTGATCGAGAACGACAATAAATCCAAGATGGGAGAAGTGGAGCAAAAACTGATCTTATCGGCGGCAGGCTTTTTGGGCAGACAAATGGAGCAGTAGAAGGAAAATCGGAGTGTTATGGGCAGCCGGATATCTGTTGTGGCATATAGTAGTATGAACGATTGTTATACGGGATTGGATTTCACTTGACATACCTAGATATTCTATGTATAATGCAAGCATAGATTATCTAGGTATTTTTATACGGGAAGGGAGGAAGAAAATGGATAAAAAACTTATGGCCATGGGGATTTCAATGCTGATTTTGAAGTTGCTTGGGACAGAGGACATGTACGGTTATCAGATGATCAAAGAGTTAGAGGAAAGAAGTGAAAATATTTTTTCTTTGAAAGAGGGGACGCTTTATCCGGTTTTACATAATTTGGAATGGCAAGGGGATATTGAGAGTTATGAAAAAGTTTCCGGAACGGGAAGAAAACGGAAATACTATCATCTTACTCAAAGCGGAAGAAAGACGCTTGCCCAGAAGCAGGAAGAATGGAGCGCTTTTCGGGGCGCGGTGGAAAAAATACTGAAAGGTCCTGCATACGAAAGCATGGAATACGAAAGCAATATCAGTATATTGGCGAAGAACGGAGGGATACCGTATGGGATTTAACATTCATGAATCGGCCTGCGTACAGGAATTTTTCGCAGTGGTGCAGGAACAGATCAGTTATAAACCCGTCGTAAAGACAGCGTGCAGGGAATTAGAAGACCATATTGAAGATAAGACGGAAACATACATAAGGGAGGGAATGAGTGAAGATAAGGCCGTATTTCAGGCGGTAAAGGAAATGGGGGATCCGGCGGTGTTGGGCGTAAAGCTGAATCAATCTTATTGTCTGCAAAAGGAACATAAACTTTTAGGGTGTGTTCTGCTTGGCGTATTCGGAGGTATTTTGTCAAATCTGGCATATGGGTATGAGCTTGCTTATTCTTCCTATTTTCTCCTTGGCATTGCTGTGCTGTTTGCAGTGATTATTTACGGCTATCGGTTTTGCGTGGCGCATATAAGGGGACTGTCGGCAGCGGCGGCAGTATATGGCGCAGCATGGGGCGTTTATGGGATCTTACAAGGAATACTGAAGAGCAAAGGTCAGCTTTCGGTAGAGGAAATAGTATGGCTGTGGAATACAAATAGCGGCAGCTTTTTTTCTGAATGGATCTATACTTTTTTTCGCTCCATGACGCTCCGGTTCAACGGAATGTTTCTGATGGTTCCGTTTTGCGCGGTTTTTCTTTACAGGGGAATGGCGGAAAGTAAACGATGTCCAAAGGCCAAGCCTGCTCCGGTTAAAGCGGATAAGCCGGATAACGGGTATGGGAGTAAGAAAATATTGGGAATGGCCGCGTCCGGAATATTGATGCTGTCCGTGGCGGCAGGCGCTTTTGCTTTTCCGGGAAAATATCTGCTCTCAGCCATTGCTATTGTGGCGGTTTCTTATCTGGCTCTCTCATTGGCTGTCATATGGAAAGAAGACAGGAGGGGGATACCTGTCGCCGTATTATGCGTTACATTGATCTGTACAGTATTTTTAGCGTCCTGTAGGAAAGAAGAGTTAAGCGGAGGCACGGAACTTTTTTTTACGCCTGAAAAACAAGCGGAGGATGTTTGGGAGGACGGCTATAACAATGTCCTGATCAAGGAGCTGCTGGGGCGGTCGAAACTGATTGGAGGCATCGGATTAACGGAAGAAGAAATCGAAAGATATGGTACGGGGGAATGGTACTTCGGAGAGGGGGAAAAAGAATATAGAGGTATTTTCCGTGAAGGGGAGAGCCATCGGTTAGAGGACATCCTGCCGCAGCATTACCTGAACAATTACCGGATCGCTTATGTGATCGTCCGATACGGTTGGTTAGCCGGGATTTTGTTTTTAGCGGGCCTTGCCGGATTGTGCGGATTACTTTTTTATACGGCCTTCCGTATCAGGAACCGGTATGGATTTTTACTGGCATTTGGGAGCAGCATGGTGCTTATGATGCAGATATTGCTTTATGTGTTGGGAAACTTTGGGTATCAACTGGGGAATTTCCCAAACCTGCCTTTTCTTTCGGAAGGCATTGTCAGTGTCATCATTAATATGGTCTTAGTAGGATTGATCCTGTCCGCATATCGGTATGACAGAGTAACGGATGAGAACGCCGTACCGGTACGGAAAAAGGGAAAGAGGGTGCAGGATGCGTGACGGTCCGGCTGACAGGGACAAAGCCGGATCATTATAAAAAGGCAGTAAAGGTTTCGACTTTCGGACTTTATGAATTGTAATATCCATCCGTATATGTTAAACTTTGAATAGTGAATTATAGATTGTGATCCGACTTAGTTTTAGAAATCAATATCCGCTGAAGCGGACAAGGAGAGTATTTATGAGAAAGATTGCTCTTATCATGGACGGGTGGAAACAGTTCTTTACTTATGCATGGCCGGCCGGAATATTAGAGAGGATACATGAAACGAATGAAGATGTTAATCTGTACATATTTACCAGCTCGGGGAATTGGAGTAAAGACGAAGATTATACTATAGGAGAATATAATATATACAGGCTGCCGAAGCTGGACGAATTTGACGGCGTAATTTTGGATCTGGATAATATTATCTGCGAAGATGTACAGAAAGAACTGATCCAAAGGATAGAAAAGCTTCAAATACCGGTCATATCTATCGGAAAAGAAGCTTCTGATTTTTATTATGTAGGGATCAATAATTATGAAGCCATGCAGGTAGTCATAAGGCATCTGCATCAGCATCATGGATGCCGCAGGTTTTGGTTTATCATGGGGCCTGAGGGAAATTATGAAAATGAACAGAGGCTGAAGGCGCTCAGGGATTATATGACGGAACAGGATATCCCGTTTTCGGACGAGGATTTTTATCTTGAAAATTTTGAATACCAGTGCGGCATCAACGGCTTTGAACGGCTTTATGACAGGTGGCGGACCGTACCGGAGGCGATTATCTGCGGCAATGATAATATTGCAGTGGGAGTGTGTGAAGCGGCGAAAGCGCACGGCTTTACCGTGCCGGAAGATTTTTTTGTTACCGGATTTGATAATTTTGACAAGGCGGAATATTATGTACCTCAGATTTCAACGGTAGAGCATAATAGGGAAGAGGTCGGATATTGCTGTGCCGATCTGCTGTTAAAGTTATGGGCCGGGGAAAATTTGCCAAGATTTCATTATACGAGTGCGGAAGGGATCTTTTGGGGAAGCTGTGGATGCCGGAGAGACGATATTGCACTGGATGCCAGAGAGCATTTGAAAAACCAGATTTTGTATGGGATCGAGTCCGGGGAGTTTGACGAAGAGGTGCTTTTTTTGGAATATGAACTGATGCAGTGCAGTACGGTAAAAGAAATGATGAACTGTATTCCCCAATGTATTCCGTCCATGCGCTGCGACGCCATGTATCTGATTTTGGACGATCATATCAATGCGTTTAAGAAGCATCCCGAACTTTATATCAATCAACAGTTGGTGGACGACGAAGGTTTTTGCACGATAGGCTACCCGGATACGATGAAAGTGAGTTTTGCTTATGAAGACGGCAAGGTGCTGGATACGGAGGATATGTCTATTCAAAGTATTTTCCCGATGTTCGATTATAAGGAGGGGGGAAAAAATTTTCTCTTCCTGCCGTTACATTTCAGAAGTAAGACGGTAGGATATTTCGTGATTCGTAATGCGGTCTATTTAATGGAGAAACAGTACCTTTTCCAGATCATCAAGACGCTGACTACGGCGATCGAGAACCTTCATAAAAAAGAAAAGCTGGAATATATGAATCAAATGTTATCGGAATTATATGTCAGGGATGCGATGACGGGAATGTATAACCGTTTTGGATACCAGAGTCTTGCGATGGATTATTTTAAACGGATGCATGGGAACGGAAAGAGTATTCTGATCATGTTCATTGATTTAGACAGGTTAAAATACATTAATGATAATTTTGGACACGAATGGGGCGATTTTGCTATTATAAGGACGGCAAAGACGATCATGAAATATTGTGATAAGGAAGCGATTCCGGCGAGGACGGGCGGGGATGAATTCGTCCTTGTCCAGCGCAGTATATCGCAGGAAGAGCTGGATGGAATGATAGCGAATATCCGCCATGAGCTTGCGGAGATCTCAGAGAAGGAAAAGGCGCCCTTTTGTTTAAGCGTCAGCGTGGGCATGACGCTCACATCGCCTGAGAGCGGGAAGTCCATGGAGGACTATGTCAGAGAAGCGGATGAGATCATGTATCAGGAAAAGACCGCAAAGAAAATGGCACGGAAATCAGAAAAGGAAGAATGCAAAAGAGGCGAATAAAGAGAAAATAAAAACGAAGTAAAATAGGAAACCGCAGACATATGCCGGAGCGTCCGGACATAGGTCTGCGGTTTGGTTTTGGATAACGTTTTGAACCGTCATGCTCTGTTCATCTGGCTCAGCAGTTCGATTTTGGTGTCATAAAGTTTTTGTGAAAGATCTACATAGACTTCATGCGGATTTACAAGCCGTCTTGTTTCTTCCCAAAGCGTGTCCAATTCTTTCAGGCAGTATTCCCTGATCTCCATAGTTTCCGGCGAGGTATAGACACATTCCCCGTTTAAGAATATCGGGACCAAAAGCTCCCTCAGCGTATAGCTCCCGGCGTCTAAATGCGTATTCTTCCAAGGCTCTGTCGGATCGAATAAAAGCAGTCCGCTTTCTTCGTCAAAGTGTTCTTCGGTAAGGCAGATCAGGTCGGCTTTTATTTTGCCTGATTCTTTTTCGTAAACACGATAAATTGTTTTGTTCCCCGGATTCGTTACTTTTTCCGAATTTTCCGAAAGCTTGATCTTGGGAATAAAGTTCCCCTGCCCGTCCCTTATGGCGGCAAGTTTATATACGCCGCCGAAAGAGGGGTTATCTTTGGAGGTGATCAGGTTCGTGCCTACGCCCCACGAGGTAATGGTTGCGCCTTGCGTTTTTAAGCTGTCGATCAAAAATTCATCCAGATCGTTGGAGGCGGAGATAACAGCGTCCGTAAAGCCGGCTTCATCCAGCATTTTTCTGGCCCGTTTGGAAAGGTAAGCAAGATCCCCGCTGTCTAAGCGGATGCCGTAATTATTAAGATCGATCCCGCTTTCCCGCATTTCCCGGAATACGCGGATGGCATTGGGGACGCCGGATTTTAGCGTATCGTAAGTATCGACTAAAAGGATGCATGCCCCCGGATACATATCCGCGTAGGTTTTAAAAGCAGTATATTCGTCGGGAAAACTCATGATCCAACTGTGCGCGTGGGTACCTTTTACGGGGACGTCAAAAAGTTGTCCGCAAAGGACGTTGGAAGTGCCGATGCATCCGCCGATCACCGCCGCTCTTGCGCCAAGTACGCCGGCATCCGGACCTTGCGCGCGGCGCAGGCCGAATTCCATGATGCCGTCGCCCTTTGCGGCGTAACATACCCGGGCAGCCTTAGTGGCGATCAGGCTTTGATGATTGAGGATATTTAAAATGGCAGTCTCTACAAGCTGCGCCTCCATGATCGGGGCAATGACTTTGACCATAGGTTCTCTCGGAAACATGACGGTGCCTTCGGGGATCGCGTAAATATCGCCGGAAAATTTAAAATTTTTTAAATAAGCTAAGAAATCGTCCTCGAAAATGCCGAGGCCTTTCAGATAATCGATATCTTCCTGATCAAAATGCAGGTCTTTGATATATTGGATCACCTGCTCTAATCCTGCTAAAATGGCGTATCCGCCGCCGCAGGGGTTATTGCGGTAAAAAGCATCAAAAATAACGGTTTCATTACGGTCTTTGTGTTTAAAATAGCCCTGCATCATTGTCAGTTCATAAAGATCCGTTAGAAGGGTAAGGTTTTGTTTGCTCATATTTTTCCTCATTTCTGCACGGTTCGATGATAAAGACCCGTATGTGGGCCGCAAGTCTGCGGGTCCGTGCGAACGCAAACTTTGGAAAGGTGCGTAAAGCGTTTCCGCGCTGTCAAAGTATGCCGGTTTCACTTATTGTTTGTACCGTAGGGCAGCAGGCCGGGAAACGTAACAAGGTACTTATTCCGTATATGTTGTACCGGTTATTTGTCTAATATGTACATTATAACATAAATAGTTTGGTAATGAGACAGAATTGTAAATTGTCAGTATTTTGAGTATAATAGTTAATTATAGAAAGAAAAAGGAGGATCTATTTATGGGAAGTAAGCGCAATATCATTGTGGGACAGTCGGGAGGTCCCACTGCCGTGATCAATTCCAGTCTGGCGGGAGTGTATAAGACAGCTAAGGAGAGAGGCTTTGATAAAGTATACGGAATGCTGCACGGAGTGCAGGGATTTCTGGATGAACAGTATGTAGATCTGTCTACGCAGATCCACAGCGATATCGACATTGAATTATTAAAGCGTACTCCGTCGGCTTTTTTGGGTTCCTGCCGGTATAAATTGCCTGAGATCCATGAGAATCCTGAGATTTATGAAAAACTGTTCCAGATCATGGATAAGTTAGAGATCGAAGCTTTTATTTATATTGGCGGAAACGATTCTATGGATACCATTAAGAAATTATCTGATTATGCGATCGTCAAAGGACATTCTCAGAAATTCTTAGGCGTACCGAAGACGATTGACAACGATCTGGCCCTTACGGATCATACGCCGGGCTTCGGGAGCGCTGCAAAATATATTGCGACTTCCACAAAAGAGATCATCAGGGACGCGCTGGGACTTACTTATAACAAAGAGTCTATTACGGTAATCGAGATCATGGGACGTAACGCGGGATGGCTGACCGGCGCGGCTGCCCTTGCCAAGACGGAAGAGTGCGATGGGCCGGATGCTCTTTATCTGCCTGAGGTTACTTTTGACATTGATAAATTCCTTCAGCACACCCAAGGGTTGTTAAAACAGAAAAAATCCGTTGTGCTTGCCGTATCAGAAGGGATCAAGTTAGCGGACGGAAGATATGTCTGCGAATTGTCGGGCGGTTCCGATTATGTGGATGCTTTCGGACATAAGCAGCTTCAGGGGACATCGGCATATCTTGCAAACTTTTTAGGGGCGGAGATCGGATGCAAAACGAGAAGTATCGAATTTTCCACTTTGCAGAGAAGCGCGTCCCATATGGCGTCCCGCGTGGATGTGGACGAGGCGTTTATGGTAGGCGGTGCGGCCGTAAAAGCAGCGGATGAAGGAGATAACGGAAAAATGGTAGTAATCGACCGTGTTTCGGATGATCCTTATCAAAGCGCGGCGGGCATTTATGACGTTCATAGGATCGCAAATCATGAGAAATTAGTTCCCCGCTCTTGGATGAATGAAGAAGGGAATTATGTGACCAATGAATTTATCAATTATATTGAACCGCTGATCCACGGAGATTACCAGCCGTTTATGGTAAACGGCCTGCCAAGACATTTGGTATTGAAACGGGATAAACAGTAGATCTGACAAAACAGAGCGGCAGTTCGGGTTTGGATTTGTGACAGCACACCGGAGCATGTTTGAACAATGTTCCGGAGTTACAAAAAGAACCGGGCTGCCGTAAATGTTTAACAAATACGGAGGCAGATCTATGAGGGCAGGGAACGGGAGGCGAAAACCCGGAGCGGAAGAAGGGGAATGCGGCAGCATCGGAAGGAGTGGCTAAGATGAAAAAAAGAATAACGGAATTTCTGAAAAGAGAAACCGTGCTATGCGCAGCGCTTATACTGGCGGTAATATCCATGTTTATGATACCGCCGGACAAAGAATATCTGGGATACATTGATTTTAGGACATTGGCGATTTTGTTTTGCCTTATGAGTATCATGGCGGGATTGCAGAAGATCGGAGTATTTCGGTGGGTTGCCGGGAAACTTCTCGCCTGTGTGAGGGGAAAACGCAGTCTGGTCCTGATTCTGGTCTTACTATGTTTCTTTTCCGGAATGCTCATTACCAATGACGTTGCCCTGATCACTTTTGTACCATTTACTTTTACGGTGCTTGGTATGCTGGGAGAGGAGGAGAAAAAGCGGCTGCTCTTACCGGTTGTGGTAATGCAGACGATCGCGGCGAATCTGGGAAGTATGCTGACGCCGATAGGAAATCCGCAGAACTTATATCTTTACGGAAAAGCAGGGATTTCCATCGGTGAATTTTTGTCGTTGACGCTGCCGTATACCGTTTTGGCTTTTGTGCTTTTAACGGGATGGAGCCTGATACAGGGCGGCATCTGTTCTAAGGATCAGGGCCTGTCGGCGGTATCCATACAAGAGGAGTTTCCGTCAGGAGGAAAGGCAAAATATTTGCCAGCAGTTTATTTGGTATTGTTTTTGATCTGTCTGCTTACGGTGGGACGTGTATTGCCGTGGCAGGCGGTTCTTTTGTTCGTCTTTGTATCGGTCTTTCTGACGGACAGGCAGGCGCTTGCAAGGGTGGATTATTCCCTGCTTTTGACCTTTGTGGGATTTTTTGTTTTCATAGGAAATGTAGGGAGGGTTCCCGCATTCCGTGAATTTTTGCAGAGGGTCATCGTTGGCCGGGAAGTGTACATATCCGTGATCGCCAGCCAGATCATCAGCAATGTTCCGGCGGCGCTGCTGCTGTCAGGATTTACGGAAGATTTTTCAGGACTTATCATCGGGACAAATTTGGGAGGTCTGGGGACTTTGATTGCATCCATGGCAAGCCTGATCTCTTATAAATATGTGGCAAGGGAAGAGGGGGAGCGTAAAGGAAAGTATATCGTGCTGTTTACAGTGAGTAATATTTGCTTTTTGGCGGCGCTCATCCTATTGGATATTTTGCTGCGCTATGTGTAAACCGAGGCATATTTTTTAATCCGGCATAATAAATATAGTACAAGTATAAAGAGTTTCTAAACCGTCAAGCACGCTCTAAGGAAATTTAAGTTACACAAACTGCCAAAGCAGTGCGAAGAATGTCAAGTGAGTCTGCTTGCTTTGGGCGGGCGTTCTTCTCACGGAATGTTTGGAAATATCAGAGGAAGGGGAAATATTATGAAGCTGGAAGAACTCTTTTTAGGAAAGCCGTTTATTTCCGATTTAGGGGAGGCACAGACCATAACGGAAAAGGAAAAGGAAATTGTGGTAGGACAGTATGCGGTCTGGGTTCCTGTCAGGGGAACGAAGAGGCATCAGATCGTAGAAGTCGGGGACGACCTTGGGACATTAATGAGTAAGTATAATATTTCCGAGGAAAGCGTATGCGTTTTGGTATAAGTGTGTAAAGATTTTCTAAGCTGTCAAAGTACGTCAGCTAAGAAAATCTAAGTTACACACTGAAGAATGCTAAAAGCATGCATTCTTCTCACTCATTGTTTGTGCCGCTGCAAGCGGCATGACGTGAAGTGTGTAAAGATTTTCTAAGCTGTCAAAGTACGACAGCTAAGAAAATTCAGGTTACGGCATGGAGGTTAATATGAAGATTGAGAACTTGATTGCATCGATCGGGGAAGCAGTTCAGGATGCCCATAAAATGATAGAACAAAAATATGTCAGTAATTTTTTTGACCATTATTTTCAGGGAAAAGTGGATGAAATCACAAATAAGTATACATATAAACCCAAAACAGTAGAAATATTATTTGAAAATTCTCAGGATTCAAAGGTGGTTTCGGCTCCGATAGCAGCGTTGGTACAGCATACAAATATGAATTTAGATTACGTTAAGCTGAATCTGAACATTAATGTAATAAATGAATCCGAAGAGGAAATCGAGATCACGCCGCAGGATGCGGGGGGCAAAAGCGATGCGGACAGTAGAAAATGCGGTGAGATGGAACTCCTGTTTAAGTGTCAGGATGCGCCGGAAGGGATAGCCAGAATAGAAACGTGTTTAAACAGTATTTTGTAGTTTTGCCATAAAAAAATTGCCATGAAAAAATGGCGTTTTATAAAAAAAGGAGGTAGCAGGATGGCGATCAAAGACAATTTTGTTGGATTACCGTTAGGGCTGTTAGTATCCCAGCCGATCATCGAGGTGGCGAAGGGGCAGGCGGAACTTTGCAATGTTTATTTGGACCAATTGTTCAGACTGGCCTTTAAGACCATGCCGGATACAAGCAAAGATGAAGCGGTTGAAGCGAGGATCGTGAAATTTAAGATTAACCGGATGATAGTGGACGCCAATACAGGCGAGACAAAGCCGGTTGCAGTAGAGGTGGAAGCGCCTTTGCTGTCCCTTGTTCCGGTACCCGCATTTACGATGGATGAAGCCACGGTAAAATTTACGATGGAGGTCAAGGAATCTACCGTTGACAAAATCACGGTCGGCACAGAGAATACATTCTCGGAAAATTTTGGCATATGGGGATTCAGCAGCTCGATATCGGGCAAAGTGACTACCAGTATAGAGAATACGCGTACATCCGATAAATCTGCAAAATACGAAATATATGCAAGGGCGGCGCAGCAGCCTACTGCGGAAGGAATGGCAAAGCTGACCAGTCTTTTTGCTTCTGTCATTGAACCTATTACGGTCGGAAAATAAAAGGATGCGTATGGTGAGGAAGGAGTCAAGGGGCAATGATAATCGGAAATCATGACTATACTTTTGCAGAAGTGAATTATGGCGGCCTTAATAGAGGCGTGATGATCGTGATCAACCATATTGGCGCAAATAATAATACGGAGAATTACCGGTTGGGCCACGATTATAATCCGCATGACTTAGACCCCAACTGGTATTTGAGACAGGGACACTATAGGGTGTTTTATAGGGAATTAGGTACTGCGGCGGCACGAAAACTGGAGAACGGGCAGCAGGATTGGGATCATCATATTAACTGGCCTCGCGCAATTCATGCCCGGATCAATGGAATAGGGTATCATGCAATACGTCAGGATTTGTATTAAAGAGACCGATGAACAGAGTCAGGATTAAGATTTAAAAACGTACCGCCGCCGGAACATGGTTCATGTTCCGGCGGCGGTACGTTGGGGAAAATTTGATTCCTGTAGGTTGGGGAAAATTTGATTCCGTACTTGACATATTTGCCGAAATCATGATATTTAAAATGGTGTATGAAACAAGGCGTTTATTGATATAAGAGCGTCTATTCTAAAGCAAATGGGGGACAAGCAATGAAAACAGCAGAAGAACTTCGCACAAAACTGCGTGCTATCGATCACAGGGGGTATCCGGCATATAAAGAGTTAAAAGGAGAATATGATTTTAGGGAATATATTCTTTCCATTGACCATGTACAGGGAGATCCGTTTGCGGCGCCGTCCAGACTGTCCGTCCGCGTATCGAAAGCAAAGGCGGGATTTCCGGCTGAATATTATGAAGAAACAGGGAAAAGGATCACTTTACAGGATCATCTGACCAGATTGTTTGCAAGGCAGATAGGAGGCGGCAGTTTTCAGGCGAAAGGCTCCGGGAAGAGCGGATTATTGTCGGTTTCCAGATGCGGTCAGGAGGTGTTGGAGCGTACTGCGTGCAGGGTAGACGGCGGGCTTGTTATTATGAGATTCGAGGCGGGATTCCCGGCAAACGGGCGTTCCATCAATGCGGGCGAGCTGGAAAAAATGCTTTTTTCTATTTTGCCGGAGTGCGTAAAGAAAAGTCTTTACTTTGAAAGGATCAATAAAGAGGCGTTAAAAGAAGCGGTCATGCTCTGCGAAGACCAGCAGTTTATCAGGAACGGACTGGCTAAGCAGGGGCTTTGCGCTTTTATAGCGGACGGAGCCGTTTTACCGAGACAGAGCGGCGTTTCGGATAAGCCGTTAAAAGACGCGGTAAAATTCCGGTCGCCGGAGTCCATGCAGGTGTCTTTTTTGCTTCCCAATCGGGGAAAGATCACAGGAATGGGAATCCGAAAAGGGATAACGCTTTTCGTAGGCGGCGGTTATCACGGAAAATCCACGGTATTGCAGGCGTTGCAGAATGGGGTATATAATCATATTGCGGGCGACGGCAGGGAGTTTGTGATTACGGACGAGAGTGCGGTAAAGCTTCGGGCGGAGGACGGCAGGAGCGTTTCCGATGTGGATATTTCGCCTTTTATCGCTCATTTGCCCAGCGGAAAGGATACGGGGCATTTTTCTACGGAAGATGCCAGCGGGAGCACGTCGCAGGCAGCGGGGCTGATGGAAACGATAGAGAGCGGCAGCCGCCTGTTTTTGATCGACGAGGATACTTCGGCGACCAATTTTATGATCAGGGACAGGCTGATGCAGCAGGTGATCAGCCCTAAGGAAGAGCCGATCACGCCGTTTATTAACAGGGTAAACAGTTTGTATCAGGATCTGGGGATTTCCACAGTTCTTGTGGCGGGCAGCAGCGGTTCTTATTTTCATGTGGCGGACAGTATTGTGCAGATGAAGGAATATGTACCGATAGACATTACGGAGAAAGCCAAAGAGGCTGCCCGGAATTTTGCAGTGTTTGATACCGTAAAAGAGGCGTTTCCCGATTATATAAAGGAGCGCAGGCCCAAGCCGGACATGGCGCTGAAAAAAGAAGAGCGTCTGAAAATAAAAGCGATGGGGAAAAACGAGCTGTCGATCGCCAAAAACACCGTGGAATTGAGATATTTGGAGCAGCTTAACGACGAGGAACAGACAATGGCGCTGGGATTTATCTTAAAGCAGTTAGAATGTGAACTTTTCGACGGTAAAAAGACGTTGACACAGGCAGTGGATATGCTGGAGGGCAGACTTAGCAAAAGCGGAATGGAAAGTCTGTTTGGAAAAGGGGAGGTCAGCGCGTCTTTGGCGCGTCCGAGGCGGCAGGAAATATTCGCCTGCGTGAACCGGTATCGTAAGTTATATTTTTAGAAAGCAATTTTCAAACACACTCTAGTGTTTTGCGGACTGTTAACGCGCTGGAAAAGATGGGAGAATAAAAAAGATTAAAGTTTAGAAAAATTAGTCTAAATTTTAATCTTTTTATTTTGCAAAAGAATAAAGAATGACAAACAATTTTGATATATATTTTTTCAAAAAAAATAAAAATTAAAAGTATTTACAGAAAAAATATGATAAATATAAAAGAAAATGAAAAACAAAACCGTAGTTTAGCTAAAAATAAATAAAAATTTGTGATATATCAACAATTTATTTAATTGAAAATTGGCTAAAAGTTCACTTTCTACAAATGTTTTTTTGTGATATGCTACTTTCAAGAAAATTATTAACGTTTTCAAAAGATAGGAAGGGAGTAAGCAGTATGGTATTTGGGAGAGTGAAAAAGATACTGAGGAAGAGCATTACGATATTGATGGCGTCAGCTATGATAGTAACCTCCGTGCCTCAGGCATCTATTTCGGCAGCGGCGGCTGAAACGCAGGAACTGCAGACTGCGGAGACAGCGTCAGAAACGGAAAAAGAGGAAACGGGAACACCGGAAGAAGTTAGCGGAGACGGTACGGAGCAGATTACGGAAACGCAAGAAAGCGGCGCCGTACAAGGCGGGACGGAAGAAGGAGGGAACGAAGCCGACAAAAAGGAAGAGACGACAGAGGACGCCGGACAGGAAGACGAAAGCGAAGGAGGCTCTGAAGAGCAGACAACGGAAGAAGTCTCTGAAGGCGAAACCGTAGAAAACACGGAAGCGGAAGAAGAAACGCCGGAACCTGCGCTGGACGGCGAAGAGGGTACGGCTGCCGCTAATATGGCGCTGCGCTTTGAAGTGAAAGCAGCCGCCGGAGAGTGGGTAGATTCGATACAGACTGACATAACAGGGTTTTCGGAAGTTACAAACTTAAACAGGGATTATACGGTCAGCTATGATCTCTATATTCCGAAGACGGCGGATTTTACAGGAAATTATTATGTGAAGCCGGTCACAAAATTAAACGGTACTGTGGATGGCGAAGCGGCAAGCTGGCAATGGACAGACGGTGAAGGCGGAGTAAATGTGGGAAAAAGTGATTTTCAGGAGGATGCGGAAAATCCGGATCTGCTGAAATACACTTTTTCAGGGAAATTAGGAGAGGCATCAGAGGCTTATCAGGGAATCGATGCGGTCGTAGTAGCGGCAGGAACAAGCGACTGTACTTATGACGGCGTAATTTTTGTGGATAATGTAAAGGTTTCGGATGCGGACGGAAAAGAACTGGCGGCACAGGACTTTACCGGATATAGCGGCGCAGTGGAATTGGGGAATATGGACGGCGTAGGCGGCGGTGAAGGCGACGACGGCCCCGGTCAGGAACAGACCAAGGTTATTTATGAACAAAATTTTGACGCCATCACGGATCTGACTGAGCTTGGATCAGGGGATCTGGGGACAAATTCCGATAATACCAAACCTGAACTGGCAGAGATTGCATCGGGAAATAAAGCGTTGAAATATACGACTGACTTGTCAAACAGCGAGGGGTGGACGACGGTCTTCCAACCGGAGTTTCAGCTGGCGGGAGGATACACCGAGAAGATCACGGATAAAGCGAACATGAGTTTTGACGTATATATTCCCGCTGAGAAAGCGGATAGCAATATCAAAACCATGAAGGCGCAGGCGGTAGTAAAATGTGGTGCGGACTGGGCATGGACAACGCAGCAGACATGGCTTTCTTATACAGAGACAGACTTTCAGGACGCCGAAGAGGCGCCCGGCTATAAAAAAGTCCATGTATCCATCGATTTGGATGATTTTAAAGATACGGAGGGAAATAACAAAACCATTGCGGATATCATCCCTCTTTATGCGGTGATCCCTTGTTTTGCGGGAGACACCAGCGCATATGAAGGCGATATTTATTTGGACAATCTGGTGGTAACGGCATATAACAAAAGTTCGGAAGAACCGCCTGTCATTGTGGACGAGGATGTGACGCTGTCTTTGGAGGCTTCGGCATGGTCAGCGGATCTTGAAGAAGAGGACTGGTTATATTCAGGCAGTAAAGCCGTAGGCAATATTACAGCCGGAGAGCAGACGATGCTGTCCTTGTCCGTAGATTATACGGGTAATGCAGGAGAAGGATGGAGCGAGGCAAAATTCGGCTATACACATCCGGAGGAAGTAAGCTCCATGAACGGTTATAATACTTTGAAAGCAGATCTGTATTACAAACCGTCCAATAAGACCAAGGGAAATTTTGCAGTCAAAGTATTTTGCGGCAGCCTTGGCATCGATAAAAATGTAACGGTAGCGGAAGGAACGCCGGTAGAAGGGATTCCGGATCTGGAAGGCTATTATAAGACAGAGGTGGAAATTAGTTTTAAGACAAAGGACGCGGCTTTCCGTACCCTTACGCTTGGAATTGTAGGGCAGAATACGGATTATAAAGGCGATATTCTTTTGGACCATATGAGATTTACGCAGGTGATTGCGGAAGATATTTATGTTGATTCTACTGTGAAAGTGAAAAAGGGAGACGGAATCGTGGTGTCGGAAGATGGCAGGAGCCTGACTACGGCGAGCAAAAATACGGTGGCAATTCCGACGGAGGTATCATTAGTAGATGCGGAAGCGATCGAAGCGACGAAGAATTTATACGCTTATTTAGAAGCGGTAGGAAAATCGGACAGCGTTATTTTCGGACATCAAAATGACACCCATCATAAAGCGGGAAGTAAAGAGGACGGTTTCTCTAATTCGGATACGAAAGACGTAACAGGTTCGATTGCGGGCGTAGTCGGTATCGATACGCTTTCCCTTACCGGAAATGAAGCGTCTGATTGGGATACGCCTTATGAGGAAAGAATCAATAAAGTTGTGCAGATCACGAAAGAAGCGGCCGCGGAGGGCGCGATCGTTACCTTGTCGGCGCATATGCCGAACTTTGCGCTGATCGACGAAAAGGTAAAGAAGTTTGAAGAAAACGGAAAAACAGGAGATAAGCAGGAAACATTAGGATACTGGGAGACTGACGGTAAAAAGATTTATAATTTCTCGGGATATACGCCGGGTGAATTGTCAGGAAACGTAGTAGAAAGAATTATGCCCGGACAGGATCTGAACTATCTTTACACGGCATATCTGGATATGGTCGCGGATTATGCAAAAGCGGTGGAAGGCGACGGGATCACGATTTTGTTCCGCCCTCTTCACGAGAATACGGGCAGTTGGTTCTGGTGGGGCGCAGCGTTCTGCGACGAGACGGCTTATATTAATTTATACCGTTATACGGTAGACTACTTGAAAGAAACGAAAGACGTACATAATCTTCTCTATGTATACGGGCCGGGAAGCGAAGCCGAAAGCGCAGCGGATTATGCGGTCAGGTATCCGGGAGACGCTTATGTGGATATGATCGGCTACGATCTTTATCACAGCACGCCCACGCAGGAGAATGAAGCGGCTTATCTTGCAAACGTGAAAAAGCAAAATTCGATCCTGCGCGAGTTTGCGGCGGAGCATCATAAGCTTTATGCGATCACGGAAACGGGCGTTGCCAACGGTAAAATTGCATTACTGCCTTCAGGCAATGAAGTACAGGATTGGTATATGAAGCTGTTAGAGGCAGTGAGCGAGGATAAGACGGCAGGCGGCGTAAACGGCGGCGTATGTTATCTGCTTGTCTGGGCGAATTTCAGTGAGTCGGACGGTTTCTATCTGCCGTTTGTATTGGAGAAAAAAGAAGACGGCGTCCTTTACGGACATGAAACGTTAGACGATTTTATCAATTTCTATAATGACGGCCGAAGCGTATTTGCAACGGATATGAACAACGGTTTTACAAAGATACAGGGCGTAACGAATACTACGAAACCGGATCGGGCGGCAGGATATATCATAGCGCCGAAAGCAGGGGAAAGAATCCTTGCGGAAACAACGATTCAGGCAAGAATTACAGGCGTTTCCGAAACGGCGGATGTACGTTTCGAATTGACGAGCGAGAATGACGCGGATCTTAAGGTAACGCTGAAAGCGGCATACAATCAGGCTACTTCCTATTGGGAGGCGGCACTGGGAAAAGAAGATCTGGAAAAACTCGGCGCAGCGCTCGGTTCAATCACGCTTTTGGTAAATGAAGTAGAGACGGCAAAGACAAATGTGTTGTTCAATATGCCGGAAAAAGAGAGTAATCCTTTAGTACCGGATGATTTTGAAGACTATGGCGGCAGCAATAAACTGCTTCGGAGCGCGTGGGCAGGGAATAAAGAGACTTCGAGCAGCATCGGACTCAATCTGACCAAGGAAAAAGACAAGGTATTCGGCGGCAGCTACGGTCTGGAGATGGATATTACGCTTGCGGCATCTACCGCATGGGCAGGCGCGACCAAGAATATGGATCAGGCCGATTGGAGCAGCGTCAATGCGCTGGAGTTTTATACGATACCGGAGAAAAACGGACAAAAGGTCGTAGTACAGGTTACAAGCGGCGGTGAAGTATTTGAAGTTTATATGCAGGAATATCCGGCTTATGTAGAAGCGGCGAAAAAAGATATGCCGGTAAAAGTTACAGTTCCATTCTCCTGTTTTGTAGGAAGAGATGACCCGAAAGCCGTTTTTAAGGCGAATGCAATAGACAGCATCGGTTTATGGTGTAATGCGGTTGCAGTGGAAGGAGTCGAGTTCCCTCTTCATACCGTACTGTACTATGACGAGATCAAAGCGGTAACTACGGATCAAACGCAAGTCAGTGTAGAAGAATATACCGGACCTGAAAATCCGGACAATCCGGATAACCCCGACAAGCCCGATAAGCCGGATAACCCGGATGATCCCGGAAAAAGAGAAGGAATCTGGATCGAGGAGATCGAGGCACAGACTTATACAGGAAAAGCGGTCAAACCGGAGGTCATTGTATATGACAGCGGAAAACAGCTTGTAAAAAATAAAGATTACACGGTAAGTTATAGAGATAATACGAATGCCGGAGAAGCCAAGGTCATTGTGAAAGGAAAAGGAAATTATGGAGAACAGCTTGAGAAGGCCTTTACGATCCTTCCGAAAAACCTTGGAGAAGTGACCGTATCAGTACCGGAAGCGGTTGCTTATAAGAACAGTGAACAGACTATAAAAGTTACGGTAAAAGACGGCAAAAGAACATTGAAACTGAATAAGGATTATGAATTGCGTTTCCGTGCGGAAACCATTGGAAACGATACGGATGAAGGAAACGGTGCGGAAGGTACAAAAGTAGATAAGATCCGTGCAAAGGAGGAAGGCGTTTATACCGTTAAAATCGTAGCGGGCAGCAGCGGAAACTATACAGGAGAAACATCCGTATCCTTTATGATCACGACAAAGACGCTTTTAACAAAAGCAAAGGTCATCCTGCCTTCCAACAGTTTGGAATATGCGGACGGAAAAGAGGTTGTCTTTGATCCTGAACAGATAAAGGTAAAAGTAGGCAGTAAAGAGATTGCCCGTGTTTCAGAGGACGGAAAGATTAATTATGAGATTTCTTATGAGAACAATGTTAACGTAGGAAAAGAAGCGTATGTTGTGATCAGGGCAGGCGCGGACAGCGAGTATGCAGGAAGCGTAAAGAAGAAGTTTGCAGTAACGGGAGAGGCTTTTAACGCTAAGACGGTGATGATAGAATCTTTCCGGACGAAGGCGGATTATAACGGCCAAAAGATTCTTCAGGATTCCATGGTTCTTTATAACAAAGCGAAATTTGAAGCTGCCGGAACGGATGCGGAAAAACAGGCCGCTAAACTGACGGAGGGCGTAGATTATGAGCTTTCCTATAAGAATAATGAAAAGGCAGGAAAAGCGACGCTGACTATCACCGGAATGGGAAGATACGCCGGAAAGATCACAAAGGCTTATACGATCACAAAGGTGACTTTGACGGCAGACATGGTAGAAAATAAGGCCGTTACCGTAAAACACAGCAAAGACGGCGCGAAGCCGGATGTGAAGATCACTTATAACGGTATGGTATTGGTGAACGGAAAAGATTACACGCTTTCTTATACTAACAATAAAAACATCACTACGGCTGATAAAAAAGCATATATCACGGTAAACGGCAAGGGAAATTATGCAGGAAAACTGGATAAGATCGTAGAAATGACGATCGAGCCTAAGTCTTTACGGAGCGGGGACATTACCGTCGTAGTGCCGGATATGAAATATAAGGCGGGTATACAAGAGTATAAACCGGTACCGGTGGTATATGACAACGGAAAGAAGCTGAAAAAGGGAACGGATTATCAGGTTACCTATGTGAAGAATACAAAAGAAGACGTGGGAGTGATCGGCGGCGAAGGCAATCCGGCGGAGTACGAGGCCACCGTGATCATTACGGCGGTAGAGGGTAAGAACTATTATGTGGAAGAAGGCGCGGACGAAACCGAAAAGGCAGAGAACAATACGAGAAGAGCCGCTTTCCGCATTACCGCTAAGATGATCAAGGACGCGAAAGTGGAAGTGATCAATAAGCAGAGTTTTCAGATACAGGGAGTAGTACCTAAAAAAACGGACCTTAAAGTAACTTTCGGAAAAGATAAAGAGATCGTAACAAACGAAGAGTATGATATTGTTTCCTGTACGAAGAACGAGAAAAAGGGAACGGCAGTCATGGTCATTCAGGGAAAAGGACAGTACGGCGGTACAAAGACTGTAAAATTTGCGATCGGCGCCAGAGGAATGGAGACATTTAAAGAAAAAATGAAAGAAGCGGCCGAATCCATGACAAAGGCGTTGGGATTTTAAAAGAAAGAATTGACATTTCCTAAACCACGGCTATATAATATATAGCAAATATAAAACCGGAAAGACATTGACGAAGAGAGTAGGCAGTTATTGAAGCTCCAGCGAGCCGGAGAGGGTGGAAGTCCGGTGCAAGTAGAGGGCTGTCGAAAATCACTTCCGAGTTGCAGGTCCGAACCGCTGCCGGTAGCAGGTATGGTAAGAGCACCAAACAGCGTGTGCTTTGGCAGAAAGTAGGAACTGACGGTTCTCCGCCGTTAAGGGAGCGCATATGAAACTGTTTCTATTCCGTATGGCGGCAAAAAGATTTGTGACGAAGCCCTGACCGGAAACAGGGAGTATGTTTGTAACAGGTGGTATCACGGGATTTTGCCCCGTCCTTTTACAGGACGGGGTTTTTTTATGCACACGGGCATCCGGAGGAAGATTGTCAGCCGGCGCTGACGGGTACCCGGCGCGCGAGCAGGGGAAGACGGCTCTTCCCTGCTCGATTTCACACGGGAAGATCGTTTTCCCCGCCCGGTAAAAAAACAGGAAAGGAAGAAAAAAATGTACGAAAAAGTATCCACCAATCTTAATTTTGTAGAACGAGAAAAGCAAACGCTGGATTTTTGGAAAGCAAATGATATTTTCCAAAAGAGCATGGACAGCAGGAAAGAAGGACCCACCTATACTTTCTATGACGGGCCTCCTACCGCAAACGGAAAACCTCACATCGGCCATGTGCTGACCCGCGTGATCAAGGATATGATTCCAAGATACCGTACCATGAAAGGATATATGGTGCCGAGAAAGGCAGGATGGGATACCCATGGACTGCCGGTGGAATTAGAGGTGGAAAAGCTGCTTGGGCTTGACGGCAAAGAGCAGATTGAAGAATACGGGCTGGATCCTTTCATTGCAAAGTGTAAAGAGAGCGTATGGAAGTATAAAGGCATGTGGGAAGACTTTTCCGGTACGGTAGGTTTTTGGGCTGATATGGACGATCCTTATGTGACGTATCATGACGATTATATCGAATCGGAATGGTGGGCGTTAAAGGAGATTTGGAATAAGGGGCTTTTATATAAGGGTTTTAAGATCGTACCTTACTGTCCGCGCTGCGGCACGCCTCTTTCTTCCCATGAAGTTGCACAGGGGTATAAAGACATTAAGGAACGTTCTGCCGTGGCAAGGTTTAAGGTAAAAAACGAAGACGCTTATATCCTTGCATGGACCACGACGCCGTGGACGCTGCCTTCTAACGTGGCGCTCTGCGTCAATCCGGCTGAAACCTATGCCAAAGTGCAGGCCGCTGACGGCAACACTTATTATATGGCGGAGGCTCTGCTTGACAGCGTACTTGGAAAGCTTGGAAAAGAGGAAAATAAAGAGACGGGCGAGGCTGCCGTAAAAGCCTATGAAGTCTTGGAAACTTATACGGGAAAAGAGTTGGAATACAAAGAATATGAACCGCTCTTTGATTATGCGGTGGATATTTGTGAGAAGCAGCATAAAAAGGCATATTATGTTACTTGCGACACATATGTCACATTGACAGACGGTACGGGCGTGGTTCATATAGCTCCCGCATTCGGCGAAGACGACGCCAATGTTGGCAGAAATTATGATCTTCCTTTTGTACAGCTCGTAGACGGCAAAGGAGAGATGACCAAGGAAACGGATTATGAAGGGGTATTTTGTAAAAAGGCCGATCCGATGATCTTAAAAGATCTGGAGGAAAAAGGGCTGCTGTTTGATGCTCCTAAATTTGAGCATAGTTATCCTCACTGCTGGAGATGCGATACGCCGCTCATTTATTATGCGAGAGAGTCATGGTTTATCAAAATGACGGCCGTAAAGGAAGAATTGATCCGCAATAATAATACGATCAACTGGATTCCTGAATCTATTGGAAAAGGACGTTTCGGCGACTGGCTTGAAAATATTCAGGATTGGGGCATTTCCCGTAACCGATATTGGGGAACGCCGCTAAATGTGTGGGAATGCGAATGCGGCCATATGCATTCTGTGGGAAGCCGCAGGGAACTGGCCGAGCTTAGCGGCAATCCCGACGCGGCTTCAGTGGAGCTTCACAGACCGTATATTGACGAAATTGTTTTCCCTTGCGAAAAATGCGGGAAAACCATGCACAGAGTGCCGGAAGTGATCGACTGCTGGTTTGATTCCGGAGCCATGCCTTTTGCACAGCATCATTATCCTTTTGAAAATAAAGAACTGTTTGAGGCACAGTTCCCGGCACAGTTTATCTCCGAGGCAGTGGACCAGACGCGGGGATGGTTTTACTCCCTGTTGGCGGAATCTACGCTTCTGTTTCATAAAGCGCCGTATGAGAATGTTATCGTATTGGGGCATGTGCAGGATGAAAACGGACAGAAGATGAGTAAATCCAAAGGCAATGCGGTAGATCCTTTCGACGCGCTGGCGACTTACGGCGCGGATGCGATCCGCTGGTATTTTTATATCAATTCCGCTCCATGGCTGCCTAACCGTTTCCACGGAAAAGCCGTACAGGAAGGGCAGCGTAAGTTTATGGGGACTCTTTGGAATACCTATGCGTTCTTTGTGCTTTATGCGAATATCGACGAATTTGACGCCGGAAAATACCGGTTGGAATATGAGAAACTTACTGTTATGGATAAATGGCTGCTGTCCAAATTAAACAGTCTGATCACGGAAGTGGACGGGGATCTTGAAAATTACCGCATTCCTGAAGCGGCAAGGGCGTTGGACGGCTTTGTGGACGATATGAGCAACTGGTATGTCAGAAGAAGCCGCGAGCGTTTTTGGGCAAAGGGAATGGAACAGGATAAGATCAACGCTTATATGACGCTGTACACGGCGCTTGTGACGGTAAGTAAACTGGCTGCCCCGATGATTCCGTTTATGGCGGAAGATATTTACCGTAATCTTGTATGCAGCATTGATAAAACGGCTCCGGAAAGTGTTCATTTGTGCGATTATCCTGCGGCAGACCTTTCACTGGTGGATAAGAAACTGGAAGAGGACATGGATGAAGTATTAAAGATCGTCGTGATGGGGCGCGCATGCAGAAACGCCGCAAACATCAAAAACCGTCAGCCAATCGGCACGATGTTCGTGAAAGCGCCGAACACCCTAGACGAATTTTATCAGGCGGTCATCAGGGAAGAACTGAACGTTAAGTCGGTGACCTTTACGGAGGATGTCAGGGCGTTTACCAGCTATACCTTTAAGCCCCAGCTTCGCACGGTCGGCCCCAAATACGGCAAACAGCTTGGCGGCATCAAAACGGTTCTTGGTTCTTTGGACGGCAACGCGGCGATGGATGAATTAAAAGCCGGAGGGGTTTTGAAATTTGACGTGGACGGAGTGGAAGTAGCCTTGACGGAAGAAGACCTTTTAATTGAAATGAGTCAGAAAGAAGGCTATATGACCGAAGCGGATAATACGGTAACGGTCGTTTTGGATACGAATCTGACGGAAGAACTGATCGAGGAAGGGTTTGTACTGGAACTGATCAGCAAGATCCAGACGATGCGTAAGGAATCGGAGGAAAATCTGGAAGTTACCGACCACATCAGAGTATCCCTAAAAGGCAATGAAAAACTGGCGGCGGTCGTAGAGAAAAACAGGCAGACAATCGCCGGAAAAGTCCTTGCAGACGTTATTACCGCAGACGATACGTTTAAGGTGGCGAAAGAGTGGAACGTAAACGGTGAAAATGTGACGATCAGTATTGAGAAAGCATAAATGCAGAGTAACAGTTCGGCCATGCCATTCATAAGTTGCCGGAATATAGATTTTTACCAACAATTAATATAATTGCCGGCAATTTGCACAATCATTTCTGCATGGCTGAACTGTTATAATTTTGGTGTAAATCAGTATACAAATACTTTCCAAATATAAAAAAATCGGTTATACTATTGGATATGGAGTCAGGATCGGCAGAGTCTGGTTTTGATATGCTACGCATGGAAATTAATTTAGGAGGATAGGGGATATGTTAATATCAACAACACCAAAAGCTTCATCAGCACAAGCGAAGCAGACATTGGCAACTTTTGATAAAGAGCTTTTTAAAAGAAGCGTTTTATATAATGTAAAAACTCTTTACCGTAAAACTTTGGAAGAGGCGAGCGAACAGCAGATTTTTCAGGCTGTTTCCTACGCGATCAAGGACGTTATCATCGATCATTGGTTAGAAACGCAGAAAGAATACGAGAAGAAAGACCCTAAAACGGTATATTATCTGTCTATGGAATTTTTGATGGGACGGGCATTGGGTAACAATCTGATCAATTTACAGGCTTACGGAGAAGTGAAAAAAGCTTTGAACGAGCTGGGAATCGATATCAATATGGTAGAAGATCAGGAACCGGATGCGGCGCTCGGAAACGGCGGTCTGGGAAGGCTTGCGGCCTGCTTTTTAGATTCCCTCGCTACTTTGGGATACCCCGCTTACGGCTGCGGGATCCGTTACCGTTACGGTATGTTCAAACAGGAGATCCGGGACGGATATCAGGTGGAAGTGCCGGACGTATGGCTTGCCGACGGCAATCCTTTCGAACTGAGAAGGCCGGAATACACAAAAGAAGTAAAATTCGGCGGATATGTTAACGTTTATATCGACGAAAACGGCAGAAGCAATTTTGTTCAGGAAGGATATCAGTCGGTTCAGGCGATTCCTTATGATATGCCCATTGTCGGTTACGGCAACGGGATCGTAAATACGCTCCGTATCTGGGATGCGCAGCCGGTAGAATGTTTCCAGCTTGATTCTTTTGACAAAGGAGATTATCAGAGAGCGGTAGAGCAGGAGAACCTTGCGAAGAATATCGTAGAGGTGCTTTATCCCAATGATAATCATTACGCGGGCAAGGAACTCCGTTTAAAACAGCAGTATTTCTTTATTTCCGCATCCGTACAGGAGGCAGTGGAGAAATATATGCGTACCCATACGGATATTCGTAAATTCCATGAAAAAGTAACGTTCCAGCTTAACGATACCCATCCTACAGTGGCGATTGCAGAGCTGATGCGTATTTTGATGGACGTACATCACCTTTCATGGGACGAAGCATGGGACGTGACGACCAAGACCTGCGCTTATACGAACCATACGATTATGGCTGAAGCATTGGAAAAATGGCCTATTGAGCTGTTTTCAAGGCTGTTGCCGAGAATTTATCAGATTGTAGAGGAGATCAACCGCCGTTTTGTGGCGAGGATCGAACAAAAATACGGATCCAATCATCAGGAATGTCAGGAAAAGATCCGTAAGATGGCTATCATTTATGACGGCCAGGTGAAGATGGCACATCTCGCCATCGTATCGGGATATTCTGTAAACGGCGTGGCAAGGTTACATACAGAGATCCTGAAAAAACAGGAATTGAAAGACTTTTATGAAATGATGCCGGAGAAATTCAATAATAAGACAAACGGCATTACGCAGAGAAGATTTTTACTGCACGGAAATCCGCTTCTTGCAGAGTGGGTTACGGAGCATATTGGCAGCGACTGGATTACGGATCTGCCCAAGATCAATAAGTTAAAGATCTATGCGGACGACGAAAAAGCGCAGCAGGAATTTATGAATATTAAGTACCGCAATAAAGTAAGGCTGGCACAGTACATCAAAGAGCATAACGGTATCGACGTAGATCCCCGGTCCATTTTCGACGTACAGGTAAAACGTCTGCATGAGTATAAACGTCAGCTTTTGAATATCCTTCATGTAATGTATCTGTATAATGAATTAAAAGAGCATCCGGAAAGAGATTTTTATCCCAGAACCTTTATTTTCGGGGCAAAGGCGGCAGCAGGCTACAGAAATGCAAAGCTTACCATTAAGCTGATCAATTCCGTTGCGGACGTGGTCAATAACGATCCTGCGATCGGCGGTAAACTGAAAGTAGTATTTATTGAGAATTACAGGGTTTCCAATGCGGAGATCATCTTTGCGGCGGCGGACGTTTCCGAACAGATCTCTACTGCAAGTAAAGAGGCGTCCGGTACGGGTAACATGAAGTTTATGTTAAACGGCGCGCTTACGTTGGGGACGATGGACGGCGCAAATGTGGAGATCGTAGAGGAAGTGGGAGAAGAAAATGCTTTTATCTTCGGATTGAGTTCGGATGAAGTCATTCAATATGAAAACTTTGGCGGTTATAATCCGATGGAGATCTTCAATAATGATCCGGATGTGAGAAAGGTATTGATGCAGTTGATCAACGGCACGTTTGCACCGGATGATTCAGAGCGTTTCCGTACCCTTTATAATTCTTTATTAAATACCCAGAGTACCGCAAAAGCGGATACGTATTTTATCCTGAAGGATTTCAAAGCCTATGCGGAAGCGCAGAGGAAGGTAGAAGAGGCGTATAAAAATGAGTCCGGCTGGGCAAGGAGCGCAATCTTAAACGTCGCATGTTCGGGCAAGTTTACATCCGACAGGACGATACAGCAGTATGTGGATGAAATCTGGCATTTGGACAAAGTGATTTTGGAAAATAAATAAACGAATCGGACACCGGCATTCCGGATATTTGGGAGAATTGCCCAAATCCCTGTTATAGGCGTAAAATAACGTCTGTAACAGGGATTTTCTTTTTCTTTTTTCTTACTCAGGTAAAAAGCTCTTTACAAGGCATCGATCCTATTATAGAGTGTTATAGGAAAGTGGTGTTGATACAAGAGAAAGGAAAGGAACGCAGTTATGCTTTTTTCCAGTACGATATTTTTGTTTTTGTTTTTGCCGGCCGTATGTCTTCTGTATTTTATTGTAAGGGAAAAATACCGCAATATTGTTCTGCTTTTGGCAAGCCTGCTTTTTTATGCCTATGGAGAACCCAAGTTTATTTTTGTCCTGCTTACGTCCATCGCCCTGAATTATTTGTTTGCACTGGGAATGGACAGGCTGGAGGCGGAAGGGAGAAGGAAAATAAGGAAGACAGTATTTATTGTGGGGATTGTGGTCAATGTCGGCATACTTTTCGTATGTAAATATTTGAATTTTACGATTACCGTCATAGACGGTCTGTTCGGTGATATTTTGAAAACGTTTCCCATCACGCTGCCCATCGGCATCTCTTTTTATACGTTTCAGGCAATTTCCTATTTGGCGGACGTCTACAGAAAAGAAGTGGGCGCGCAGAAAAATCCAATTGATCTTGCTTTGTATATTTCCTTTTTCCCACAATTGATCGCAGGACCTATCGTGCGCTATAAAACAATGGCGGAGGCTCTTAAAAACAGGAAGGAAAATTGGGCGGATATTACTTACGGCGTCAGAAGATTTTTAACGGGACTGGGCAAAAAGGTGATCCTTTCCAACAATTTGAGCATTGTTGCGGAATATGCTTTTGGATTTGACAATTACGGCGCTCTGCCGGTGGTAACGGCGTGGGTTGGAGCGATTAGTTTTTCATTACAGATTTATTATGATTTTTCAGGGTATTCGGATATGGCGATCGGATTAGGAAAAATATTCGGGTTTCATTTTGAGGAGAATTTCCGTTATCCCTATGCGGCGAAAAATATTACGGACTTTTGGCGCAGATGGCATATTTCTTTGAGCGCATGGTTTCGGGATTATGTTTATGTTCCTTTGGGAGGATCCAGAGTCACCCCTGGACGTCATATTTTTAATCTGTTCGTAGTGTGGTGCATCACCGGGATCTGGCACGGCGCGGCATGGAATTTCCTTGCATGGGGACTTTGCTATTTTGCATTGCTCATATTGGAGAAATTTGTGTTTCATCCGGAAAAGATAAAAGGCTGTGTTTGGAAAGGCATATATAGGGCAGGAACGTTGATCTGCGTTAATTTTTTATGGGTGTTGTTTAATGCCAAAGCGGAATACGGAATGAGCGCTTTGCGAAGAGGCGCGGGATATTGCCTGTCCATGATCGGCTGTAATCAGAATCCTTTGTTTGAGACAAGAATCCTATTCTATCTGCAGGAGTATGGATGGTTTTTGCTGGCGGCGCTGTTCACATGTACGCCGGTTCTGCCTAAGCTGAAAGAATGGTGTTCGGGAAGGAAAGCGGGAGAGGTTTTGTGGGAAACGGCGGCCTGTGTAGGGTTAGCGGTGGTGTTAATGGCCTGTGTGGCCAATTTAGTGATCGGATCGCATAATCCGTTTATTTATTTTAACTTTTAGCACAGCGGATGTTTTCATTCCATTTGGATAGAGGGAGGACGGGTTTCGCAGATGAAACGGTTATCAGGATTTTTTTCCGATAAAAGGCCGGACGAAAAACCGAAGGCGATTCGGTTTCCGGAAAGCATACTTGCAATCTTATTTTTTGTATTTATTTTTTTAACAGGCGGTTATAGCTTGAAAAATTATTGGGATATACGGGTTTCGGGAATAACCGAGACACCGGACGGGTTTTCTTTGGAAAATGCATTTCAGGATAATTTTAATATTTTATTGTGGAATAAAGACAGCTATGTAGAGTATTACGGTCTTATGGCCAGCCTGTTAGGACAGCCCGAATTAAATCAGGTGATCAAACTGAACAACGGTTATTTAAGCGGTGTGGAGGCGGAGGTGTCCAAAGGACAGTTGGAGGACGACGCTGCAGATCTGATCGGCCTGAAAGATTATTTGGAGGATAAAGGCAGCCGTCTGTTATATGTACAAGCGCCTTTTAAGATTGATAAATATGACGAAAGCCTTCCGCCCGGAGTGGAGGACTACAGTAACCGGAATCTGGATTATTTTTTGGAGTGTCTTGGAAAAGGCAAGGTAGACGTGATCGATATCAGACAGGCCATACATGAGGACGGATTGAACCAGTATGATTATTTTTTCCGCACGGACCATCACTGGACGCCGGAGGGCGGGTTTTATGCTTTTAAAAAGATTTCCGGATATATAGAGGAAAATTACGGGATCGTTGTTGACAAACAGGTGCGGGATCTGGAAAATTACCGGGTCGATAATTATGAAGACTGGCATCTTGGGTCGAACGGACAGCGGGTAGGCATCCGTTACGGTGGAATCGACGATTTTCACATGATCTCTCCGGAGTTCGATACGCAGATCACAAATATGGACACGCAGGTAAGCGGAAGTTATTATGATGTTCTGATAGAGGATGCGGTGCTGAAGGAGAAGAGCGTGGCCACTTATGATATTGCTTACGGTAATTCGATCGGCGGGCATTTCTATAACCCGAATGCACAGAATGATGCGAAAGTGATCGTAGTCAGCGATTCCATGGGAAAGGTGGTGGCGCCGTTTTTGATCCTGTCTTACAGGGAGGTCTACACCACGGGATATGATCTCACGAAGCAGGCGCTGGATGAGTATGATCCGGATGTGGTAGTTTATATTACATATCCTGCTAACGTATCGTCAGGAGGGTGCTTTCATGTGTTGGAAAATTGAGGAAACAGATATGTTTCGTTATGCAGTGGCAAAGAACATGGCGGAAGGTTACGGATCATGAGGATTTTGCGGTTTAAATACTTGCGTACTTTAGTGGATTGAAGTATAATTGACTTTTAATGAAGAGTAATCAGTATCAGCAGGAACGGTTTCAGTTTGGAAACCGGAAGGGAAAGAGAGGAAAAGGAATGGTAAAGTTATATGAAGGCGGAGCTTACCTTGTCAACGGAACGGAGATCGTGGCGGACGGTAATGACGCGGCGGACGCCGTAAAGAGTAAAACAGGAAAAGAAGTGACCAAAGAATCTGCGGTAAAAGAGACGATCGCATATGGCATTTTAAAAGAGCATAATACTTCAGACAGTATGGATAAGCTGAAGATAAAGTTTGATAAATTGACTTCCCACGACATTACTTTTGTCGGAATCATACAGACTGCCCGGGCATCGGGCTTGGAGAAATTTCCGATTCCGTATGTGCTGACCAATTGTCATAATTCTCTTTGCGCGGTAGGCGGAACGATCAATGAGGACGATCATATGTTCGGTCTTACCTGTGCAAAGAAATACGGTGGAATTTATGTGCCGCCCCATCAGGCCGTGATCCATCAGTTTGCAAGGGAAATGCTGGCCGGCGGAGGCAGGATGATCCTGGGTTCGGATTCTCATACCAGATATGGTGCGCTTGGTACGATGGCAATGGGCGAGGGTGGTCCGGAACTGGTAAAACAGCTTTTAAACCAGACGTATGATATCAATATGCCGGGGATTGTGGGCGTATATTTGAAAGGGGAACCCGTGAAGGGGGTAGGCCCTCAGGACGTTGCGCTTGCTATTATCGGCGCAGTATTTAAAAACGGATATGTAAAAAATAAAGTAATGGAATTCGTAGGACCGGGTGTGGAAAGCCTGAGCGCGGATTTCCGTATCGGCATTGACGTAATGACGACGGAAACGACCTGTCTGTCGTCCATATGGAAAACGGATGAAAAGATCAAAGAGTTTTATGATATTCACGGAAGAAGCGAAGAATATAAAGAGCTGACGCCGGGAGAAGTTGTTTATTACGACGGTATGATCGAAGTGGATCTGAGCAAAGTAAAACCGATGATCGCCATGCCCTTCCATCCGAGCAATACTTATACAATCGAAGAATTGAACGCGAATCTGACGGATATTTTGGAAGATGTGGAAAAGCGTGCGGCAGTAAGTCTAGACGGAGCGGTGGAGTTTACCTTAAAGAATAAAGTAAGAAACGGAAAATTCATGGTGGATCAGGGGATCATTGCGGGCTGTGCAGGCGGCGGATTTGAAAATATCTGCGCGGCGGCGGATATTCTGAAAGGAAGTTACATCGGATGCGATGAGTTCACTTTAAGCGTATATCCGGCATCGACGCCAATTTATATGGAGCTTATGAAAAACGGCTGTGCGGCTGCACTTTTGGAAACGGGTGCGGTGCTTAAGACGGCGTTCTGCGGTCCTTGCTTCGGCGCGGGCGATACGCCGGCTAATCATGCGTTCAGCATCCGGCATTCTACGAGGAATTTCCCGAACAGGGAAGGCTCTAAATTACAGAGCGGGCAGATTTCTTCGGTTGCGCTTATGGATGCCCGTTCCATTGCGGCTACGGCTGCAAATAAAGGGGTGTTGACTGCGGCTACGGATTTTGACGGGGAGATTGGAAAGTACAAATATCATTTTGACAGTAACATTTATGCGAACCGCGTATTTGACTCTAAGGGAACGGCAGATCCTTCAGTGGAGATCCACTTTGGGCCAAACATCAAAGACTGGCCGGCTATGTGTGAATTACCGGAGAATCTTGTTTTGCGTGTGGTTTCCGAAATCCATGATCCGGTAACGACCACAGACGAACTGATTCCGTCGGGAGAGACTTCTTCTTACCGTTCCAATCCGTTAGGACTGGCAGAGTTTACGCTTTCCAGAAAAGATCCGAACTATGTGCCGTTAGCAAAGGATATCCAGAAGGCGCAGACGGCGGTTATGAACGGAGAATGTCCGGTAAGCGTAAAACCGGAACTGCAAGAGATCATGGATGTGATCCGTAAGGCTTATGAAAATGTAGGAAAAGGGAATATCGGTTTCGGCTCTACGATCTTTGCGGTAAAACCGGGCGACGGTTCTGCAAGGGAACAGGCGGCATCCTGCCAGAAGGTATTGGGCGGATGGGCTAATATTGCGAACGAGTATGCAACTAAGAGATACCGTTCTAATCTGATCAATTGGGGAATGCTGCCGTTTTTGATCGAAGAAGGCGAACTGCCGTTTCAGAATAAAGATTATCTGTTTCTTCCTGAAATCAGGAAGGCAGTGGAAGAAAAGAGCGATACGATCAAAGCGTATGTGGTAGGTAAGTCGGAACTGAAAGAGTTTACGTTAAAGCTGGGAGAACTGACGGATGAAGAAAGGCAGATCATTTTAAAAGGATGCTTGATCAACTATAACAGAGTTTAGAAATATAAAATTAGTATATCGAACATAGGAATATACGAGATTTTTGTTGTGCGGAAGGCTGATACAGGTAAAGTTTTGTAGGAAAAGTCCGATATACTAATTACAGACAGGAAAATGTTACTAAAATGTCCGTATTGGACGGGGATTTTAATAACGGCCGGCAAAGCCTGAATGTAATAATGGATAAGAAAAATAAAAAGCCATGGACGGTAAAGATCAGGGAAAAGGAATTTCCCGGTATTTGCCGTCTTTTTATGTTGATACAGGGACGTAGGGTGCCGATGAAGGAGCATCTGCACAGGCATAAAGCGGCGGGGTAAGGAAGGAGGCGTAAGAGTGCGTATAAGTTCATCCAATGTGGATATGTATTCGGAAAGAACCTATTCGTCCCAAAGTTATGAATCGGAAACAACCCGGATAGTTTCAGGCTCCCTTAGGATTCCGGTGATCAGGCTGGAACCCAAGCCGGTTCCGGACGGGCAGGAGACAGTTAAGAGAGAAGCAGGCGGGAGTATTTCGGAAAAAGAAGTGAACCGGAATAAAGAGGGGAAAACAGAGGCGGAAGAAGCGGAGGAAACGGAAGAAGAAACAGCCGCGGAAGAAACCAAAGATACTTACTACATACCGCTGAATACAGGAAAAATATCTACGGCACAACAGATCAAAGACAGGCAAAAGATCAGGGAACAATGTATTCAGTATATTTTAGAAATGCTGCTTTTTAATAAAGAAAGAAGACAGAACCGTCAGGGCATCAAACGTCTCTCTTTTCGGGACTGGCTATCGGAAAAAGAAAACGGTAAGAGCGGCTATCCGCCGGTCGGGACAAATAATACGAATGGATACAGTAGAAATACAAAAAAGGCAGATATGGGAGATTTTACCGGGATTTTGACGGGCTACGCCAATATCGGCACTAAAACGGAAATCCGTGCCGAAAGGACGGAATATTACAGTGAAAAAGAGAGGACTTCTTATCAAACGAAGGGTACTGTAGTAACGGCGGACGGAAGAGAAATCGAATTTAATCTGAGCTTTGCCATGAGCAGAGGTTTCGAACGGTATTATAACGAGAGTTATGAGGCAAAGGTAGTTTCCTTCTGCGATCCTTTGGTAATCAATTTAGACAGTACCATGCCTGAAGTATCCGACGAAAAATTTTTGTTTGATATTGACGGGGACGGGGTATTGGATACCATATCCAAACTTTCAGGTAAAAGCGGATATCTTGCGTTGGATAAAAACGGGGACGGACAGATCAACGACGGAAACGAGTTATTTGGAACAAAGAGCGGGAACGGATTTGCGGATCTTGCGGAATATGACAGCGACGGGAACGGCTGGATCGATGAAGGCGACGAGATTTGGGATAAGCTGATGATCTGGTGTATGGATGAAAATGGAAAGTCCCAGTTGTATCATATTTCGGAGAAAGGGGTCGGCGCGATCTGCCTGCAGAATGTTTCCACCAATTTTTCTTTAAATTCCTTAAAAAATAATCAGACCAACGCGGCAGTAAGAAATACGGGAATCTTCTTATATGAAAACGGTAATATAGGTACGGTACAGCATATGGATCTGGCAACTTAAGGATACGGCAGGTTAAAAGAGGGGAAGAATAGAACGGAAGTCATCCACATACAATAGAAGAAAGAAATGTATGGGATAGCGGATGAAAAAGGAAAAAAATATAGAAACCGGAAAGACCATACAAAAATCCTATTTTTGGGAGTTTTGTATGGTCTTTTGTATTATGCTCATGCTCCCCGTAAATATATCGTTAATGTTTTCCGGACAACAGCCGCAGGATCAAAAGGAAGGCTTGGAAGAAACGGAGGAAGAGACAAAAAAGAGGGTATTGGAATCCGAATTGGAGTGGAAAGTACTGCATGAACTGGCAAGGACGATCCCTATCGATTATGAGCCGGAAACCTTAAAGGCACAGGCCGTCATCCTGCGGACAAACATACTTGCAGACAGGGAAGAGGGACTGGCTGGGAGCCAGGCGCCAAAGGATCCTAGCTTTGCGGCCGATAAAGAAAGCGCCGGGTATCAAAAGGGATACGCCCCCCAATTGTTGTATGCATATAGAGAAAGATGGGGAGACGATTATGAAAAGAACTGCCAAAAACTATGCGAAGCAGTTATCCAAACAAGCGGAATGTACTTGGAAAAAGGACGCAGACCCATACGCGCTTCTTACTTTCGGCTCAGTAACGGGAGTACAAGGGACGCCAAAGAATGTTTGTCGGGGAACTATCCGGAATATACGGCGGCAGAATGCAGAAAGGATTTAATGAGCCATGAATTTCTTGGAAAAAAAGAAATGACGGGGATAGAATTTACCGATGAAATCAACAATATCACAGGCCAAAATTTTTCATATGCCGAACTAAGACAAACAGAGATCACCTATCAGAAGGATAGTGCGGGATATGTGCTGGAAGTTAAAATCGGGGAAACCCAGATGGGGGGAGAGGTGTTCCGCAGAAGTTTTTTGCTGCCATCTTCGGATTTTTTTGTTATTTTAAAGGAACAAAGTGTATGTATAGAAACGAAAGGAATCGGAACGGGAATCGGATTTTGTCAGTACGGAGCCAATGAAATGGCAAAGGAAGGGGAGGATTTCTTAAATCTGCTGCATTATTTTTTTACAAATATTGCAATATCAAAAACTGAATAACCATGCAAATTTCGGTAAGACTATTTCTATAAAATTAAATGTCGGCAGGAAAGGAGCATGATTATAGAAATGAAAAAGAGAAATGGAGCGCGTGGGGGCATAGGGAAGGAGAAAGCCATAATGTTGGCGGCTTCCGTTTTTGTCTTGAGTGCATTGACATTAACGGGCGTATATGTAAAGGAAAATAATGTAAAGCAGAATGACGACGGATTTTCCATTGACTTAAGTTCATTGGAAAATAACAATATTGTGGACGAGCAGGCAGAGGCAGACGCAGAGGAACCGGATGCTTCCCTTTTGGTTCAGAACCCGAATGCGGAATATGAGCTGGATTTAGAAGCAGTGCTGGAGGAAGGCGAATTGGACAATGCCGAACTTGCCGAAAGAAAGGAGAAAAAGAATGAAAATACAACGGAGACGCCGCAGGCAAATAAAGAGAATCCGAAGAAGCAGGCAACTCCGGAAACAACTTCTGCAGATGAAACGCAGAATACAAAGAAGGAGAACCCTGATCCGTCTACAGAGGAAAGCGCATCACAAAATGAACAGGCTGCTGCGTCAGGCGAAGAGAGCGCGTCGGTTTCTACAACGGCAACATGGCGGGCTTTGGAGTTTAAAGAGGAATCAGGTCTTGTATGGCCTACGGTAGGTGAGATCCTGATCAACTACAGTATGGATCAGACTATTTATTTTCCGACCCTTGCCCAATATAAGTATAACCCTGCCATTATCATAGAGGCAGCGGAAGGAAAGACAATCGTAGCTGCGGCGGACGCCCAGATCGTGGATATCTTTCAGGATGATGAAATTGGAAACGCAGTGAAAATGGATCTGGGAAACGGGTATGAGCTGATCTATGGACAACTTTCCGATATTCAGGTAAGCAAAGGCGCTTATGTCGCGGTGGGAGACGTCATTGGTACGGTAGGCGCGCCTACTAAGTACTACAGCGTTGAGGGGAGCAATCTATATTTAAAGCTGTCCAAGGACGGAGAGCCTAGAAATCCGCTGACTTTGCTGCCATAATACTTTAACGGGCAGCTCGAAGAGACGAGGTGCTCGTTGTTGTACGGATTGGATATTTTGCAGTAGACGCCAAGATCAAGCCGGCTTGACCTTGGCTCGTTGCCTGTAAGGAAAGGAAAACAATTATCATGAGTCGTATTTTTATAAAAAACGGGAAAATAATGACTATGGCAGGACAGGTACACGAAGGCGGCAGTATTTTATTAGAAGAGGGAAAGATACGGGCCGTCGGAAAAGTCCATGTTGACGAAGGGAAAGAGGATCTTACCGTCATTGATGCCAAAGGAAATTGGGTGATGCCCGGATTAATGGAGGCGCATTGCCATATGGGTATCAGCGAGGAAAAGAAAGGGATGGAAGGAGACGACTGCAACGAAAATGTAGAACCCGTTACACCATGGCTTCGCGGCATTGATGCAATCAATCCCATGGACGCGGCATTTGACGATGCGGTCCGGGCCGGAATCACAACGGTGATGGCAGGCCCCGGAAGCGCAAACGTAGTAGGAGGGCAGTTTGCCGTTATAAAAACAAAAGGAAGACGCATCGATGACCTGATTGTAAAAGCGCCTGCCGCCATGAAAGTGGCGTTCGGAGAAAACCCGAAAGTCAATTACAGCGGGCAGGGAAAAATGCCGGTAACGAGAATGGCAATCGCCGGAATGCTCAGAAGAGAACTCTTTGCCGCAAAACAGTATTTTGAAAAAAAGAACGAAAATCCGGAAGGGTTTGAGGAAGATTTTCAATATGAAAGCTGGATACCTGTGTTTCAAAAAAAAATTCCCATAAAAGCCCATGTGCATCGGGTAGACGATATTTTTACGGCGCTGAGGATCGCAAAGGAATTTGATCTGAAGGTGACTTTGGATCATTGCAGTGAAGGACATCTGATTGCAGAGGCAGTGGCAGAGAGCGGCGCGCCCGCTATTGTAGGACCTGATTTTGCAAGCAGGAACAAGATCGAAGTACAAAATATGGCGTTTAAAACGGCAGGGGTCTTACAGAAAGCCGGGGCACTCATTGCCATAACGACGGATCATCCGGTATCTATCATCAACGCGCTTCCTTTGTGCGCAGGAATGGCAGTAAAATCAGGTCTTCCCATGGAAGAAGGACTAAAAGCGATCACCATTAATCCGGCGGTGATCTGCGGTGTGGAAGACAGAGTGGGAAGCTTAGAAGCGGGTAAGGATGCGGATGTAGTGATTTATTCCGGTAATCCGATGGAAATGTTTACGGAAACTTTATGTACCATTATAGATGGAAATATTGTGTATAAAAAGCAGGGTTTCTTGACGTAGGTTTCTCACAGGGGGTATAATACAGAGTATATTTGGTACAAAGCCAAAATAAAGAAAGGGTAAGCGTCTGTGAAGCAAAAGATCATATTGTGTCTGATCGGTATTGCCGTATTACTTGCGGGATGTGCCACGGAGGAAACAAAATCTGCGCCGATGATACCGGGGGCAGCGGGGGGGATGGAGAAGGAACCTGTTATCGAATATACCCTTCCCGATTGTACGCCCGGTATCCTGATCGATCAGGCAGGATACAGAACCGAGGACAAAAAGGTCGCTATATTCCGGGGGAAAACTCTGCCGGCTGCTTTTTATGTCTATAATGAGAAAACAGGGGAAACGGTATATGAGGGCGGACTGGAGGTAAAGGGAGAAGACGGGACCACAGGAGAGCAGATCGGGTATGCCACTTTTACGGAGCTGCAGACGCCCGGAGAGTACTATATCAAATCGGATATTTTGGGATATTCTTATTCTTTTTCCATTGATGATAAGGCGTATGAAAAATTGATCGCCCAAAATCTTCAGAGCCTGTCTTCCGCAGCACAAGACGAGGCTGATCTTTCGGGGGAAAAGATCGGAAAGACCAGCAAAGCGGTCGTAAATATGCTGCTTGCCTATGAAATGCACAAAGCCGCGTTTGACGATGCCGCCGGAATAGCGGAAAGCGGAAACGGGATTCCTGATATAGTGGATGTCCTTCTTTCCCAGATCCTTTTTTTGGACGGGAAAAAAGAAGAGGTGCTTTCTTCTACGGATTGGGAAACGGCGGCTTATTATGCATCGGCATTGGCGAAGTTCAGTTATACATACAAAGAATACGACAATGTCTATGCGACTACCTGCCTGCAGTTGGCCGATGCGGTGTGGAAATATTTGGAAGAAAATGCAGATAAGATGGATGAGGAACTTCGTTTTATGGCGGCGACGGAATTATACCGGGCATCAGGCGGCGGTAAATATCATAGATATATAGAAGAGTTCTGTCAGAACAGAACCGGGAAAATCACTTCGGACCGGGAGGCGGTATACGGCGCGGTCACCTATATCGCTACAAAGCAGCGTGTCGATGTAGATATTTGTACCCGTTTTATGAAAGAGATCATGAATGAGGCGGAGGAGATCGCAGAACATTCAAAGAATTCGTTTTATCAGGTGGATACCACTGTCCGGCAGGATAATAATGAGGAAATCTTGTGGGATATGGTGGTGCTTACCGTAGTTGATTATGTGATCGCCAATCATGAATATGCGATGATCATTGAAAATCATCTGCACTATCTGCTGGGCCGTAACTTTCTGTCGCTTAGTTATATGGACGGAGTGGGGGAACGGGAATATTCCGTAAAGGAAGGACAGCAGTCAGTTATGGACGGCGGTTTTCAGGAATCCGCTCTGCTTTTTATGTTAAGCGAGATCAACGACGTAGAAAAGCAGGAAGAAGAATAGCACTTTTTGCCACTAAGATGGCATAAAATGATATTTTTATTGTGAATGCGTGCTGATAAAATAATGTGGTACGCCTGCTAAAGCGGGCAGATGGGAGTTAATGTGAAATTAGAAATTTCACGATCCTGATTTGTATGCCCGCTAAAGCGGGCAGATGGGAGTTTAGTATGAAAATAGTAGTGTTAGCGGGCGGAATCAGTACGGAAAGGGATGTTTCCTTAAGTTCCGGAACTATGATATACAAGGCATTGAAAGAAAAAGGGCATCAGGTCATTCTTTTAGATGCGTTTTTAGGATATGAAGGGGATACGGCTCATATTTTTGAGTCGGATGAGGACTGGACGAAGGAAATCGGCGCAGTGAAAGAGCAAAATCCCGATATTAAAAAGATTAAGGCAATGCGTCCGGACGGGGATAAAGTATTTTTCGGACCCAACGTACTCACGATCTGCCAAGGTGCCGATGTGGTATTTTTAGCACTGCACGGAGAGAACGGAGAGAATGGGAAAGTGCAGGCATGTTTTGATCTGATGGGGATCAAATATACGGGAACGGACTATGTCAGCTCGGCGCTTTGCATGGATAAGGGACTTACAAAAGAAATGTTTGCTTCTTTCCATATCCCTACACCGCGAGGCGTTTCTCTGAAAAAGGGGGAAAAGGATAAGAGGGAAGTACCGTTTCCCTGTGTGGTAAAAGCGTGCTGCGGAGGTTCCAGCGTGGGCGTTTATATCGTTCAGGATGAAAAGGAATACGAAAAAGCAAAAGAAGCTGCATTTTTATATGATAATGAAGTGATTATTGAGCAATATATAAAGGGACGAGAATTTTCGGTCGGCGTGATCGAGGGAAGAGCGCTGCCGATCATAGAGATCGCCCCGATCAACGGTTTTTATGATTATAAAAATAAATATCAGGCGGGAAGTACGATTGAGACTTGTCCGGCGGTACTTAATGAGAAAAAGACGGAAGAAATGAAAGGCTATGCGGAAGCTGCATTTCAGGCGCTGCGCTTGAAAAACTACGCCCGTATGGATTTTATGATGAATGAGAAGGAAGAAATATACTGTCTGGAAGCCAATACGCTTCCGGGTATGACGCCCACGTCGCTGCTGCCTCAGGAGGCCGCGGCGGAAGGGACTTCATATGGAGAGCTTTGTGAAGAGATCATAAGGATTTCTTTGAAGAATGCCTGAAACGGGCAGATGGGAGTTAGTATGAAGAATATGACATTGGTGTCAGTTGCGGAAAGCTGCGGCGGTACGCTTCATAATGCTGGGACGGATTGGGATAAGACGGCGGCGGGCGTTGTGATCGATTCCAGAAAAGTAGAAAAGGATTTCATCTTTATCGCTACAAAGGGGGAACGTGTCGACGGTCACAGTTTTATTCCGCAAGTTGCGGAAAAGGGCGCCATGGCGGTAGTCTGTGAGAAAGAACCGGAAGGCGTGGGGATTCCCTATATCCTTGTAAAAGATTCTTTTCAGGCTTTAAAAGACATCGCAGAATATTATAGAAAGCAGCTTTCCATAAAGGTAGTAGGCATTACGGGGAGCGTAGGAAAGACAAGTACGAAGGAATTTGTTGCAGAGGTGCTTTCACAAAAATACAAGGTGCTGAAGACCGAGGGGAATTTTAATAACGAAGTGGGTCTTCCTCTGATGGTACTGCAGATCAGGGACGAACACGAGGTGGCGGTGCTGGAAATGGGAATCAGCCATTTCGGCGAGATGCACAGGCTTAGTAAGATCGCCAGACCGGATATTTGCGTTATGACCAATATCGGTCAGTGTCACTTGGAATTTTTGGGTACAAGGGAAGGAATTTTAAAGGCGAAATCGGAAATCTTTGATTTTGCGTCTAAAGATGCGGCTGTTTTTGTGAACGGAGACGACGATATGCTTCAGACTGTCCGGGAAGTAAACGGAAAGCCGCTTGTATATTTCGGTTTTTCCGAAAAAAATGACGTCTATGCGACGGATATGGAAAACAGAGGCTTGTTTGGCAGTGAAGCAAAAATCCACAGAATGAGAAAAAACGGATTGGAAGAATGCTATGCCGTTTCGATTCCCCTGCCGGGAGAACATATGGTATATAATGCGTTGGCGGCGGCAAGCGTAGGAAGGGTGCTGGGGTTAAATACGGCGCAGATACAGGCAGGGATTTCTTCGGTGAAACCGGTAGGCGGAAGAAGCAATATCATCCGGGCGGAAAAATATATACTGATCGACGATTGTTATAATGCAAATCCGGTGTCCATGGAAGCGGCCATTGATCTGCTCAAAATGGCTCTTACACGGAAAGCGGCTGTCTTGGGAGATATGTTCGAATTAGGGGAAAATTCCGACGCTCTGCACGAGAGAGTCGGAAAATATGCGGTGGAACACGGAGTGGATATGCTTATCTGTGTAGGTGAAAACGCCCGCTTTATGTATGAGGCGGCACAAAAAAAGAAAGAAGAGGTCCGCAGGGACGTCAGACTGCATTATTTTAGAACGAGGGAAGAATTGGAGCAGGTAATAGAGAGCCTTTTAGAAGAGAAGGATACGGTACTCATCAAAGCGTCCCATGGAATGGGATTTGAAAATATAGTAAAAAAGCTGTCGCAATGATTGCGGCAGCTTTTTTGCGGTGATGATTGCGGCAGCCTTTGCGACGAAAGGCCGCGCGATCATCTCAAGTGTCATATTCGCAAATATATCCGACTTTTCCTGCATAGGAAGGAGCGGCGGATAAAATATCGTCAGGTACGTCGTTTAAATAGTATTGTTTATCGGAGCGGCGGTAAAGGAGGACGACATATTCTTCCTTTACTTCCACGCCGTCTTCCCGCAATCCCCGATAACTGGGTTCTCCTTCCAGCCAAAACCGGAACAGGGCGTTGTGGAGAGCTAACATGGGATAGCCGCCTTCGATTCCCGGTTCCAGCCAGCAAGTGTCCTTGGCGCCGACCCAGAAAGTAACGCTGGTTTTTTCTTCCGAGGATATTTGATCCGTGATCCGTTCCCACTCTTCGAAAGAAGTAATGGTTGCTAAATATCCGCCCTTTGCCTTGCAGGCGGCGTTTGCTTCCGTCCATGTCAGATCTTCTATGACCAGTTCATAGCGGTGGCCTGCGCAAGTAACGTCGTCCGTTTTTAAAACGGAAAGAATTTCATCTAAAATATAATATTTCGTCGGCTCTATGGCGGGCGAGCCGGGGCTGTAAGGATAGACGGCGTTTAAATTTGCCTGATACTCGTCTTCGCTTACATCCGTACCGTTCCAGTTGTATATATAAACGGGGATTCCGTTTTCATCCAGTGCAGGGCCTTGCGGAGGGTCGCCGTAAGTTCCGCCGGATAAATAGGTCCATTTTCCGTTCTGAATGGTATAAATGTCGTCATAATAATAGCCCATATGGCCTTCCGAATTGCAGAGAAGATTTCCCTTTTCGATGTAGTTAAAATATAGGCGCGAGGTTTGCAGAGTGTCTAAGCTGTTTTCGTGCCATGTGAGGAGCATACATCCTCCAGCTTCGTAACCTGTGTCGATCACCAGTTCAGGGATGTCGTCTTCATCCACATAGATCAGACTATAGGTGCAGGAGCCTCCGCTTTCCAACGTGCTTAAATATTTGATATACGCAAGCTCCCAATCGGCTCTGCCCGAAACGGTATCTGTCTCAGGCAAAAGGGGAGACAGGGATTCAGGAGCGTTTTCTTCCACACTTTCCGCCGTACCTTCTTTTGTGTCCTCTTCCGTTTTTTCAGAGTCTGAACTGTCAGGGAATGGAACGGCGTCGGTGGTATCCGGGCTTAGGCCGGCAGATTCCGTTATCGATTCCCCGGAGAGTCCGGTAAGGGAATCGGACATGGATCGGGGATCCGTATTTTTAGAGCAGGAAACAGTGCAGCATAATAGAAATATAAACAGTGGAAACAGGGATAAATGTTTTGCTGGTCTTATATCTTTATCTGTTTCTTTTTTGACCGTGTGTTTCATGACTGCCTTCTTTCAAATATAATGTGTTCCATGACGTATCATGTTAATTTTCATTTTGCTTCATATAAAGATCGGCAATCCGCACGGAATGCCCGGGGAAATTATTTTTTAAATACATCAAGTACTGCAGCGCGCTTCCTTCATAGGGATGGGGATCTCCGAACAGCCCTACTTCATAACAATTGCGGATCACGTTAATGATGCAGTTTTCCGTATGGTCCTCTTTACAGTCTTTACATTCTTTTAAAATGTGCGCGATGGCAGTTTCTAACACGGCTTCGTCATATGGTTTAAGATCCATGGTAGGAATCAGTTCCACACCCTCCGCCACTTCTTTTTTGGGAAACTTTCTGAAATTTTCTATACATTGTTTGGCGTAACCTATCGTACAGTCCTTTCCCTGACATTGGCTGCATGAAACGCCGTTTAAGCAGCAGTCCTCTAAATCATTCCATACTAAATCGGCGTCAAATCCTTTTTTATGTACGTCTTCCATATTGACCTCCTATTGCTTGGGCTTCTTTTTGTTTTAGATTTTCGCATAAATTATACCATAAGAGGAAAAAGAAAGGAATAAGAAACTGTCAGCGGTGTATTGCAGCGTGCATTGTATGTCCGGCAGTATACCAAAAGTGCGGAGGGTGAGATCATGAGGGCGGAAGGAAGGCGGGGCGATATAAAAAACGGCGACGGAACCAAGTTTTGCCCTTTGGAAGAAAACGCGGTATTTCTTGGTTGAAAGAAATACCGGATGCATATGGTATGGCACAATATACCGGATACGGAAGAAAAATAGGAAAATAGAAGGATAAAAAAGAGAGAAAAAGGGAATCCTCAGGTTGGAAATAACTGTAAGGATCCCCTTTTTGAATGCGTTATACGAGTTCTTTATTTTTAAAATAAGTTTCGGAAATAATATTTTGGACATAAGCGCCCAAAAATTTTTTATTTTCTTTATCCAGTTCGTTTATGTAAATCGGTTTGCCATATTCAATGACAACATGGGCTTTTTTAATTTTAGGAAACTGATCTTCCCAAATAGCGGAAGTATTGTTCAGACAAACCGGTACAATAGGGCATCCTGATTTTTGGGCGATCTTAAAACTTCCTTCATGAAAAGGAAGAAAGGTATCCGCAGGTTTTCGCCGGCTGCCTTCCGGAAAGATGCAGATGGAAATGCCGGACTTTACTTTTTCGATTCCTTCTAAAATGGTCTGCAGCCCTTTTTTCAGGTCTTCCCTGTCTAAGAAGAGGCAGTGCAGGTTTTTCATCCACTGGCTTAAAAGAGGGACTTTTAATATTTCAGCTTTGGAGACATAACCTGTAGGTCTGGGGACTCTTACATAAGTGAGCACAATATCAAAATAACTGCTATGGTTTGCCACATAGAGAACGGCGGTGTCTTTCGGGACATTTTCTTCCCCGAGAACGGTTACCTTTACTCCCGACAAAAACAGGACGCAGCGGAACGCCCAGTTTACAATGGCTAGGGAACTGCGGTTCTTGGCGTCCATATTGATCTTTCCTATGAGCCATTCTATGAAAAATAAGGGAATGGAGCAGATGAGAAAGATGACCACAAATAGAACGACTAAAATAAAACGTATCATGATTCAATTCCTTTTCGGTAATTATTTTGCACTTGTTATCATTATAACGGAGGGTGGGAGGGAGTGCAACCAATATTATGCAGCTTTTGGCCAAAAGCCGTTTTTTGGTTTTGACTTGCTTTGTACAATTTGATAAAATTTAAGTCAAAACGAGGAAACGGGCAGGGCAGAGAGATGTTATTTAATTCCTATCTATTTATTTTTTTATTTTTGCCGGTCGCACTGATCGGATGGTTTTTCCTAAACCGCATAGAGAAATATAAATTGGCGCAGGCGTTCCTGTTTGTCATGTCGCTTTGGTTTTATGCATATTTTGACATCAGTTATCTTTCTGTTATTCTGGGCAGTTGTTTTGCCAATTATCTATTCAGCTATCTTTTGACAAAATGGGAGAGCCCGGGCGCTAAAAAGGGAATGATGATAGCAGGATGCGTGGTCAACCTTGGTATCCTTGGATATTTTAAATATTTTGATTTCTTTTTGGAGAATCTAAACGTCTTATTTTCGGCGGATTTTACGTTGAAGCATATTTTACTGCCGCTGGGAATCAGCTTTTTTACTTTTCAACAGCTTTCTTTTGTGATCGACAGATGTAAAGGGAAAGCGCCCCATTATGATCTGTTGGATTATTTGAATTTTGTTACCTTTTTTCCGCAGCTTATTGCAGGGCCGATCGTGCTGCACAGCGAGTTGATTCCCCAGTTTCAGGACAGGAAAAAGAGGAGATTTGACGCCGGAGGATTTGCGCAGGGGATCACCTTTTTCGTGATTGGTATGGGAAAGAAAGTATTACTTGCGGATACGCTTGCGAAAGCGGTGAACTACGGATTTGGGGAGATCGGGAGTTTGGATTCCCTTTCGGCCGCTTTTGTAGCTTTGGCATTTACGTTTGAATTGTATTTCGACTTTAGCGGTTATTGCGATATGGCCGTGGGGATCGGTAAAATGTTCCGGATCGAGATACCCGATAATTTTAATTCGCCGTATAAATCGGCGTCGGTAAAAGAGTTTTGGCGGCGTTGGCATATGACGTTAGGCAGATTTTTTACAACGTATGTTTATATACCGCTTGGAGGAAACCGGAAAGGAAAACTAAGGACAGCGGTCAACACGATGGCGGTGTTCCTGCTTAGCGGTTTGTGGCACGGGGCAAACTGGACCTTTGTGTTTTGGGGATTTTTGCATGGTCTGGGGGTATCGGTGAACAATTTGTTTCAGGGAAGGAAGAAAAGGATACGACCGGATGAAAGTGAGAATCCGGGCAGGGCAGTCCGGATCGGGCGGCATTTGGCGCAGGCAGCCACGTTTATCTATGTTTGTCTGGCCTTTGTATTTTTTAGAAGCGATACGATGGCGGACGGTTTTCTGTTCTTTCAGCGGCTTTTGTCCGGTGAATATAACGGCAGTATTTGGGCGGTAGCGGACGCGGTACCCATATCCGAGATCTATATCGTTACAAAAGCGCTCTCCATGAAAGCGCCGCAGTTTCTTAGCGCAGTAAATATGGCGGCGCTCATGACCGTGGCATTGATCGGTGCCGTTGCATTGAGCAGGAAAACGACAAGAAAAATGGTGGAAAACAGTTCATGGAGCAACGGAGCGGCTTTAAGGATCGCGGTATTGTTCGTTTGGTCCGTTCTCTCGCTGTCGGGAGTCAGTACTTTTTTATACTTTAATTTTTAAAATGAGGAGGCGGGATGTATGGAAGGAGAAAAGGAATTACTGCAAAAACAAAAAAGGTTTATCCGGAATTTTGCCATACAGTCGGCAATGCTCCTGATACTGGCCGGAGTGGCGGTGATCGTCTTCGATCCGTTTTTTCATTATCACAAGCCGGTGGGCAGCCTGAAAGCGGTCGTGACGAAAGCGGAATACCAGTGTATCGGCACGGTGCGCAACTTTGATTACGACAGTATCCTGCTGGGTTCTTCGGTTGCGGAAAATTACAATAACAGGTGGTTTGACGAAGCGTTTGGGACGACTACGATCAAAGGGATCAAAAGTTCCGCAGCGACGGTAGATCTGATCTGGTATTTGAAAGAGGCCTTTGAGGCCAAGAAGGATACGGGACTCAAAGAAGTCTATTACAGTATGGATCTGTTTGCTTTGAGCGCGGACGCCGAAAAGGTTTTTCCGGACGATTCTCTGCCCTTGTACTTATATAATGATAATCCGGCTGACGATGTGAATTATATTTGGAATAAGGATGTGATCTGTGAGCATATTCCGTATTTACTGGCAATGACTTATCTGGACGACTATGACGAGGGGACCTCTTATAATTGGGCGCAGTATAAAGTATTTTCCAAGGAAGAGACTTTAAGCCATTACAGCAGACCGGAAAAGGCTGTGCCGATGCTTACGGAGGAAGACTACAAGCGAAACATAGATAAGAATATTTCCTTGATAGAGGAAGTAGTAAAGGCCCATCCCGAAACCACGTTCCGGTTTATTTATCCGCCCTATTCCATGCTTTGGTGGGATGCAGCTTACCGCAACGGGGAAACGGAACAGAATCTGTATGCGGCCGGACAAGCGGCGGAAAGACTGCTTGCCTATGAAAATGCGGAACTGTATTATTTTCAAAATGATGAAGAACTGATCACAGATCTGGATCATTATATGGATACCGTACATTTTTCGGATGAGATCAATCATGTTATCGTGGAACGGATGAAAGAAGGAAAATATAAGCTTACCAAGGACAACTATAAGCAGGAGCTTGAAAAGATGAAAAAGCTGTCGGAGAAGATAGAGAGGGAATATATAAAGGAATATTTTGAAGACGGAAGAATGCAAAAAGGAAAGAAATAAGAGGATACTTTTGAACGGGCGCTCGATGAAATAAAAGAAATGTATTACAAGGGGGTACAGAAAATGATTTTGATCAAAAACGGTTATCTGATCGATCCTAAGAATAAACAGGAGGGAAAGAAGGATATTCTGATTGGGAACGGGAAGATCTTACGGATACAAGAAGAGATGGAGAACGTAAAGACGGATGCTGTCAACGGGCAGGGACGGGAAGAATTACAAATCATAGATGCGGACGGCCTTTTTATAGCGCCGGGGCTTGTGGATGTGCATGTGCATTTCAGGGATCCGGGATTTACCTATAAAGAAGATATCGAAACCGGCGCAAAGGCGGCGGCAAAGGGAGGTTTTACCACAGTTGTACTGATGGCAAATACAAAGCCTGCGGTAGACCGGGCAGATACGCTTCAATATATATTGGGAAAAGGGAAAAAAACCGGAATCCATGTGGAAAGCTGTGTGACGGTTACAAAGGGAATGCAGGGGAAAGAACTGACAGATATGTCAGAATTGAAAAAGGCAGGGGCGGCAGGCGTCACGGATGACGGTATTCCGCTTTTGGAGGAAGGATTGGCTCGTAAGGCGATGGAGAGCGCGGCAAAGGCGGGGATGCCCATCAGCTTTCACGAAGAGGATCCTGCATATATTGAAAATAACGGTATCAACAGGGGAAAAGCTTCGGAATATTTCGGCGTCGGCGGTTCGGACAGGCAGGCGGAAATCTGCATGATCGAAAGGGATCTGAAAATCGCGTTGGAAACGGGTGCGGTCATTAATATCCAGCATATCAGTACGAAAGAAGGCGTAGAACTTGTCCGGCAGGCCAAAAAAAAGGGCGGTAACATTCATGCCGAGGCAACGCCGCATCATTTTACCCTGAACGAAGACGCTGTGATAGAGTACGGAACGCTTGCAAAAATGAACCCGCCGCTTCGTGAAGAGGCGGACAGGATCGCTATTTTGGAAGGGTTAAAAGACGGGACCATCGATCTGATCGCGACGGACCATGCGCCCCACAGTGAAGAGGAAAAGAAAAAGAAAATTACGGAGGCTCCCAGCGGTATAATCGGTTTGGAAACCGCTTTAAGCCTTGGAATCGAAAGTCTGGTCAATACGGGATATCTGTCCATGATGGAGTTGATGGAAAAAATGTCCTATAATCCGGCAAAGTTATACGGACTGCAAGGAGGGACGATAGAGGAAGGCGCAGCCGCGGATCTGATTGTTTTCAATAAAGAAGAAACGTGGGTAGCAGACCATTTCGTATCGAAATCCGCCAATTCGCCGTTTTTGGGAAAGACAATGACAGGGCAGGTGTGCTATACTATCTGCAACGGAAAAATTGTTTACAAAAAAGATGACAAGATGGGAGAGTGATCAAATGTCTCAAAAGAAAAAGGTATCGGCCGTCATAACGGCACACAAAGAAATCGCGCCGGCCATTTTTGATATGCAGATACAGACGGAGCTTGCTAAAGAAGCAAAGGCCGGGCAGTTTATTGCGTTGTATCCAAAAAACGAGAGTACGTTGCTGCCGCGGCCGATCAGCATTTGCGAAATAGATGAAAAAAGGGAAAAACTGCGTATCGTATATCGTATCGCAGGAAAGGGAACAAGGGAATTTTCAACGTATAAAGAGGGAGAAGCCGTTTCGGTCCTTGGTATTTTAGGAAACGGATTTCCGATAGAAGCGGGAAAGGAAAAGAAAATCTTTCTCATGGGAGGCGGAATCGGCATCCCCCCTATGCTGGAGCTTGCGAAGGAACTTTCAGGCGGTGCGGAAAAAGCAGGAAACGGGAAAACGGGGGTCAACATTATTTTAGGATATAGGGACGCGCAATTGTTTCTGAAAGAGGATTTGGAGAGATACGGAAATGTCTATGTTGCAACCGAAGACGGAAGCATAGGAACAAAAGGGAATGTTATGGACGTTCTTCGGGAGAACGGCCTGCAGGCTGATGTGATTTTTGCCTGCGGCCCTATGCCCATGCTTCGGGCGGTTAAGAATTATGCAAAGGAACAGGAGATACCAGCCTATATTTCATTGGAAGAGCGAATGGCATGCGGCGTAGGCGCCTGCCTTGGCTGTGTGTGTAAGACGAAAAACGTGGACCGGCATTCTCATGTCAATAATGCAAGGATCTGTACGGACGGGCCGGTTTTTGAAGCGGATGAAGTAGAGATTTAGACGCGGTATGTCCGGAGTTGAAATTTTTTGATTGAATAGGTGTTAATTACGCAGATGGGAGCAGTTATGAATACAAAAGTAGCGATTGCAGGTGTGGAATTTAAGAATCCGGTCATGACGGGTTCGGGAACTTTTGGTTCCGGAATGGAGTATGGAGAATTTGTGGATCTGAACCGTTTGGGCGCAGTTGTGACAAAGGGTGTCGCCAATGTGCCCTGGGAGGGAAATCCCACGCCCAGAGTGGCGGAGGTTTACGGCGGAATGCTCAACGCGATAGGTCTGCAAAATCCAGGTATCGACGTATTGATCCAAAGGGATATTCCTTTCTTAAAGCAATATGATACGAAAATCATTGTGAACGTATGTGGAAAAACCGTGGAAGATTATGTGGAAGTCGTGGAAAGGCTGGCTGACGAAAAAGTCGATATGCTGGAAATCAATGTATCATGCCCTAATGTAAAAAAAGGGGCGATTGCTTTCGGACAAAAAGCGGACAGCCTGTTTGACATTACGTCAAAGATCAAGAAGGTTGCAAAGCAGCCGATCATCATGAAATTAAGTCCTAACGTGACGGATGTTACGGAAATGGCGAAAGCGGCGGAGGCGGCGGGAAGCGATGCGATTTCTCTGATCAATACGCTTACGGGAATGAAGATCGATATTCATAAGCGTGCTTTCGTCCTCGCCAACAAAACGGGCGGTCTTTCCGGTCCGGCGGTCAAACCGGTGGCGGTGCGGATGGTCTATCAGTGCGCGCAGGCAGTGAAGATTCCGATCATCGGTATGGGCGGTATCGCGAATGCGGAAGACGCGCTGGAATTTATGATGGCAGGAGCGACGGCGGTGGCGGTCGGCGCGATGAATTTTGTCAATCCGTATACCACGGCGGAGGTTGTGGAAGGAATTGAAAAGTTTATGGAAGAAAAGCAGGTGGAGGACATTCGGGAATTGATCGGATGCGTCAGATAAAGGCGGTATCGGTCTTTTCCCGGAAACATAGAGCGAGCGCTACCGCGGCAAAAGCGCCGCATGACTTCCCGCATATCAATGCAGGCATCATTTCCGGTTCTGCGCTGACAGTAAACGCCATTTGGGCGGCAAGCAGGCTGGTGCCGCTTACCAGAAACGCTCCGGCGGCTGTTTTTCCTTTAGGATCCATGTCGGAATAGAGGGAAAAGACCGGAATTGCGCTTACACATCCAATCAGCATACCTGTCAGGCTTTGGGGTTTCAAACCGAATTGTCTGCCTAAAAAGGTAAAAGGTTTTTCCAGCATCCTGCGCAAAAGTTCGGCCACGGGAAGACTTCCCAACATGACTACGCCGATAGAAGAAACGATTTCCATGGCGTCTTCTATCGGCGTCATTCTTGGAAGAAAGTCCCACCCGCAGAGCGATTTGACTGCTGCCAGTACCAGACCAATCGTGACGAAAGCCCGTATACCGTCTGCCAAAATACAAAAGCCCTTCACCATCTGATCCGGTATTTTCCAAAGACCCAATAATAAAAGCAGGGCCGCCGCAAAAACAGGCAGGTTTTGGTGCAGGCATTCCCATAAGGATAAATGGGATAAAAGTCCGCCGACAAACAGCCCGGCCGGCATTGCGGTCAGGCCGAGCATGATTCCTTTGGCAAAGAATTTCCGGTCTTCTTTCCGGACCATGCCCATACCGATGGGTACAGTGAACACCAATGTGCAGCCGAAAATTGCGGATACAACGATTCCCGCATAACTGCCGATCCTGTTGTCTACAGCCAGTTCTTTTGCTAATTGGTAACCGCCCATATCGATGGCAAGTATACTCCCGAACATAGCGGGATCCACGCCGGCCGCCTGATACAACGGAATTACGATCTGTCCTAAAACGTCGGCCAATACCGGCGCAAGGCAGATCATCCCTGCCATAGACAGTGCGGTAGGCCCTAAAAGGCGAAAACCTTCCTCAAATTTGTCGCCGTATCCGAATTTGTTCCCGAGAAGCCTGTCGGCTCCGCCTATTATGATTCCGATCGATAAGATAAGCATAAGTATTTGATTCATTTTTGCTCCCATCTGTCCGCTTTTGCGGATACTCAAATCAAAAAGGCTGAAAGTGTATTGCTTTCAACTTTATTCAATCTTCCCGTCATGCCGCTCTGCGGCACGCCTTCTTTGTGTCTACGCCCTGAAGCCGTGTTGTTTACGCTATTGATTGTATCATATTCTTCCGGATATTTCCAAGCCTTGGAAGGAGTTAAAATTTTAATGGCCGATTTGGCTCTCAGTATGCAACTTTGATGCATTGGCATAGTATTATGAGTACTAGAACGTGTTTGAAAATTCATTTCCCCAATCTGCATGCCTCACTTTGGGTGATCTTTGCACCAAATTTCCCACAAACTGTGACGCACATCCCGGGGAAAGCAATTTCAAACACGCTTTGGAACAAAGGACAGGGGGCGGATTTATGTACCGAAGAGTTTATTTAAAAAAACATTATGCGGGAACATTTTGTATGATATTGTTTTGTGTTATCGTACTTTCAGGGTGTCAAAAAAACACTGGGACGGCGTCGGAAACCGTCGTGGAAATGGAAACAGCTTTACATGACAGGCAGGGCTGCCCGTTGGGGGAATTGTTGGAATATCTGGACGAAGAAAGCAACGGGATACCCTATGCATATGCCCGGATCTTTATTGCTGTCGACGATGCAGGTACAGGGGAAGGGGACAGGGAAGAGCTGTCGGAGGAAGATGACGACGATATGCCGGACAGGCAGGATATTATAAAGATAAAAGGTACGGCGGACATTTTATGGGATACTTTTCAAACGGCGGAAGAATTTCAGCAATACTTTTCAGAGCAGGAACAGGAAAAGAGCGGACTGAGCGAAGGCGGAGACAACTACGCGCTAGAGTTGGCTTATTATCAATATCAGCTTGGGGAAGATATCCATGCGGCGGATCTGGAACGTTATTTAAAAGAAATTTATGACGAGGAAGAAAATCCCCTTTATGCGATTACAATGGACGGTATGCGCCCGGAAGGCTCTTATTGTTTTTCCCAATCGGGCATCCGGGAAATGGTGGTCGTAGGGAACAACTTTTGCGGGCTTGAATGGAAAAACAATACAAGCCTGATAAGCGGGGAGGACGTGAGGGAATTTCTTATGGCTTATAGTATGCAGAAACAGGAAGTGCAGGATCTTTACTATAACGGATGGGTTATGAGAGAAGAAATTCTTTATTGGATCGATCATGAGGAGAGGATCAGCAGCTTTGAAGATCCTGCCCGTCGTTTTACGGAAGTAAGGGGGATAGATACGACATGGGAAGGAGCGCCCTATATGGAAAATTTTGCCCTGCTGAAAGAAGCGGATTATGAGGTCAGGTTATGTGAAGACGGTCCTTTGCTTGGGCTGCATTTTACTCTTGCGGAGGAAATTCCTCCAAGCGGCTATGAGGCGTACCTGTCCAATGGATTTTGTACGGACGAGGATTATATTATGACGGTAACCGACTTGGACAGGGATGAGATTTTACAGATGCAGAATGTGAAAATGAGTATTGAAATGGCAGATGCCATTACTTTTACGGATTTGGACGGGGACGGTTATTTAGATATGAGGATTGACCTGCCGGTACATTGGAGCGGTGAAAAAACTGCGATGGACGAGTATGGGGAACAGTCCTTTCTGCTCTGGGAGCCGCAGGAGGGAGCCTTTGCGGAAAAAAGCGGAAGCGAGATTGCGCAAAGACTCCTTGAACAAGAACAGGACGGAGCCGGGCGTCAGGAAGAGGAAACAGACTTTGTGGAATATGTGGTACAGCCGGGCGACACCTTATGGGGGATTTCGAGGAGATTTTACGGATCGGGCATCCGGTATACGGAAATTGAAAGCGCAAATGCGGAAATCCTCAGCGCGTACCCATATCTGATGCCGGGAACGACGCTTCAGGTTCCGGCGCCAGTCCCTTTTCCGTAAGCCGGTATACTTTTGTACATACTTCTTCGATAAATTTTCTGTCATGGGAAATACTGATGACCGCGCCCGGAAAACCGGATATCATCCGCCGGATCACAGGACCCGATAAGGGGGAAAAATTTCTGGTCGGTTCATCTAATATCAAAACGTTTGCATTGGACAAACTCATTTTAAGAAGCAGTACTTTCGCTTTCTGTCCGCCTGATAATTCGGCGATAGGATGATCCATTTCATCCGCGGTATACTTTAACGCGCCTAAATAGGTTCGAATCTGCGTGCGTCTGCTTTTATCTCCGGAATCGTCCAAAAATTCCACGGGCGAGATGCGGAGGTTTAGCAGATCCTCGTAATTTTGCGGCATATACTCCGCCCGGATATCTTCCCTTGCAAGAAGTTCTTCCGCAATCTTGCGGAGCAAAGTCGTTTTTCCCGCGCCGTTGCTGCCGATAATGGCTATTTTTTCCGACCCTCTTATCTGCAGCCCGATATGGGAAGATAAGCATCGTTCATGACCGGGAGTATAGAGCTTTTCCAAAGAATATTCGATTACGGTCTTTCCGGCGGGAATATGGGAATCTTTATTTCCTAATTTGAAAAATATGGCGTTTTCCTGTTCGGGCATTTGAGTCATAGTTTCGTCTTCCCTTTCAAAACGGCGTTTTAATGCCTGCACCGTGTGCATTTTTTTCTTAAGCAGACGTCCGCCGGCGGGATCCTGTCTTGAGACCGCCGCCTGTTCATGGTCGACTCTTTGATAGATCTTTCTGAACTTTTCGTCTCTGATCTGTTTCTCTCTTCGATCGTTTAATGCCTGCTGTTCCTGTTTTTCAAATTTGGCAAGCCGTTCTTCCTTATATTGCAGATAAGGCATATTTGCAATCGTATAACGGCTGAGCGTCTTGCGTCTGATCTGCTCTAAATGAATGACCATGGTCGCCGTATTTTCAATCAGGGTTTCATCATGGGAAATATACAGTACGATATAAGGCCAGCCGTTTATTAGCGTTTCCAGCCATTCCAAGGTTTCGATGTCAAGGTCGTTGGAAGGTTCATCCAGGAGCAGTACCGTAGGCTGTCCTATCAATAGCCGCAGCATCTGCGCTTTTACCTTTTCCCCTCCGGAAAGCGTTTCCATTTTTTGATCGCTGTAAAAAAAGTCGGCGGGAATATGAAAATCTTTTGCATACTTTCTTAATTCTTTCGGGGACAGATCCGAAAACAGCGGTTCTTCGGTAAAAAATTCGTAGACGGATTTGGATCTATCCGACGAGGAAAGCTCTTGGGGAAGATAACCTAAACGTTCTTTATTCGCGATCCGTTCTCCCGAAGCTTCGACGTATTCTTCAATCAGCTCCGGATCGTAGATCCATTTTAACAGGGTCGATTTACCATTGCCTTCTTCTCCGATGATCACGGCTTTATCACCGTGGTTCAATACGCAGGTAAAATCTTTCAGAATTTCCCTTAAGTCTTTTTTATGGGTGAAACATAGGTTTTTGATCTGTAACATAAATGCATGCCTCCTATCTAAAAAAGTCTGTTTCCGTAACCGAAAACAGACTCACAAAAGAAGACCGATATCTGATCTAAGCAAAAAAATAACACCTATAGACAGACGAAAGGTTTCCGGAATAAATGTGATAATCCAATTCGGCATACGCAAACAAACCTACCTGTTATAGGTTGAAAACTACGGTTTGTTTTGTCCAAATTAAATTATCTACAATACATATTTACTCCTATCTGTCCGCTCTAGAGCATATTTGAAAATTCATTCCCCGATCTGCATGCTCGGGCAGACTTTTGAATACTTCGTTGAAAGTAGTTTCTTCCAACCGATTACCTTTCACAAGCTATATGTGTCCTTTATAGACTGACAGTAGTGTATCATGCCCTCATTTTTCTGTCAAGGGCGTCCCCAAATCTTTTCGGAATATTCCGGAATATGGTTTAATAGGTTTGATATGGTTTACTGTTTGTCTGCATTCCGCAAGGAATAAAAATCATTCTGTAGAATAAAAAATGCCTCCGGAGAATATATTTAGTTAGAATAAGTGTGGAGGTATGAAGAAATTGGAATTAGTGAAGCAGAGTGTACATATGGACCGGAAAAAATGCGTTGCCGGCACACAGATAACTTTGGAGAATGATGTAAACATTCCGGATAATAAACCGGATGCGGAAAGCATTGTCTTAAATAAGGGTACGATCGTGATCACGGACAGTAAAAGTTCAGACAACCATGTACTCGTAAAAGGGAAACTGCAGTTTTCTTTATTGATACAGTCGGATATGGGCGGTTTGTATTCGGTAAAAGGCGAGATCCCTTTTGAAGAACAGGTATATATGGAAGGCGTCGTTTCTACGGATACGGCGGATATTGTTCCGTCGCTGGAAGACATGAGCGTAGATCTGATCAATTCAAGGAAACTCAGCGTGCAGGCGGTGGCAGGATTCAGACTGAGCGTGGATACGATATGGGACGAGGACATGGTCACAGGGATCATGGTCGACGAAGAGACGGACGGAGCGGTAGAGTGCAGCAGAAAAAAAAGAGATATTGCGCAGATCGCCATTCAGAAAAAAGATATTTTCCGGATGAAAGAAGAGCTGGAGCTGCCTCAGAACTATCCTAATATTACCGAACTTATCTGGTATGACGTACAGCTTTTAAATGCGGAATTTAAGCTTTTGGAAGAAAAGATAACGATTCAGGGCTCCGCGCAGGTATTTCTGATATATGAGAGCGAAGGAGAAGAAGGAAAATTAAGGACTTATGAAACGACGATCCCCTTTGGCGGAACGATAGACTGTTACGGATGTAAGGAAAGCATGATTCCTGCAATACGATTCGAAATAGGAACGGAAAATATGGAAGTACGGCCCGATTTTGACGGAGAGTCAAGAGTGGCCGGATTAGAGCTGATCCTGAATATGGATATCCGGATGTACGAAGAAGATAGTATGGAATATGTAGACGACGCCTACGGGATAGAAAAGGAGATCGAACTTACAAGGAAGGATTCCGTATATAAGAAAGTATTGCTTTGCAATAATGACAAGTTAAAGGTTTCGGGAAAATTAGAGGCGCCTAAAGTGACGGACGGGATTTTGCAGATCCTCCATAGTGATGCGGTGATCCAGACGGATGAGATAAGGCAGGAGGAAGAAAAGATCGTAGCCGAAGGCGCTATCCGGCTGCAGGTACTTTTATCTACGGGAGAAAGCGAAAGACCTTATACCAAAGCGGAAGGGTATCTGCCCTTTACTTATGAAGTGGATCTGCCCGCATATAAAGATAAATGCAGTTATGAGCTACAGCCTGTTTTATCTGCTCTTATGGTCAGTCTGTCTGGGAGCGGAGATATTGAGGCAAAAGCAGTGCTGCTCTTTAATCCTATCGTTTTCGAGGATATGAATATGCCGGGAATCACGGAAATGCGTGTCTGGGAGGCGGATCAGGACAGAAGGAACAGGCTTCCCGGAATTGTAGGTTATATGGTACAGGAGGGAGACGGATTATGGGAAATCGGCAAGCGGTATTATGTGCCTGTTTCTCAGATATTAGAGTTTAACAATCTGTCGGGAGAAAATGTCCGCGCCGGAGATAAGCTTTTGATCGTGAGACAGGGAAGAACAAAGGCCGATTAAAAAAGAAACAAATAGAAAAGGAACTGCGCGTTGACCAATCTTAGCGCAGTTCCTTTTTAGTCCGTTTAAGAGCAGATTAGTTGGTATCTGCAGTTTTTGCCGCAGCAGCCATGTCGTCAAATTTCTTCATGACAGCATCGTAGGTCTGCTGGGAAATATCAGGCAGCTTGCCGCCCCATGTTTTTTCAGCTTGTTTGTAACCCTTGATAAATGCATCTCTCATTTCTTCGATCTTATCAGGATCTCCTCCTGTAAGAGCGGTAGCAAACTGAACGATACGATCGGAGGTCTTATTCACGCCCCAATAGCCGTCTTCGGAAATATCCTGCTGAGCCTGTGCCTTTGTAGCAGGGTCTACAGTGAAATCTCCTTTGGAAAGGAAAGACCAGATGTCTGTTGCCTGTCCATAGGTAGTTGACTGTTTTGTCATCAACTGTTCTACAAGGCTCTTAAAGCGAGCGGTTCTTTCTTCTGCATCCGCTTTTAATTTAGCCACCATATTGGTGTCGGGTTTGTAAGTTTTCTTTGCTGCCGCGGTATTTTTCTCGTAAACGACGCCGCTCTCCGCTTTTTTATTCTGGGTTGCTTCAGCAGCTTTCTCAGTTGCTTTTGTTGTGTTGTAAGCAGAATATGTATCTGCTCCCGTAACTCCATTTACGTTCATGCTCATGACCATTCTCCTTTCTAAGTCACCGGCGGGAAACTTAATGTTTCTCATCCGTTTTACCATCCATGGTATCATAGTTCTTTGTTACTATTATATCGGCAGAAAGACTTTACCATATTACCCTTTGGATTGATTTTTTAGAAAAAATTGTATATAATGAAATACAATCTCTTGTATACAAGAATATTTTAGGAAGGCGGACATAAAAGGTTTATGGAGCAATTGAAACAAAAAGCATATGCAAAGATCAACCTTTCCTTGGATGTGGTAAGGCGTAGGGACGATGGATACCATGAGGTGAAAATGATCATGCAGACCGTGGGACTGTATGATGAACTTACTATGGAAAAATGCGGGCAGGGAATCCATGTTACAGTCAGTATGGGAGATGGATTTTTGGGAGAAACGCTTCCGGCCGATGAAAATAATCTGGTGTATAAGGCGGCGAAGCTGATCATGGACCGCTATGAACTATGCGAGGGAGTCAGGATACATTTGGATAAACATATTCCGATAGCGGCGGGAATGGCGGGAGGAAGTACGGACGCAGCCGCAGTGATCCGGGGAATGAACGGGCTGTTCCGGTTGGGAATGGATCTTGAGGACATGAAAAAGCTGGCGGTAAAGATTGGAGCGGACGTACCTTATTGTATAGAAGGCGGAACACAGTTGTCAGAAGGGATTGGAGAGGTATTGACTCCGTTAAGGGCGGCACCTGCATTTCTGCTTTTGATAGCGAAGCCGGATATCAGCGTTTCCACGAAATATGTATATGAAAATTTGAATTTGCATACATTAACGGCGCACCCTGACGTAGACGGAATGGCGGCCGCCATTGAAAAGGGGGACAGCGCCGGAATCGTAAGCCGTATGGAAAATGTGTTGGAGAGTGTGACATTGGAAAAATATCCGGTCATACGGAAGATCAAGACTGTTATGAAAGAGAACGGCGCATGGAATGCGCTTATGAGCGGAAGCGGACCAACCGTATTCGGGATTTACAACAATAGGGAAGAGATGGAAAAGACGGCGCGGCTTCTGCGGGAAGGAAAACTGGCGAAACAGATATTCATAACGACGGTAAAAGGGAACATAAAGGAGGGAAAGTAATAGGATGAATGACAACCTTCAAATGAACGGCGATGAATTTTTACCGCTTAGGGATGTTGTTTTTAACACATTAAGACAGGCAATTCTGACAGGAGAATTAAAACCGGGAGAACGTTTGATGGAAATTCATCTTGCGAATAAACTGGGAGTGAGCCGGACGCCGATCCGGGAAGCGATTCGGAAACTGGAGTTGGAAGGGCTTGTGACGATGATCCCGAGACGGGGCGCGGAAGTGGCGGAGATCACGGAAAAAAGCTTAAAAGATGTGCTGGAGGTAAGAAGGACGTTAGACGCCTTGTGCGTAGAGCTGGCTTGTGATAGAATCAGTGACGGGGAGTTGGAGGTGCTTGAAGCCGCATGCCTTAAATTTGAAGAAGCTACAAAGACAAAAGACGCAAGGATCGTGGCAAAAGCGGATGTGGCTCTGCATGATATTATTGTAAGGGCTACAGGCAATCAAAGGCTGATCCAGCTTGTAAATAATCTATCCGAACAGATGTACAGGTATCGTTTTGAATATATTAAAGACGAAAGCGGTCATGCAACCTTGATTGAGGAGCATAAAATCATATATGAGAGCATAAAAAAGAAAGATAAGGAGACTGCTGCCAATACCGCTAAGCTTCATATCGACAACCAGGAAAAGGCAATCATGAAGCAGATACGCATTGAAAAACAGGAGAGAGGAAAAAGAAAATAAAAAATTGAATAGAAGCCCCGGATCTGAAGCATACTCTTTTTAAAAGCGCAGGAGGAAGAAAGCTTTGAAAGACGTCTTTTATGTTATGGCGTCTGAGATAAAAGCGGGAATGCGCGTTTGGAAATGGAGGAATAGAATTGAAACAGCTTCGGTCTTTGATGTTGCTTATTTTTGTCGGAATGATGTGGTGGGGACTTATTTACCCCGAACTTTGTTTTGTGGAAGGAACTTATGAGAAAGCGGTGGGGATTTCGGCAGAATTTTTTGGCAGACAGGGGGAAAAAGCAGATGAAAAAACGGGCGAGGAGGCCTTTTTTGAGCTTTTGGAGGCGGAACCGGATAGGATTATTATAAAAAGTAAGATAATGAGGAAATGAAGTCAATGACAGGCGATAGAGAACAATTTCAGGACGCACCGATAGGGGTGTTCGATTCCGGAGTGGGGGGATTGACGGTAGCAAGAGAGATCATGCGCCAGATCCCGAACGAAAAGATCGTATACTTCGGGGATACGGCAAGAGTACCTTACGGAAGTAAGTCGCGCGATACGGTCACAAGATATTCCAGACAGATCGTCCGTTTTTTGCAGGCACAGAAAGTAAAAGCAATTGTAGTTGCCTGCAATACGGCAAGCGCTTATGCGCTAGACGAGCTTGAGCGTGAAATAGATATTCCGATACTCGGAGTAGTAAAGCCCGGCGCGAAAGTGGCGGCTGAGTCTACCGGAAACGGAAAGATCGGCGTGATCGGTACGGAAGGAACGATAAACAGCCGGATTTATGCTACATATATTAAACAGATCGATGAGGGCATCGAGGTGATCGGCAAAGCGTGCCCGCTTTTGGTACCGCTTGTGGAAGAAGGGCTGTTAAAAGATCCTGTTACGGATGAGATCGCTATGCGCTATTTAAGCGAGCTGAAAGATCTTGATATCGATACCCTGATACTGGGCTGTACCCATTATCCGCTGATCCGTTCTACGATAGGGAGGATTATGGGAGAACGGGTAACGCTTGTGAATCCGGCCTACGAGACGGCAAGGGAACTAAAAGAACTGCTGAAAGCGGAGGGGCTGTTAAATCAGAAGGAAATGGGACTGGGAGAGAATAAATACCGTTTTTTTGTAAGCGACAGTGCGGAGAAATTCAAACAGTTTGCCACATCGATACTGAAATATGGCATACTATCGGCGAAAATTGTGAATATAGAAGATTACTGAAGAAAACAGAGTAGTACGGAGGTTTTTTAGGATGAAAAAAGATGTGTTATTGGCGATCAAAGGGCTTCAGTTTGAGGCGGATCAGGATGAAAACAAAGTGGAAACCATCAATTTTGCAGAGTATTATAATAAAAACGATCATCATTATGTGATCTACGACGAGATTACGGAAGGGTTTCCGGAAAGCACGAAGAATATCATCAAATTTAAAGAACATTCTCTCGATCTGACAAAGAGAGGGCTTGTCAATGTGCATATGGTATTTGAGGAAAATAAAAAGAATATGACGAATTATTCTACGCCTTACGGAAACATTCTGATCGGGATCGATGCAAAAAAGGTAACCTGCACGGAAAAAGAGGAGCAGATCATGGTGGATGTGGAGTATGCGCTGGAAGTAAACTATGAATATCTGGCGGATTGTAAGATTCAGATGAATATCCGTGCCAAGGAAACGGGCATGGAACTGCAGTAGAAATATAGAAGAAAAGGGAGCTGCCGGTCCGGTAACTCCCTTTTTGCCAAAGTGTGTTTGAAAATGCTTATTTCAGCGGTTTTGCGCCTGCTTTTTCCTGCAGTTTTTCGATATTCCGTTTAAAGAACCCTTTTTTCTTCTGCTCTATCGGTGCGGCTTTTCCGTGAAGGCCCTTAACGCTTGTAATGTAAATGCCGCTGATAACGGCTTTTACTTCTTTTTTTACGGGTACGGAATCAAAAATTTTCTCGTCACAGACTAAAGACATGATCTGCGGCCCGATCTTTGCTTTTACGATCGGCAGTTTGGAACCGCGTAATAATTTCGGAGTCTGTTCGAGGACGATAGCGGGAAGTCCGGCATCTTTCAGTTTCATCCGTTTCTTATCGATGATGAGCATGGAAACGGTCTGTTTGGCAGCCTCTAACTGTTCCTGCTGTTGTTCCTGCTTTTTCTGCGCTTTTTTCCCTACAAAATATAAAACGACGATACCGACAATTAAAACGGCTAAAATGACTAATAATACAATTGATAATGTATTCACGGGCAATCCTCCTAAGAACTTTGATGTACAAAATATTGTATCATTCTTTTTTTTATAAGGCAAGTATAATAAAGGGACCGGTCTCCGGAGCATTTGGCCGGACGAAACGGTCAGGCTGAACGGTCGGACAAACAGTCGGACAAACAGTCTGTTACGCTTGAAGAAAAACGGCAAATGCGTTACTATGGTAAGGAACTTGTGAAAAGGTGTCAAAAAGTGGAAAGGAAAGACGGATGGGAGAAGTTTTAGACAGTATGATGTCGAATATCGGGGCGGTATGGCGGGTATTTTCCTCGTATTTGATCTTTATCAATATGTTTTTGTCTATTGTCATTATATTTTTTCAGCGCAAAGATCCGCAGTCGGTATGGACCTGGCTGCTGATCCTGTATTTTATCCCGATCATCGGGTTTGTCCTATATCTTTTGATCGGTATGGATATGCATAAGCGGAAAATGTTCAAAGTAAAGGAAATAGAGGACAGCCTGAATGATATTATCAGGTTTCAGGAAAGCCATCTGATCAACAGGGAGCTGGAAAAGAGAGATCCGGAGATCACGGATTATTCGGATCTGGTCTTATACAATCTAGAAACCGGACGCGCCGTTTTAACGGATGATAATGATGTGACGATCTTTACGGACGGAAATGAAAAATTTGACGCGCTGATCGAGGATATGGAGCGGGCGCAGGAGTTTATCCATGTACAGTATTACATTATAAAAGACGACGTGTTGTTCAACCGGGTGAAAGAAGTGCTGGCAAGAAAAGCGGCGCAGGGCGTGGAAGTGCGCGTTTTATTTGACAGCATGGGCTGCAGGTCCGTACCTTCAAAGTATTGGAAAGAATTGAAAAAAGAAGGGATCATGCTGGCGGAATTTTTCCCGGCGATTTTGGGAAGACTTCAGATGCGTGTCAATTACCGTAATCACCGGAAAATCGTTGTGATCGATAACAAAGTGGCGTATGTGGGCGGATTCAATATAGGAAAAGAATATATCGGGCTGGATGAAAAGTTCGGGTATTGGCGGGATACCCATCTGCGCATCGAGGGAAGCGCCATCATGTCGCTGAGCACCCGGTTTTTATTGGATTGGAATTATGCGGCAAAAGAAAATCTGTTTATCAATGACAGATATTTCAGGCTGCCGGAGAGAGGATATGTGCGGGGATGTGAAATGCAGATCATATCCAGCGGGCCGGACTCCCGCATGAAAAATATCAGGGACAATTATGTCCGTTTGATCGGTAAAGCGAAGAAGAGCATTTATATCCAGTCGCCTTACTTTATTCCGGACGACGCGATGCTTACGGTGCTGATACTTGCTGTTTATTCAGGGATCGAAGTCAATATCATGATCCCCTGCAAACCGGACCATCCGTTTGTTTACTGGGCCACATATTCTTATATCGGAGAACTGGTTATGGCGGGCGCAAATTGTTATACTTATAATAAAGGCTTTTTACATTCAAAAGGAATTGTGGTGGATGATAAAGTATTCTGCTATGGGACCGCCAATATGGACATCCGGAGCTTTGCGCTTAATTTTGAAGTAAACGCCGTCGTATATTGTGAAAAGAAAGCAATGGAAATGAGAAAGATCTTTGAGAAAGATCTGGAGCATTGCAGCCAGATCACAAAGGATGTCTATGCCAGCCGTTCTTTGCTGATCCGTATGAAAGAGCAGGTAAGCAGACTGCTTTCGCCGCTGCTGTGACGCGTTTTGATTCTATTAAAATTGTGTGAACTTATTTGGGAAAGGGTTTTACAGTGGGTTTATTTGTGTTATGATAATGGACATTGGAGCGCGTTTGAATTATTTGAAAGAAAGTATGTTTCAAATATGCTCCGGAGACAGATTCAGGAAAGGAATTGGTCAGATCAAATGAAAAAGAAATTAGTATATTTATTAATGACGGCGATAATGGCGGGAATGCTCAGTGCATGCGGAGGAAAATCTACCAAAAATGAGGAAGGATCCCAAACAGCCGATACGGAGTCAGAAAGTGCGGAGGAATCGGAAAACGGATCCGGAACGCAGGCGCAGCCGGAAGAGATCGTTTTAAAAGATCTGGATGTGGAAAGCCGTGTGACTTTAAACGAGTATAAAGGAATGGCGGTCACACTGCAGAAACCGACGGTTAGTGAAGAAGAAGTAAACGAGGCCGTTAACGACGCATTAAAAAAACTGGGAGGCGTGGAAGGCGCCGCCATTATGGATAGAGCGGTAGAAGAAGGCGATACGGTGAATATCAATTATGCAGGAACGGTAGACGGGGTCGCTTTCGACGGAGGAACGGACGATTCGGAAAGCGGAACGGATCTTAAGATCGGAGCGGGAGGTTTTATCCCGGGATTTGAAGACGGGATCATCGGAGTCATGCCGGGAGAAACGGTAGACGTGGACGTTACGTTTCCTGAAGATTATCATGAGGAACTGGCAGGAAAGGATGCCGTATTTTCTATTACGGTAAATGGAATAGCGCCGTCCGGGGTAACGGAAGAGCTTCTTCCGTTTTTAAACGAAGAGGCGGCTACGGTGGAGGAATACAGAGAGTCCGTAAAAGCCGGTCTTTTAGAAAATAAACAGGCTGAATTTGACTATTATTATAATAATCAGGTGGAGGACGCCCTTATTGCGGATCTTGTCGAGGCGTGCAGTTATACGGACGTTCCGGAGGCGCTGGTAGAAAAATATCACAATAATATTATCAACAATCTGACAACTACTGCAGGTATGTATGGGGTGGATCTGGAAACCTACGCGCTTCTTGCCTATGGTATGTCGGAATATTCGGATTTCGAAAATCTTATGGCAGACTGGGCCGAGCAGTCGGCAAAGCAGGCGCTTGCATTTCAGGCGATCGCCAATAAAGAAAACTTAAACATCAGCGACGAGAAATTAGACGAAGAATTGGAAAAGTATGTTACCGATGCAGGTTACGGTTCCGTTGAGGAATTTTTAGACGGAGGATCAAAGGAAGAATACAGGGAATTTTTGATGTTTTCGGCAGTATTGGATTTTTTAAGGGAAAATGCCCAAGTAACGGTGGAATAAGAAGTACGGTGTGCCGATATGGCATAAAACGAGACAGATAGACGACCGGAATGACGGTACGGATCCGTTTTGGACAGAACGGGAAACGATAAAAAAGATTAGGAAACGGGAATTATGAATCCACAGATCTGCGTCTGCGCAGCATCCGCAGATCTGCGGTCCGTATAAGAAACCGAACAATAAAGCCGCGCAGAAATGAGGGAGAAATGGAATTAACAGAGATCAGGGACTTATATCGCAACACAGACAAATATGCAGAGCAGGAAGTCACGGTAGGCGGCTGGGTACGGAGCAACAGGGATTCTAAGACATTTGGATTTATCGTGATCAATGACGGTACGTTTTTTGAGCCTTTACAGATCGTATATAGCGATGGGCTTGCTAATTTTGAAACGATCTCCAAATTGAACGTGGGCAGCGCGATCGTGGTAAAGGGAAAGATCGTGCTGACGCCTCAGGCAAAACAGCCTTTTGAGATGCAGGCAGCGGAGATCTTATTGGAAGGAGCTTCTTCCGCAGATTATCCGCTTCAAAAAAAGCGTCATAGTTTCGAATATTTGAGGACGATCTCGCATCTGCGTCCGAGGACCAATACTTTTCAGGCAGTATTCAGGGTACGTTCTTTGTGCGCTTATGCGATCCATTCCTTTTTTATGGAAAGGGGATTTGTATATGTGCATACGCCGCTGATCACGGGAAGCGACTGCGAGGGCGCAGGAGAGATGTTTCAGGTGACTACGCTGGATATGACGAACCCGCCGTTAACGGAGGCCGGAAAGATCGACTACAGTCAGGACTTTTTCGGGAAGGAAACCAATCTTACCGTAAGCGGGCAGTTAAACGTGGAAACGTATGCCTTTGCTTTTAAAAACGTATATACTTTCGGACCGACTTTCCGTGCGGAAAATTCCAATACAACGAGGCATGCGGCGGAATTTTGGATGATAGAGCCGGAAATTACATTTGCGGATCTGAAAGACGACATGATTCTGGCGGAAGCGATGTTGAAATATGTGATCCGTTATGTGCTGGAGAATGCGCCGGAGGAGATGAATTTCTTTAATCAGTTTGTAGATAAGGGATTGATTGAAAGATTAAATCATGTATTAAATTCGGATTTCGGTCATGTGACTTATACCGAAGCGATCGAGATTTTGGAAAAGCATAACGATGAGTTCGAGTATAAAGTATTTTGGGGCTGCGATCTGCAGACGGAACATGAGCGTTTTCTGACGGAACAGGAGTTTAAACGTCCGGTTTTCGTAACGGATTATCCAAAGGAGATCAAGGCGTTTTACATGAAACTCAATGAAGACGGTAAGACGGTAGCGGCAATGGACTGTCTTGTTCCGGGAATCGGCGAGATCATCGGCGGCAGTCAGAGGGAAGACAAGCTTGAGGTTTTGGAACGAAGGATGGAAGAGATGGGCCTTAAGAAAGAGGACTATGATTTCTATTTGGATCTTAGAAGATATGGTTCTGTGCGTCATGCAGGTTTTGGGCTTGGTTTTGAAAGATGTGTGATGTACCTGACAGGAATGGCGAATATCAGAGATGTGGTTCCGTTCCCGAGAACGGTTAAAAACTGCGACTTGTAAGAAAAGCCTGCAGTTTGGTGATATTTGGGCGGTATTGGGTTATGGGGAAAGGTTTCATAGAGAGTTGGGAGCTTATATGAAAAAAAAGTTGAAACGTATTTTAGTATGGGGGGCGGCAGTCTTTCTGACCGTATCGGCAGCGGCGTCGGTCAATGCATCCACGGTGTCCGATCTGGAGAAACAGCAGAAGGAACATCAGGCGAAACTGGACGCACTCACGGGACAGATTACGGAAATGGAGGACGAACAGGCGATTCTTGAGGAAGAAATCAGCGATTTGGATTCGGAAGTCATCAATATGTTTACCAGTATTGAGCTTTTAGAGGAGGAGATCGGTGAAAAGGAAACCTCTATTTCCGTTGTGGAAGGGGATATCGCCGTTGCTCAGGCGGACTACGAGCAGGCCAAAAAGGAAGAAGAAGAACAGTATGAGGCTATGAAGATCCGTATCCAGTATATTTATGAGAAGGGAGAGACTTCCTATCTGCAGATATTTTTGGAAGCGGAGAGCTTTAGCGATATGCTGAATAAGGCGGAATATCTTGAACAGTTGTATGAATACGACAGAAAGCAGCTCAAACTTTATCAGGAAACCAGAATCGCCGTAGAGGAGCTTCAGGCCAGATTAGAAGAGAAGAAAAATATTCTTGTGACGGAGAAAGCGGAATTAGAAGCCAATAAAAAAGATCTGGAGGATCAAAAAGCATATTTGGATGTGCTTCTTGCCAAAAAGAAAGAGGAGTCTTCTAATTTTGAGACACAGATCGCACAGGCAAGGCAGCAGGCGGCGATTTATAAAACGAAAATCAAAGAGGAACAAAAAAAGATCAAAGCGTTAAAAGAAGAGGAGAGAAAAAAGGCCGAAGAGGCGTTGAAAGCGCAGCAGGCGGCAAATGCAGGAAACTCGAAAGGATCTTCCGGGACGGGAGGGAACGCGGGCGGCAGCGTGACTCCGCCGGCCAGTACAGGCGGAAGCGCAACAGGGCAGCAGATTGCCAGTTATGCCTGTCAGTTTGTAGGAAATCCTTATGTGAGCGGCGGAACGAGCCTGACAAACGGCGCGGATTGTTCCGGTTTTACTTATCGGGTTTTCAGTGATTTCGGCTATTCCATTCCGAGAACTTCGTATGCGCAAAGGAGTATCGGAACGGGAGTGGATTATGCCAATGCACAGCCGGGCGATATTGTATGCTATTCCGGCCATGTGGCGATCTATATCGGAAACGGCAAGATCGTACATGCCAGTACTGCAAGCACCGGTATTAAGATTAGTAATGCACAGTATAGGGAAATCCTTTCCGTGAGAAGGGTCGTATAAAAAGATGTAAACATAAACGGCCGGACAACGGTCCGATAGAAAGGCTTCTTGCCCATCATACATACTCCTAAGCAGGATATATGTTAAAGCTTACCTGAGGGAGTTGTAGGGCGGAAGTCTTTTTTTGCGTACAGTCATTTTATCTTACGGCAAAGGCAGTGCCGTTAAGAAGTGTGAAGAGGCTATAGGTAAAAGTTGATAGATCGGGATTCGAATAAAGAAAAAAAAAGTACACATACTAAGTGGGAACTAAAAGTCAAAGCAAATAAGGAGGAAAATATGGGTAATATTTCAGAATTAGAGCTGCAAAATCTCCGTCATCTCATCGGCGGATACGACACTTCCGTTGCCAAAATGGAAGAGTATGCAAATTGTGCAACGGATCCGAAGATCAAACAATTTTTTCAAAAAGGCGCAAAAACGGCACAGGAAAATAAGCAGACATTGATGAAATTTTTGCAGTAAGCAGGGCGTATTTGCAGGTTAAGTAAGAATGGAGGTTACTATGCAGGAAAAAACGATCGTAAACGACACATTGGCAGGGATCAACGGAGAATTGGTACGTTTTGGAGAGATGATCCCGCAGACGGAGAATAAGGAACTGAAGCAGACTTTGAAACAGTTCAGAAATGCCTGTGAAATGTCACAGGAAGAGTTGTATCAGATGGCAAGGGAAAAATCCTATTATGTTCCGGCTGCAAAAGCGACGGATGAGGAGATCCAGCATGTGAAAGGACTTTTTACGCAGAGTACTTTATAAATCGTATGGGCAATGCAGGCATGGCTGGGCATAGGCTTTGCCCGGCCGTCCTGCATTTTTACATAAGCGCTTTTCTATAAATGATCGGGCCGGTCAGGCTTGGTTCAATTGTTGCCAATTTTATAAATTTTTCTGTAAAATTGTTCACAAGAAAACAAATATTTGATACAATATACATTAAGTACCGGAATGAAAAGTACCAAGGAGGTAATATATGGGAAAGAAATATAAAAGAGCATCGCTCGATGTGGAAGCAGTGAAATATGAGCTTGGAAAAGATATGGAAGACGGTTTTGAATCTTGGACAAAGGTAGTTACAAACGGATGGATCTCTGCGGAAGGACTGATTAAAGTCACGAAAGAAGACGGCCGGGTGGTATGTCCGTTTATTAAAAACCGCAGGGGCGTTATTTTTATCCGTGAAGGAGATTATATTATCTATGAGGAGAGCGGAGAGCGTCACTGCTGCGGAGAAGATAAGTTTAGCAGCAGATTTTCGCCGGTTGAGTAGAAGCGTATAAAGATAGATTATTTAGATCTGGTAATCAGGATGGTCGGGAAGACGGATAAGAGAGGTGGAAAGATATGTTTATTTTGTTAGCGGGAGGATTGTTGGTCATTATCATTGCGGTAGTAGTGGCGGTAGTATCTTCGGTAGTATCGGCGGTAGCTGCCAATGAGGATATTGAAGACTAGAGTGTGTTTGCAAAATGTTTTTTGTCTGCTGAGGCCGGCGGAGAGCTTTGTACATATGAAATGCGCGCAGGTATGTGTCAAATAGATAGAGGGGTCTGCTGCCAAAGGGCTACAGGCTCTTTTTTAAGGCTGTCATTTTATATTTTAGGAAGGAAGACAGAAAGGATCATGATAAAATGCTGCAGATAGACAGGAAAAGGGTGGAGAAGGTTTTTTCTGATTATGTGGAAAACTATAACAGCAGGGATGATAAGGTACGGCTGAAGATCGAGCATACATTCCGGGTAGCCGCTCTTTGCGAGCGGATCGCAAAAAGCATAGACTGTTCCGCCGGGGAGACAGATCTTGCGGGATGCGGATAAAGTGGATATTTTAAAAGTAAATGTGGATTTTCCCTTGGAGGAGATCTATAATGTGACCACGGACGAGCTTAGAAATTCCGAAGTGTCGGGAGCTGTGATGGAAAGTCTGAAGGAGGAGCATGCAACCTTACGGAGCCTGAAAAGGACGGCTGTCGATAATGTGGCAGGGCATATTTCCCTAGTGTTTGAACTGGTGTATCCGGAAAGCCTGAGAATGGTGGAGGAACAGGGATATTTGGAAAAACTGCTTTCCTTCGAGTCGCGAAATGAGAAGACAAGGGAACAGTTTGGGGAGATCAGGAGAATGATGGAAGGGTACTTTGGGAAAATAAACCGGAAAATATCTGTTTTGTAATATTGGTTATAGAAGAATGATATATCAAGTCGGACTATCTGTAAACATTGCTAATTATATTATTGTGAATAATGCCGCTGTCAGGGAGACGGTCTGGCATTTCAGAATCTATTTGGGGGGTCTTTTTAAAGTGATATTACAGAACTGCCCCGTATTTTTTCAAATAGGCTCTAGAATTTCGTTTCAGATTACGTTCCCAAAGGAACGCCATGTGCCTGTGTTGATTTAGTTGCCGGTATGGGTGAAAAGGAATTACGACATAAAGAGTAACTATGGAATACTGTTTTTAAATAGTCATAACCCCTCGCGATACTTCATACAATGTAAAAAAGTATTCTGAGGGGATTTCTTTTGAAGGATTATATCGAGGAAAGGGCAATCGGTATTGCTAATTATATCATTGAGAATAATGCCACCGTCAGGCAGACGGCAAAGCAGTTTGGCATTTCGAAATCCACTGTACATAAGGACGTAACGGAACGTCTGATGCAGATTAACCCGACACTTGCGAAAGAAGCAAGAAAAGTATTGGATGTCAATAAATCCGAACGTCATATCAGAGGCGGTCTTGCAACAAAAGAAAAATATTTACATCAGCACGAATTGGGAATACAATAACGGAAGAATAGAAAGCAAAACCTGACGGGTTGAATAAACGGATGGATCTTTGGGCAGGAAGGGAACGAAAGATGTTATACAGTAATAAAGATTTGAAAAAATTAATAGGCCCTCTTATTATGGAACAGCTGCTTGCCATTTTAGTTGGACTTGCGGATACGGTCATGATTGCAGGAGAAGGTGAAGCGGCAATGTCCGGTGTCTCGCTTGTGGATACAATCAATATTCTGATCATTAATATTTTTGCGGCGCTTTCGACCGGCGGTGCAGTCGTGGCCGGACATTTTCTGGGACAGAAGGACTCGGAAAATGCCTGTAAGTCTGCATGGCAGCTTATGCTGTTTTCCATTGTGTCATCTGTAGTGATCACTGTTCTTTTTATCGGTTTTCATTCTTTTCTATTAAGTCTTATTTTCGGACAGGTTGAGGCGGCAGTAATGGAAAATGCCAAAACATATCTGGTGCTGACGGCGCTTTCTATTTGTCCCCTTGCCATATATAATGCATGTGCAGCGCTTTTTCGCGCCATGGGGGATTCTAAGACTACTATGTATATTTCTATTTTGATGAATGGGCTGAATGTAGTAGGGAATGCCGTTTTGATCTACGGAGCTAAAATAGGAGTGGCAGGAGCGGCTGTTTCTACCAGTTTTTCCAGAGTGGCAGCGATGATCATCATTCTTATTTTCATGTTCAATGAAAACAGGGTAATCAACTTTAAAGGGCAGGTAACGGGCAGAATGGACGGCAGCCTGATCAAAAAGATCCTTCATATCGGCGTGCCTAACGGATTGGAAAACAGTCTGTTCCAGTTGGGAAAAATCCTGCTGCTCAGTCTGGTCACGACCTTTGGCACTTATGCAATTGCAGCCAATTCGATCTGCAATGCGTTAGCATGCTTTAATGTACTTCCGGGGACGGCGATCAATTTTGCCCTGCTTTCCGTAGCGGCGGTATGCATCGGTGCAGGCGAATATGAGCAGGCGCGGTATTATACGAAAAAACTGATGCTCATTGCTATCGGGAGCGTGGCGGCCATTTCACTTGTTTTTTTAATATTTGCCCCTCAGCTTGTAGGGATTTACCGTGCCAGTGAAGAGACAACGCAAATGGCGGTACAGGTATTAAGATGGCATGCCTGTATGGCCATGATCGCATGGGTTCCGTCCTTTACTTTGCCCAATACCTTAAGGGCTGCGGGAGATGTGATCATGCCGATGATCATAGCGATTCTTTCTATGTGGATCTTTCGGATCGGGACGGCGTATGCGTTTAGCTATTTCTTTGATATGGGATTATTAGGAGTCTGGATTGCTATGACGATCGACTGGGCTTTTAGGGCAATCTGCTATGGAGTGCGGTATCATGGGAATAAATGGGAACGGATCATGGAAAAAAACAGGGGATAGGCATTTTAGCAGCTATTACATCATTTATAATAAGTGGAAAATGGATACGGAATTGGACTGTTATTGGTAATGGGGTGGAGTGTGTAAAGAAATTCTAAGTTACACACTCTTATTGTTTCTGCCGCAGAGCGGCATGACAGGAATACTGAATAAAAATGTATATGCAACCTAGCCGCAATGTGCAGACGGGGATAAAGAGAAAAGGAAATATGGGAAACAGGTGTGGATTCAGATTGCTATTTGGGATGGAATGTTGGATATAAAAGGAATTAAAAAAATAGTGACTGATTCAGTCTGTCCTGATAGTGGGAATGTAAATAAAGACGGGAAAAGGAAAAGAATATTTTGACAAGTCTTTAAACTCTGACATATAATAGGGAACAGATACAAGCGGTGCATACGGCGGACGGAAGATAAAAAGAATTCATTAGAAGCTGTAGAATGAGTAAGAATGGAGGATGGATGTGGAAAAGGAAATGGTGCTTGTTTTGGATTTTGGAGGTCAGTACAATCAATTGATTGCCAGAAGAGTCAGGGAGTGTAATGTATATTGTGAGGTTCACCCTTATTATCTAGGGCTTGATAAGATCAGAGAAATGAAACCGAAAGGAATTATTTTTACAGGCGGGCCAAACAGTGTGTATGGAGAAGGCTCACCTTTGTGCGATATGGCAATCTTTGAAATGGGGATCCCGATTCTTGGTATTTGCTACGGTTCTCAGGTTATGGCTCATCTGCTTGGAGGAAAAGTGGCCTCTGCCCCGGTCAGCGAGTATGGAAAGACTGAAGTGGAGGTGGACGTTTCCACGGCATTATTTAAAGAGGTTTCAGATAAGACGGTATGTTGGATGAGTCATACCGATTATATAGAAAAAGCGCCCTCTGATTTTGTCGTTACTGCGCATACACCGGTATGCCCCGTTGCAGCAATGGAAAATGAAAAAAGGGGGCTTTATGCAGTTCAATTTCACCCTGAGGTTATGCATACGGTAGAAGGAATGAAGATGCTCTCTAATTTTGTTTTTGGAGTGTGTAAATGTGCCGGAGACTGGAGAATGGATTCTTTTGTGGATACGACCATAAAAACGATCCGAGAAAAAGTGGGGAGCGGCAAGGTATTATGCGCTCTGTCAGGCGGCGTGGATTCTTCCGTAGCTGCCGTACTTTTGTCAAAAGCGGTGGGTAAGCAGCTAACCTGCGTATTTGTTGACCATGGGCTTTTGCGTAAGAATGAAGGCGATGAGGTAGAAGCAGTATTTGGGCCTGACGGAGCCTATGATTTGAATTTCATCCGTGTCAATGCGCAGGACAGGTTTTATGAAAAACTTGCAGGAGTAACGGAGCCGGAAACAAAAAGAAAGATCATCGGAGAGGAATTTATCCGTGTATTTGAGGAAGAGGCAAAGAAGATCGGCGCGGTAGATTTTCTCGTACAGGGAACGATTTATCCCGATGTGATCGAAAGCGGGCTTGGGAAAAGCGCGGTGATCAAATCGCATCACAATGTAGGCGGATTGCCTGATTATGTTGATTTCAAAGAGATCATAGAGCCGCTCAGACTTTTGTTTAAGGATGAGGTAAGGAAGGCAGGACTGGAACTGGGGATTCCTGATCACCTTGTATACAGGCAGCCTTTTCCGGGGCCGGGGCTTGGCATCCGTATCATAGGAGAGGTAACGGCAGAGAAGGTTAAAATTGTGCAGGATGCGGACGCTATCTATCGGGAAGAGGTGGCAAAGGCCGGTGCGGATAAGGACTTAGGACAGTATTTTGCAGCACTGACAAATATGCGGAGCGTAGGCTGCATGGGAGATGAGAGGACTTATGATTATGCAGTGGCGCTTAGAGCGGTGATGACAAGTGATTTTATGACGGCAGAGAGTGCGCAGCTTCCGTGGGAAGTGCTGGGGAAGGTGACGAGTAGGATCGTGAATGAAGTGAAGGGGGTTAACCGGGTACTGTATGATTGCACGGGGAAACCGCCGGGGACGATTGAGTTCGAGTAATTATAATAAGCTCGCAAAGTATTGAAAAATCAAGCTTTGCGAGCTTTCTTTATGTCTGCTGGTACTAAAATGGTACTAAACGGAGCGTTATTATATGAATAAGTTTATTTTAGGCGTGCGGCCAAGTTATTTTCCATTCAAAGTATTCTGCCGGAGTAATATCTCCATTGGCAAGTTCTTGTTTTTTCTTATTCCATTCTAAAAGAAAATCATTAACCAATCCATAATTAATTGTGATTGCCACAGGAGCAAACATAGACGTATTCATGTCTTCATTGTAAGTACATATTACATCTTTGTCGCTGCTTACCGGTTGCATTTCGTACAATGTAATCAGATTGCCTGGTGCTTTATATTCAGGAAAATGTTTATTGGATGTGTTTATAGAAGCACTTTCTTCTAACCAAAAGAGTGTCTCTATAATATCCTCAGCGGAGCCAAGACCATAATCGTCTAAAGCTTTGTAATTGCATTGAAGAACCTCTGCAATTTTCATAAGCATATCACGCTTGGGATAACGTTGACCAGACTCGTACTGGTTAGCACGCACGGAACGGTTTCTTCCTTCAAAGCCTAGGGCGGCACCAAATTCTTCCATGGTTATTTTTCTGAAAACTCTTATTTTCTTAACTCTGTCACCAAAAGTCATGTAAAAACCTCCTTGTATTTACCGGATAAATCCGCCTGATTAATAGGAGTATATCACACATAGATTTGTTTGAAAAGATTTACCATACAAAAAAATATGGAAAAATGTATTGACAAGATGGAAAAGGGGGTGTATTATAACACCAATAGAGAATACAATACAAATAAGTATGGTAAATAAAAGAGAAATGATTGCACATTGAAAACCAACCTTGCGACAAGGTCGCAGGTTCGCGGCAGTCGGCAAATGACTAAATGTAAACATTCGTCACTTGCCTCGTTGCTACCGCGGAAATGAGCTGTAACAGATGCCAACAGACTTTGCTAGGAGGCTTGAGAAATCAAGAAGAGCAAGGGAAGACACTTTCGTCAAGAGTGGGAAAGGAATTCGAGCAGGAGTAGCCCACAGGTGAGCTAAGGCTGGCACTAAAGGTCGGTTGTGAGACTGACAGCATCTGATACGAACGGAAGCCACAAAAATATTCCTGACCGGATACATAACACTACGAAAGGAGGAACCCAGATGGCGGAATGTATGTTTATTAAGGCTGATGAAATCAGACGATTACTCGGTATTTCCAGATCGAAAGCATATCAGATTATCAGAGAGCTGAATGCAGAACTAAAGAGTCAGGGATATATGGTTTTGAATGGAAAAGTAAATCGTAATTACTTTATGAAGAAATTCATGATACCGGAAGAAGTGTAATGGTGATTAGAAGAAGTAGGGTTAATGAGGAAGTTAATACCTTATTTGCCCTGCTGCAAATATCAATTTTGGAAGGAGATGATTGGATGCCGGCATATAAGGACAAGGCAACAGATACCTGGTTTGTTAAGTTTTACAGTAAGGACTGGAAGGGCGAAAACAGACAGGTCAAAAGGCGTGGATTTAAAACAAAAAAAGAGGCTCTTGATTTTGAGAGAAATTTCAAAATGCGGGAGGAATGTAATCTGGATATGGCATTCGGAGAATTTTTCAAGCTGTATTCAGATGATGTGCAGAACAGGTTAAAGCGTAATACGTGGTTAACCAAGGAGCATATTGTGAGAACAAAAATACTTCCTTATTTTGAAAATAAGAAGATGAATGAAATCACAGCTTCGGATGTTATGAAATGGCAGAATGAGCTGATGGCACAGAAGGATGAAAATGGGAAAGGTTTGTCAGCTACTTACAGGAAAACGATTCATAATCAGCTCAGCTGTATTTTTAATCATGCCTGCAGGTATTATCAGTTAAAAAGTAATCCTGCAAGGCAGGCGGGGTGTATGGGCAAGGAGGAGGTTAGGGAAATGCTGTTCTGGACAAAGGAAGAGTATAAATGTTTTTCGGAGGCTGTTATGGATAAGCCGCAGTCCTTTTATGCATTTGAAATGCTGTATTGGACAGGAGCAAGACTGGGCGAGGTACTTGCGCTTACGGCTGAGGATTTTGATTTTGTGAAAAATACAGTCCGTATCAACAAGTCATATCAGAGACTGGAGGGGAAGGATCTGATTACTACACCAAAGACACCGAAAAGCAATCGTGTTATTAAGCTCCCTAAGTTTCTGGCAGAGGAAATACAGGAATATATTTCAATGATTTATGGGTACAAACGAACCGATCGTTTATTTCAAGTAACAAAAAGTTTTCTCCATCATGAGATGGAGAGAGGGTGTAAATTATCCGGGGTTAAGCGGATAAGAATCCATGATTTACGCCACTCACACATTTCACTTCTGATCGACATGGGATTTTCGGCGGTGGCGATTGCAGACAGAGTGGGGCATGAGAGTATTGATATTACTTATCGGTATGCTCATCTGTTTCCGTCAAAGCAAATTGAGATGGCAGACAGGCTTGATATGGAAAATGCAAGTCTTGAACTTGGTATGGAGGGGTAAGGGGGCTATGCAGCTTAGAAAATTGCACTTATTGCGAATTCGTAAGAACATGATTCAGAAGCAAGGAGGATGGATATGAGCGAGAAAAGATATGATAATTGCAAGCGATGGAGGAATAAAATAGGGGCATTCCGGATGTCGCCTGAGGAAGCAGATGAATTGGATGTGCAGGTGGCATTAAGCGGATTGTCAAAGCAGGATTATCTGATTCAGTGCTGTTTAAAGCATGAGATTAAAGTGGTTTGTGGTCGAAAGGTTGCAAGGCAGATGCAGATGTATCTGGAGGCGATACTTGAGGAGTTACAGTTTATGGAGGAAGATGCAGAATTGGATAAAGAAGTGCTGATTCCACTTAAGCATGTTCTGGAAATTATTGAAAAGGAAGATTCCGAACCGGAGGGATTGGAATGACGGCAGATAAAAGGCTGCTCCCGTATCAGTTATTGGCATAGCTGGAGAGCAGCTTCATTATGTATAGCAACAAGATTATAGCAAAAGCGGTGGCTTGCTACAATCAGCCAGCCACTTTTTCTGTGAAGAGTTTGGAAAGGATGGTATAAACTATGACAATTTTTGAAGAATCAGGAATTGCTTATGAAGAAAGAGATGGTCTGTTTTATCCAAACATTTCAATGGCAACAGAGAATGTGAATGTTGGAAAATACGGACTCCTTTGGATGGAGTATATGAAAGAAAATGCACCAGACAGATATAGAAATCTCTTACGATTTGGCAGGCTTAAGAAAAAAGCTTTGGAGGTAAATGAGGAAGCTTATGAGATGATTGAGAGTATTGAAATTAAATACCTTGCAAAGCACAAGCCTGTAAATTCGGCATCTACTATGGAAATGTGGATATTGCGGGAGCAGGCGAAGATGGCAGCAGAGGAAGAAGTGCTACTAACTGTTGTTTATCATTACTACTGATGCAGATGGTCTCCTTTATGGAGACTTTTGGCAACGGAATAATAATTATTTTACAGATTAATTTAAAGATTGGCGTGGAGCCGGAGAAAGAGAGGATTTTATTTATGTTAATAAAAGAGAAGAATGTTTTGATAGTGGCAGTGGACCATGGCTTTTGTAGCCTTAAGCTGCCACATATGGTTATGGAAAATGGTGTTACAAAGATACCAACGGAGCCAGCCTTTAAGGAAAATACCATTTTTTACATGGGTAGTTATTACAAGGTTGGCGAAGGCCGCCTTGCCATGAAGGATGAAAAGACAGAGGATGATGACTATTTTATCCTAACTCTGGCAGCCATTGCTGAGGAGTTAAAAAGAAATGACTTGCATCATCACAATAATGTGGTGATTGCGGCAGGTACGCCATTTGGAAGAATTGGTAAGGAGAAGAATGTGTTTGCGAAGTATCTGGACCGTGGTTTTCAGGAGTTTCAGTATTGTGGAGAGAAATATTCGTGCAGAATTGTGGATGTGAAAATCTTTCCACAGTGCTATGCGGCAGTCGCAAACAGACTGGGACATATGGAGACAGACCAGCTTGTGGTGGATATAGGTTCTAAAACCATTGATGTGGTGCATGTGAGAAACCACAGACCTGTGGAAACAGATTGTTTTTCGCATCCACAGGCTTTGATTGATTGTACTCGTAAGATTCAAAATGTGATTTACAATCAGTTTAATGTTCAACTGCCGGAGGATAAAATTCATGCAGTGATGAACAACGGACAGTGCAGAGGAATGTCAGCAGAGATTGTGAAAAACATTAAGGAGCAACTTGTCATATTTGCGGAGCAGGTAGAGAGCAAGCTTAAGGAGAATGGTTACAATCCGGTGATAACACCGATTATCTACTGTGGCGGTGGAGCTGTTGTGATGAGACTTTATGGGAAAACGGCAGGAGAGCATATCTGTTATATGGAGGATGTGAAAACCAATGCCATCGGGTATGAGTTTATTGCGGCAGCGATGTATAAAAGGTAGGTGCCTGTATGGCTGACAGGAATACGGTAATGATTAATTTCAGACTGAATTTGTCAAAGAGAGAGGATAAGGAAATCTATGATTATCTTCGGCAGTTTGACAGTCCGGATTTTAAAGCTGTGCTAAAGGGTGGCAAAAGTAACTTTATCAAAACGGTTCTGCTGTCCTTTATCCGTGGAGAAAAGCAGGAACAGAAAGCTGCCCAAACACTTGCAGAGCAGAAAGCACAAAATGAAGAGATGGAAGAAAAGCTTGGGGCAAAGCTTGAGGAATGTCGGAAGACTTTGCTTCAGGCTCTGCCGGATCTTGTGGAAAAGGTTGTGATAGAGACTTTGGAGAGCAAGATGGTAGTGGGTGATGATTTGGCTGCTGTTTTACAGGCTGCCGTGGAGAGTTGTGTGTCAGATACAACTTCGGGAACCGGAACTGCTGAGTCAGTTAAAGCTGTCACGGCGGTTACTGATGATTTGGAAAGTACAGGAGTATTACCACAGGTTTCAGATAAACTGCCTGATGAAGCATTGGATTATTTTTCGGGATTGTAAGATTTTCTGTAAGACAAAGAGGTGTTTGTAAGACATTCTGTAAAGCAAAAACTCAGATTTGTAAAGTAATTTAGTATTACAAGGTGACGATTGTAAGAACATTTGCCTTACAGAATAGTATCCTAATTATCGTATATTCAGCCACTTGTGGCTGTAATTATATGGGGTGCAGGAGCCCCTGCCAAGACGAAAAAATGATGGCTGCATAGGCAGCTATATATTTTTTCGGGAAAAGGTCTGACCTTTTCCGCATCTTGCAAAACAAGTGAACACTCCGAATTTCACAAAACAAGTGAACATTCCGAATTTCATGCTCGAAGGAAGATGAGGAGTGTGAACGAAAAACACATCGCGCACATCGTGCGAGGTGCAAAAAGAATAAACACTACAACAGAAAGTGAGGAAGAGGACTATGGGACTGATAAAAAAGAATGGTCAGAGATTAACAGAGATTGGAGAATATGTGTATGGCAGATGGAAGAAAAAAGTACCGCTCGGATTTGAAGGAGCATAAGATAACGGTCAAGGTTTCAGAAACAGAGCTTGAACTGGTAGATGAAAATGCTGCCAAGGTTGGGATGAACCGCAGCAGGTATATCAGGGAACTGATTCATGGAAATGGCAATGTGGACAGCACATTTGCAGAGGACAGGGCAAATCTTATAAGACAGGTCAGCGGTGTGGCTGTGAATGTAAATCAGATTGCCAGAATGGTAAATACCAACAGGTTTCTTAGGAGCAGTGATTTAATCAGTGTGGAAGTAAAATTGGACAGACTGCTGGAGATATTCAGGGAGGTGCTGGATGTATGGCGGTTACAAAAATCTTAAATATCCATTGTGCCACCGAGGGTAATCCGGCGGCACATCTCAAAAATGCTTTGGAGTATATACGGAATCCGGATAAGACGGAGCAATGTCGTCTGGTAGGCAGTGTGAACTGCCTGCCGGATTCGGCATATGAGCAGATGTTAGACACCAAGTGTGTGTATGGCAAATCCGGAAAACGTCAGGGGTATCATGTGATTATATCCTTTCCGCCGGATAAAGCGGTAACATCAGAGCAGGCAAGATTTGTTGCGGAAGGTTTTATGGTGGATGTTCTAAAAGGCGAATATGAAGCGGTTTATGCCATTCATACGGATAAAGAGCATACCCATATACACATTATTTGGAACAGCGTAAATCTGGTGACGGGAGAAAAGTATAATTCTCCCAAAGGAAACTGGAAGAATCACTTACAACCGGCTACAAACAAGTATTGTGAATTGTTAGGATTGGAAATTATGCCAGCAGAGTATGCAAAAAATCCTGTGAATATGTCCAAGGAGAAGTGGGAGTATGAGCAGAGCTTCAAGGATTATATTTTAAATGATGCAAAGCTTTGTCTTTCTTATGCCGGCAGTCTGGAGCATTTTATTTTCTTGATGAAACGGATGGGATATGAGTTTAAGGGTAAGGATTATCTGAGCGTGAGAATACCCGGAATGAAGCTTTATCATCGGCTGGATAAGCTGGATGATATTTTTTCAAAGAAAGAGCTGCCTGTGATTTTAAAGTATAGCTATGGTCAGTATTACCGAAGGTATCAGACAAAAGGTATTCTGTATGTGAAGCGTGCAAATCTGACACTAATGCAGAAGAGGTATTATGCCAAGATGTATCGTTTGGGATTGATAGAAAAGAAATGCTATCAATGCCATTCGGCAGAAATGGCGAAAGAGATAAAACGAATGCAGTTTTTGCAGGAGCAGTATCTTTTTATTTGTAAGAATGATGTCTCAAGCGTAGCTGATCTTATACGTTTACAAGTAGAGGCAAAGCAGACCCTGAAAGATGCGGGCAACCGACAGAAGGAGATTTATAAGGAGCGCTTTATTCGCAAAAGAAAATGTAAGACTACGGAAGATTTCAGGGAGTATCAAATCTGGAGTATGGATAGTGCCGATGAACTTGATGAGCTTAGGGCGGAGAAGAATCAGGCGAAAAGTGATATTCGCATGATAAGTGCATGTGTGAGTGAGAATCTTTATACAGCGTTTGGTTATGTGGATGAAATGGAGAAGCTTGATTATGGTGCGGAGGATGTGCTGCCTACCATGTATGATTATCATAAGAGGGATATCGCTGAGGAGTTTAATATTGTGGAGAGTACAGATAGGGTAGTGGTAGATACGGCAAAGACAGAGGAAGATGCAGTTGGTATATCGGAAGACTGTCGTGTTGTGGAAGCGGTATTTGCAGATACTTCAACAGATAATATGATTGAGAAGTTGATAACAGAGCAATCATTATATGAAGATTTTGGCGAGGAACTTATGCAAAGCTTTCATAATAACCACAACGATGACGATTTGGGTTATATTGAAGCTGGAAATAGTTTTGAACTGCCTACTGATACGGATAAAAGGGAATATAATACCGAAAGCTATGAGGTATTCGAGGATACCCCTGATGTGTCAGAGAAAATGGCGGAAGATGTTGCCGAAAATGACAGAATCGGAATTGATGTGAGCATAACGGGTGATGTAATTGTCGAGACTACTGAATTAGCTGTTGAGGAGCAGGCTGCACAGATAGTAGCAACAATTCAGAAGTATTACAAGTCTTATAATTATTTGTCAGTAGAGAATAAGGCAAGGTTGTTCAATTTTAGAATTGATGATAACAATTATAATCTGCAATTGCATGCCGGAGTACTGAGGAAACTTGGTATTCATATGTACGGAAGTGATATATTTGAAGATTATCAGAGTATTTATGGGGAAACGATGAAGAAGGCTGAAAAGCAGAAGTCAGAGTATGAATGTGGATATGATGATAAAAAGTGGGAGAGAGGCAGGGGGAGGTGACCTGCCTTTGGTTAATACTGTTTATTGCTGCTATAAGTCCTGAATAATGGACAGTATATAATTTATAATTTTAATCAAGATAGGCAATAATAGGGGGTTATATTGTCTATTTTTGCTTTTGACATATTTTCTTTAGTTTTTCAAAGATGGCATTTGAAAAAATGGACTCTGTATGATATACTATTTAATAGATTTTTGATTGAAAATTGCAAGAAAACGATTATTAGGATATTTGAGGAGATTAAGTATGGCTATTTCGTACAACAACTTATGGAAAACATTGATTGATAAAGGGATTAACAAGAGTGAATTGTGTAAAAAAGTTAAAATTAGCACTAGTACCATGGCGAAAATGACAAATGGTGAGCCTGTTAATTTATCTACATTAGAGAGAATTTGCAAGGAATTGAATTGCAATATAGAAGATGTTGTTGAGATTAAGAATACGAATGACATTCAAGGATAGCAATATCCAGAAGTGAGGATAAGATGTTAGAGAAAATATGTCCAGTTCATAATGTTCCGGTATACAGGGATAAATGCGTAAAAGATGATTGTGATGCCAGACCACTTATTTCAACAACGATTTACTGGTGTGAACATTGTAAAGTTCCGGTATTTGAAAAGGAATGTGGAATATGTGGTGCGGATTGTACATATATGGCAACTGATTTAAGACCGGTGTTTCCAGAGGAAAAACTGCTACTTGCTATTTTGATGGATTATGAAAATCCAATGGCTTACGAAAAGTGTTCGGTGTGGAATAGCAATGCAGGATATTTTATAGATGGAAAAAAGATAGAATTATCTATATCAGAGGTAAACAGCAAACCTTTTACAGAAATAGATAAGATTAGGGAACAGTATGATAAATATCTTACATTGCTTGATTATAGCTATTTTGATCAGATGATAAAAATGTTTGTGGAAGCAAATAAGGTTCGCTATCACGATATCGAGGATGAAGCGATTAATTATATACAGAGCTTTGAAGAAAAATACACATTTGAAGATATGTTCATTTCGTTTAGTGGTGGAAAGGATTCTACAGTAACTTCTGATTTGGTAATGAAAGCATTTGCAAATAGTAGAATAATGCATATTTACGGAGATACAACCTTAGAGTTTCCATTTACAGAGGAATATAGAAAGCGATTTTCAAAGAAACATACTGTTATCAGAGCAAAGAATTATGAAAAGAATTTTGAAGAACTTTGCGAACAGATTGGACCTCCATCACGAGTAATGAGATGGTGTTGTACTGTTTTTAAGACTGGAGCAATTAATAAAACACTTTCTCAAGTATTTCAAGATAAGACGAATGTTCTTACATTTTATGGAATTAGGAAAAGTGAGTCTGCCTCAAGAAGTAAGTATGACAGAGAAAGCGAAAGCCCTAAAATTACGAAGCAGACAGTGGTATCACCTATTATTGAGTGGATTGATTTCGATGTTTGGCTATATATTTTATCAACGGGAATAGATTTCAACGATGCTTATAGATTGGGATATTCTCGTGTGGGTTGTTGGTGCTGCCCAAACAATGGTGCATGGTCAGAGTTTCTGTCGAAGGTGCATATGTTCAATAAATATGAGCATTGGAGAACTCTGTTAGTAGAATTTGCTAAAAAGATTGGAAAACCTGATCCAGAAGAATATATTGATAGTGGAAATTGGAAAGCAAGGCAGGGCGGACAGGGATTGGAGATATCCAATACATCCATAATTAAATTTGAGCCATGTGCAACGGAAGATAATGCATTTAACTATGAATTGCAGACTTTGATAACAGAAGATTTATATGAGATGTTTAAACCTTTTGGTTACTTGAACTTTGACCTTGGAAATAAAAGGTTAGGTGAAGTCTATGTGCTTGACCGACAAGGAAATATTTTATTAGTTCTTCAAGGAAAGATAGGAACAAACAGATTAAAAGTGACAATTAAAAAGACAAACATTGCTGGAGCAAATAGTTTAGCGGCAGCAGAGTTAAAGATAAAATGCCAACTTACAAAATACCAGATGTGTATTGGGTGTAAGGCTTGTGCGAATGTATGTAAACATAATGCAATTAGTGTTCATACATTTTCACAACAGGATGATGATCCGGTGGTTGTGTATAGAATTGATGATGAGAAATGTGTCAGATGCACAGAGTGTGTTGATCATTTTAATGCAGGATGCTATATGCGAAAAGTATTAACAATCAAAAGGAGCTAAGTATGGTGGCTATTAGATTAAAAGGACATGAAAAATTTCATCTTAGAGAAGGATGGATTGCAAAAGGTCTTTATGGTGTTAGTAAAAATGCAAAGGTTTTTACCGGAAATGAAGGAACCGACCAACTAGGTGTTGGTGCCAATATGGTTAAATCTATTAAATATTGGATGTTGGCGATGGGGTTGATTGGAGAGGAACAAAGAAACGGAGCAGAACTTACCGAATTTGGAAAAATAATTTTAAAGTATGATGCATTTTTAGAGGATGATTTATCATTATGGCTTCTGCATTCACATATTGCAAAAAATGCATTCAGGTCAACGGTGTGGTACCTGTTTTTTAACAAATGTCAGGCAGAAGAATTTACAAAGGAAGAACTTTTTGTGGTTTTAAAAAAAGAGTTGATTGCATATGCGGAAACAGACACATTTCCTGAATCTTCCCTTAGAGATGATATTGATGTTATGTTAAACATGTATAGCAAGGATATAGTGAGTGATGATCCAGAGGATAAAAACAAATGTCCTCTTGCCGGACTGAAGCTAATCAAGAAGGAAAATGATGTGTATTATAGACAGCAACCGGATATGCGACATTTTAGAGATGAAATTATTCTGTATGAACTGGGCAATATCTTTCAAAATGAAAGTTCCATAAGTATTGATTATGTGGCAGAACTTGCTGCTAATATTTATCATTTATCAAGGGTTGCAGTCAATACAATACTTGATAGGTTGGATAATGCAGGGTATATCACTGTAAATAGAACCGCCGGACTGGATGAGATATATCCCAATAAGACGATATCAGTGGATAAAATTATTGAAGATTACTACACGAGGTAGGTAAATTATATGCAGTTAAGAGATTATGTTAAATTCAATAGTGATTTCAGAGATTCGGTAAATCTCTATTTGGATTTGAATAAGGTAGACAAGATTAGAAGTTATATTCCAACAAAATCATCAGTTGATATTTTAGAGCAATACTTGGATTCAGTATTAGATAACAAACAGCATTCAACATTGTTGATTGGTCCTTATGGTAAGGGTAAATCTCATTTATTACTTATGTTATTGGCAGTATTGACATTGAAAAATAATGTTGAAAATGACAAGTTAATGGAAGAGTTATGTAATAAAGCCAAAAAAGTTGATGAAGGTGTTCAAAAGAAAGTATCGAAAGCTTATAAGCAGGGGAAGTATTTGCCGGTACTTATCATGAGTACACAAGGTGATTTGAATCAGGCTTTTTTGGTTGGCTTAAATGAAGCATTAAAAAGAGAAAAGTTAACAGGTATTACACCGGATACATTTTATACATACGCTGTTACCACAATTAACAGATGGAAGAAAGAATATCCGGACACATATGTAAGTTTTTCGGATCTATTGAAAGCGTATAAGTATACAGTGACAGGCATTACATCTGCACTAAAAAATTGTGATGAAAATGCACTAAATGTGTTTAAAAAGGTATATCCGCAGCTGACTTCCGGAAGTGAATTTAATCCGCTTGTGGGTTCAGAAGTGCTCCCTATGTATAAGAACATTGCAGATAAGCTTGTAGAAGAGTATGGATATTCGGGCATCTATATTGTTTTTGATGAGTTCAGTAAGTATATAGAGGGACAGGATAAGAAGATAGCTGGTAATAATATGAAGATTTTGCAGGATATGTGCGAGCTGGCAAATGCTTCAAAGAATGCAAAGATTTTTATTACGATGGTTGCTCATAAGAGTATTAAAGAATATGGGAAATTCTTGTCTGTAGAAATTATTAATTCATTTACAGGTATTGAAGGACGTATAAAAGAGGTTTTATTTGTAACATCTTCAAAGAATAATTATGAGTTGATTCAAAATGCGATCGAAAAAAATGAAGCATATCGGGATGCACCACAAGTTGCAAGATATATTTCAAGAGAGGCAGTTGACTTGGCATATAAGCTTCCGGCTTTTTCTGGATTTACGAGAGAGGACTTTGAAAAAATCGTAGTTAGAGGCTGTTATCCATTAAGCCCTATAACCGCATATTTACTGTTGAATATCAGTGAAAAAGTGGCACAGAATGAAAGAACCCTGTTTACATTTATATCTAAAGAAGAACAGTATAGTGTTGCACGTACAGTAAAGACGATGTCAGACAGTAAGAATTGGATTATTGATGCAGACCTTGTATATGATTATTTCAAGAGTTTGTTTAAGAAAGATGTAACCAATGAATTTATTCATGGCGAATGGCTTAATGCAGAGTATGCACTGAGTCAGGTGTCAGATGCGAATCAAAAGAAGATGCTTAAGTGCCTTGCGGTAATTAATATTGTCAATAAGCCAGATGAACTGCCTGCTGATGAGCAGGATTTGTATATGGCAGCTGGAGTTCCTGACCCGGAAGCAACATTGACGGGATTATCTGCAAAGGGTCTGATATACAAAAAGGGTTCTAATAATTGTTATGTCTTTAAGACAAGAGCGACATCGGAACTAAAAACTGAAATAAAGAAGCGAATGAATGTGAAGGGCGGAAAGGCAAACTATAATAGAGTTTTTTCTTTGGTGTCTGATATGCAATATGTGCTTCCGAAGCGATATAACATGGAATTTACCATGACACGATATTTCCGTTATGAGTATATGTCGGTAGAAGAGTTTCTTTCTATTAATGATTTGAATGTAATTTTAGATACTAAGCAAGTATGTGATGGAAAAGTATTGGTTTTGTATTCTGTCGAGGATATCGACTATGTAGAACAGATATCTGAAAAGATTAATGAATGTCAGAACAATAAGATAGTACTAATATACAGCAGAAAGACAATGACCTTGCAAGATAAGATGCTTGAGTATGAAGTTCTTCAGGAGATAAAAACAGATACATTGTTTTTTACAACTGAAGAAAATAAAGTTTTAATTAAGGAGATACCTATTATTGAAGATGATCTTTACAGAGAAATCTATTATTACATTGATATTGCGTTTGTAGACATAAAAGAAAGAGTAATTTTCTATATTTCTGATAATGGAGTAGAAAAAGTAAATAATAAGAGGATTTCAGATGTTGTTGATGATGTGTGCTATCGAGTTTATCCATGTACATTGTCAGTTAATAATGAAATGATTAATAAAGAGGTTATTTCAACTTCTCCCATAAAGAAGGCTAGAAAAATCATTATTGACCGATTGATTTATGGTGAAGATTGTTCAGATTATTATTCAGGAACGAGTGCAGAGGCTTCAATTTATAGGGCATTGTTTGTGGGTACAGGTATTGTCTCTAAGGAGTATGAGAGAAATGCAGAAAATGTAATAGGTGTGTTTAATTCGTTTATTGATAGTGCTTGCGATAAAAAACAGCCACTTTCAAAACTTGTTGAAGATTTGGTAAAAGAACCTATTGGAATGCGAAGAGGCATTATTCCGATATATTTGGCATACGCATTAAGCTTGCGTAAGGAAGACATAGTGATCTATTTCGATACAAAGGAAATGGAACTTAATTCAGATATAGTTTTGAATATGTGCGACAATCCTGATGATTATTATATTTTCATATCTATGGAAGATATGAAAAAGGAGCAATACTTAACAAGCTTGTGTAAGTTATTTGGAGTTAAGGAAAGTAATAATAAATCTGAGTCTCGTTTGCAGAATATTTTGATTAGTATGCAACGCTGGTTCAGAGCATTGCCACAAGTGACAAAGAATATTAGAAAGCAGGAAAAATATTTTGGTAATAGTATTATTAGCAAAGCATTTCCGAAAGTAAAAGGTTTATTACAAAGTGTAGAAGCAAATCCGTATGAAGTATTGCTTGTTGATATTCCTAAAGTATTTGACTGTGAATTTGACTATGAAAAGTTAATTGCATTATTGGCAGAATTAAAGTCAAAGCTTAATAAGTATTACGAGTGGGTTGCACAGAATGCAGTCGTTTCTACGATAGAAGTATTTGATAAAAAGAAAAAGAATGACTTGGTTCATACACTTCAGGAATGGTATGAGGCTCAAAGTACACTTGCAAAGCAGGGACTTCATTCGGACTCTGTGACAAGTCTTATGAGCCTAATTGCTGATATGAAGACTTTTGATGAAGTAGAGCTTGTAAAGAAAGTGGTTCATGCGGTTACGGATGTATATTTAGATTCATGGAATGATAGTTCCATGGAAAATTATTTGGAAGTATTGAAATCGGTCAAGGAGGAAATAGAAAATATTAATGACGAAAATGCAATAGCTGGCAATTTAGAACTTTCGTTCATAGGCAAAGATGGTAAAAAAATAGTCAGATATTATGAACATGTCAGTGAAGGTACAGGTACAATATTGAAAAATATGATTTCTGATAATCTGGAGGATTTTTCAGATTTGTCTGTAAATGATAAAGTTGCAATCTTACTTGAAATGATTGAAAAGCAATTAAGTTAGGAGGAAAGCTATGATTTATTTGGATAATGCAGCAACGACATATCCGAAATCAGAAAGCGTGTATCAGGCATTAGACGAAGCGAATAGAAATTATGCATTTAATGCAGGAAGAGCTTCTTATGCAAAGGCTCGTATCGCAACAGAAATTATTGATACTACGAAGAAACAGATAAAAGAGTTAGTTAATGCTGCTGTCAACAGTAGTGTGATATTCACACCTTCAATAACGATTGCGTTGAATCAAATTCTTCAAGGAATTGAATTTTGCAAAGGCGATAATATTTATTATTCCCCATATGAGCATAATGCTGTGGCAAGAACATTGCACCTGATTAAGAGCCGAATGGATGTTAATCTTTTGGAAATGCCAATAAATGAAAGTACTTTGGAAATTGATGTAGAAAAACTTAAGTATGAATTTTCGGTTAACCCTCCTCGTTGTGTGTGCTGTACTCACATAAGTAATGTTACAGGTTATGTACTTCCGGTTGCTGAGATTTTTGAATGTGCAAGTCGCTATGATGCTATAACTGTATTAGATACAGCACAGTCTTTAGGTGTTGAAAAGATTGATATGGTAAAGATGAAGATTTCGTTTTTAGCATTTGCGGGACATAAATCTTTATATGGTCCATTGGGAATTGGTGGATTTGTAGATAGTGGTCATGTAAAACTGGGACAAGTAATGGCGGGTGGTACTGGAAGTAATTCGTTGATGTTAGATATGCCATCAGAAAGTCCGGAGCGATATGAATTTGCAAGTGCTAATATTGTTGCAATCACTGGTCTTAGTCAGGCTATAAAAGAGATTGATGTCAATAAACTTATTGAAGAAGAAAAACTTGTGAAAAGATTGATTGATGGATTATCACAGATAGAAGACATTGATTTGTATGTTCCGATTTCAGGGAGACATCGTAATATAGTTTCCTTTAACCTGAAGAATTACAAGTCGGGGGAATTAGGAATCATACTGGATAATGATTTTGAAATTGCAGTTCGCACGGGATATCATTGTGCACCTTTTATTCACAGGTGGCTTAAAGACAAAAAATATTTAGGTACTGTCCGGGTCGGAATTGGGAAGTTTAATACCATACAAGATATAGATGCTTTATTGGAGGCAATCAGAGAAATAAGTGAGGAGTGATAAAAATGAGTCTTAGAGAATTAGTACTAAATACAGAATATCGTTCCTCTATTGCTCTGACTTCAAGGGATTTTTATGCACCTATTTTGAAGGTAGCATCTAAATATGACAGGGCAGTAGGGTTCTTTTCATCATTATCGTTGGTACATATAGCAGAAGGTTTGTTGCCTTTTGTAAATAATGGTGGAACTATACGATTGGTTGCATCACCGATATTGAACCAAGAAGATGTAGAAGCCATTAAGCATGGGTATGAGAAAAGAGAAAGTGTTATTGCCGGAGCCATAATGAGAGAATTATATGAACCAAAGAATTTTCGAGACAGTGAGAGATTGAACTTGCTTGCTAATCTCATTGCTGATGGACGATTAGATATCAAGATTGCTTTAGTGGAAAATAATAAGAATTATGGAATCTATCACGAAAAGATGGGAATCTTTTTTGATGACGAAGGAAACAAAATAGCATTTTCCGGTTCTAATAATGAAACATATACTGGTATGGATATCAATTATGAAGCTTTTGATGTGTTTTGTTCATGGGAAAATGAAGTGGATGCAAAAAGAGCAGATGCAAAAGCAGATGCATTTGAGAAGATTTGGAATGGGCTTGATCCGAAGGTGTCAACTTATGTGTTGCCGGAAGTGAAGGAATCTATCCTAGAAAAGTATATGAGGGCAAAAGTGGATTATCAGTTGTTTGATGAGAAAGACTTTGGGCCAACAGATGATCTTCTAGTTGTGGAGAAAGAGAATGGTGATGATTCGGTTTATGGAGCTAGGGTTCCGGCAGATGTAACTCTGCATCCATACCAAGAGGATGCAATAGATGTGTGGCAGGAAAAAGGATTTCATGGAATATTTGATATGGCAACCGGAACCGGAAAGACATATACAGGTTTAGGAGCAATTGCTCGATTATCAGAATTTCTGGAAGATAAATTGTCTGTGTTTATCGTATGTCCTTACCAACATCTAGTGGAGCAATGGAAAGAAGATATTGTAAGATTTGGCATGAATCCAATTGTGGGATATGGAGCTATTCCAGCTAAACAGTGGAAAACAAAGCTTTCAGATGCAGTCAGAAACCAAAAACTCAAGGTACGAAAAAGAGAGTTTTTCTGTTTTGTAACTACTAATGCCACATTTTCAGGAGACTTTGTACAAGAACAGATAAGAAAGATAAAAGGTAATGCGTTGCTTGTAGTAGATGAAGCACATAATTTTGGAGCTGATTATTTAAGATGTTTGTTATCGGAAAAGTTTGATTATAGATTGGCATTATCTGCTACGTTAGACAGACATGGTGACCCGGAAGGGACACAGGCATTATACGATTATTTTGGAGATAAATGCATTGAATATACATTGGATAGGGCTATTGAGGAAGAAAAACTCACAAAATACAAGTATTACCCGGTAATTGTATCTTTGTCGGAAGACGAAAGAGCAACTTATTCTGAGTACTCACGTCAGATTGCAAAATGTTTGATAAAAGGTAAGAATGGAAAGTTTAAGTTAAGTGAAAAAGGCAAGAAGATTGCATTAAGAAGGGCAAGACTTGTTGCCGGTGCAATAAATAAAATCGAAGCACTTGAGGAAGTAATTACACCGTACAAAGAGGATAAGCACATACTGGTGTATTGTGGTGCGACGAAGGTGCTTGATCCAGACAAGGAAACTACAGAAGTTGATGATGATGACTTGAGGCAGATTGATATTGTTACAGATTTACTTGGCAATAAGATGAAAATGAAAGTATCACAGTTTACATCGAACGAAAGTATTGAGGAACGGGCAATATTAAAAAAAGAGTTTGCAACAGGTGATACATTGCAGGCATTAATTGCTATAAAATGTTTGGATGAAGGTGTAAACATACCAAGTATCAGAACCGCCTTTATTTTGGCAAGTACAACTAACCCTAAAGAGTATATACAACGAAGAGGTCGAGTATTGCGTTTGGCAGACGGTAAGGATTATGCAGAAATATATGATTTTATTACCTTGCCAAGACCGTTAGATGAAGTGAGTTCCCTTACGGAAGAAGAAATGAAAAGAGAACTCACACTTGTAAAAAATGAATTATGTAGAGCAGAAGAGTTTGCACGAATTGCCATGAATTGTGTTTCGTGTTCATCTGTGTTAGATGACATAAGAGAAGCGTATGACTTGCAAGATTATGTATTAGAATTTGAGGAGGATTTCGACTATGCAGACTAATGAAAAAGAAATTGTAAACGGCATTGAGGTTGAAGTGGAGAAAGCACAGAGACTTATTAAAAAAGTGATAGTCAAGGAAAAGAGAAATTTGAGTACTAAGGAATTTGGAACAGCTGAGATGGTAAGAAAGATTAAGAAGATGATTGAGGAGGAAGTGGAATGTTATTAAAGAATATGAGTCTGACAAATTTCAGACAGTTTAATGGGACACAGTCTATTAGTTTCTCCGTCAATCCGGAAAAGAATGTTACTGTCATTATGGGTGAAAATGGCTCTGGAAAAACGACATTAGCACAGGCTTTTACTTGGTGTTTATATGGTGCCACTGATTTTGATGACCAAGTTGTTCTTAACAAGGCAATAGCTCAAAATATAGGTCCTAATGGTGAAGCAACTGTACAGATTAAGATATCCATGGTGCACTTAGGTGTTGACTATACTATGACACGAGAACAAAAATATATGACTGATTCAACGGGAAATTTGAAGCGACCTAATAATACTGTGTTTAAGATACAGTATAAAAATTCGGATGGACAGCAGGAATTTATAAAGGAATCAGAAGTTGAATTAAGAATGAAGGAAATTCTTCCAAAGGAACTTGCAAAATATTTCTTCTTTGATGGAGAAAGAATTGGAAATATGAGTAAGGAAATCAGGAAGGGTAAGAGTAAAGAATTTGCTGATGCAGTTAAAAGCTTACTTGGATTAAGTGCATTTACAGAAGCACTAGAACATTTGGGCGGAAGATCAGCCAATACGGTTATTAAGAGTTACGAAAGTGACTATGATTCAAAGAGTGACTCTAAAATTGCACAACTTAGAGATGAGATATCTCGTTATGATGCTCGCTTGGAACAGATTGAAAAGAGATTATCCGAAATTGACAATGAAGAGTATACAGCAAGCGAAAAGGTGAAGGAATATGAAGTGAAAATTGCTGAAAATCGTGATAGTGAGAAGTATGCGCAAGAAAGAGCAAAATTGAAGAGCAAAATTGCAGGATTAGAACAGAGCAAAGTGTCAAGTACTTCGGGCGTAATAGATACTTTTAATCGGAAGGGTTCTTCGTGGATGGCAACAAAAATGATTCATGATGCATTAAAGGAATTGGTAGATGCAGATAAATTGGATACGGGGATACCTGATATTCATGCGAGAACAATTCAATTCCTTATCAATAGAAAGAAATGTTTATGTGGTGCACCTATTGAGTTTGGTGGAGCTGCGTATACAGAACTAAACAAGGTGTTGGATTACATTCCTCCTAAGAGCATTGGTACTTTGATTGGTCAGTTTGCCCGTGAGTGTGAATTAAAGAGTCAGGGTGCAGCAGATGCGTTTGATGATATTTCCAATAAGTTTAGTGTCGTAAGTGGATTTGATGCTGATTATGCAGACTTATCAAATCAGATTGAGACTATAAATAAGAAACTCGAAGGCATGCTCAATGTTGGAGAACTCCAGAAAAAGTATACATTTTATGATGGAGAAGTGAAGAAATTACGTGCAGAAAAAGTTCGTCTTGTTGAAGAAAAAGGAGGAATTGGTACAAAGAGAGAACGTTGCGAAACTGGTATTAATGAACTTGTACTGAAAGATGATAACAACAGACGTGTTGCAAGATTCAAGGCTTATGCTACCTATATGTATAAGTATCTGTTCTCTGTTTATAAGGAAAAAGAAACTGAAGTAAGAGAACAGCTGGAAGAAACGGTAAATACAATATTCAAAGAAATCTATAATGGTGGATTCTCTTTGAAATTGGATGAAAAATATAATATTCAAATTCAAGTGGATGACTTTGAAGGATATTCCGGAGATGTGGAGACATCGACAGCACAGAGCATTTCTGTAATCTTTGCATTTATTGCCGGAGTCATTAAAATGGCAAGAGAGAATAATTCGGATGAAAACTCAATGCTTATGACAGAGGCATATCCACTGGTTATGGATGCACCGTTGTCTGCGTTTGATAAAACTAGAATAAAAACAGTGTGTGATGCACTTCCTAAAGTTGCAGAACAGGTTATCATTTTCATTAAGGATACCGACGGTGAAATTGCAGAAGATAATATGGGGAGCAAAGTAGGTATGAGATACATGTTTGATAAGAAAAATGAATTTGAAACAGAATTGATTGGGAGGTAATAGACATGTTCGATAAAGAATATTCATTCAAGGGAACACATGCAGAAAAAGTAAATAAATTGACTGCAAAATTTGATGATAAAAATCAATTGTTTAAGAGAAATCTTGATGTCTATATGATGGCTCCTATTGTTGGTTTTTTGTATCAGAAGAAGTCAGATGTAAATAATGGAGATGGTAGTCAGAAACCCACCAAAATATTTCCACAACAGCTCATTGAAAATGGGGATGATCTTGCATTTACATACAGGCTTATTATGCTTTTGGACAAGAAGAATGCAGCATCAATAGATGAAAGAGTGGATAAAGCATTCAGACAGTTCAACAGTCCGCAGGCAGAGAATGATGAAAAACTGTATGAACAATATGTTTTGGGTGGAGTTGATATTTTGTATGAGAAATTGATTGAGTCAGCAACCAGTACAGAAGATTACCTGAAGAATTTATATGACTTTATGGAAGATATGGACGATAGGTATAACCAGACAATAGATGCTGACCAAATCAGTGCATTATGTAGATTGGCGAAACAGTAAGTTATGGATAATTCAAGTGATAAGAAACAACTCGTCGAGAGAATATTACAAACTGAATATGGAAAAAAAGGTTTTCTCTTAGAGGATGAAATCATAGATACCTGTATTGAACACGATTTAGATTTGGTGGAGATTGATAATTTGTGCGATAAATTACTTCATCAAAAAATGATTGTGAAAGATGCAGAAACAGAGAAAAACATTAATGATACGGAATCCTATGTTGATAGAAGTCACTTGGATTATGATGCACTCTTAGGGAAGATTAAGTATGAGTATCCTAATTGCACAGCAGTTATAGATGAAATATTGGATATTTTACCACCACAGTCAAAAGAGTGGCAGACCATAATAATAGAAGCAAAGAATGGAAATAGTTACGCCAGGGATAGAATGATAAAAATGTATCTTAGAACTGTAATGAAGCAGGCATATTATTTTTCAAAAGACTATTATTGTGATTTTGAGGAGGCTTTTCAAAATGGCGTAATTGGTTTGATAAATGCGATTGAAAAGTATGATGTTACAAGTCCGGATGTATTTCCGTCATATTTTCCGTTGTGGGTAAGACAATATATGTGGCGAGGGGGAACTATTAGGGGAACGATTTTTCGATATCCAGCACATTATAGAGACCAGTTAAATATTATTGTTTCTGATGCCAGTAGCATAATAGAGGATGATAATTTTGAAGAGGCAGTAAGTTTGGTGACTGATAAGGCAAAAGTTCAATCAGGCTTATCGGATGAAGAAATTATAAAATATATTTTACCGTATTTGGAAGTTCCAGATGATTTGGAGGCAGAAGATGGTATTGAGTTCATGTTGCAGGGTACAATGAAGGAAATTGTTGCACAGGCTTTGGGAACATTAAAATGTAAAGAACGTTATGTGTTGGAGCTGCGATATGGACTTGAGGATAATCAAGAGCGTACCTTAGAAGAAATTGGCGGCATATTAAATGTTACTAGAGAAAGAGTGAGGCAGATTGAGGCGAAGACCTTGAGAAAATTACGACATTTTGCTCAAAGTAGAAAACTTAAAGATTATTTGGGAATTATTTGATGGGTGATAAAGAACGAAGGTGAATTGAATGAACATGGTTGATATGTGTAAAAGAGAAAAAGAGCTGACATTAGATTTTGTTCTTAATATTGATAAATGGAAAACCATTGATCCGAAAATAAAACAACTGGTATCAGGGCAATGGGAGTCCATTAAATTTATGAATGAAGATTGCACTGGTATTAATAAGGATATTGATAAAGTACCAAATGACAAAGGCGGAATATATGTCTTTTTATTAAAACCAGAAATTATACCTAACTTACATACATATATTATGTACATAGGTCGAGTTAGAAGAAAGAATGGATTTAGCCTACAAAGGAGATGCAAAGAATATTTATCAGATGATCGGGTTAAAATTGCTTATATGAGGGAATTGTGGGGAGAAGAATTATATTTATATTATTTCCCGTTAGATGATGATGAGCTTATAGAGCGTGTGGAACGTGAATTAATCAGGGTCATTATTCCACCATGTAATTCACAAATACCAGATCAATATATTGCTTATTTACCTGCAACAGATGCATTTTAGGAAAGAAGGTTATTGGATATGAAAAAGAATGAGTTAAAATTACCAGCAATAAGATCTAAGATGGGAATATGGGTATACTATATAAGTTCATTGAGCTTTAGCCAGGTGCAAAACTATGTTAGTCCTATTAATGATGAATTACATAAATCAGAAATGCTAAGCCAAATGATTCAGAGGAGCATTACTGAAAATTATAAAAGTATTGCACATTATTTGACTTCACAAGAAGAACGTTTTTTTAATGCATTGATTCTTGCAGTATATGATGGTGAACCTCGTTGGAATGAAATAAGAATTGAAGATGAAAACGGACAAGATAATTATGATTTAGGAGTATTGACATTATCAGGTCAAGAAAAAATTTTCCCTGTTGACGGGCAACATAGGGTAGCTGGAATAAAAGAAGCATTGGAATTAAATCAGGATATCGGTGAAGAAAGAGTACCAGTTATCTTTATTGGACATAGTAAGGATGAAATGGGAATGCAGCGCACCCGCAGGATGTTTAGTACTTTGAATAGATATGCAAAACCCGTTTCGATGAGAGATATAATTGCATTAGATGAAGATGATGTGATAGCTATTGCATCGAGAAATATAATTGATCAATGTAATTTATTTGAAGATGATAGAATTTTAGATTCAAAAACTAAAGCGATACCGGATAATAATGAAAGAGCTCTAACTACTATTATAACGTATTATGAGTGCAATAAGGAGCTGGCATGGCTTTTTGTTAAAGACATACTGGTAAAGGGATTAGATGAAAAACCAATTAAGGGCAAAGCAAAAGTCAATGAATATATTAGACATAGACCAAGTGACGATGTAATTGAATGTTTTACACATGAATGTGAAGCGTATTGGACTGCGCTTATTAATACATGCTATGATGCTTTTAGTGTAGAAGCTGGCATAGGAAAATATAGAAATAAGGATGGAGGGCATGTGTTTTTTAGACCAGTATCTTTAATTCCCTTTACAAAGGCTGTGGTACGAATAAAGGAAAAAGAAGATTTGGAATATAAAGATATTATTAAAAATTTCTCTTCTAATGTATTTTGGATTCAAAATGATATATGGAGAAAAATAATTTGGGATGATGTGAAGAAAAGTATGATTATGGGAAATGCGAAATTGATAGAATTAATTTTCTTGTATTCCTATGATAGTTCTATTTTAACTGAAGCCGAAAAAAAGAAAATAGTTAAAGAGCTTGAGAGTAAATGGGATTATCATGAAAGTGACATAATGGAAATCTTTTTGAGTCGTTTATCGGGGAGTGATTATGCTCATAAATAAGAAGTGATTTTCAAGGTTCTAGTGCTTTATTGGTTTGAGACAGAACGGAGGTTTTGCTATTAATGATATCTTTAAAAATAGAAACTCTATTAGAGGGTAAAGTGGTGGAAAAGAATAGGGTTGAATATAAGGAAGGATGGAATCCTTCGGGTATTACACATTCAATCTGTGCATTTGCAAATGATTATGCCAATGTGAATGGCGGATATATTGTTATAGGTGTGAAAGAGGATAATGGAGTCCCAATTTTACCACCTAAGGGTATACTCAAAGAACAGTTAGATGGAATACAGAAAGAAATTTTTCAGTATTGCAATCTGATTGAACCACGCTATATTCCGCAGATAGAAGTTGTAAATTATCCAGATAAAGATACGCATTTGCTTTATTTGAAATGTTCGGCAGGTGATGCAGGTCCATATAGAGCACCTAAAGATGTATATTCCAAAAAGACAGGGGAAAAGCCTGATAAAACAATGTGCTATTGGATTAGACCAACTTCACTTACAACGATTGCCAAACAAGGAGAAATTGGAGAGTTATTTGAAAAGTTCAATGCCATTCCGTTTGATGATCGTGTGAATCGCAGAGCAAATATTGATATTATTAGAAGGGGATATCTCGAAGACTTTTTAAGGGATAGTAATAGCTCATTATCGACAGAAATAAATAATAGAAATATGGACGATTTATTGTTAGCATTAGAAGTAGCGAATGAGACAGATACGAATTTAGAACTAAGAAATATTGCAATATTAATGTTTGCTGAAAGACCAGATAAGTTAATATCTGGGGCACAAATTAATCTTGTCAGGTTTAATACGAAGGAAGCGGAAGCTGGTAATATTATGTTTGAAAAAACATTTACCGGTCCGATATGGAAACAGGTAACAGATGTATTAGATTATATAAAAACAAATGTTATAATTGAGAAGACTGTCAAAATTGAGAATCAGGAGAAATCTGTAAAATGTGTGAATTATCCGTATAATGCATTGGAAGAAGCGATTGTTAATGCGGTATTTCACAAATCTTATAGAGAGGATGTTCCAGTGGAAGTGCGGGTATACATTGACCGAATTATGATTATAAATTTTCCGGGTCCGGATGGATATATGGATATGGAAAAATTTGCTGCAGGAAAGGTAAGAGCACGTAAATATCGAAACAGAAGAATTGGTGAATTTTTTAAGGAGATAGACCTTTCTGAAAAGCAAGGGACTGGTATACCTAAAATTTTGAATGCATTATCAAAAAATGGTTCTCCAAAACCTTTGTTTGAGACTGATGAAAGAAGAACTTATTTGGAAACAACAATTTTTATTAGAGAAGGATTTGATGAAGGCAGAAAAGTGTCCGATAAAGTGTCCGATAAAATGTCCAATAAAATGTCCAATAAGGAAAAGGATAGAATGAATATTATCATAATGTATCTCGAAGAACATTATGAAATATCAAGTGGCATTGCGGCAGATTTATTAGATGTAGAGACTAAAACAGCAAGCAGACTATTGAATAAGGCTGAAAAATGTGGAATTGTCCGAGGTGAAGGAAAAAATAAGACTAAAAAATATGTATTGTCAACAGAGGATAATTTTTGAAGAAAAATAGGAGGTGCGTAGTACGATGGCAGTTCAGTTTGAACAGATAAAAAAGATATTAAATCGAAAACACCTAAGTGAATATTCATTGGAACAGTTATTTACAGATATGGGGTTATATGAAGATGTATTATTAGATTGCCTTCCAGCAAAGACATCACCAACATATATATCAGAGGATAGATTGGTTGAAGAATTGATTGTAAGTGATGATGTGGCAGCGTTTAATGAATTATGGACAAGTAAGGCTGCTGTCCTTTTGACATGTCCAAGTTGTGGTAAGAGTGAAATGACATTTAATTTAAAACCAGCGTACAAACCAAAACAGGAAGATAAATCTAAATATATGCCAAGTGAAACTAATATTTTTGAGAAACAACATAAGTATTGTCTTGGAAGAAATGAATTGGGAATAGTTGATGATTCACAAGAAAACAGAGAGAATTGGGAGGAGTTTTGCAGGAGAAGGGCTGATGATTGTAAAAATACTATATTTGCAATAACAGACCTGAGAAAAGAAGGAAATTGTTCTTTGGATTACAGTCATCGATACATATCAGACTTTATTATAATAGATCCTGAGATTGATTATAATAATCTTCCGGATAATATTAAGAAAGTTGTTTGTGGCGAGAAAGAGAAGGATGAGGGAGAGTTAGAATTTGTAAATGCGTATAATAAATTAAAGCATTGTCTGATAATACGAAAAATAGGTCAATTTCCATCTCAAGCGGAATCACAATTACTGGATACTTCGAAATATAGAAAGGTACTTAGAGATAAATATAAGGATTATACTTTAGGAATTCAGCTAAATGCCAGTGGAGTAGGTGCTGGCGCATTAGTGTATCTGCGTCGGATTTTTGAAGGTCTTCTTGAGGAATCGCATCAAAGATGTGTCCAATTAGAAAATTGGGATGAAGCGGTATATAAAGATGCACATGTAGACGAAAAAATAAAAATGGTTGAAGATAGAAATGAAATTATACTTCCAAAAGAGTTGCAGGCAATACGCAAGAAGTTTTATGGAGCGCTAAGCAAAGGAATTCATGAGCTTCCAGAGAATGAATGCAAAGAGCTGTTTCCGGCATTTAGATATGTAATTGAAAGTGTTTTGGATGCAAGGATAGCAAAAATTGAACATGATAAAAAGCGAAATGAAATGATGAAAGTAATTAATAGTATTAAGGGTTAAATTGTTGCTGACTCTTTGCTAGGTGGTATTTGAAAAAATAAATCTTGGACTAAATTAGTTTAAGAATATGATGATTCTATGTGTTTAAGGCATATTTTTTTGCTCTGCCAGGGAGGAATATAATGCGTGACCCGATTGAGAATATTAGCAAACTGCAAAAACAATTGAATGATTTGCAATTGGAAAACCAAATATTAAAAAATATTCTAGATCAGGCAGGAGTATCTTATAAACAATCGATAGCTCGTCTGAAAGCGGCGGATGAGATAGAAAATTATGATCCGGAGCAGGGAAAAAGAATTATACATCCTGATGCAATTACGGACGAGATGGCAAATAATTTTTTTGCGAGATTTTGGGGACGTCGGGATGTTTATGCTAAGAGAAATGAAAAGAAGGATACTGGAAAAGCTGGGTACTTTACGCAATGCAAGAATTTTTGGATAAGTGGGTGCCATAGGAAGTTAAAAACTGGTGTTTCATGTAAAAACTGTGAGTATTATGAATATAAACCATTAACAAAGGAAGACATACTTGCTCATTTAAGAGGAAATGCCTATAAGGCTTCCGATGTGATAGGGGTGTATCCGCTCCTTAAAAACAATACTTGCCGTTTTCTGGTATTTGATTTCGATAATCATGAGAAAAATGCGGAGGAGAATGATTTCGCAAATGTGGATGATGCGTGGATAGAAGAAGTTGAAGCAATGCGGAACATCTGTGTTTTGAATGGAATAGATCCATTGGTAGAACGTTCACGTTCAGGACGAGGTGCACATATCTGGATATTTTTTGACAAGCCAATTTCTGCTTCTTTGGTAAGAAGATTTGGAACAGCATTGCTTGATAGGGGAGCAGAGTGTGTAAATCTGAAATCCTTTCAGTATTATGACAGAATGCTTCCGGCACAGGATAAACTGCCGGAAGGCGGACTTGGCAATCTGATAGCTCTTCCGCTGCAGGGAAAGGCATTGAGGAATGGGAATAGTGCATTTGTTGACAGTAATTGGAATGCGTACAGGGAACAATGGGAAGTGCTATGGAGCAAGCCAAAGCTGTCACAGGAGTTTTTAGAGTTGAAAATAAAAGAATGGTCGCTATTACTTGGAGATATGGAGGAAAGTGAACAAGGAGAAAACCGTGAAAAGCCTTGGGAGAGGAATAGAAAGTTTGCAGTAAGTGATGTGGCTGGAAAGCTTAGTATTACGTTATCAAATGGTATTTATATTGATAATACGAATGTGAAAGTTGCTATGCAAAATAAGATTCGAAGAATGGCTGCAATTAGTAATCCTATTTATTTCAAAAATCAGGCAATTGGTACATCTAATTATGATACCTCAAGATGGATTTACTTAGGAGCAGACCATTTGGGTGGATATATAGAAATTCCACGAGGACTCTATGATAGCTTAATAGATAACTTAGAACAGGCGCACATTGAATATGAAATTCAGGACGAAAGGCAGGCCGGAAGAAATATCCACGTTGAATTTAAAGGACAATTAAGAGAGGAACAGGCGCTTGCACTTGAAGGATTAACAAAGTTTGATAATGGAATATTACATGCCGCAACAGCTTTTGGAAAAACAGTCGTATGCAGTGCAGTAATTGCCAGGAAAAAGGTAAATACACTTATTTTGTTGGAATCGTCTTCGTTAGTTGGACAATGGCAGGAATCCCTGGAAAAATTTTTGGAGATAGATGAAGAATTACCTACATATAAGACTAAGACGGGGAGACTTAAAACAAGAAAAAATATAATCGGCAGATTGCAGGGCGCACATGACTCCATGACTGGAATTATTGATATAGCTATGGTTGGTTCGCTATGCAAAAAAGGTGAATACAATGATTTGTTGAATCAATATGGACTTGTGATATGCGACGAGTGCCACCATGCGGCTTCAGATACGATTTCAAATGTGTTAAAGGAAGTGAAAGCAAAATATGTTTATGGAGTAACTGCAACTCCGAAAAGGGCAGACGGTTTGGAGAAAATAAACTATATGTTGATTGGGCCTATACGATATAGTTACACAGCAAAGGAAATGGCTGCTGCACAGGGAGTGGAACACTATGTATATCCAAGATTTACCCGTACAGTTGCACCAAGAGGTGTTATTACGGATAAAATGCATCCCAATGAGGCGTATGATATTATTCATGGTAACAGTATTCGGGATGAGCAGATTATCAGTGATGTAAAGGCTTGTGTGCTGCAAGGCAGGACACCTGTCGTATTATCAAAATATAAAGACCATTCGGAAAAATTGTATAGTCGTTTAAAGGAGTATGCGGATCATGTATTTCTTATGACCGGTAATAATTCCAAGAAAGAACATAAGAAAATTCTGGAGCAGCTTCATGAGGTAAGTAAAGAGGAAACACTGATTTTAGTGGCAACAGGTTCACTTATTGGAGAAGGATTTGATTATCCCCGGTTAGATACATTATTTATGGCGATGCCGGTATCAGCTCGAAATATAGTGGAGCAATATGCAGGAAGATTGAATCGTGATTACGATGGCAAGAAAGAAGTAATTGTATATGATTATGTCGATAGTCATATCCCTATGTTTGACAACATGTATGCGAAAAGGCTTAAGGCATATAAACAGATTGGGTATGAGGTTTGTACAGGAATAAAAGGTGAAAAACAAACTGCAAATGCTATTTTTGGCGGAGATAATTATGTAGAAGTATTTCAAAGGGACTTGCTTGAAGCAGATCATAACATAATCATTTCAAGTCCGGTAATTAGCGGTTCAAAAGTATATGAATTGATTCGTTTGCTTAAAGATAAACAGGTAAATGGAATTGACGTTACGATAGTGACATGGGAACCGGATTCTTATGGTTTTGGTGATGCAGGCTTCTGGATGCAGCTGCACGAAGAAATAAGACAAGCTGGATTTTATATAAAAACTGTTGTGGATTCATGTGAGCATTTTTCTATTATAGACCAGAATATTGTTTGGTATGGCAATATTAACATATTAGGTAATGCGAAGTTAGAGGATAGCATGATGCGTTTGGAAAGTAAGGAAATTGCTGCAGAATTGATGGAGATAACCTTTGGAGAAAAAATATAAAACAGGTGGTAGAGAATGTTATTTTTATGTTATCCAAAATGTTCAACTTGTCAGAAAGCCAGGAAATGGCGGGATGAATACAATATAGAATATACAGAGCGTCATATTGTGGAGGATAATCCGACCTATGACGAATTAAAGGCATGGCATAAGCAAAGCGGTTTGCCGCTCAAGAAGTTTTTTAATACCAGTGGATTAGTTTATAAAGAAATGCGGTTAAAGGATAAGCTGCCGTCAATGAGTGAAGAGGAACAGCTAAAGCTGCTTGCTGCGAATGGGATGCTCATAAAGCGCCCGATGGTGATATGTGAGGATAAAGTGTTTGTAGGTTTTAAGGAAACTGGGTGGGAAGAGCTTAAAAAATAAAAGGGTGTTGCGGAATCCTCAAATTAACGAGATACTTTCTTCAGTGGTATTGCAGGGTTACCGCATAGTATTTTATCCGGTCAGAGATACCTGCAAACCACTCGAACCATATGAGTAAAGAAGATAGCTACTGGTACTGTTTTGGTACTAAAAGTTTTTGAAACGAGATGGAATAGAAAAAATATAAAAACATTTAATACTAAAATGTATGGTAAAATGCAAAATAACATGCTCTGTTAAACAGAACTTTGCGAGTTCGAGTAACGGATAAAATCCCGGAAATGCTGATAAAATGGGCGTTTCCGGGATTGCTTTATGCCGTTTGGCTCTAAAATGGCTCTATTTATTTGATGAATACTGGATTGGGGGTGGGTATCATGATACCTGTTTTTTAATACAGAGGAATTTCGCCCTCATAGTTGTCGGCTCTTTCCAACAGAGGACCAGTTGCACCCATTGTAAAAGCTATATCACTGCTTCGGATAGACAATAATTTCATTCCAATCTTCAGATTAAGAAAATCTAATATCTGCTGATTAAGCTGAATTACACCATTCTCTGAAATATTTACCCAACAATATGAGCGCCCTTTGTATTTGGCAAATTCGCCCTCTGCGGTCTGATAATTCAATAAAGCCGGATTATCAGTAAGAATGTGTCCTAACTTTGACGGTTCTAACAATCCTTTTCTTGTCACACAAAAGCCGCCAGTGACCTTGCTTCCAGTAAAAAGATAGACTTTTCTCTCTGCTGTGGCGTTGTACTCTGTAAGAGCCTGTGTTGGGAGATGGATTGTCAAGTCATCTCGTATCAGCGATTTTCCGAAAATAAATTTACCGCCTTTATTCATCTGTGGCATATATCATCAACTCCTTTTCTTAAAAGTGGAAGTCCACTATACCACGAGAAAATTCAAATGTCATTAAGGCTCTCTAAAGTAGCTATAATTATTTGACAAATACTGGATTTCGGACGGGTATTATGATACTTGCGTTTTTACATGGCAAGTCCACATTCAAAGGCAAGAACCATATACTTTTCTGCGTTGGTAAGACCATAAGACGTTAAATCTCTGATTTCCCATGTTTCAGAACTAAGGTTGTCCGCTCCATATAAAAATTGAATAAAAGGAATGTGTCTGTATTTTGAAACCGCGAACATGGAAGCACATTCCATTTCTATGGCAAGACAGCCCTCCTGTTGGCGTTCCTTGATAGCGGAGAGTGTTTCCCTGTAAATAGCGTCCGAAGTCCATGTTTTGCCTTTTACATAGGGGTAGCCACAAGCTGTTAATACATTTTCTAATATTTGAATGGAATGTGTGTTTGCTTCGATTTCCGGTGAGGGTGTTATATAATGATAGCTTGTACCTTCATCACGGACAGCGGAAACAGGGATAATAATGTTGTCCTTTACCTTGTTATCGTCCAATACTCCGCAAGAACCGAACAAAACAAACTTTTTAGCTCCCATAGCAACGATTTCTTCAAAACAAGCAACGCAGGCAGGCGCACCTACCATAGAACGGTAAAAAGCAATTGCCGTATTCTTGTAATTGATTTGGTAGACAGGTAATGTGCCGCTTGCGGAATAGAGTTCTGCTATTTTTTCTACATTATCCAAAGAAGAAAACTTTTGAATGATGTTGTCGGAAAATGTGGAAACACAAATTTCCGGGAAATTTTCTATTCTTTTGGTTGTGTCGGACGGACTGAATAGGGTTGGTTCTGAAATTTCTGTTCTTTGAAATATTGTATACAATTTTTACACCTCATTTCTATTCATTTTCGGGATATATTTTAACAGATATTCCCCGAACACCTTTTTTCACAATCTTACTATCATCAAGAATACTTTGCTTAACAGCGTCCAAATCCTTTGATAGTGCTTCAATCGCCCGTTGGTGTTCTTCTTCTGACGAAAAGCGTTCCGTATCATTCAAAAGGTTCTCCTGCAATTCTCTTGCTTTCATGTATACGCCCAACTTATGATTGAGCAGGGAGTTCTGAAAGGATATTTTGATTGTAGCGGGATTGAAACTTCCGTCCTCGTATCTCTCTGCTTCAAAGTTCATATCTAATTGTTCGTCCATTT
>OFGK01000063.1_pt1 | contig 110629 bp, 103 predicted proteins | sample 1521771 | NCBI WGS metagenome assembly OFGK01 (sample SAMEA3504088, study PRJEB24116) | mouse gut metagenome | biome: mouse gut; feature: mouse-associated habitat; material: faeces | place: Denmark | collected 2011 | reverse complement strand
CTGCGGCTTCGGGAGGCGGGAAAGGGATTTTGAATGAGGCGCAACGTTACACGGGTGAAACCATGGTATTGGAACCCGACGGGTTCCAATACCATGGTTTCACCCGTGCCTACCGCCGTGTCGCCGCTGACGCGGCGGGGTTGCCGTTCCAACACCATCCCAACGGGATTGCCGTGCCTATGCTGACGTGGCGAGAAAAGAAAGTCCGGACGCCGCTTTATGCGGCATCCGGACCGGATTTATATAATGCACAAAACAACTGTACTTGTTAATGCATAAAACAGTTCTGCTTGTTGATGCTCAAAACGACTTTATCGGACTACGACTTTCTCGGTGCGGTCGGCAACACGTACTACGTAGATGCCCGACGCAAGGTTGATGTCGCATGAACCGCCGCTGACTACTGCCTCGGCAACCTTCGCGCCGTCGAGTGTGTAGACACGTGCGGTCTTGCCTTCATAGCCGGTGATTGTCACCACGCCGTGACGGCCGAAGATGGTTCCAAAGACTGTCTCGGTCACACCCTCCACGCCTGAGCCGGAAGTCACCTCGTAACCCGCGAGCACGAAACGCGAAGCGAGCGAAGGATACTCGGAGATAATCGATACGAACGACCAGGGCTGGTTAGCCATCTGCGCGGGCAGAGCCACGGGGACGCTCTGGTAACCGTTGCCAGCTGCGATTGTCGCAACCTCGATTTGTGTCTCGGGATAGTAGGTCACGCCTTCAGTTGTGATGAAATCGTCAGAAGGATATGTGCCGACAATCTTGGTTGTGGCAGCGTTATCGCCGGTCCAGATGTTGAGGATCAGGAGCGGGTCACCGACTCCCACGGTAGATACCTTGGGAAGGTCGATACGTGATTTGGCACCTGCCTCTGAGGGCACACCTGCAATCACATCGCCATCCGCGCCGAGCAGGTCGCCCGAAAGACCCAACTTGGAGGGGGCACCCCACAGAATCTCTGCATTCTTATACTCGCCCGAATTGTAGATTGTGAGAGGATATGCAAGCCAGTCGGCATTGAAATCCTCCTTGGCGGGAAGTGACTCCGGATCTCCAATCTGGCAAACCACCTTGCTCATGGCTGTTGACTCACCTGCCATGTTGACGGCGGTGATGCCGACCTCAAGTATCTGGAGAGATGTATTCTCCTCCATGAGGACGGTAGCGAACTGGAGAGGATAGGGAACCTCGACCGCCAGCTCATAGCTCTTGGAATCGGAGTTGTAAGCCCATACCTTGTAGCTGAACTGGTCACCCTCGATTGAATTGCCGTTGAGGTCAGTGTCGGGGGCATCCCAGTCTATGCGCATAGCGCAGTTGGTGTCATCGTATGAAACCTTGACATTTCTCACCAGACCCGGAACACCATAGCCCAGACCTGCAACGCAATTGCTTGAAAGACCTGTCTTGCCGTCGCATGACGGAGTGACAGTCACCATATAGTCACCTGTTCCGGAAACGAGATCTACGCTGACCTGCTCGCCGGGAGCACCGCTGACCTCACCTGAACGTCCGCCATCAATCTTCACAGTGGCCTTGACTGTTGAGGATGCAGGAATGGCATTGCCCGCAAGGGTTTTGGCGGGAAGGGTGAACGATACGCGGGTTGTAGGCTCGGTGCCGGCTACTGTAGAAGCCGAGAGATTACCGACTGCCTCGGGGCCGTCCATCGATACGGAAGCTGACTCATAGACAGAGAGGTTCTTGAAGCGGAGAGGTGACATGACACCTGCGTCGCTTGAGACACCGATACCTATATAAAGGTCTTTTCCTACGAGGTCACCATCGACAACAAACTGGCCTGTGTAGACGGCATCGGGGTTGTCGCTGAGCATGCGGATAGCCGGAACAAGAACCTTCTTCATGGCCGACTTGGAGGGAGCGTCACCAATCCATGCCTCGACACGTGCGCCGCCGAGCTCGACATCTGCCAGGAATACATTGAATTCCAATGAATAGACCTTATCGCTGCTTGCAGTGAACTTGGGAAGGAAAATCCAGTCATCGGTAGCGGTGTAGCGTGAGAATCCTGAAGTGAGGACGTAGCTCTCGGTGTACTGCTCCTTGTCGAGTGTCCACATCACGTTATCCTTGTCGACATCCTCCTGAATCATGAGCGAGAACTGCTCGGCATCGGGATAGATGGTGAAGGGTACGGTCCAGGGATTACCTACAACGATATCGTTGGAGTATCCATATTTTGAGTAACGGCCTCTGTAAAGGGCGCGGACACCTGCACGGTAGTTGGTAAGCTCACCGTCGGTGAAAATCACATCCTCTACATCGAAGTTGGTATCGGTTGTCTCTGCAACCAACATGCCGTTAATCTCCACGACATACATGACATCGCTGATGGGATTGCCGGCGAGACCGGTTGTGACAGCGTCCCATACGAGAGTCTTCTCGGTGAGAACAATGTTCTCCGGAGCGCGGGGAGAATCGTCACCCACATAGATTACATTGATGTCGGAAAGTCCGTTCACGTTGTTAACAGTCGGAACGACACGGATAAAGTGTGTGCCGTCGCTGAGCGTGAGCGTGCCCTTGACCTCAGCACCGGGCAGACCTGTGCCGTTCAACTTCGAGACACCGTCAACATAGACCACATAAGATACATTCACATCATTGGCGATCGCCGAGCCGTCGGCATATTTCGACGGGAGATTGAATGAGATCGATGCAGTGTCGCCAGTGCCTAATGTCGAGCTGAAATTATCGATGCGTGCAGGTGCGCCGTGGGCGGCAACCGGGTCGTTGCCATCGGCGATGAAATATAAGAAATTCTGCTCATCATCGAAGCTTCTGACAACATTGAGCGTCTTCTTGGTGGGATTGATCTCAAGCAGCTGGGAGCAGGGATTCTCACCATCGAACATGGTATAGAAGTTCCAGAGGAACGCCTGACGGGCAGGAACCCACAACAATGCGCCGGTACACTTGGTATCGGAAGTGGCACCTGTCGAAAGGCTCATCACCTTTGTAGACTCACCGGTGTTGACATCGATTGTCACAAGCGAGTTGGTATATGTGTTGTCGGCGTTTCTCTCGTTAAGCACACCGTAGAATGTACCGGTCTCATGGTTGTAGCATATCGAACCGGGATATACCGAAGACACATCCTTGATGATGACAGCCTGCTCGGGCTTGTCGGCAGGCGCGCTCTTGAACGCGAAAGCGGTTCTGCCTTCGTTGAAACCGTAACCATAGATACGGTCATCATCCGGGCAATAGGCGGCGTTGAGGAAGAAGTTGGTCCAGCCACCGGTGAGGTCAATATTCACTTCCTTGCTTACCTCTCCCGTCTCAAGGTCACGCTCCACATACTTGTAGTATGACTGGTCAGGCATAGGATATACAGACTGATAGCCGCAGAGCTTACCGTCGCGCTCCCAGCCTGAAAGCATGGCATGCTCGTTGGTTGAGCTACCGGTATAGGCCAAGGCATCTTTCCACAGCAGGTCACTTGTGCCTGCGGTGGTTACAGTGTACATACCTCGTATGGCTGCCGACGTATTGTAGTTGTACTGATACCCAAAGAGCAGCGGGTCACCCTGACTCTGCGCGGCTGTCTGGAATACAGAACCGGCTGCCAATGCCAGCAGACCGATGTTTTTCAAGATATTCATAAGTATCTTTTGTTAAATTAATGAATGAATTATTTATTTATCGGGAGCATCCGTCGGTGGATGCTCCCGATCTGATACAGGTTTAAGTTATTTGGCCTTGTAACCCTTGATTCCGAAGAAAGAGTTGATGCGGGTCGTATTGACAGAACCGCCGTCGTGCATCGAAGCGAGTGTGAACCAGATTTCGTTGGCGCTCTTATAGTTCACGGTTCCCTTGTTGAGGCCATTCTTGATATTACCGGTGGTCGTACCGTTCTCACCTACGTAAAGAGCTGTAACGATCGGGTCGCCATCGCTGTCAACCTCGTAGTCGCAACCCCAGAATGCCACGGAGTGACTCGGGATGATGACGCCCACAGGACCTTCGCGGAGTGTCTCGATGAGGATGCGAGAGAATTTCTTCTTTGCCTGCTCCATGTCGAGACCTTTCAGTGAATAAAGCCTGTTGAATACGTAGGGCCATTCACCCTGGTCGTAACCATCGCTCGCCTCTTCCGACACGTTGATGTACTGGAGCATCTCATTGCGTGTCATTCCAAGGAAGCCGCCTTTCCAGTTGGGATAGCTCTCATTGTAAGTGCTGAATCCGTTGAGAACAGCATTTCTCTCCACACCTGAGAAGAACCACTTGATTGTCTTCAGTGCGTCGCCTGCGGTGTTGGGATAAGTAAGGACAAGTGCCTCCATGATGTCGGTCGTGTAGACACCGTGAGAGGGAAGCTCGGCCTTGAGGGGATAGTCCTCGCCGGTGACACGCTTGTACTCGTCGAGCCACCACTGGCTGAGGCCTGCTGCGGTACATGCCCAGCACATCTCGGTGTCGCCGCCACCCTTTCCGGCCTGGTCGCCTGAGTCGTCAAGACCGAACTGGGAGGGGTCGCCGACCTTATCGACATCGATGAAACCGCCGTTCTCGGTAACTCCATTGGGGAAGATGCTTCCCTTTGAGCCGGGCTGGAGATCCATAGTGGTCGAGAAGAATGTGGCGAAACTGTAGCTCAGGTCCTCGCGGAAACCTACCACACAATATTGTGTACCGGCCTCAAGACCCGTGAATTCAACGGTTGAGACAGCGGCTCCGGCGACGGTCTTGCGCTGGCATTCGGTAGCATTCTCATTGATGTATGCGATTCTCTCGCTTTCGTTACGACCCACGGTCTCAGGCACGATTGCCACCATGTAATCCTTGTCGGAATTTGACTGGATTTTGGCCGACACACTGTTCATGCCGATATTCTCGAGTGTGGTCTGAAGACGCAGGGTGGCCACAAGATCTGCCTCCGCATAGTCGGAGTTGTCGTAATCAGGATCAGTGGTGAGCGCACGCACCTTTACCTGATGGGTACCCTCCTTCAGGTCTGTGACGCGGAACTGGTTCGCAGTTGTAGACACGGGTGTACCGCCGTCGAGCGACCATTCATATGAAGTGGCGTTTGAAATCCAGCCCCACTGCACGATGAAATCGGCATAGTTTTGGTTCTGGACAGTCAGCTGGGGTGTGGGAATGTTGTTTCCGGGCACAGCAATCTCCGCGAAACGCATGTCAGCAATTTCTTCGGTTGCTATTTCTATTTTCTCCCCGTTCTTCTGGGTCAGGATGAGCGTGAACCCGTTGGCGGCTACAAGAATGGGTATTGTGAAGTAAAGAGGTAGTTTCATCGTTTGCAGATTTTGAAATTGTTGATATTTGAGATTGAGACGATATAGACCGTATTACCGGGTAACGCGGACATATCGACGTCAGCCGTGCCGTCGTTATCGGCAGCAGCTCCGGCGAGCCTGCGACCCTCCAGGTCATAGAGGGCAACGTTAGTGCCCGTGGGAATGCCGCGTACTATCACGTGGCCGGGATTGGAGAGGTCGACCGAGAGTGAGTCGGAATTCATGTCGGTCACCGAAGTGGACATACCGAAATATGCCTGCTCCACATCAGCCATAAGGTGCGTGACCTCGCAGTCGGGAGATGTGATGATACACTCCGTTTCGCTGAAGGTCAGGACCGGTTGAGCCGACAGAACGAATTCCTCTACCTGGCCGGTCCTGAGTTTGACGTGCAGGCACATCTCGCTCGCTTCCGCATGAGCAGGGGCGGGTGCCCATACCGACGTAAGACCGAGAACGGCCGCAGCAAACACAGTACTCAACCTTGATTTAAAGAGTCTTTCCATGTTGTTTTGTTGTTTAATTTATTTGATTATCTATAATTTACAGATTGTGCAAGTCGCGATCCGAATGAATTATCTGACCAGAACCTTTTCTGTCTTTTCTCCGCAACGGCGTATGTAAAGTCCGGGTGCAAGATTTTCCGGACTGACACGGAGACCGGCGAGTGTGTAATACTCCTCTTCCGCCTGTGCGCCTTCGACGGCAACCCGATCAGCTCCGCTCGGCGCTGACATCGCCTCGAAGTCGTCATAACCTTTGAAGCATGCGTTGGCAACGGCCATTCCTGTGCGGTTTGTACCCTTCTTCTCATGCACGGCACCCACAACCACGAGGTCCGCTGTCTTCCAGCTGGGGTCAACGTCCTCGAACACGTAGGTGTATTCAAAATTGTCACCTTCAAAAAGGACGGGTTGTCCCCATGTTGAATTGAGGGCACGGGTCACATGCTGATGCTTGAAATTGCCCGAAGATCCCTGCTGGTTTTTGGCTGCCACATTATTCTCTGTGAGCCAGAGGGTAATGTATGGTTCGTCGCATATCGGGTCGCGGCTGAACTTCGTTCCGCACACCTCGACCACAAGCCGCGAGTCGTTTGTAATGTCAAAACCGGCCTTCATGTCAAGCAACAGAACAGGCTCATCCTGGAGACGCGAAGTGATAGCTGCATCAAGATTAGCCTCAGCCACAATCGGGGTAGGACTTGTTTCAGTGTAACGGTCTACCATGAAGTTGGGACATCCGGTAGCACCGTTGAAGAACCAGAGGTCGAAGTCGTTATAAACGACCCTACACCCCGGCAAAACCCGCTTTGCCGTATGGCTCAGCAGCCCAGAGCCGCCGAAAAGGTCGACCACTGTGTCAATCTCTCCCTCCACCTGTTGCAGGACCTCGGTAAAGTCCCGCAGAAAATAGCGCTTTTGCCCCATGAACGGAAACGGCGCGCACTTGTAGTTCCTACACATTCAGCATAATGCCTCGTATTTAATTGGTTGTTTCAAAAAAAAGTATTAACTTTGCGGTGTTCCCGGAATGACGTTAAATCTTGACCCAGTTAGAAAATCTGTAAAAATCCGTTAGTAGCCCGAAATGCACCGTTTTACTCGTTCCCGTTATGAAAAGTGTTTGTTAGCTGAGGCGACGTTCAAGTCCCTGCGATTTTGGGGACTTTCGACATTTGCAACCAACGTACCCTCCTGAATGGGGTGCTGAGCATCATTTAGGTCCCTTTGCTTTTCTGTTCTCTTCCGCGTGGCCGGAGCTGCCACCGACCGATATTGAACAGATTACGACAGTTTTAATTTAACCTGTCCTTGATGTGCGTACAATGTGTTTCGACCGCGGGGACCATAAGTGGAGTTTTTCAACCCCACTTTTTTTATGTCATCAGTCCTGCGAGAATGTCCGGCGCCAGCTATACGTTATTTTCTTGGTCTTGGGGTCGCGGTGCCCCTCCTGACTTACGCGGTATTTCATGCGCACAATCTCGCCGCCGCTGTCCTTTCCACCCGTGGGCTTTAGTCGTGCTATCTGTACCCCAATGGGAACAAATGCCCGGTGTGCCGTGCCCTTTTTGTTGGTGGTGCTTTTCAGGATCAATTTTTTGCGGACCCCCTGCACGCGGTTCATGCCGTCGGCTCCGACATAGAACAGCGACGCGCACAGCGTCGGCATTTCCTTGCCTATGAGGTTGCCGTCTTTCGCCCTGTCGGTCACAGCCACGCATTTAGGCACATACCATTTGCCGGGCTCGCCCTTGCTCAGCTTGATACCCTTAAAATGCACATACTGCCGCTTTGGCTGGCGCTTCTTGACCTTGCCCCGGTTCTTGGCGTATGAGTTAGGGCCACCGGTCGCGCGCCGCGCGCTGCGCTTCTTTTTACGCAACAGGACAATATCGCAGTCGTCAGGCAAAGCACCGTGACGCAAATAAACCGTGCTGCCAACGATTTTAACGTCTAAGTGCATGGCCGTTTCAAGCTGTTGCACCCACGCGCCCCATACCCCGCCGCTGAACGTGCGCACATAGCGCTGGTCCTGTCCTTGGATTATCTCCTGCCGCACCATGCTGCTGCCCTGCTCGGTCACTACAACCGTGTAGGCTGTCATGCCGAAAAATGCGTAACTGTCAACACAGGACAGAACGCACGCGGTTTTGAGTTTATCCAGTTGCTCCCGGGTCACTCCCTTTTGCGTCTTGGCGGTCAGTTTCTCGGCCAGTATGTCCTTCAGGTAGGTTAACACCGTCGGGCCTACGTTCTTTAATTGGGCGGCAAGCGCGGCGTTTGTCGGGAACGCGGCAAAGGTGCTACCTGTGATATTTGCAAAGCTGCTGAGGGCGTAATTCTCGGCACCTGCAACCGCTTTGGCTGAGAACTGCGCGGTCCTCAGCACTCGCGCCTCGAGGTATTTTTCACCGTCGGCCGTGACAGTCTCCGCCGTTGTCTTTACGGTCAGATATTTCATCGTGGCACTGTATGCGGGAGCGGCCGCGATATAAAGCAGCTCCGTTTCTCCCTTGCGTGCTGTGGTGTCGGTCTTGGGGTCGTGATAGATTACAGCCACCCCGTCCAGACCGTTGCCGGGGAGGCGCAGTATGTAATTAGTGCCGCCAATCCCGGCCAGAGCTTCAAGCAGGTGGATTTGCTCCTGTATGAAGTCCAGCGTCTCGGTTGAAAGCGGATATTTGCCATTGCCGCCCGTGGCGGTCTGGGTGCCGGTGTAGTTCGCTGTTTTCATTTTTTAAGTAGGTAGATAGGTTGAAGTGTTGCTATCATGTCGTTACGGCTCCAGCCTGTCACAATCACGGGGTTGCTTATCTTTCGATAATGCGCCCGCTTGGTAACAAGTTTGTAGCTATCCACCATCGCTTTTATTTCCTCCAGCCTCTCCCAGTATCGCGCCGGCACGCAGACCTCGAAGTCGTTTTGTGCCTCGTTTAACCGGCTTTCGCTGTAAAGGACCGGCACACCCTTGCCGGCTTCTGTCACCGCTACCGGGATACCCTCTCCGCTCTCGGTAACGGCATAGAGCCACGCGCCCTCCCTCTGCATGTCATAAATGCGGAAGCCCGGGCCGAAACGCTCGTTAAGCGCGCCGCGCAAATAACAGACCTGCCCGTTGTGGGTAAGCCTGAAAACGTGCCCGGCGCGCACGCTCTTAAATTCGCTGTTGACTTTCTCCACCGCCTCCACTCCGGCGCGCAGCAGCCCGAAGATTAACGGGCGGCGCAGCACCGTGGGAAGCAGCAGGGCGACCAGTCGCTTAAAATCAATTTCAAACATCATCGACGGAGCTATAAGGTTTATACTCTACCGTGAGCCGGTCGCGCCCGGTCACTTTGTCGAAAATGCTGTAATAGCCGCTGTATGGCCGGTCGTAGCCCTCAACCTCGCGCCATTCTCCTTTGTCTCCGGCCTTGACCTTTACGCTGCGTATGTCGGCCACCTCCACGCACGGCAAAGCCTGCAACGCGGCCAGCAGGTCGCTTTTGCGGAAAGTGCCGTTAAATGGTAGGTTCTGGATTACCTGCCGCACTGTCTCGGGTATCGGCTCGCTGTTGTCGGTCAGTGTGCCGGTGTCGCCGGAGACGGTCAGGAGCATGGGGTTGTAATATATCAGCAGCGAGATTTGCATCGCGTCGGCTTCCTCATTACGCACCACCACGGAGACCCCGGCGTCCTTTATCTCGTTCAGGTAACTGCGCAGACCGCTGAGCATACCGTCGGTCAGCTTCACGGGGCTTTTGGTCGTCTCGTCCTCCCGGGCAACCTTGATGTAAATAATCGTGTTGTCCTCGGTCGCCACGGCATATTTTACGGGGCGGTACTTTGCCAGCGCCTCCTCGCTCGTGTCCGTCAGGCCGCTGAGGTCGTAAACGTCTGTGTCCTGCTTTAGCTGGAGTTTCACGCTGCCGGTCTGGTCCCACATGAACGCCTTGGCCTTGTTTACATACCAGCGCAGTGTGTGTGGCTCCAGCAGGGCAATGCGCGCCTCCACGTCGGCGCGGTGCAGGTCAAACAGTTTTTCATGCGCCCACACGCACGCGGCGAATACCCAGAACAGAACGCTCTCCAGACTCGCACGGCTGAAACAGTCGTCAAAGCCCTTTGAGCCGTCCAGCCCGTAGGCAGATTTAACGGCCTCCATTTGCATGAAGCGCGCCGTCATATCCTGTTTTATTTCCTCGATCGTCCGTGCCATAGCCGCGCGCCTTTATCGGTTCAGCATTTCATCCACGGCCTTTTTGCACTCGGCGCGTGTCTGTGCGAACTGCTCCAGCTCGGCGGCGTGCTCCGGCGTGTCGTTGCCGTTTGCCAGCACGGCGATCTGTGCGTCCATGTCGTAGCTCTTGCCGATAAGCCCGGCCACGAACTTGTCGCGGCGGTTCTCGGCTGTCACGCCCGACGCTTCCACAAGCGTGCCGCCGTCGGCCATGTCTCCCGTGTATGAGTAGCCCGGCACTGTCTCCCCGCTTTCCTCATCGGTTATCTCCACCGGCTGCTCGTTCAGGTAGAGCAGCGCGTGGGTCTTATCATAAATTTCAAACGTCTTTCGCTCCTTGTAGCTTGCTGTCTGGTTCATTGTCTTTCGGTGTTTGGTCCGGCGCGTTGACAAACTTGTAAAAGCACCGCTTGCCCGGGCCGGGGATTTGTTGTTTGATTAACATAGCCCTGACCGGTTCCGTTATCTCCACACCGCCAAGCTGCCGGATCAGCGCTTGGCTGCCCGTGAAGCTGATATGCTCCACCCAGTCCATTACCGGCTGCCCCTCGTCATCGATTACGGGGCGCGGCTGGCCGTCCGGTCCTATCTCGGTCAGCTGCTCGAATATTGAGTATTGCAGCGTGAGACTCGGGTCGCTGTTGAACTTTGACGGCCCCACCTTGTAGCCTGTAAGGTGGATTTCGCGGTTCAGGATTTGGTCGATGTGGTACTTGGTACCTGTCAGGTTGCCCGCACTCTGGGGCACAAGGTCACTGAAATTTTTCATATCAAGAGTTTTCATTAAGTGTTTGCTGTCGCAGTGTTTCATGAAGCCCGCACGGCTCGCGGTCAGCAGCATTATTTCCGCTTCCGGCACTCCTGCCCGCCGCAGCTTCGCGAGCTCGCGGCACAGCCCTTTTTTGTTCTTTTTCCGGGCAAGACAATGAGTGTGAAATGTCACATACCCCACAAAGTCAATACCCCGGCTCTCAACCGGGAAAATCTGGTAATTGCTTTTCAGGCTCAACCGCCGCTCCGTCTCCAGCCAGTCGTTAATTAGCACCAGCCAGCCGTGTAGCGTCGATTTGTCGCCTGCAAGCAATACCATGTCATCGGCATAGCGGTAATAATACCGCACCCCGGCCACCTCTTTAAGCAGATGGTCGAGTTCCGATAAGTAGAGATTTGCAAGATATTGGGAAATGTAATTGCCGATTGGCACGCCCTCCGCGCTGTCGATTATTCCGTCAAGCAGTCCCAGCACCTCCGGGTCCTTGATTTTACGCCTTACCACGGCTTTTAATATCTCGTGGTCAATGGTCGGGTAAAACTTGCGCACGTCTATTTTCAGACAGTACGCCGTCCCCGCCGGGTCGTTCCTCAGGTCTGCCCGTAGCGTCGTCAGCAGCGAGTGCATACCGCGCCCCTTTATGCAGGCGTGTGTGTCGGCCGTGAACTGTGGCGTCCATATCGGCTCAAGCACTTGCATTATCGCCCAGTGCACAACGCGGTCCCTGAATGGCAGTTTGAAAATTATGCGCCGCTTACCCTCCATCTTCTCAAAGATTTCGTAAGGACTCGTGCGGTACGTTCCGGCGCTCAGTTCTGTGCGCAGCGCCTCCAGTTCTGCCTCAAGGTTGGCGAAAAATGCCCGCACCTCGCGGCGGTTGCGCTTACCCTTGGCGGCGTTGTAGGCTGCCGCCCTCAGGTTGTCAATCGCGCAGATCCGCGCGTGCAGGTTGCCGTGTCGTTTCATTTGGGGTCATGGGGTCTGTGGGTCTTGTGGGTCTGCAATGCTCGCTTCAGGAACTGTCGAAACTCCGGCCTTTCGTCCGGAGCCCTACCGGCACCCTCTGCCTCTTTTGTCATCTTTTGCCAAGTGGCACGGTCCGGCCCCTCTGTCGCTTGTTTCTTTGTTTACGAGCCTGTATAGGGGCGACGAGTAGTTCGCATTCGCATTCGTAGCCGCGTTGTTCGCATTAACCGCAAACGCACCTGCATTCGTGCCATTGTTCGCGTTACCGCCAGCAGCACGCACGCGGAGGCCAACTGCTCCGGGGTCGCAACCGGTCAAAATCCTTTTTGACACCGCAAATTTAACACTTTTTCTGCAATTTTTTAACATTCTAACCGGCCATTATTTCAAGGCCGCCCAAAATCCAAAAATTTTCGCCCGCCTGCGGCGGGATCGGGGGCTTCGCGGACTCCCCGCTCCCTGCCGCTCTTGGGACTCTCGATATTTCAAAATTTCAATGTGCTCTCGTTTCGCGCCCTCCCCGGCTCTCCGGCTCCGGCGCCCTGCTTTGTCCTTTTTCGGCTTGCTCGTTTTCGTTTTGCGCTGCGTGCCGTTTTCGTTATGCCGCAATTTCGGGATCTTCCACGAAAAAGCAGAGGGGCGACGAGTAGCGCGCATTCGCATTCGCAGCCGCGTAGTTCGCAGTAACCGCAAACGCACCCGCATACGTGCCAGCGGTCGCGCTACCGCCAGCAGCACGCACGCGGAGGCCAGTTTGTGTGGCGGCGTTGGTATAGAGCCAATCACCGAACCACGTCGTTGAGCTGCCTCCTACCTCCGTAGGCATACCGCACAGACCCTCCCAGCTCTTGCGTTTTATGTAGCCCTCTTTCTGCGGGCACTCGGCCACTTTTAGCAAGCCCTCCACGCTGTTGGGATTGAAAGCCGCCGCCATGCTCGGGGCCACATAGACCTCGGTCTTCTCGCCCGCCGTCTGGCTTATTGTCAAGCCGCGCACCCAGCGCCACAAATGACCGTAACCCGCGTGCATGAGGCCAAAGAAACAAGGGACCTGAAAAGTAATGAACGGGGCCTCCGGATTATCGGTGTTTTCCGCTGCCGGCACCTCATAGGGCACAAGCCCCGTGCCGTCGCCCATCTCTAAACCTACATTTGTAGGCACGAGCGGATAATAGCCGTTGTAGTCGTTCCAGTTGGCCGAGCCTATGGTTGTAACGCCCGCACCGAAGCCCCCTTGATACAGGCCGTCGGCGTCGCGCTCCGCGCAATAAGGCGCCTGCGTGTTCCTGTTGCCCATGATTACAAGCAGCAGGATTTCCACGGCCGCCTGCGCCACAAACCAGTTAGCCTCCCACCCCTCGCCGCGCTTGCGTGCGTAGGTGCCGAAGTTGGTTGTGCTTATTGCCGTCGCGGCCATTCCCAGCATTGTAGCCTGTGGAGTATCTGCCGCCGGCTTTTTGGGGTGGGTGTCCGGGCGTGCCGTGCCGCTGCCGCCGCGGTAGCGCTCATCATCGCTTATCACTGAGCACAGCTTCTGCTCCGTGCGGTCCATTACGCCCGCGCCAAGCCATGAGGTGCCCCCCACGGGTATGCGGTAACTCTTGCGGCCCTCCAGCGGCTTCAACGTGATCGCCATATAGGTGCGTGTGCCCTCTTTCCATGTCGTGAAATACCACGGGCGCGACCAGCACCACATGCACTGTCCCATTGACCCGTCAAGCGCTGCCGGGCTTCCGTCCTCAAATCTCGTTGAGTCCGTCGGGTCAAGTTTGCGCATTTGTCGGTCGTCTGTCACCAGATAGCGGCCAAGCCCCAGCGTAGCCGGGAGATTGCGCAACGCCTCCAGACTGCCGAACCAACCGCCGGCAACAGGCGTGCCCAGCGAGTCATCCCACCAGCGCCCCGCTATCGGGTTGCCCGCTTCCGCCACGGCCCGCTCAAGCTCCATGCTCCGCGTCTCGCCGCTCGCGTCCATTACCTCTATGCGCATTGCGCCGGGCTCACCCTGCGCCGGTTCGAGGTCGGCTATGCGCTTGCCGTTCTCAAAGGCTGCCAGCAGTTCAAGCAGCCCCGCCTCCTGTTTCTCGTTTAATGCCATTTTATTGACTCTTTAAGGGTTGTTTAATATCTTGCTTGTTACTTATATTCGTTGCTGAATATCTCCACCGCCTCATCGCTAACCGCGCTAATGCTTACGGCTTGGTAGTTCTGGTCGGTCGTCTGCGTCGCCGCATAGTTCTTTACCACTATGTGCGTAATGTCGAATATCTTCAAAAACTCGCTTGCCACCTCGATTCTGTCCTTTACGTCCAAAATCTTCCGCAGCTCGCGCAGTGCGTCGCTCGGGTATTCGTCAAGTATGCGCCCGCTCTCGGTCGCCTGTATACCTACCACAAGGTTAACCGCCCAGTCCCCCTCGTTTATGTATTCTTTCACCGTGCCGTCACGCCCGGCCATTGCCGTGCTCACTATCCGGCGCTCACGGCTTACGGCCGCTATCGCGTCCACAAGCTCAACCTCCAGCGTCCCCGCCTCGGTCTGCGCCCTCAGGTGCAAAGGGCATAGCACAAAACGGCTTTCCCACCACCCCCGGTCGGTAAGGGGTACACCGGCGCCGCTCTCGGCTATATCTTGCCCGCGCCCCTCCCAATTGGGGGAGTCGCCCTGCCGCCCCTGCTTGAAGCGCACAAGGTTTTTAGCCAGATATTGCCCCCAGCTCGCGGCGGCTAAGTCTATGGCTACGGGTATGAACGACCCGCGGTTGCCCGGTGCTTGAAATTGTAGTGCCATTTTATTCTGTCGCTAATTGGGTATCGTTGAGCGCGCCCATAAGGGTGTCAAGCACTGCGGCCTTCATCTGGTCCATGCTCTCGCCCATTGTCGCGGTGTGAATTGTGAAATTTTCGATAAGTTTTTCAATGCTTATCGTGATATTTTTGATTTTGCCGCCGGCTTCTCCTGAGCCGCTGCCACCGCCTGCGCTTCCTCCTCCGGCGGTTGACAGTGTGCCTGCGGTAGGGTCCACGGCTGGCGTTACTGTCGGAGTGGCAACCGCCGGCGTGGCGGTGCTTGTGGTCTTGCCCTTTTTCTTTTCCGCAGCTTCCTTTTTGGCTGCCTCGCTCATCTCGGCGTCGTATGCCTCGTTAAATGCCTGACCTATCTGTTTGCCGTAGTCCGAAAATCCGGATTTTAACTTGTTGAGTGCTGCCGATATTCCGGCGGCGTCCAGATTGAAACAGGCTTTGAGCAGGTCGCCAATGCCTCCAAAAACTTGCTTGGCAAGTTCTTTAATGCCTGTGAACATCGCTTTGAAAGCGGCCCACGTTCCTTTTAGCACGGCGCGGAATTTGGCCGAAGTGTTCCAGAAGTAAACGCCTATGGCAATAAGGGCGGCAATGGCTGCCGCTATCCAGCCAACTATTGGGATACTCATTATTGCGGTGCTGACTGCTGCACATGCAACGCGCGCACTTGTGGCAAATGCACCAAACGAAGCTGAAGCAATGCCGGAGAATGTAGCGGAAGCCGTGCCTCCGGTCACTAACGAAAGGGCTAACGCGCCCAGCCCTTTGAGGGCGTTGAATATTCCGGCGGTCGCAAAGCGTACAAGCGCAATGGTGGCGCGCCCCATATTGCCTATAAAGCCAAGCGATATCATGTTGGTTGCGGATAGTGTGCCGTTCATCAGCGCGAAGCTCACAGCAGCAGAGCGGACCCAGCCGACAACATTCGCCCACATTCCTGCCCAGTTAAGCGCGATAATTGAGCCTATGCCTTTGGCTATTAAAGTCAATAACGGCAATAATTGGGCTATTGGGACGGCGGCACTTGATATTGCACCGGCCCAAAGTGTAAAATCACCTGTAGCCTGAAATATTGATATTTTGAAATCCTCAATTTTTTGGTTAACTCGCGCCTGTCGCTCGGCGTAGCTGTCCATTACGATTGCCGCTTGGTCGGTGGCGCTGCTGGTGCCTGTCACCGCTGTTGTGAAGTCTTCAAGCGCGTCTGTGCCTTGGATAAGGGCGCGGGCTGCGTTGGCGTTTTCCACTCCAAAGAATTTTGACAGCAGCGCGGAGTCGTTAAGCATAGGTTTCAACATCTCGAGCCGCTCTTTAAGCGTCTTGCTGTTGTCGCCTAATGCCGTCACGTCAATGCCTGCCTTTTGCAGTTCCTCGGCTGCCTGTTTCTCAACAAATCGGCCTTTGCTGAGCTGACCCAGTACGTTGCGGAGCGCAACGCCTCCCTCACTCGCCTTTTTGCCGGCTTTGTCAAGCACTTGGATTGCGGCGTTGGTTTCCTCAAAGCTGACATTTGCAGCCTTGGCCGCCATACCGCACTGCTGTAATGCCGCGCTGATTGCCGGTAACTCTGCGGATCCTGCCTGTCCGGCGGCCGCCATTACGTTCATCATGCGCGCCATTTCCTCACTTGCTGCCGTCGGGTCCTCCAGACTTACGCCGTATTGGTTCATCGCTGTGGTAAGCACCTGCGCGGCGGCCACGCCGTCACCTCCCATCAGCTTGCTTGTGGTCTGTATGCAGTCGCCCATGCTGCGCAGTGCCTCCGGATATTTACCCAGTTCGGGGCTCAACTGCGAGAGCAAAAGTTTGTAACCCTCAACAGCCACGCTCGCATCGGTGCCGAATGTCTTGGCACTCTCCCGGGCGAATGTCTCAATCTGTTTAAGCCCGTCACCGGTAACACCGGCCACGGCGCTGAGATCGTGCATTTGGCTGTCAAGTTTTACCCCCGCAGCAGTTACTTGGTTTAATCCGTCGGCCATGTTTTGGACTATGCTTCTGAAATAATCAAATGAGCCAAGCACTGCCACAACCTTTTGTATCTTTTCGGTCGTGCCGGTAAGAGCGCCGGAAAAACGCCCCGTCGCGTCTGTCATGCCGGTAATGTTCTGCGTGAAATTACCGCTCAGATTAAAAACATAATCAAATACGCTTGCCATATCGGATTTTTTTGTTATATTTGTAGCGAGTTAAACAAGTAACATTATGAGCAACTTTCTGCATATTATTTTTGTAGTCCTCGCCAACATTGTTTGTTGGGGAATGCTGGTTGCCGGGGTTGTCGGGTTTATCTCTTTTTTCTGGTTTATGGTTACAAACAAGGGCAAAGGCAACAACCCGCACAATCCAAATTCCGGCTCTGGTATGCCTTGGGGTTAACGCTTCTTTCCGTCTCCGAACAGCCGTGCTATTAGCTCGGCTTTATTTTTGTTGCGCCAGCTCTCCAGCCATATTGCTTGTGCGTAGAGTGCCGCCCAATCCTCCTCGGTTTCTATATTATCGGCGTTAACATTCAGATTGGCCCGGATTAGGGCGCACCCCTTGGCGAAGCCGTCCTCGTCGTCAGACTCCGCCAGTGTGTGCGCCTCTACAAGTTTTTTAGCGACCCCATGCAGCCGTTAAGAACCTTGGCGAGCTGTGCCTGCACTGACATAAACAGCACGGCATCCTCGCGCAGTTCCTTGCTGCCGCCAAGCCAGCAGTTATCAAACATCACTTTGCCGGCCTCCACCTCGTCGCTCTTGGCTAACTTAGTTACTGCCTTGATTGTGGCAAAGTCGGGGCGCTTGAAATAGCCCACATGGGTGTCCTCGCCGTCCACAATGTCAATGCGGCACACTTTGCGGTGCTGGCGCTTCCACGCTTCCACCTGTTCGGGAGTTACACCGCCGTCGAAAGTCTGGGCGGTTGCTGTTGTATTTTCTTTTTCCATGTCGTTTAATGGTGTTTAATCGGTGTTTAACTGACTGTAAGTGGCCGTTAAAAGCCTCAGCCCTTAACGGCCCTTTTTGTTTATGCCCGCGGCTTTAGCTGCGTTCAATATGCGACATAACGAGGGGGAGTTCTACCTCCTGACCGGTGTCGCCCTCTTTCCACTTGCGGGGGTTCTCGGAGAATTGGCAGTTCCTCAGCTTGTCGGTCTTGATTATACCGGAGTCCGGGAGATACTGCGCGATAATGTCGAATGGGGGCAAATCCTGAAGGCGGCCGTTGGGTGCCTGTGCCTCCAGCGCGTGCACTTCCTCCATGTAAAGCACGATTTTGCCCTCGGCGGTAATTCTGCCTTTGGCTCGGCCTACAGGGTAGCGACCCGCACCCCATTTGTTCTCTACGACCTGACTATCGTTGTAGTCCAGCGCGACAATGCCCGTAATGGGTACGCCGCCAATGAGGACAACAACATCGGCCCAGCCGCACAGCATACCGTTAATCAGGGGTATGCCGTTGTTAATTACGTTTGCCATTGTATTGCTCTGGTTTATTTATTGGCTGCCGGCCTCCGGCTTAGACGGATTTGGCAAAGCCGATTTTTACTTTCACGTGGCGCATTACGGGCGAGGCCACGTTCTTTATCACGATTTCAACCGTGCCGCTGCTCGCTACGTCCTGCTCCGGGTCTATCTCAACGGCGTAGCCGCTCAACTCCCCGGCGCGCTCCATGTCCTCCAGAGCGTGGCCCGCCACTGTCTCCAGATGTTTCACGGTGTAGCTTGCAAGTTTGCCGGTCGTCGGGTCAACATAGACGTTGCCGCCAAGTTCCGGTATCAGGTAGGTGCGTATGCCGCGCACGGCCTTATCCATTGTGCGCACGCTCTCGATCGCGGCGTAGTCGCTAATGGCTGAGTCCATGTTGTGGCTGTCGTTCATATAGCTGCCGCTCTGCCCCTCCTGTGTCACAAAGAATAGATAACGCCCGGCGTCAAGTTTCTGCACCACGGCGGGGTCAAGCGCGTTCAGCTTCGTGCCGTCGCCGAAAGCCGGAACACTCACACCCGTGGGAAATTCTTTAACCCACGCAATGCTCTGGTGCACCTTGGCGCGGCTCACTAAGCCCAGAACTACACCCAGACCGCTGACGCTCGCCTTGGCGGCGTTGGCCTTGTCGTGGTAGAGCTCGTCGCCGGTGCCGCTCCCTGCCTGTCCGATTACCACCGACACGCGGCATTTGTTGCCGCCGGCCAGTTTGTCGCTCAGTCCGGAGACGGTCGCCACCTTGGGCGCGTAGAGTATCACCAGCTCCCGGCCGTTGGCCTCAAGATTGTCGGCCACCCCTTGCAGCGTCGTGAGGTCGTCTCCCTGCTCCAGTGCCTTGTCACCGGCCCACACACCCAACTGGCGGAGCTTGCCGCCGGCATAGTTCTGCATGGTCTTGACCTCTGCAAATGTGTAGGCGGCCGCCGGCTTGTCGAATATGCCGACGTAGAGAATTACGGCGGGATTAAGCCTGTAAATCTCGCTCAGGTGGTAGTGGAGCACACGCACCCCCCAGCTTGCAGCGTCGGCGGTTATGCCTGCGGCTTCGGCTGCCTCTATGGTGCTGAGCGGCTGCACGCGCTCAGTCTTGAAGCTGTCGGGCACCTCAGTGCTTGGCAGATATGCCATAATGCCGCTTATATGGTCCTCGCCCTGCAACGTCTTGGGGACATTGCCGTTCTGGCGCAATATGTTCAGGCTCGTGCTCATTCTGCTTTTACGTTTAGGATCTGTTTATCGTTAAGGTTGGCCGTGTGTGCCTTGGCGTCACCTAACTGCGGGAAGCTCTGCCCGTCGGATGTAACCCACACCTCGGCTACGCCGTGGCGCTTGCAGGCGTCAAGCCCTACCGATTTCAGAGCGCCGCCGGTGTCGGGCTTGGCTTTGGGCTCGCCCTTGGCTTTGGTTGTGGCCTGCGCCTTTGTCTTTTTGCCGTTCCCAGTGGACGCAATGGCTTCAACTGCGGCCGTTGCCTCCTCTGCTTTTGGTGAAGCCTCGGCAACTGCTTGCGCCAGTCCGGCCATATTTTCGGCTACTGTTTCAGCAGTGCTCTTGTCTTTTATCTCGTCGCTCATGTCGTTTTGCGTTTTTTGAGTTTATAAATTATGTACCCGGCTGCTGTCAGGATCATTATTGCCGCGGCCCACGCCGCGCCCTGTCTCAGACGCTCCCACAGCCCCGGGGATTTAGTGGCCGTCACTGTCACCTCGTCAAGCGTTCCACCTTGGTAAGTGGCCGCGCTCTCCGTCTCGGTCGCTGTGCTGCTCTGTCCGGCTTCGGTCGCCCGGCTTTCCTCAGTGCCGTTTTCGCGGTGCCGCTGTCTGATCCGGGCTTTTACAGGCGGCCGCCCTGTGGTGCTGTCAGTCGGCTGGGTGGTGTCGTAGACCTCAATCTCCGTCACCGTCTCCCCCTGCCGCTCCGTCCGGCTCGTCAGGGTCGCCGCGTGCTGTTCCTCGCTCTGGCTTTCGCTTTGCAGGGTGGCGCTCATCTGCTCCGTTGCCTCGCTCCGGCTCTCGCTCACCGCCTTTCGGTGTGAGCAGCAACTCGTATTTAACAGGGCAATGCTTAAGATACCGGCAATTCCAAATGCGTTCCAGCGCATTGTTAAGCCTCTGCACATCATTTCTCAGGTTGTTTATTTCGGCTTGAAGCGGCGGAACAATACTCTCCATAAGTATGTCCGAAGCCTTGCGCACGTTCTCCAGCTCGTGACTCTTGACCTCGGCGAGCTTGTCTTTCATCTCGGCCCGCAGCGTGTCAAGTTCAATGCGGTATTTTGCGCGCTCCAGCTTACGGCCTACCCATGCCCCTAAGGGGGTAGCAATCGCCGCAACAAGCGCCGACACTATGATAGTTATTATTTCGCCGCTCATTCATGCTGTTACTGTTTAATGCCCACTGTGGTGAGCCATGTTTTTACCTCGAAGCAAGGGCAAGCCTTGATCCATTCGCACGGCTCTACCGTGCCGTTACCGTTCAGGTCGGGCGAGTAGTCGCGGTGGCCTTTCACCTTGGCGCCGGGATATTTCCCGAGCAGTTCCTTGACAAGCCGCGCCATTGCCGCTTTTTGCGCCTCTGTGCGTGTGTCCTTGGGGTTGCCGTTCTTATCCACGCCGCCAATATAGGAAATGCCTATGCTGTGCGCGTTGAAGCCGGTGCAGTGCGCCCCGATAATTGACTCGTCACGCCCTTTGTGGATTGTGCCGTCAAGGTCAATTATATAGTGATAGCCTATGTCCTTGAAGCCTCGCGCAAGGTGTCCGGCCTTGATACTTGCCACTGTCACCGCCTTGCCCTCAGGCGTGGCGGTGCAGTGCAGAATTATGTCGGTAATGGTGCGCTTTTTCTGTGCTGCCACCACACCCAGCGCGGCCCATGTCTTGGCTCCCACTATGCCGTCGACGGTAAGCCCTTTGCGCTTCTGGAAGTCGCGCACGGCTTCCTCAGTTATCGGGCCGAAAATTCCGTCCTGTGCAAGGTTTAATTTATCCTGCAAAGTCTTGACATCGGCGCCGCGGCTTCCTCGTTTTAGTGTCGTCATTCAGCTTATACGGTTTTAGGCACCTGCCGGAGCGCTCACGATTGCCGCGCGGCTCTTGGTCTCGCTCAGGGGCAGACAAATGCCGTACTGGTCAAAGTTCACGAGGCTGCGGTGGTAGAGGGGATCGTTCTTGGCCTCACTGTGATAGAACACCGTGGAGCCGTAGGCTTTCATCATGCGGCCGGCATAAAATGCCACACTGGCGCGCGCGTCGGTTGCCTTGGGGAGCGCACCCCATGCGAGTTTTACCCCGGTGCTCATGGTGTAGTAGGGTGTGCCGTCATATTCGTATATGTCGAAGCCATACAGGCGGCAAACCTTGCCCTCGGTCTGGTTGATGTTGTAGTGCTCTTTGAATTTCTGTTCGGTCTCGAGCAGGTCGTTCACATGGTCGGAGCAGAGCACCAGCACGCGGTCATTGCCGGGGATACCCATTTTGTCAAATTCACGCTTGAGCGTAAGCAGGTCCGCAAAGGTCATTTTCTTGCGGGTGCCGTCGCTCGCGCCGGTGGTCTTGATTACGGGCACATCGGTGGCCTGCTTGTCGGGCGCGATTGAGTGGATGGCTCGCTGGGCGATTTTCTCGCGCAGTGCGTCGCGGTGGCGTTCCTGAACGCTCGCCATTTTGTCGTAACTCAGGGCGTGCAGCTCGTCATCGGTCACGGGGGTGGCCTCGGTGCTGAATTTGCTCAGGCTTATGGGCTTGTCGGCGTCGGTCAGGGCTGTGATTGCAAGGGGGTAAGTCGTGTTGTCAACAAGCACGGCGGGGTCGCCTCCGATTGCGACAAAGTGGATTACATCTTGGTTCACATACTGGTTATAACTGCGAATACGCTGCATCCACCCCAATGCCTCGGGAGCGGTGCGGAACGCTTTGATCATCTCGCCGGTCCATATCTCGGTCAGCACTCCGGCGCGGAGCGCTCCGGCGGGGGCGGCGTGGCCCATTGCAAGGGCCAGAACGTTGCCGGCGATTGCTCCGGCTTCGGGAGCGCAGCCGATTGCCACGGCACAGGTCGCCCCGGCGGCTGCATTGAACGCTACGGCCATAACCATGCAAGTGACAAGGCCGAGCACTCTCTTGATAAATTTTGAAGGTGTCATTTTTACTTTGTGTTGTTATTGGTTTTGTTTGTCCGGTGTTATTAGTTCAGGGGCGGGCAGTCGTGGCCGTATTCCTCTTTGTAGAGGCGCATATATTCCTGCGGCTGCTCCTTGCGGAGTTGCAGGCGTTCACTTTCCGGGACGTCGCCGAGCTTCTTGTAGGTCTTGGCCGGGGCCTGTCCGGCGCCGGGGGTCGGGGCTGTCTCTTTACTCAGCTGGATTGTGTCGGTGGGCTTCATCTGCTGCGGCATTGCCTTGAATGTGTCGGCCAGCATTGCCACCCCGGCGCTCTTGCCTAACTTGATAAAGTGGTCGCGCTGCTCGGCAAGGATCTTGCGGTCGGCGATTGCTTGGTCCACGGTCTGCGTCACTGCTGCGAGTTGCAGACTGTCGGCGCTGTCGGCCTTTGTTTTCATCAGGTTCAGCGCGGCGGTGATCTGTTCGTCTGTCGCGCCCTCGGGAAGTCCGAGGAGCTGTAACTGTTCTTTGTTCATCTCTTTTTTATTATTGGGGTTTTCGATTGGTTTTTCCTCTGGGGTGTCGGGAGTGTCTGCGAGTGTCAACAACGGAAGTGCCGGGCTATCCTCTCCGGCGGCGAGTTTCAGCAGCTTGGCGTCTGCCCCGCACAGTTGCAGCGCGTCGTCATTGCTGCCAATATCCACAATGCTGACCTCTACAAGTTTGCACCGGGTCACGGTCTCGCGCGTCTGCCCGGGCAACACAAGCGCCGGGTCGGGGCTGGTCTCCTGTGGCTCCAGTCCGGCCGAAGCCATGCGCAAAAATCCGTTTTCCCATTTGCTCTCTATCTGCTTGGCAAAGTCGTCGGCTTGGTCGAATACCGGCGTACCTATCAGCTTGCCGTCCTCGACCCTCAGGTTCTCCATGCGGCCAATCGGCATGTCCTTGCCGTTCCACGCCCTACGGTGCATCCACAGCAAAACCGGGTTGCGCTCGTACTGGCTCAGGTCTATGCCCGAAGTAAGCACGCGCGTGCCGTAACTGTTCACAGCTTCAGTAGAGATTATAACTTCTTTCATTGCGGTTGTCTGTTGTCTTAAAAAAATGCCCGGGCACGGGGCGCGATGGTGGGTGGAGGGTTGGGTGTTGCTCCGTGCCCGGGCGGCTTCTTTTGGGGCTTCCTGTCTTTGTCGGCAAAAACCTTATTGCCTCAGGTCGCCCCGGCTGTCATTGTACTTATTGGTTGTGGCGGCGGCGGGAGTCGAACCCGCGACCTCCGGGGAATGAGCCCGGCGAGCTACCTCTGCTCTACGCCGCAGTGTATGGCTGTAAGTCGTTCAGCGCTGCAAAATTGGCTATTGTTCGCCGCCCTCCAAAAAAGTGTGTAAATCTTTTACAAACTTTTTTACTGAGCCGCCGTTTTGAGCCAATTTTGCAGCGTAAAAAGGTGCGCCACAGCTTGTCGCACCTGTAACCATATAAATTTTATTACGTATGAATGGCAACTAAAAAAGAACGCGAACAGCAGCGCGAGCACGCCCGGCTGCTCTTTATGCAGGGGGAGCCCCAGAAGTCTATCGCCGAAAAGGTCGGAGTGTCAGCCCAGACAATTACAAAGTGGGTGGCCGACGGGGGCTGGGAACAGGCGCGCGCCGCTGCTAATATCACGCGCCCGGAGCTGGTTAACAAAATACTTAACAGCATTAACGTGCTGCTTGAAGATTTGGCGACCGACCCGTCGCCGGAGAAAACAGCCGCGAGTGCTGACAAGCTCGTTAAGTTCGCCGCCACTGTTGAACGACTCGACAAAAAAACCTCAGTAGTTGACGTTATAGAGGTTTTTATGGCTTTCAGCAAGTGGTTGCAATACCGTATGAGCTTCGACCCCAATGTAACACCCGAACTGCTCAAAACCATAAACCATTATCACGACCTTTTCATCTCCGAAAAGTTAAAGGAAAGTTATTAACACATGACAAAAGCGGAATTAAAAAAAGCGATTGAAGAATGGAAGCAGCATTGTGAAACGGTGCAGGCCGCGACCGCTGTAAACATCAGCGAAACGCCAGCGCAGCGCCTCAAACGCATTGCGCGCCTGCGCTCCGATTATGCCGCCTTTGTGGATTATTACTTTCCCCACTGGACCGTTAACCCGGAGACCGGCAAGTCAACGCCCTGCGCCTCGTTCCATATCGACGCGGCTAACAAAATTAAAAGCAACCGCAATTTCAAAGGGGCTTTCAAGTGGCACCGCGGCGCGGCAAAGTCAACAAATATGGACGTATTTGTCCCCATGTGGCTAATGTGTCAGGAACGCCGCGAAATTAACGTTATGGTTATCGTCGGCAAATCTGAGGACAACGCTAAAACTCTGTTGGGCGACATTCAGGCAGAATTACAATATAACCAGCGTTACATCGCCGACTTTGGCGAACAGTACAACGCCGGCAACTGGCAGGACGGTGAGTTTGTCACAGCCTCGGAAGTGGCATTTTTTGCCCGTGGCCGCGGTCAGTCGCCGCGTGGCCTCCGCTACCGCTCCCACCGCCCTGACTACATCGTGATCGACGACCTCGACGACGACGAGCTGTGCGAAAGCCCCGCCCGCGTCTCAAAGCTCTTTGACTGGGTGCGCTCGGCTCTGTTCGGTACTCTCGACGGCGGCCGTGGCCGCTTTATCATGGTTGGCAACCTCATTGCCAAAAATTCAGTGCTCGCCAAGTGGTGCGACATCAAAAGCGTGCAGGTTACAACGGTCAACATCTACGACCGTAACGGCGCTATTTCGTGGGCTTCCAAATGGACCCCGGAAGAAGTGCGCCAGATTGAGGACGTGGCCGGTTATCGCGCTTTTCAAAAAGAATACATGAATAACCCCATTATTGAGGGTGCGGTGTTCCGCAACGACTGGATCCGGTGGGGCAAGCGTCCGGCTTGGTCCAAGTTCTCAGAACTGGTGCTATATATCGACCCCAGCTTCAAGGGCTCGACAAAAAACGACTTTAAGGCGGCCAAGCTCTGGGGAAAAGCCGGAACCTCCCTTTGGTGCCTCCGCGCTTTTGTCCGTCAGTGCTCCGTGGCTGAGATGGTCCGCTGGTGTTACGACCTCTTTGACTGGGCGCGCTCGCAAAATCTTGCCGTGCGCTGGTACATGGAAGCCAATTTTATGCAGGACACTATCCTCGACGAGTTCCGACGTGAGGGCGAACTGCGCGGCTATCAGCTACCCATTACCGGCGACAAGCGCAGAAAGCCCGACAAGTTTCAGCGCGTGGAAGCGGTCAGCCCCCTGTGGGAGCGCAGCTTCGTCACTTACGACGAGACACAGCGCGACGACCCCGACATGCTCGCCGGCATAGACCAGACCCTTGCCTTTGAAAAGGGTATGCGCGGCCACGACGACGGCCCCGACGCCGACGAGGGCGCTATATGGATTTTACAGCGCGACACGCGCCAACGAAATATTGTTAATTCGGTCTCCATTGGCATGAGGCCAAACGCTAAAAATGTATCATGGTAATTTTCGACTATCTCCGCGCACGCCTCTTTGACCTGCGCAAAAATCGCGCCATTAAACAGGCGCGACGCGACGCCGCCACCTATGGCAAAAAATTTATTGTTGTCGTCTGGGACAAACGCCCGGTCTGTGTCTCCATGCAGGCCGTGAAAACTTTGATCCGTCAGCGCCGCCTCGTCGGGGTCACTCCCGAAAAAATACAGCAGCAGGCTATTTTTGTGGCGTTCCCACCCTCTAAAAACTCCCGCCCATGTTCCTGACAATAGACGACTACCGCGCCGTGTGCGACGACTACGAGTTCCGCGTCATTTCCCAAAATGGTGAGGTGCGCGCCGGAGCCGAAGCAGCCGCATTTGAGCAAATCGGCTCTTATCTCCGCCACCGCTACGACATAGACCGCGCCCTCTCGGCCTCCGGCTGCTGCCGTAACGCTATGCTTGTGCAGTGTGCCGTTAATATTTCCTTGTGGCTCATGGTTCACCGCCTGCCGCAGAGTATGGGCCATGAGCGCCGCGAGTGCCTCTATAACGACGCTATAAAGTGGCTGCGCGATATTCAGGCCGGCAAAGCCTCCCCGGATCTCCCGGTCTATCAATCCCCCGACGGCTCCGGCGACGACCTCCGCAACCCTGTGCGCTGCGGCTCCATGAAGCCCAGCCGTTACGACTGGTAAAACCATTTAACGCCCATTAAACACCGTTTAACCCATGTTTAAGTTATGCGCAAAAGTTGAGATTTCCGGCGACCGCTCGTGGTCGCTTGATTTCGTGACCGCCGTTGAAATTACACGCGACACCGAAAAACTGACAACCGAAGCCAAAATAACACTGCCTAAAAAAATGAGGTGGGACGGCTCGGCTGACATTCCTGTGCGCCGTGGCGACTCCGTGCGCATATCTCTGGGCTACGACGATAATTTACAGCTTGCATTTGTCGGCTATGTCCGTGACGTGGGCTTCAAAACGCCCATTGTCATAACGTGCGAGGACGATATGTTCAAACTCAAACAAATGCCGGCTGCTAAAAAGGCTTACCGCTCCGTAACTCTTGAAACATTGCTCAAGGATCAGGGCATTACTTACCGGCTCAACATCATGGGGGAGCAGTCGCTCGGTGCCTATCGCGTCACTGCCGACACCGTGGCCTCTCTGCTCGGCAAACTGTCAGAACAGGGCGTGCGCTCATTTTTCCGCTATGAAAACGGCGAGCCGGTGCTTTACTGCGGTGTGCTCTTTGAACGCGACTCCACCCCCTCGCAAGTGTTCAAAACCGGGCTTAACATCATTTCAGACCAGAGCCTCCAGCAGCAAAAGGCTGAAAATATGCGCCTGCGCGTTAAGGCGGTCAGCCTTATGCCGGATAATAAAAAAATCAAAGTTGAGGTCGGCGACGCCGACGGCGAACACCGCACGCTCCACACCTACAACAAAACCGAAAGCGAGTTAAAGGCGTGGGCCGAACAGGAAATTAAACGCCTTAAACGCGACGGCCTCACCGGCTCTTTTACGACTTTCGGGGCTTCGCTTGTTGACTGCCTCGACGCTATCGGGCTAATTATCGACGGCAAAAAAGCCGGAGTCTATCAGGTCAAAAAGAATGTAATTAAATACGGCACGTCCGGCTACCGTCAGGAAATAACGCTCGGGCTGCGTGTCGGCGACTAAATAAACAGTTATGGCAGATTTACGAAATATCATCAGAGAACTGGCAAAGACCGACGGCGAGACTGTCGCGCTGGTCTGCACCGTGGACGCCGTGGACGAAAAAGCCCGCACAATCGACTGCACCCCGCTTAATGAGGGCGCCCCGTTGCTCGGTGTCAATCTCCAAGCAAATCAGGGCGCGAATTACGGCTTTTGGCTTTATCCGGAAGTTGGCAGTTTTGTTATTGTCGGCTTCGTCGCAGACGGTGCCGCCGGGGTGGTTCTGAGCACTGAGAAAATAAAACAGGCCGAAGTCGTCATCGGTGACACCTCCGCCGTCATGGACGCTGACGGCTGCCGTATTAAAACCGCCAATATGTCCGCCAACATCAACGCCGACAATATAATTTTTAACGGTGGCAAACTCAACGGCCTTGTTAAAATCGACGACCTCACAAAGCGGCTTAACACAATCGAAAACGAGATTAACAAGTTAAAGGGTATTATGGCCGGTTGGGTCCCTGTTGCTCAGGACGGCGGCGCAGCTCTTAAAACTGCCGCTGCCGACTGGAGCGCCGACACCCTTTTGCTGACAAAGCGCAGTGATTACGAAAACGAAAAAATTAAGCAATGAACGGACTGCAAATAGACACAACAACCGGCGACCTCCTTGTCGCACCCTCCGGCGCGCTCATCGCCCCGGCTGACTCTTTCATTGCTGAATTTGTCATCCGCTCCCTCCGCGGCGACATCAAGGAACACCCCCTCCTCGGTGCAGAAGCGCCCCTAATGCTCGCCGGCACTCCCGACCCGTTCTGGCCGGGCAACACTAAAAAAATGCTGCAAGCCTGCGGCCTCCCTGTCTCTAACCTCACACTATCCCCCGACGGGGTGGTTATAATCTCTTAGCCTATGCAGTTTATTGTTTCAGACCGTCAAACACTCCTCGACGCCGCAGTTATCGCGCTTGGCTCGGTCGCCGGTGTGTTCGCCCTCGCTCAGCGCAACGACATCAGTATAACGGCCACACTCGCCGACGGCCTCCCGCTCATCTTTGAGCTCGAGGACGTTGTGGCCCCGGCTGTCCGCTCGGCCTATGCCGTGCAACACATCAGCCCTGCCACCGACATACCCCGCGCCGATTATCTGGAGTTGCTCTACCAGACCGGAACACGCCGCCCGCCTGTCGCCCAGAAGTTCGACCCCGATAACGTCGGCATTGTGGTTGACAAAATCGACGAAGTGATCGCCGACCTTAACGCCGGCCGACCGCTCAACATTCAGAGCAAAAACGAACTTACACGAATTTTTCAGGACCCTTTCGACGAGGTGTTCTCTTAACTCTTTTAATCCCTCAAAATGGAACCACTCACCCAAAACGACCTCAAGCAGCTTGACACGGCCGCGCTGCTGCTTCAAGCTCAGGCCATACGCGACGCGGTGGCCGCTAAAACCGTGTCGGCCCGTCAGGTTGGCGAGCTGTTCTGCGGCCTCATTGAAGCCTGCGACGACATCAACGCTGCCGTCAGCCTCTTTTTATCGGTCAACCTCCCGGAGATTTTGGCCGACATCGACAAACGGCTCGCCGGGGCTGACACTGCCGCAGCCGACACACGCGCGGAGCTCCAAAAGTCCGAAGCCGCCCGCGCCCGTATCGACTCGCTCATCTCCCAGCTATCCGGCCAGAGCCTCGCGGCTCCGCTCCGTGTTGACATCATCAGCGCGCCCCGTACTGTAACGCTCGCCAATCCCGTGCGCCAGCAGATACGCGCCCGCCTGTTCCCCAGCTTCGGCCTCGGCTCTGTCCTCTGCATGGGCGACCACCAAGCCCTCGACGTTTCGCCCGACGGCTTCATCACCCCGCTGCGTCTCGGCCGCTCTTATGTCAATGCCGTGGCTACCTCCGACACATCGGTTTACAAAACACTTTGCATCGATGTTGTGCCACCGCGTTGCCGTCTCACGGCCTCCGGCGCGCTACGTCTCGACGGCAAAGGTAATTTAAGACTCACATAATGGCAACCGAAACACGACATATAAACTACAAAAGCGACTTTGTCCTCCGTGAGCGCTTCCGCGACGCTGCCGGCAAAATCGTGCCACTCCCCGACGGGGTGGACTTTGTGCTGACATATACAGTTAAGCACGGCCATACTTTCACGGCCTCGCGCTCCGGTGACGCTTATAAAAATTGCCTGCCCGACGGTGACGCCCTGCTTGTCATTTTCAAGGATCACGGCTTATGTGAGGGCACGCTGCGCCGTGAACTGCATTTGCAGCTAATTAACGACCTTATGCCCGACGGCCTGCAAAATGTATATTACCCCGCCGACCCCGGCGTAGAGCTCTGGCAGTTCGCCACCGACTCCCCGGGCGTCGTGGAGTGCGACCTGTTGGCGGCATACACCCGCGGCCTGCCGTTCACTTATGAGGATTTCACGCCGGAGCAGTTGGCCGCCCTCAAAGGCGACAAGGGCGACCCGTTCACATGGGCCGACTTTACCCCCACACAGATTGAGATCCTGAAAAAGCCGGCGACCGAAGCCGCCGACCTCGCCAACACAGCAGCCAAAAAAGCAGACACCGCCGCAAATGAGGTGCGCGAACAGGCGCAAAAACTTGCCGACACATCGTCCGAAGCGGTCAAGACTTGCAATGCTGCCACCCAAGCCTCAAAAGCCGCCACAGGGGCCGCAGAAACAGCCACAGAGAACGCCCGCAACGCTGCCACGGCAACCAATGCCGAGCGTGAGCTTACAGAACAGAGCCGCCAACGCCTCGAAGCCGTGGCCGACCGTGCCGAACAGGTAGCCGCGCCAATTCCCGACGGGCTGCGCGTCATCAGCCCGGGCGTTGTCACTCTTGGCAACGACGTGCCCCAATATATCCGCGCCCGGGTGCTTCCCGCCGGTGCGCTTCAAAATGTAATTTTTCAGGCTTTCGGCGGAGCTGCCGGAGTGGAGCCCGACGGGCGTGTGCTGCCATTCCGCCCGGGTGTCGCCCAGGTGCATGTTATCCCCACGCTCGGCACTCGCTTTTACCAGACTGTTGAGCTGCGCGTTGTCGCTCCCTCCCTGCGTCTGGCCGCCCCGGGCGCGCTCCGCCTCGACTCTGCCGGCAATATTCGTTTAACTTGACATTTCACCGCAATGGCTAATTTTTTAGATAACATCCGCGACTATTTCAGCCGCCCCACACGCTCCCAGCTTCAGACGCTGGCGCGCGCCGTCGCCTCCAAAAAGGGGGTGCAGATTTCGGCAATGCTCCAGCAGCAGTCCGACTCCCTGACAAAAAAGGACATTGCCGACTGGCGAGCCGCTAACCAAATGGCTATCGACTACGAAAACCCAAACCGTTGCCGCCTTTATGATATTTACGCCGATTGCGTCCTCGACGCCCACCTCTCCGGCTGTATCGCCCAGCGCAAGGGCAAAGTGTTGCAGAAAGATTTCCGCCTCGTGGACCAGAACGGCAAGGAAAACACCGCCGCCACCGAACTGCTGCAAAGTGAGTGGTTCGCCGATTTCCTCAGCCTGTGTCTGGATTCTATCTACTGGGGGCCGACCCTCATACAGTTGGGCGACATCATACGCGACGGCGGCCCGCTCCGTTTCAATAATGTGGAGCTTGTGCCGCGTAAGCATGTCATCCCTGAATATGGGGTTGTCGTGCGCTCCCCCGGCGACGACTGGCGCGGCGGCATTTCCTACCGTGAGGGCGACGTGGCTAACTGGTGCGTGGAAGTGGGCAAGCCGCGAGACCTCGGCCTGCTACTGAAGTGCGCCCCCTCATGTATCAGCAAAAAAAATATGCTGGCCTACTGGGACGTATTCGGCGAGATCTTCGGTATGCCTATGCGCATAGCCCGCGTTAACTCTCTCGACGAAGCGGAGCGCGCAAAGGTGGAGGCGTCTCTGCGCGACATGGGCGCGGCTCAGTACATCGTGGCGAGCGACGGCACCGAAATTGAAATTAAGGAAAGCAGCCGCGGCGACGCTTACAACGTCTATGACCGCCGCGTGGACCGCTGTAACTCCGAACTGTCTAAGGTGGTGTTAAATCAAACAATGACTATTGACTCCGGCTCCTCGCTCTCGCAGTCAGAAGTGCACCTTGAAATTTTTGAGCGCACCACCGAAAGCGACGCCACAATGTGCGCCCACATCATCAACGGCCGGCTCCTCCCGCTCATGGTCCTGCACGGCTTCCCGGTCAAGGGCCTGCGCTTCCAGTGGAACAATGCCGCCGCGTTCTCTCCGGCTGAAAACCGCGAAAACCTGCGCCTCGTACTTGAATATTTCAACGTGCCGGGCGAACACATCACCGAAACACTCGGCATCCCGGTGGAGTCTCCGCGCGAAGCCAAAACACAGCCCGACCGTTTTTTCGACTGAGCCGCACCCGGTCGCTTCTGGGAGTGGCCGGGCTGCGGCGCTCATATCTCGCGTTTAACGCCGCTTTGGGCGATTTGTATAGCGACGACCTCCTGCGACTCGCAGACGCGCCAGACAAGCCCGATTTTGACGACACGGCATTTTTTGACGCTGCCGGCATGGTCTATAATGCCGGTGGCTTCGACGCGTCGCAACTTTCCACCCCCGAAGCGCGCCGCCTCATCGCAGAGACTCTCAAGCAGATTAACCGCGCCATTTCCTCCGGCGTCTCCTATGAGGTGCCGGAAACGGTGCGCCATGCCCTCGAAAACAATGCTTTTATTTTCTCCGGCTTCAAGGCTTACCACACGCTCCGCGAGGTGGGCTTGTCGCTCACTACCGACACCGGCGAAATAAAGCCCTTTGAGCAGTTCCGCCGCGACGTGGAAAAAGTCAACAACCAATATAACCACAATTACCTTTATGCGGAATATAACCACGCGGTCGGGGCTTCTCTTATGGCTGAACGCTGGCAAAAGATTGAAGCCGACGGCGACAAATACGACCTGCAATACCGCACGGCCATGGACGACCGTGTGCGTGAGGATCACGCCATTCTACATAACACGACGCTGCCACCCTCTGACCCGTTCTGGGAAATGTATCTGCCGCCCAATGGCTGGAATTGTCGCTGTACGGCGGTACAGGTCCGCAAGGGCAAATATCCCCAGAGCGACCCGGCCCTCTCCATGCTCCGGGGCAACAACTGCACCGAAGCGGCCAAACAGCAGATTTTCCGCTTCAATCCCGGCAAAACATTAGAACTGTTTCCAGCCAAGCACCCATATTTCAAAGGGCCGAAGCCGCAGCAGGTAAAGCAGGCCATTGAGGGCTACACACCTGCGGAGTGGACCCCTAAAACAGTGGCCGAAGCTGAGCAATTTTTCCGCGACAAACTCGGCGTTAACTGCTCCCTAAAAGGCTTTACTAAAACCAATATGGCACAAATTGAGTCTATTTTCCGAAGCGTGGAGCGCCATTTTCAATGTTGGCCGGAACTAAAAAAAGAAACGTTGTTTGTCGGTACCATTCGCGGTCGTACTGAGTTAATGACCTCCGCGCTGTTTGAGGAATACAAACGACTATACCCGGGACAACGTGAAAGCCTCCTGCTGGATATGGCTAAAAAATACGCCCGCAAAGCCTGTGCAAGTCCCGGTTGTTATGCCTATTCTCACGGATATGGCAAGCAGTACGGTTTAAGCGGTATTTGTTTTAACACCTCATGGGCTGGCGAAAAAATAGATAAGTCACTCGCCAGCGATGTTAAAAGCAAGTGGCACCCGCCCGGCTGCGGTACTCTTAAAGCGGTTTTTGACCATGAGCTGGGCCATGAGATTGACCGCCTGCTGGGCCTCCGCTCAAATGCAGACTTTCTCAAGCTGTTCAATCAGGAACACAGCAAGGGCAAAGCGCACATTACCGAGGTACTCTCAACCTATGGCAATAAAAATGCCGCTGAGTTCATCGCTGAGGCGTGGTCCGAATATCTTAACAACGAAAAACCGCGGCCAATAGCGGTCGCGGTGGGTAATATCATTAAAAAACTATATGAAGAAAAACATCAATCTTCATCAAGCAAATAAACGCGCATTTTCTCGCGCTCCCCCTTGGGTTCAAATACAAAATTGCCCTTTTGTCCGGGCAATATATGGTCGTGACTCTCTGCCCCGTCCTCTATGATTTCAGACGGGATAAAGTCAAAAGCGGCACAGGTAAGCCCACGCCGAAAATGCTTGCAGTCCTCACACATGTAAGGTTGCGTTATTTCCTTATCGATAATATGTCCCATTGTAGCCGCAAATTTAATAATTTATTCTGGTATAACAACACTTAAACACCAATTAAATGCTCGACCCCAAGCAATTAAAGGCCGATATTCTCGAAGATATGCGCGTGGAGCTCTCCGACGAGTTCGACCGCAACTTTGAACGTAAGGGCTTTTTCTCCGACAAGTGGAAGCCTCGCGCACACGATTACGCGCGTGGCTCGCTCCTCATGCAGTCCGGGGCAATGCGCCGCTCCACACAGGGCGAAGTGTCCGGCGACGGCGTGCGCTTTACCTCCTCGGAGCCTTACACGGCCCTGCACAATGAGGGCGGGACAATCACCGTTACCGGCAAAATGAAACGCTTCTTTTGGGCGAAGTTCAAGGAAACAGGCGAGGTCGGCTGGAAATATATGGCCCTTATGAAAGTGGGGCAGGTTATCAAAATCCCGCAACGCCAGTTTATCGGCGACGGCCCGGAAACGCAAAAATTGATCCGCGACGTTATCCAGAGCAACCTCGACAAATTCAATTTACAACTAACTGAATTTTTAAGACAATGAGAAAAGCAATTTTTTACGCTGTGGCCGAAGCCGTGGCCGCTGTTCCGGGCGTGGAGTTCGTGGACCTCTGGAACGACGACGGCTCGCACTTTTCCGGCGGTGCCGTCTATCCGCTCCCGGCGGTGTTCGTGGAGTTTGAAGCTGTGGAGTGGAAGCAGCAGGGAATGGGCGCCCGCCGTGGCTCGCTCGCCCTCCGGCTTCATGTCCTCACCCGTGCCGTGCTGACACACGGCCACAACGACCCCCACATTCCTGAAGCCTTTGAGGTGTTCGACCTCCTCGACCGTATCAACGCCGCAATGCAAGGACTGCGCGGCCCCCATTTCTCCGGCTTCATGCTCACCACCTCGGCGACAAACCACGCACACACCGAAATATGGGAAAATGTGGAGCGTTACATCTGCGGGGTGCAGGACATCACCGCTATGCGGCCGCCCTCGCGCGTTCTCGGCCTCTCTGCGGCCATTAAACAGACCGACTAATACAACAACACCCCCGGCGGCTCTTGCGTCCGTCAGGGGTGTTTATTTTCACCAATCATCAAACAGGGAGGGGGCGGTGTCGCGGTTTCGTTCCTCTTTGTCCGGGTCAACGCCCAGCAAATTTAGATAAGTGCGGTAACAAATGCCAAACTCGGGCTCGATATAGCGCCGCCACACTGCCGCGTAACATTTGGCTTGGTTGCCCGCTTCGTAATGCAAGGCCGTGACAGCCTTGATTTTTGCAGCTCGCGCCAGCGTGCTTTTATGTCGCTTTTTGCTTGTCATTCTCACCGATTTTTACTAACTTTGCACTGTCCTTTTACATCAGGCTCAGCGCTGGCGGTTAGCGGCTTCGGTTCGCACGCTGGCGCGGCGTCTTTTTAAGGCTCTGCCTTTGCCTCGGTCTCGTCCGCCTCTGCGGTCGCTTCCGGGGCTTTTTCTTCCTCGGTCAGAAGATCCACGTCTGTAATGCCAAGCGGTATGTTACGCCAAGCGCCGGTCCCTTTGTCGCGGTACTGGGCGCGGATATAGCGCCGTGTGGCCGTCGGCTGGTAACTCTCGCGAATAATTTTCACACCCTCTTTGAACTGGTCGTCGTCGCTCTCGTCGGCAAGTTTCTGCAACTGGAGCACACGGCTGGCGTTGAGGTTGCCCTGCTTGTCAGTGCTCAGCAGCCGGAGAACGGTCTGCACAAGCGTTTTGGTTTTCGCGTCGGTCGCAAGGCTTTCAATGTACTTGCGTACCATTGCAATGCCGGCCGTTACCATGTCGCCCCAGCCGTCAACGGTGTTAACGCCTAATGTCAGGCGCATGGTGCTGTCTTGGTTGGTGAATGTGTGCGACCATTGCCCATCCTCCTTGAAGCCCACGACCTCGGCTTTCATTTTGAGCACAGTGTCAAAATTGCCGAATACGGTATCTTTTACCGTCTTAATCTGTTCGCTCAGGCTGCGGAGCTCGGGGAGCGCGGTCTCCAGCTCTTGGTCCACTAATTGCGCGTAAGTCTCGCGCTGCTGTTTGCGGCGCTCTGCCGCTTCCTTTTTCTTTTCGGCTTCCTGAAAAGCCTCCCACTTGGCGAGCTGTTCCGCCGTCATGGTAACTTGGGTCTTTTCACTCATCGGTAAATGGTGTTTAAGTGGTTATTAAATTGTGTTTAACTGTTTCGGTGTTTGTCCTTTTACACCGGCCCAGCTCCTTAGTTGTCGTAGTCCTCGGCGTCGGGACTCTCGAAGTTGAGCGACCCGGCCTCTTGCGAAGCCCACCACGCCAGATCATCCAGCAGCTCGGCCCGGGCGTTCTCGCTCATGTGCGCCGTCTGCTCTTTAATCATCTCTTTAATCTTTTCAAGTTCTTTCATTGTTTCGCTTTTTGAATTGCGCTTTTATTAGTTTGCCGGCTTCTCCGGGCTTGCCTACCAGCAGCCACGCCACCATCTCCAGCAACAGACCGCCCATGAGCACCGCAACGGCTATTGCTATCCATGCCCACCAGAATGGGAGGCATACTTTGCGCAGGTTCTTTTTAGTTTTCTCTTTCATTCTCTTAATTGTTTGAGGGGTCAAAACTGCCGGGGGTCGTGTAGTGCTGCATGAGCAGCGCGTCGGTCAAAGCGTCAACCGCCCGGGCGTCTTTTACCTTGTTGTTAAATGTCGCTATGAGGTTGCGCAGCCTCTCGCGGGGTATTTTGTTGAAGTCGCTGTAACCACTCGCACGCTCTGCAATACCTTTGATCTTCGCCACGTTCTCGGGCTGCCCGGTCTGCCGAAGCCAGCCGCCAATCGCGGCAATTACCTGCTTGCGCAGTTTGTCAAGTCTGGCCGTGCCCTGCTTCTCGTCCACCTGCTCGCTCAGCTTGGCGCAAATGTCTATGAGCTGGTGTTGGCTCAGGTCGCGGCTGCTCTCAACGCCCCAGCTTGTCAGGATCGCGCGCTTGGCTTCATCATCAAGCCCCAGCACCGTGCAAAGGGTGTGATAACGCTTTAATAGCCCTTTGTGGATTTGGTCCATTGTTTTATTTTCCTTTTTCGCCATTGTCATTTACTTTAATTGTTCTGCCCAATACTCTGCCGCGCCCTGCTCCCAGATTATGAAGTCCGCGCCGCCCTCGCCCCGCTCTGCGTCCTCGTAGCGTGTCGTAACAAATGCCTTGAAGCCCTCAACCTTGATTTTTATCTCGGCGTCATAGCGGATTTTTCCGGCCAACTTGCCGTCCGGATCCTTGCCTGCCCGGTCGGCCTGACTTATGAAAATAAACAGTTTATCGGGGTACTCTCTTTTGAGCTTCTTAAAGCTGGCCCAGTTGAAGCCGTCCAGATATTGCACGCTGTCAATTATGATTATTTCAGGGCTTTTGCGCTTGTTCAGACGCGCCCGGAGCTCGGGGAGTTCCTCTTTGTTCAGCAGGATCACACTGTTGCCGGCTTCGCCCATTCCGACGCGCTCCCATGCCTTTTGCAGTGATAGGCTCAACCCCTGCTCGAGGCTGTTGTAGGCCACGCGCCCAAAGTTCGCCAGATACTTGCAGAGCATGAGCGTAAACGTGGTTTTGCCGGAGCCGGAGCCGCCCCATATTATCCACGTTCCGCGAAGCTCGGGACGGCCGAAGCTCGCCAGCCATTCACCGGCAAACTCCACCGTCTCAAACCGCGCTGCAAGCACATTTTGATTGCTTATCGCTCTGCTCATTCTCTCGTTATTTCATCTTTGGCCGAAGTCTCAGCACATTGGGACCGTACCCCTTGGCCTCAATCATCTTGTTTAATGCTTTTCGTTTTGCCGCCAAATCCTCGGAAGTGCTGGCGGTAATTTTCACTACAAGCACCCGGCGACCTGTAAGCGGCTGCGTTGTCCGTTTAACTGTTATGTCGCACGTCCAGCCCTCCTCGAGCCATGTCTGCAACACCTCGGGCACCCACCCGGGCATTAGCTCGAAAGTGCTGCTATATTTCAGTGTTACGGGGTAAGGTTTCATTTTTGAATTTGTTTTTTATATTCTCTTAGTCGCCGTATGCAAGCGCCCATTATGAGCGCTTGGTCGGTCTTGCCTTTGATGTTTCCGGCAATGGTTGCCACGATTGTGTCGGTTAGCACCTCCAGAGCCTGCCCCATGTCGTCACACTCGCAAATAGTGTTATAGACCTTGTAGCTTATTTCTGTGCGTTTGTTCTGCTTGCTCATACCTTTTCAATTTGAAATGTCACACATGGATTACCTTGCATTGTATAGACTGTAATACTGTCGTCCGCGTGCTCAATACGGTGCGCTTTTAGCGGTTGCATAGCGTTACGGCGCTTGTATTTGAACAGTCTTATATGTGTATCTAATGCGCTTAATAACTCCTCCTTGTGGTAGTCGTTCCACAATTCTTTTGGGTCTATCCCCAAACTAACCACAAGCGACAACGCCCAAATTGGGGGACGCTTAGTGTGGTACTTGACTGTGGCCCTTATCATCGCGCACCCCCTTTCACCTTGGCCCACACGGAGCGTTTAACGCGCCGCAGGTCGCCGTCGGCCTCGTCTATAATGCTGTTTATTGTCTTGCTGTCGCTCACGCCGTTGGCGACGCATACGGCGGCCACGTCCTCGCTGTTGTGCAGGGGGAGCTCCACGAACTTGCGGCCTATGCGGCTGAAAATTTCCGCATAGCCTTTGCGGTTCAGGCGCAGCCCCTTTTCAATCCGGGCGCGCAGGTAGCTGGTCGCGGTCAGGATAATGCCGCAGTGGTCCTCGAGCTGGTTATACAGGCTAATGAAAAAGTAGAGCACTTGGTCGCTCAGCTTGTCGGCCTCGTCCAGAACTATAAGCGGCGACTCCTTGCGCTTCAACGTGTCAACAATAGCCTCCATCATGTCGGCCACGGTGTTGCCACTGTATGCCACGCCCATTGTCTGCAACACTTTCGCCATGAACGTGCGCCGGTTCCAATACTCGGAGCAAACAAGGTGGTAAACATTGCGCCCGGTGGCGGTGTAGTTCTTTACAGCCTCGGTCTTGCCGCTTCCGGCGCTCCCGATAACGGCCATTACAAGACTGTCGCGCTGTGCGTTCTCCAGCGCAAAGGTCATTGCGTTGTATGCCCGGGTCGGCACCAACTGCCACCCCTCGGCCTGTCCGGCTTTGACTCCGCCGATTTGCCCGGCTATGCCGCGCCACATTTCGTCGGCTATGGTCTCCCAGTTGCCGGCCAATATCTTGCTAACGGTCGCGCTGCTCACTTTCAGAGCGGTGGCCGCTTTGTTCTGGCTCCCTTTCTGCTCGCAGTAGGCGCGGAGCTGGTCGCATATCTGTTTTTTCTCGTCTGTTGTTATCATGTCCTTTTACTGTTTAGAAGTTGCTGTAATTAAATTCCTCTGTGTCGCTGTCGCCGTGTGCTGTTATCGGTACCTCTATGGCTTCCACCTCCAGCGCGTCAATGTCGGCGGCGGTCAGCCTCTTTTGGCTCCGGCGGTCCTTGTGTTGGCCTCGGCTGTCGGTTATCAGCAGGCGGTCCTCTATGCTGCCGCGAAGCGCCGGGGTGCCCTCGATTATCTGCTGCGCCGTGTGCCCCGCAATGGCTAACCGCTGAGCGGCGTGTGCCTCTATTTGCTTGTTAAAGTCGCGCACTCGTTCAAGCTGCTGGGCGTCGCCCTCTTGGCGGTCTGCTAAGGCCATTGGCTGCACATACTTTTCCTCAAGCATGTAGCGGCGTGTGCCTGCTTCATTCACGGCCAGCACTTGCGTGAGGTCGTCAGGATCATACAATACCGTCCACCGCTCGGCGGCATGGTCGCGGAATGTCAGATCAAAACAATCATAATCACGCTTGACCCCTAAAATGGTGGGGCGGAGTCCGCAGCCCTCGAGCACGTTCTTAAAGCCCGTTTCTGCCCCGAAGTTCAGCAGATAGGTTTCACGGCTCAGCGGTAAGCGGTTTTCAGTCTTCAACTTGCCATATCCGGCCATAAACTCCTCATATTTCGCCATGCGCTCCAGTCTCATCATTTCGTTAATCTGGGTGCGGAGGCCTGCTTCGTCGGGGAAGTGGTGGCGCATACGGTTCAGCGCGTCGCTGTTCGGCTGTCGCTTCGGGTTGCTGGTAATACCGAAGCCCGACCAGTTGTTACACCTAATGCAATAGCGCGTATTTAGATAGTTGAAGTAAGGCTCTACGGGCTTGGCCTTGGCGTTGTGCGCCTGTGCCGGTGTCACCTTGCCGCCCATTACGGCGTAAAGATCGTGCATGGTCTTAATCGCGTAGCGGTCGCTCTGCACTTGCGTGGCCCGGAGCATTTCGCCGGTCAGTTCTCGGCTGTGGCGGGCTGCGTCTCTCAAAGCCTCTTTAATCAGCGCCGGGCTCTCGTGCGTGCCTATCGCGTAGCCTATCGGGTAGTTATTGAATACGTCAAGCACTACAACCATAGTCAGGCGGTTGGTGTAGGTTGTCACATTGTGCCCCTTTTTGTCGGTCTTGGTAGTCTGGTAGAGCAGCTCCACAGTCCAGCCGTCAAGCGACCACATCAGGAACGGGGTTGTCGGGCGGCTGCGCTTCACCTGCATTGTCACATTGTTGCGGAAGTTCGACACTCCCAAACGGCCGGCCCTTATCACGGTGCCCAGCTTCTCACGCCACACGGCTACCGCTCCAGCGGTTATGGATTTCCACCCCTTGGCTGCTGCAAAGCGGTTGTAACCCTCGCAGACCAATGTGTCGGGGAGGTTGTTGTGGTGAGCCAGTAGAGCGGTCAGCACTTGCTCCTGTTCCTCGTCGGCTACCTTGGCGGCGTTGCCGTTCAGATACTTGCCGGAGATAAAGCACACATAACCCTGCTGCAAATACTCCTGAAATTTCATTTGCAGACGGCGCGCGCTCCCGGGCAATGAATGGGGGAAACTGTCGGCCAATCTCGGGAGCGCTGCCGCGGCTCGCGCCCAAAATTCTTTAGCGGCCACGGCCTTTTTACCTGTGCGCTGCCGCTTGCTTACATGAGCCTCCCAGCAACGCCGGAAAGCGTTCATAACTGCCGCGTTGCTCGCATACTCCAGCACTTTGTCCTCGGGCAAATTTCGCCCGTCGGCCAGTTTGTAGGTCTGGAAATAGTCAAGCGCCTTTGCGTCCGGCTCGATAGTGTCGACAAACTCTTTGCTTTCGGCCCGCTCCTGCAAGTCAGGATAACGGCGGTAAACCTCCGTGCGCCATTTCAGGGGCAAACTGTCAACGGCATACAACGCCGTGCGCCCATTGCCGCCCTTGCGCACTTGGTTGACCTGACCCTTACGCACTAATGCGTTAAGATTGGAGGTCGTGATAATGCGCCCTGTCAGCTCCGCGTGGCTTATACAAATTTTTCCGTTAACTGTCTCCATAGGTCACGCGTTTTTTGCCTTGTTTTGGAGTTCTCCGATTTGGTTGATTGCTACGTTATGTTGTTCAGCGACGACCTCCCCGTTGCGGTCGTAAATTGTTACGACACCAGTTGCCTTGTCAGCCTCCAGCATTGCACCATTAGGGAAATACTGACGCATATAACCGTCAGCGTCGTGCATGGTCTCCATTTGCGGAGCCGTCACCATGATAATGCCGCCTCTATTCAGCGCCATTTACGGATTCTGCGTTCTGTGGCTGTGCCTTTGTTTATGTCATCAAACCGAAGCGCACGCCAAAGGGTCTGTCGGGAAATACCGCGAAAAGCCTTTGTTATAAATTCGCGGGTTTCCTTGGTAGCTGTTATAAAATGCTCCATGTCCTTTTACTTTATAGGGTTCTACATTCGTGGAAAATCACGATTTTTTCGTAACTTTACCGCGGCGTTACAAGTAACACGCTGCAAAGTTCGTAATTTCCTACGACATATAAAAATATTTTCGCAACTTTTTACGAGCATGAATGAAAATTTAGACAATCATAGCAATACAATTCACCAGAGAATTGCCCAAATAGTTAAGCATTTCGCCGCCGACAACAACTCATTAGCGGCTAAAAATCTTGGTGTTAGCGAGGGGACTATACGGTCTTACCGCAATGGAACGACCCCAAAAGCCGACGTCTTAGAAAAAATCGTAAGAACTTACGACGTTAACGCTATGTGGCTTCTGACCGGAGTAGGGGAGATGTGCGCCCCTAACCAGTCCATGGCCGATAATGTCAGAATTTCCGGGGATACCTCACTCGTTGAATTTTTTAAGCAATTTGACCCCTTGCTTCAACAACGGGACGACAAGCTACTCCGACAAGCTGAGGAAATCGGGCGACTCCGCGAACAACTGGAACAAGCACGCCACACCATTGAACGCCTTGAAGCCGGAAAAAACGTCTCTACTACCCACCACGCCCCGAAGCCTGCGCCTGTTGTTCCTTAGCGTCATGGTGTGCACGTTATGGGATCACCTCGTGCATACTCAACTGACCCCACCCAAGCCCCCAAAAAGGCCGTTTTTCGTGTTTTTCACGCCTTTTTTGAGCCGCTTGATACATTAGACACCTTAAATCAGCAAGTTAACCACTCCAAAACGGCATATTTTAACGGTGAAATTTTGGTATTAAAGGGGTGTTAAACCCTCAAAAATCGCCCTTTTCGTTCCCAATTTTGACACTATGGGGGTCGGTAGGGGGGTGCGTAGGTGTACCCAAGTGTATGTCCAACTGTGTATCCAACCCAATTTAAGGGAACGAAACGAGCACAATCTCGACCACTCCCCCACCCCGGTTTTACCCCTCCCGGAGCAGGGCACAGCAGCAACCATTTAAGGGGTCGTTAAACGCCATTAAACACCTGTGCCACTCCGTCGGTCATTCGCCCACATGGGCGCGCTGCGTTGCTCTCTCCCCTACCCCGCTGCCGTGGCGGCAGAATGAGCCACAAACGCGCCAAACGCTTGAATTTAGCCGCTTTTGAGCCTCCGGCGGCCACTCGTCAGGGCACGACGCAGCGACGGCCACACAGCCGGTTAAATCCAGCCATGCAGCCGCTCAAAATTAAAGCCGGTTAAAGCCCGGTTAAACCTCGATTAAAGATATATTAAACGCTCGCGCCCCAAAATTCAACCCGGATTAAAGCAATTTCAACTTTTTGCACGTTTCGTTTTTCCGGCGCGCCCGACCACTCAACCCCTCATCACGCTTGCAGTCAACCAATTAAGCCACCGACCGACATTCACACCGTTGCTCGCTTCGTTTTTATGCCCGTACGCAAGTCAGGAAACAGAACAGAAAAGATACTTGTCAAGTGATAAACGGATATGGCAGATAAAAGAATGAACCAATCATTCATCACGCCCGCTTATTGACAACAACAACAAGAGAATCAAATAATTCACTAACTAACCATTTAACATTATTCGAAAATGAGTAATTTAACTAAAATCGCATTAGCTGCGGCTCTCGCTCTTCCTGCTGCAGCTTATGGTTCAGCTCCGGTCGAGCTGACTCAGAAGCCCGTAAGCTCTGAGACCCATATGGATGGTCTGAAGCTTGCCAAGAAGGCTCCTTCAAGAACAATGGCCAAGGCTCCCGAGATACTTGACTATATCGACGAGACCTATCTCCCCGAAGGTAAAGTGACGTCGCTTATCCAGAGCGGTCAGGCATACAAACTCTACTGGGGAGATCCTACGTATGTGGAGTATGATGGCGTGGCTACTGAAATTGTAGACGGTGACGACGGTTTCGTTTACCTGAAGAATCCCTTCTCGCATTTCACAACCGATTCTTACATCCAGGGTAAGAAAGAGGGCAATACTTACGTATTCGACCTTCCTCGTCTCGTCTACCCGGCAACATCAATAATCGGAGGCGGAACCGGCGACTGGTATATCTCGCTGATGCAGTACGATGCTGAGCAGAAGACATATCACCCGGCCAACTTCGATGCTGCAGCTGCGGCGGGTCTTCCTCAAATCGACAACAAACTTGTCCTCACTATCAACGCAGATGGCTCGTTCAGTTACAAGACCGACGAGAACTATTCAGTAATCTATGGTATGTGCGGCACCGCGCAGGATAACTGGCTCGGTTATGCTGAAATCAACTGTACATGGACTGCTTTCAATGACAAGGTTGTTACTCCTCCCGCCGGACTTCAGACCGAGGAAAGAATCTTCTCTTATATCCTCATTGATGACTTCAACGACGGAGCGGATACAGGTCATTATGTTAACATCGGATATGATGGCGACGATGTCTATATCCAGGGTATCTTCGAGACTCTTCCCACTGCTTGGGTGAAAGGTCACAAAGAGGGTTCAATCATCTCTGTGCCTACCGGTCAGTATCTCGGATACTATGAGTATGACCATACCCACACTTATGGCACCACTGTGGTGTATGAGAAAGTTGATGGTCAGTACAAGTATGAATTCACCGACAATATCGAGTTCACAGTAGATGCCAACGGTAATCTTTCGGCTCCTGGTCAGGGCTTCCTCTACACTCCCGGTGCCAATCCTGTCAATTACTATTCGGCACTTCTCGATCCCCGGATCAAATCTGTTTCTGCCGAGATGAGCAACATTCCGATGGCTCCGACCAATGTGGAATATAAATTAGATGGTCAGTATCCTACCATCGAGTTCACAGTTTCGAACAAGAACGTGGATGGTGAGATTCTCAATCCTGACTATCTCTTCTACTCGGTATATGTAGATGGTGAGCAGTACGCTTTCAAGTACGACATTTATGGTTCTATCGACTTCATCAAGCGTTACATTCCTTTCGCATATCACGATGGAAAAGACTTCTTCTCGCAGGCTGACCGCCGCAAGGTTTATTTCTACTTCAAGGACAACGAGACATTCGGTGTACGTCTCCATTACTTCGATAAAGATGGCGTGACACTTCTCGGCGAGTCTGAGATCACTACAATTCAGGCTAAACCCAGTGCAGTTGAAGATGTTGAGGCTGCCAAGGACATTGCGAGCGTGAAGTATCTTGATCTCGCAGGTTGTGAGGTAGCTGAGCCCGTAAATGGCGTGTTCCTGAAAGTGGTTACTTACACCGACGGTTCAAAAGAGACCATCAAGGTGATGAAGTAATTCAGTGCCGCTGAAGACATAAATCACAATACATGATTCTATCTCGTCCTGAGATAGCTTGACTGAGCGCAAGTTCAGCCGACTGTCTCAGGACGAATTGTTTTTTAACATCAACATTAACAACAATTCATATGAAGAAGATTTTACTTTCAATCCTCGCTGTGGCCGGTGCTTTCTCAGCATATTCAGCTGAGATTTCCGACTACTGTGGTGAATACCAGGCAACCTACATCTCGGCTTTCGGCAATCCGGAAATCAAGCTGTTCAAGATTACACAGTCGGCAACTGAAGGCAAGGTGGTTCTCGACGGTCTCTATGCTCCCCCTTCTATCGGTTCATCCACACTTGAGGCGGATATCGACCTTGAGGCAGGTACCTTGACCATCCCCTACACAGATATGTCATATTATGACCCTGAGCTTGAGTTTTTCGGCCTTGTGTTGACAAATCAGGGATATGATTTTACCAAGGATCCTGTGGTGGGGCATCTTGAGGAAGATGGCGTTATCAAATTCGATGACAATTATGGATTCGCGTTCGGTCACTTTGACGAAGAAACGGTTTTTGACAGCATGATGGATGTGACATTCTCACCTGTGAAAGACTTGGTATTCAAATACAATGAGGATGAATGGACTCACATCGGTACCGCTCAGTATCCTGATCTCTGTTTCGGCTATAAGATTTTCGGTACCCGCGAACCGGTCATGAGCACAGTGGATGTTGTCATCAACAAAGCCAACCCCAACAGAATAGCACTGCTCAACCCCTATCAGGCTACCGAATGGAAAAGCTACAACCGTGACAAAGAAGCGGTAGGTCAGGTTGTCATAGACATCACTGATCCTGACTTGGTGGTAATTGAACCCTATGTCTATTCCGGTTTCGATTACAACTACGGTGGACTGAATCTTGGCAAGACCTATGTTTACAATACAGAAGGTTACTATGTCAAGATTGCCGGACTCTCAATAGATGAGGCCCGCGACATGATATTGGACTTTGGACAGCCGGTATCGACCTTTGACGGTCAGAGCATATATTTAGCTTGGGGTTCGGTGATTTTTGCTACCGAATCAAAACCTACCATCCAGTATTGTATGGGTGAGAATGAGGGTGTCATCGAGTTTGATGACGATGCAATCGAAGGTATCGAGAACGCTTCGGTAGGTATCTGCCTCGTAGAGACTCCGGTTGATGTACCTGCAGAGTTCTACGACCTCATGGGCAACAAGGTAGACAAGCCCGTCCGCGGCGGCATATACATCTGCCGCAAAGGCGAGCGCGCCACCAAGCTCATGTTCTGATCCATCACGGACGCATGATGTGATACCGCGCAGCGACATGTCATGGTACAACGAATAGACATGTTGTGATACAGCACGGACGCACAATTTTCGGCCGGCAACTTGAAAAAGTTGCCGGCTATTTTTGCACCATTCCCAACGATTTGTTATCTTTGAAACAGCTAAGCCAGACAACCCCGCCGTCTCGCCGCGCGGTGGCGTGGCCATTCCGATACGAACGAAGCGGATATGCCGTTCCGATGCTAACGAAGCGGGGTTACCGTTACGACGTTGGAGTGGGTGAAATTCCGCGCGTTAGCGGCGACACGGCGGTAGGCATGGGTATGAACGGGGCTTGCCCCGTTCATACCCATGTAAAGAAAGAATAAAATATATCCTATCCCCGTTTCCATGGCCTCCGGCCATGGAAATGGGGACGGGTACGGGGATAAATTTGTGAATAATAAGGATTAATGTGATATGGAAATTGTTTTTGCCATTGTGGGGGTAATTGTGGGGGTTGTGGTAGGCGTGCTGCTGCAGGCCGTCAGAACCGGGGCGTTGAGGACGCAGGTCGGAGTGCTTGAGTCGCAGTTGGCCGAGACTAAAAATGCCGGTACCGAGGCTCTGAGACAGCTTGAGGAATCTCACCGTCGTGTTTTCGCCGAGCGCGAGAAAGCCAATGCCGAGTTGATGTTAAGTAAGGAAAAGTCTTTTCTTGAGACTCTTGCCGACAAGGAAAATGCTTATAAAAAGGTTCTCGCCGATAAGGAAAGCGCTTATGAAAAGGTGCTCGCCGATAAGGAAAGCTCTTATGAAAAGGTGCTCGCCGATAAGGAAAGTACTCATGCCAAGATTATCGCCGACAAAGAAGGTGCTTATGAGAAGGCCATAGCCGATATGGCGAAGGCGCATGAGTTGGCTTTTGAGCGTCAGGAACAGCATAACCGCGAGGCATTGAATGCTCTTCAGAAGCGTTTTGACGAGACCGTTGCCAAGATGAAGGCAGAGCTGGAGAACGTCACCGCCGAGATGCTGAAACGCCGTCAGTCAGAATTCGAGACTACCAGCCGCGAGGGTGTATCAAAGATTCTCGAACCGCTCAACGCCTCTATCCGCGAGATGCGCGAGGCCGTGGCCGACAATACCGTGAAGCATTCCGAATTTGGCGGTAAACTCGCCGAGAATATCCGTCTTGTCATGGAACACAGCGATGCCGCCCGCAAGAGCGCGGACCGTCTGGCCGACGCACTCCGTGGCGGAGGCAAGATTCAGGGAGACTGGGGTGAGAAAGTGCTTACCGAACTCCTGGAGTCGCAGGGACTTACCGAGGGCGTACACTTCGACACCCAGCCAACACTCCGCGATGCCGCCGGCAACGCTATCCGCTCGGAGAATGACCGTCTGCTTCGTCCGGATGTCATACTACACCTTGACCGTGAACGCGACGTGGTGATCGATGCCAAGGTATCGCTGTCGGCCTTCATGGACTATAAGGCTGCCGAGTCGGAAGAGGCTCGCGAGACAGCACTCCGCAACCATGTGACCAGTGTTGAAAACCACGTGAAGGAACTGTCGCGCAAGGACTACTCCTCATATATCGGAGCCGGAAAAGTGCGCATGGACTATGTGATCATGTTCGTCCCCAACACCACCGCGCTCTACGCCGCCACTCTGAAGAAACCGGACCTATGGCGCAAGGCCATGGAGAAAGGTGTGTATATCGCCGATGAGCAGACGCTCTACGCCGCTCTGCGCATCATCGACATGACATGGAGGCAGATTGCCCAGGCCGAGAACCATGAGAAAGTCTACTCTCTCGCCAACGAGATGCTGGAGCGGGTCAACATGTTTATGGAGAAATTCGTGGCACTCGGCAAGAAACTTGAGGACGCACAGAAAAGCTACGGAGATGCCATGGCCAAAATCGGAGATTCAGGCCAGAGCATCCCCGTGACATGCCGCAAGCTCATAAAATTAGGGGCTACTGTGAAGCAGCCCCGTAAAGGTGTGAGTCCTGAACTGATCGGCCTTTCGGCCGACACACCGGCGGAAGGGTGATAGGCCCAATAGGCCCAATAAGCCCAATAAGCCCAATAAGCCCAATAAGCCTTATAGGGCCTATAAGCCTTATAAGACCTATAAGACCTATAAGACCTATAAGCCATATAAGACCTATCGGCCCTATAAGCTTACAGCTCTTCCAGGCAGGAATCCAGGGCGGCGGTTATCGCCGCCTTGTCCATTTTCTGGCCAATGAAAACTAACTTCTGCATCCGGTCGCCATACTTCTCATCCCAGTCGCGCATCAGTCCCGGGTCGCGTGCGAGAAGTACCTCAAGGTCTTCCTGAGGCGCGGTCACATACCAGCGGCCTGACTCCATGAGCCGCTTCTGGCTGCCGGCCTGCTCGAACAGATATGACATGTCGGGATTTTCCTTGAAATAGCATACTCCCTTGCAGCGGATGACGCTTTTCGGCCAGTTCTTCGCGCAGAACCAATCGAACTTGTTGAGCGAGAAGGGACAGCGAGCGAAGTACACGAATGTGCCGATACCATACTCCTCGGCCTCACCCTCACCGTGATGATGGTGGTGATGGCAGCAGCAATGTCCATGCTCATGGTCACAGTGTGAGTGATCCTCCTCTTCATCGTGATGATGGTGGTGATGCCCGTGCTCCTCGTCGTGGTCATGGTGATGATGATGCTCGTGCTCCTCGTCGTGGACATGATGATGATGCTCGTGCTCCTCGTCATGGTGATGGTGGTGGTGATGCTCTTCCTCCTCGACCGGTTTCTCGATTTCCTTGACCCATGTGGCCGAGGTAGCTACTTTCTCGAAGTCGAACATATGGGTGTTGAGAATCTTGTCGAAGTCAACGTCGCAGAAGTCACATTCTATAATCTCGGCGGTGGGCTGGAGAGCACGGACCACCTCGCGGATGTGGTGCGCCTCTTCCTTGGTCACTTCCGAAATCTTGTTGAGAAGAATGATGTTGCAGAACTCAATCTGCTGGATAACCAGATTCTCGATATCCTCCTCGTCGATATTCTTGCGGGTGAGTGAGTCGCCGCCGGCGAACTCATCGCGCAGACGTAGAGCGTCAACAACTGTGGTGATGCAGTCGAGACGAACCGAGGCGTCACGGTTGTATTCCTCACCCATCTGAGGCATGGCACAGATGGTCTGTGCGATAGGCTCAGGCTCGCAGATACCGCTCGCCTCAATCACTATATAATCGAAATCGCCGTTGTTGGCGAGGTCGGCGAGTTGCTGGACGAGATCCATCTTGAGTGTGCAGCATATGCAGCCGTTCTGCAACGGCACGAGGCTCTCCTCATCCTGACCTACCACGCCACCCTTGGCGATAAGGTCTGCGTCGATATTGACCTCGCCGATGTCGTTGACGATAACGGCGAAGCGTATTCCCTTGCGGTTGTTCAGTATGCGGTTAAGAAGCGTTGTCTTACCGCTTCCAAGATAGCCCGTGAGCAAAAGCACAGGCACAATTCTTTTCTTATCCATATATGATTTTATATTAAAACCTGGTCGATTGATGAATTAATGTGAGGGGAGGTCTTCGCGGCGGTTGATCACGTGGAGGTTGGGGGTGAAATCCTCGGCGCAGCCACGCAGCAGCTCACGGCGTTCCCCCTCAGGAAGATAACAGTAAACCGGCCTCCCGGGTTGCTTCAAGGCCACGAGCAGTGCAATCTCACCCTGGCCGCGTGTGTCAGATATTGAGATTGGTCCATCCCCGTCGCACATGCTGTCGCATTCCCCGTGATTGCGTGCAATCTCCCGGAGCATACGTCGTGCAGTGACTTCCACCTCACGCCCCTTGTAGATGTAGCGGCCATAGACCGCCTCGCGTAATTCCTGATCCGGAGTGAGTCGGGTTCGCGACAATCTGCGCAACAGTCCGCGCAAAGTGACAGGATGACGGCGAAGCTCTCCTGACTTGGTGCGCGTCAGCCACCTGAATACCAACGGCGGGAAGAGATAGGCCATGAGCACAACCGACAGCATACCCACCACCGTAACCTCGCCTAACGAGCGCAGCGCCGGATGCTTGGCGAACAGCAGAGTGCCGATGCCGATGAACATGATCAATGCCGAGACTATGATACTGTTCTTGTACGAAGCGAGTATCTTGCGACGGTATGCGAATTCATACGACAGTCCCTCGGTCATGAAGATGGTGTAGTCGTCGCCCTGGCCGAAAATGAACGTGGCCAATATCACATTGACAATGTTGAACTTTATACCCAACATTCCCATTATTCCCAATATCCAGATCCAGCTGAAAGCCATCGGCATGAACGAGACTATCGCAAGTTCGATGCTTCCCAATGAAATCCATAGGAAGATAAACACGATGAAACCGCACGCCACGCCTATGTAGTTGAAATCGTCGGAGAGAGTGTTGGCAATCGCCCCGTTCATGCTCCGCACGTCGAAGAAAAGACCTCCGAACTCACGCTCACGCCCGAGAGCCTCCTTCACCTCTTCCATGTCGGCACGGCGCACCGAAAGCTCCTGCACCACCGATTTCCTTCCCGCACCCGGGTTCTCGCTCAGACTGTTGCTGAAAACAGTCCCGGAAAATTCCTCGAAGTCGCTGAAACTTTTAGGTTGCAGGTCAGCAGTAACCAATTCGCCGAACGGGGCGAAAGCCTCCGGCCCGAATCCCTGATTGGCAGCTGCGCGTGCTATTCCGGTGGTCAAGGCCTCGTGATGGTCGTTGACAAACCGCTTCCAGCGTTCCAGACGTTCTTGTTGTTTGCCGTCGCTAACCAAAAACGCGCTGACTTCGCCGCGACGTGAGGCTTTGCCCGACTTCACGATAGAGTCTATACGCGCAGTTATGCTCTCGTTGCAGCGCAGGGCTTCGTTCCAGTCGCTGCCGTTGCTCACTACATACAGGCTCTCCGCGTCGCTCGTGCTGTCAACAAGACTCTGGAACCATGCCATGTTCTCGCGCTGTTCCGGGGTCATGTAGTTGATGTTGCGCATATCAGAGTCAAACTCCGTGCGCAGACTGAAGTAACCGAACACCACAGTGAGCAGCAATACAGCCCATACGAGCCAACGGCTGTTCTCGACCGAGATTCCGGCGAGACGCGTTATCAGCTTCGGGTCGCTCACTTTCGGGTCGCCCGGACGCCGCGTGCGCACAAGATGGGGGAGAACCACAAGCACGAAAAGAATCGTGCCGACAAGCAGCAGCGAACTGAACAGGCCGAGGTCATGTAAGGCCGGGGAGTCGAGCGGCACAAGACAGAGAAAAGCACCTACCGTGGTGACATTGCCCACCACGAGCGGAGAGACAATCTCGCGCAGAGCGGCGCGTGGATGCTCGCTTTCCCTGATATGGTCTATGAGATGCAGCGGGTAATTTATCGCGATACCGAGAATGACCGACGCGATACCGATCACGATAATCGAAACCGAGTCGTAATAGAGAGCTATTCCACCCATCGCGAACAGCCAGCCCCACGCCACCGAAACCACGATGAGCAGAATGTTCCTCGCGTTGCGGAACACATAGATAAGCAGTAGAACTATCAGCACTCCGGCAATCGCCACAGCCAATATGCTGTCCTTCTTGATACGCTCAGCATTGGCCACGGCAATCAGCGGACCGCCGATGACATGAATGTCAAGCTCCGGAAGTTCCTTCTCCGTCGCTCCCTTCACGTCGCCGAGCATCGCGGCGAGCGCGGCGTTATGCTCCGACTCGCTTGAGCCGAAAGCCGATTCCATCACCACAATAGCACGTTTCGAGTCGGGCGAGAGGATATATCCGTCGTAAGTCTCGAAATCAATCGGCATACCGCCACGGTTCAGCCGGGCAAGCACCGGCGAGAAGAGATTCAGCGGGTCGCGGCCCATGTTCGCGGCCATCATCGCCGACGAAGGGAAAAGCAGCATCTCCTTGTCGGCGGCCAACTGACGATTCACGAACCCCGGATCTGCGAGCAGACTGTCCGCGCGGGCATAGTCGCCGTCAGTCATGAAATATGGAGCGTTGGCATATGCGAATTCGGCAATTCCGAGCATCTTGTCCATGTCAATCTCCTTGGTGACATTGCTGACATATCCGGCAGTATCAGCCTCGGCGAGGTGTCCCGCAAAAGCCTCAACCCCCTCGGTCAGCAGGTCGGGGTCTACAAGCGAAGTGTCGCGGAGGGAGATTATGGCATACACATTGTTCGCGCCCGAAATATCCTGATAAACCGACAGGGCGGTCTGGTTCTTCTCGTCGAGCGGCAGGAAGTCGAAGATATCCTCCTTATAGCTCAGCGTCAGTATGGCCAGAACCAGACAGACCGTAATGGCGCCGGTCAGCGACCAGGCCAACGCCCGGTGCCTGCGGAAAGAGTCATAAACCGAAAGAACAAACCGTATCATATTCTTATCCACGTTTGCCCCGGTTGTCTATGAATTTCAGCGGCTTCCGGTTATCCCCCGGGTTCAGCATACGTGCCACGTCATCCGGCTGCATTATCTCAACAATCGGGGCCACACGTATCCGGGAACGGAAGCGGTCTTTAAGGTCCTTTATCATGTCGAACCTCTGGGGAGCGGCCACGCCGACATGCACCACAACCTCGTCGGTGCCCGCGAAACTGTTGCGCACCTCCACCACATAGTTGACCACGTAGGGAGTATTGTCGAGCACGTCATTTATGGCCGGCGGGTAGATGGTGGTGCCCTTCAGCTTGATCATGTTGTTCTTGCGGCCGACCAATGGGGTGAGACGGTAGGAGTGGCGTCCGCACGCGCAGGGTTCCATCACCTTCCGGCTCATGTCGCCTGTGCGGAAGCGCAGCAGCGGCATACCCTCCACTCCGAGCGTGGTGACCACCACCTCGCCTACCTCTCCATCGGCAACGGGACGGTTGTCTTCGCCGATAATCTCGACAATGATAAGTTCAGGGTGGACATGACCGCCGCAGCCGCAGGGACACTCCGAGAAAGTAGCTCCCATCTCCGTGGAGGAATAGGTGGCGAAAAGCTCCACATCCCACTTCTCACGAATGCGGTTGCCGAGCATATTGAGACTGAAATCCTGTTCACGAAGTCCCTCGCCGATTCCAATCACACGGCGCACGCTCGAATTGCGGTAGTCGATGCCATGCTGTTCGGCATACTCTATGAGCCGGAGAATGAACGACGGCACGCACATCAGCGTGTCAGGTTTCAGCCGCCGGATTGTGTCCCATTGTAGTTCCGGCATACCGTTGCCGACGCGTATGATTCCCGCGCCGAGCTTGCGTATGCCGAGGAAGTAGGCCAGGCCGGCCATGAACCGTTTGTCGAGAGTGGTCATCAGCTGAACGCGGTTACCCGGCCGCACTCCGGCACATGCGAACGATTTCATCTCGTTATAGGCCAGACGCTCCAGGTCACTGTCCGTGCAACCGAAAGTCACCGGGTCGCCCAATGTGCCCGAAGTGGTCACGTAGTCAATAATCTTCTCATGCGGCACGCAGAGAAAATCAGCATTGCAGAGCTGCAGGTCCTTCTTCTCTGTAAACGGCACACGCTGCAGGTCGGCCACAGTGCGTATTTCCGACGGATTGATGCCGGTGTCGGCAAACATCCGGCGGTAGAAAGGGGAGTGCTCCGCAAGATAGCACACCGCATCGCGCAGACGCGCGTCCTGATAGGCGGCTATTTCCTCAGCCGTGCGGAACTCAATATCATTGTCGCGGTCAATGCCGTCGGGAAAAGTCATATATTTCATTTGAAGATACCTCTTAACCAGTTTAGAAATTCATCCTTCCACGCAATCGCCTCCTCCGTGGTCTTCGATGCAGTGGCACCGAATCCATGTCCTCCGGTGCGGTACTGAACATAGCGGTGTTCGACTCCGGCGGCTGTCATGGCCGAGTCGAGAAGTTCCGAATTGCGGTATTTCACAATCGGGTCATCCACGCAGTTCATGAGGAACACCGGGGGCATGTCGGGGCGCACATGCTTCTCAAGCGAGAGCGAGTCTTTCATCTCCCGGCTTATGGCGCGTCCCTCGCCGAGCAATCCGCGTCGCGAACGCTTATGGACCGAACGGTCCGTGAGCGAGACCACCGGGTAGATTGGAGCTATGAAGTCCGGACGCAGCGACACCTCCGGAGTCACCCCCGCGAGCTGAAGCACACCGCTGTCGAAAAACATACCCGACATGGCCGTGAGATGTCCCCCCGCAGAGAACCCCATCACGCCGACACACTCCGGGTCGATGCCATATTCCCCGGCATTCTCACGCACGAGCTGGATGCTCCTCTGCACATCCTGAAGCATGTCGGGGTAGCGGTTGCCACGGGCGAGCAGCCGGTAATGCGTTATGAAACCGGCGATTCCCCCCGTGCGGTATTCCAGCACGAATGCCGATATGCCGTTAGCGCGAAGCCATTCCGCCACACCCTCACCCTCTGTCTTGCGGTCGAGCCAGAAATAACTCCCGCCGGGACACACGATACAGGCCGGGTTGCCCGAACCCTCTGCAAGATAAGGTGAGAGTTTCACCTTCGCCTTGCAATCCGTGCCCTCCCAGATATTGAAGGTCTGCTTGTCAGCTGCCGTGGCGATAAGCGCACAGAGCAGACAGACCGCGAGCGTAATTATTCTCTTAATTATCTGATGCAGCATTGTTAATCTCCCTTATTATGTGGTTTGTGCCGAGAATCGCCTCTGCGGTGTTGATTGCAGTCAGAGGCACTCCGCAGATGCCGTGCAGGTTGATGTTCTGCCCCGTCAGAAGCAGATTCCTCACCTTGGTATAGACCGGAAGCTGCGACAGCATCATGTTGGCGCAATCCTTGCGGTTGCCGAAGATGGCACCCTCCTTGGTGTGGTAATAATCGCGGATGGTGAGCGGACTCGCAGCATAGACGGCCTTGGCCATCCCTCGGAAGCCGGGGAAAATCCTCTCCAGCTTGTCGAGAGTACGCTCCACCTTATCTTTTTTCCATCGGTTGTAAGCCTCTCCGCGACGGCCGACGGTTGTATTTTCCCATTCCCTCACCTCTTCGTAGCTCATTATGCAGTGTACCAGCATACGCGAGGCGAACTCACCCTGCTCCGCGTCGGGGGGAGTCATGTACATGAAACCCATCGGCCAGTCCTCAGGCGCACACCCGGCTTGTGTCCATATCGCGCCGTAACGCTCCATGTAGTAGCAAGTGTGGTCAATGTAGGGAATCTTCCCCGGCTTGAGGTCGATAAAGAGGGAGAACGCAGAGTTCGAGACCGGAATCTCGTTCACGCGCCTCACATATCCTTTCAGGAACGCGCCCTCCGGCACCATACGCACCAGTTCCGTGGGATGTATGGCCGAAATCACATAGTCGGCCGTGAAACAACGTCCGTCAGCAGTCCTTACAGATTTGGCTACCCTCTCCTCAACATCTATCGATGTCACCTCGCAGCGTGCCAGGACCTGACCTCCATGCTCCTCAATCACACCTTTCAGGGCATCGGCCAACTGCTGGCTGCCACCCACGAACCGGGAAGCGCCGTTGATGTACAGCACATTTATAAGAGCGTGGATATAAGCCGGCGTGTGGCCCGCCACCCCGCCGTAGAGAGGATTGAGGTAGGCCAACACCTCACGCAGTTTATCGTCGCCCACATGCGCGGCAATAAGTTCATCGGCAGCCATCGTGAAGCGTTCCGAATGTACCGGAATCGACTCGTCCGACTCGCGCAGATAGAAGAGAGGCACCTCCTCGGTCAGACGGTATATCTCATCTACATACGACCTGATGCCCTCCGCCTCGTGCGGAAAATAACGGCACATGCAGTCGGTAAAACTGTCGCGTCCGGAAGCAATCCTGTATATGTCGCCGTTCTCGCCGTAACGTATCTCATCCATGCACGAGGGGTCGATATGATGAATGTCGAGCGAGTCCATTATTCCGAGATAGCGGCATATGCGGGTAAGGGTGCCGGTCGGGCCGAATCCGCCCATGACGTGCATTCCGGTCTCGTACAGCTTGCCGCCACGGCTGAAGCACTGCAGGCCGCCGCCGATTATCGCGTTCTTTTCGAGCAGGGTGACACGCAGACCGTTCTTAGCCAGCAAAGCCCCGGTGAACAGCCCTCCGATACCTCCTCCTATTATGATCGCGCTTCTTTCCATTGGCCTGAAACAGTTGGTTGACTCATGAATTTGCCTCGACAATCTGCCGGTATATCTTTTCAGCTGAGAGCAGTTCGGAGCAGGTCACGATACTTCCGACCAGCACTCCCAACATGCCGTGGGAATTGATGTTCTGCCCCGTGAGCAGCAGGTTCGGCACCCGTGTCTTGTGTGGTACGCGACATGCCGCTCCGAGTGTGATGTCCTTGGCCACACCATACATCGAGCCATCCTGCGTGCCGGTATAGTCGAGATAGGTGAGTGGTGTGGCTGTGTAATAGCTGTCTATTCCTCCGCGCAGACCCGGGAACTCACGTTCCACCTCGTCAAGAAGACGTTCCGCCTTCTCGACCTTGAACCGTTCGTAGTCCTCGCCACGGTGCCCGATTGAGGTTCCTTGCCATCGGGCCACGTCGGCCATGTTCATGTAGGAGAGGATTACACCGCTCGAAGCGAAGCGCGGTGCCGGAGAATCGCACATGTGCATGTACAGGTATCCGCGCGGCCAGTCCGTGTCGCTGTATTTCTCGCAGTCCCACGGCGTGTTGCGGTTGAAACTGTAATAATTTGAATTGAGGTAGGGCACGGCGTTCTCCTTGAATTTAAGATATACGGAGAAGCCCCCGACGGTGTTGCGGATGCCGGAGATGCGCCTGCGGAATGCGGGGCGTATGAGCCGGGTGTCGAGCAGTTCCATGACCCGCGCCGGGTGTATGTCGGCTATCACTATGTCGGCCTCGATGAATTCCTCACCGTTCACCTCCACGCCGGTTGCTTTCGAGTCATCGCACAATATCCTTGTGACACGGCTTCGGGTGCGCACCGAACCGCCCGACGACTCAATTGCGCCGATGAGCGAGCGGGCGATGCTGTCGCTCCCCCCTGCAACGCGGAAAGCGCTCCGGTTGTAGAAGTCCATGATGAAAGCGTGCTGCGAGAATGGGGTGCGGTCCTTCTCGGCCGCATAGAGGGGCAGGTTTCCGACCAGCACTTTTTTCAGCAGCTCGTCGTGGAAAAGTTCGTCGAGCACCGCATTGATGCTGACAGTCTGGTAATGAGTGCTGACCGCGATGTCGCTCTCTGCATAACGGAGAGAATGGAGCGAAGAAGCCTGTGAGATTTTCTCGACGGTGTCGTAATAACGGGTCAGGTTCTCCCGCTCAGAGGGGAAATATCCGGCCATTGTTTCGATGAAAGGCTCACGGTCGTTGGCGAAACGGAATGTGTCGCCGTTGATCGAGACGATGTCGTAGGCCATCGGGTCGAGGCGGCTGAGAAGTATGTCGTCAAGGCGCAGATAGCGCATCAGTTTGTCGAGAGTCTGCCCCGGTGCCGCGCTGCCGATGAAGTGCATTCCCGTCTCGAATTTCGCTCCCTTGCGTGTGAAACATTGCAGACACCCTCCCGGCTGGTAATGCTGTTCGAGCACCGTCACATCATAACCGTTCCGGGCCAGCATCACCCCGCATGAAAGTCCGCCGAGACCGCTCCCTATTATCACACACTTCCTGCTCATGATTTCAGTTTCAGTTTTATGAGATTGTGCTCCAGCACTTCCTCTTCAGAGTCAAGATGAATAGTGAGGTCAAAGTCTTCGTCTGTCCCGAAGTCCTCCTCCCATATTGGATGGATGAAATGAAGGTTCGCCGGCATTCCTCCCGTCAGGTAGGAGGCGAGGTGATCATCCCAGTAGCGTTCGTAAGCATATATCTCCGTCTCCTTGTTGACGAGGGCATAGAGCATCGCGAAAGTTCCGAGGCCGCTGTTTATTATGCGGACGCGGCGGTATTTCTTTCCGTCAGCAATGAGAGGGCGCATTTTTCTCAGCTCACGCAGGGTTCTTTTTGCACGTGACACTGTCTGCCAGCCTCGCCAGGCATACTTGTAGCGCACGAAGCTTTCGAAATAATCGGCATCCTCTACCTCGGTGACGATGCGGGCATATTCCTCGCGGATCATCCGGCGGTAATGCGACGCCTCCTCGCGCAGGGTCATTGTGTTTGACGGGTCATAAGGCACACGCGGCAGTATGCGGAGGGTCAACACGCCACGGCGGAACATGAAATCCTCCTTGGGGAGATAATGTCCGGCACCATGCAGCGTCATCGGCACTATGTCCATGCCTAACTCACGGGCAAGCAGGAAAGCACCCTGATGGAAACGTAGAATCGAGCAATCGGCCGACCGGGTTCCTTCGGGGAAGACAACAATCGAGTAGCCACGGTCGCGCAAGTCGCGGAGCTGCGGCATGATTGCGTCTATTCCCGCCGAAACCGGCAGATACTCTGCATTATGGATAAGAGTGCCGTATGTCTTGTTGTTCCAGACCCAGTCGTTGGTGAGGAATATTAGTTTGGGGTGTACCGAAATCAGTATCGGCAGGTCGAGATGCGATTGGTGGTTGCAGATTATAAGAGCGGGTCGCTCGAAAGATTCGCCCGTGGGATTGTCGATGCGGGTCGTCGCTCCCGGGAATCGTTTTGTGAATCTGCGGCATGACCAGCAGAGCAACCGGTGGAGTTTCAGCTTGCGCTCCTCTGTGGCCGGGAATATCTTGAAATATAGACTCGACAGGGGTGAAAGCACCGCCGCCGACCAGAAAGTGAAATATGATATACCATAGATGGAACGGGTTATGCGTCCGAGGGTAGAGGCTGCCTCCTTACGTATATCCTTCTTGAGGGTGAAGCGGCGGAACTCACGGTTGAAAATACGCTTGTCGGCCACGGCGTGAATGATGCGCGAAGGCACTCCATAAAGAATTGCGCCGCCGCAGAGCAGGGTGTTGAGTATGCTGATGCGCGTGAAGTCAGGCACTGGGCGGAAGTGCGACACACGTTCCGACTGTGGCGGGTAATACACGCGGATAGGAATCTGTTCAATCGGCACACCGCCCCATGCGGAGAAGACTAACAGTTCCAGCTCAGCCTCATAACGGCTTGTGAGCAGACCGAGACCATGCAGCCTGTCGAGAGGATAGGCGCGGTATCCGGTCTGGGTGTCATCCAGCCGCCGCCCGGTCTGTACATGAAACCAGAAGTTGGAGAACTTGTTGGCGAAAGAGCTTTTTCCGTTGATGTCAACATCGGTCAGGTCGCGTTTGCCGACAACCAGTGCTCCCGGGTATTCGGCAATGGCACGCACGAATCCCGGCAGGTCCTCCGGGTAGTGCTGGCCATCGGAGTCGATTGTCACGGCGTAACGGTATCCGAGGCTGCGCGCCGTGCGGAAGCCGGTACGCAGAGCGTGTCCCTTGCCACGGTTTCGGGTGTGGGTCACGACCGTAATCCGGTCCTTGAATCGGTCGAGCAGGTCGGCGGTGCTGTCGGTGCTTCCGTCATTGACAACAATGATGTCAGAGGCCAGCGAGAGCAGACGTTCGAGCACATCGCGCAGGGTGCCGTCATTATTATATGTCGGCACCACCACGCAGATTCCGAGCCTGCGCATTGTCGGTCGTATGTCGTTTGTCGGCTTTCCGCTCATTTTCCAAGACTCATTTTTGAAGGCTCATTGCCAATAGTTAGAGAAGACTTATTTTATACGGAAGGAGAGTGAGAGTTTTGAATAGACAGTACTGTCATCGGCCACCGCGACAGTCGCCGCTACCGTTCCGGCCGCATCGTCGCGGTTTATGCGGCTGAAGCTCAGAGTCACGCCGGGAGTGTTGTCAGGGTTGATGACCGTAAGGAACTTTGCGTTTGATATTCCCGCAAGTTCAAGGCCGCAGTCGAGCAGCTTGCCGAGCAGTTCCCCGGCCATCTGGACAATGCAGACACCGGGGGTGACAGGTTGCTCCGGAAAATGGGCCTTGTAGATTATGGAGTCGCGCAGAAGAGAGACCCGGCACGTCATCGCTTCCGTATCGGTGCGCTCTATCTTGTACAGGTTATTGTTCAGAATCATTATCTTCTTCGTCGTCAGGATTCGGAGTTGGTTGGGGGAGAGGAGAGAAAGTGTATTTTATTTCACGTCGCAGATTCGTGATGCTCACAGTGTCGCCGTCGCGGTTCAGATCGTAGGCTTTCCTGTTGACCTTTCCCGGCGAGGATCCGTAAAGGATGTGCATGCAGTAGGAGAGATCCGGTTTCAGCACACGCTTTATGTACCATTTGTTGAGGAAGCCGACCACGTTGACCAGCTCGACCTTTCCGTTGGCGCGGTCGCAGATGAAATCGAGAGCCGAGACACCGAACTCGTTGACCATGCTACCGCGTATCTCGGAGTCATCGGCCGCCGTGATGAGAATGCCGGAAATGTATCCCTTTCCCATCTCGATGGCGAATGACTGCCGGCCGGCCGGGGTTCCGGTCTGTGCCGACAGCGATGCCACGCAGAGCAGCAGACTACTTAGGAATAGCGAAAAGATTCTCATTGATGGCGGTGTTGGTCTTTACATTCTTGAGTTTTATGTCGGTGCGGTCGCGGTTGTTCTCATGGATATTTATTTCAGTCACCATGAGGGTCTTCTTGTCGAACGAGAGGACAATCCTGGCAAACATCTTTTTCATATCCTTCTTGCGCGGAACGAGTGTGACCTGCCAGAGCGTGCCGCCGTCGGCGACATCGGTCGTGAAGTCGGCCGGACTTGCCAGAGCCTGCCCGGTCACGGTGTTCATCATTATGCGGGCAATCTCCTTGAAGATCTTGTTTGAGTTGGTGTCGATTACATCCTTGCGTGAGCTTCCGGCCACATAAACCTTAGCCCCGTTGAGAATGAACGTGTACTTGTAGGGGGTGGTGTATTCCCAGCGCAGCTTGTTTGGCTGCTTATAGTCCATCTTACCCTGCGAGACCATCTTGTCGCTCAGCATGGAGAGATACTTTGTCTGGGTGAAAGTGCAGCTCATGGTTTTGAGCGAGCTGGTCTTCGCGCTGATTTTGGTGATGACATCCTTTTTCTGCTGCGCAGTGAGAGTGGCCGCATCCATTACAGCCGAACAGGTCAGCGCGAGAATCAATATCGTAAGGGTCTTTCTGATTATCTGCATTGCAAGAAGTTGTTTCAGGGTTCGTTTTATCCGGTCACCGGGCCACGAATATGCACCCGGTCATTATCAGCGCCACTCCGAGCCATCGGTTCCAGGGCACATTCTCATGCAGGAACACTATGGCGAAGACGAGGGCTATGACATAGCTCAGGCTTGCCAGCGGATAGGCCATGTTGAGCGGGAAGTGCTTGAGGATATACATCCAGAGCAGCGATGCCCCGCCGAACATTATGCCGCACACAAGGAACCACCAGTTTGTGAGCAGGTCGGCCCAGAACGCCCGGGTCCATGAGAACGCCGGCATACGGTCGAGCGCGAGCTTGAGAGTGAGCTGGCCGAACGACAGCATCACGCTCTGTATCGCCGAAAGAATAATCAGCTGCCACATGGTGTCACGGCTTTTAGACGGACAACCGACCATGCCGAGCCGTCCGAGTGGTTTATGATTGTGACGCGTGCGGCCTCACCTTTTCCGAGCATTGTGGCTCCCATGACGAAGGCTGCGGCGGGGGAGGAGAAATTCTCGCCGAAAAGATGCTTGTAGCCCATTGTGCGCGGCGCGAAGTCCAGCTTGCCGAGGAGTTCATCGTAGAGAGCGTCATTGAGCCGGTTTCCGTTTGTGCCGAGAATCAGCAGGTCATCCTCATCCTTGCTGAGCAAAGCGGCGACCTCACCGATGTCGGGACGGTTGAGAATCCTGACATCCGTAATCTCACAACGGTTGTCGGCACTCTCCGAGCAGGTGAGCATCGATGACACGGAGGTCTCCGAGATCATGCTGTAATCCGGATGGGTGCGATCCATGACGAGAGCCAGAAATGGTGTCACCTCGTCGTGACTCCCCACAAGAGCGTTGCGGAGCATACCGCCGCGGATCTGTATCCATGCGTCGAGAAGAGCGCTCTCGAACGAGATACCCTTGTGCGAGTAGGTGTTGTTATAACCGTGGCATTTCAGGATTATGGCAATCAGCGAACTGATTGTGTTGTGGGTGGACTGCATGAAGAGAGTCGGTTTCAGACAGCTCTCGCCAAATTTGCTGAGGTCAATCAGAAACTTCTCGGAGTTCTCGATACAGCCCATTCCCGTTCCGGTTATTATCGCGTCGGGATGCTCTATGCCCGAAGTGTTGAGCGCGGTGAGCGACGTGGCCACCGCCCGCTTCAGGATGCGGCTCATGCGCCGTGCCTCGGAGGGGAGGATAAGTCCCCGCGTGTCAGGCTCGGCGGCACGGACATAACCCGTGTCGAACGACCGGGGTTCCTCAGCCCAGGCCTCCGTCAACGGATCCTGGCAGGATACCATGGCGAGTGATCTTACAAAACAGCGTCTGCTCATCTTCTTGTCCTGAAATTAAGAGTCCGTCTCATTAAAATTTGCCGCATCACTCCCTGCTGTTTTATTTACTGCAGAGAATATAAGCGAGGAGTCATTGCCGCCGAATCCGAAGGAATTGTTGATTATGTGCTTTATATTGCACTTTGTGCCGGATTGGTGAACCGGTACCGCTCCCTGTTGGATAGGTGTCTTCCAAACCCGGTTTACGGGCAGGAAGCCGTGGCTCATGGCCAAAAGGGATATTACCGATTCGATAGCTCCCGATGCGCTGGTGGTATGTCCAGTCAAAGACTTGGTGGAGGAGAAGGGTGGAAGTCCGTGTGTCCAGATACGTTCCATCGCAGCGAGTTCCGTCTCGTCATTGTTGGGCGTTCCGGTGCCGTGGGCATTGACGTAGCTGATGTCGGCGGGAGTGAGGCGGGCCATGTCCATTGCCTCGCGCATGGCGCGGTAGGCTCCCTCGCCGTTTTCAGACGAGGCAGTCTGATGGAATGCGTCGCAGGTGTTGGCATAACCGCTCAATTCTGCAAGCGGTGTCATACCCCGCCGCTTCATGCTCTCCTCGCTTTCAAGCACGATATAGGCTGCACCCTCGCCGAGATTTATTCCGGCGCGGTCACGGTCGAACGGACGGCAACGCTCACGGTCAAGAATCATGAGCGTGTTGAAGCCGTTGAGATGGAAACGTGTGAGCGCTTCCGAGCCACCGGCAACAACAATGTCGGTCACACCCGCCTTTATGAGATTGGCGCCGAGAATTATGGCATTGGCAGCCGAGGAACAGGCCGTCGAGGAGGTTGTCACCATACGGAAACGACCCAACCGGTCGGCTATCAGTTCAGTGGAGCAACCGCAGTCGTTGAAACGGAGTTCCGTGCTGTCCTCGCTCTCGCTGTTCGAGTCGAAAGCTGACTTGAAGAACTGCTCAGTGCGGTCCATTCCACCTACGGTCGTGCCGCTTATGAAAGCCGCCTCGCGGATGTCGGAGCGGGAGAGACGTGCGGAAACGATAGCCTCGCGTCCGGCCATGATTCCGAGCAGCACGGTGCGCAAACCTGATTCCGGGTAACCCACACCGAGCGTCGAGGCCATTTCCGCGTTTGAAAGAGGCACCTCGCCGACGGGAAACTCGACATGTTCCGTGGCAAGATGACGCACGCGACCGATGCCCGGCCTTTCATTCAGAAGAGAGTCGAGCGTGGCCTCGCACCCGGCACCCAACGCCGACACGATTCCTGATCCGGTCACATAAACTTTCATTTCCTTTCCCTTTTACGGATGACTGTTTTATGGATTACTGTTCCTTTTCTACCGATTCCGGCGTGCTTTATTTCTTGCGGTTCTTGCTCACGTAGTCAGCGATAGAAGCCACCGATTTGAAGATTTCCTTACCCTCGGCGGGGTTGGTGAGCTTGATGCCGTATTCGCGCTCCATGAGCACAATGAGTTCGAGCGCGTCGATAGAGTCGAGTCCGAGTCCATCGCCAAAGAGGGGAGCCTCCGCATCGATGTCGGCGGCGGTCATGTCCTCAAGATTGAGCACTTCGATTATCTGGTTCTTGAGTTGTAAGATAAGTTCTTCCATTTTCTCTATGATGATTTCTGAGAGTATGTTTGAACGTTAATTCGGTTTAAATTCAAATATACTCTCAATAAAGTTTCGTTATAAGCTGGAATTCGGCGAGGTAGTCCCCGCTGTCGTTCCAGTCCACCCATCCGGTGATTATCATCGACGGGGTGGAGGTGAGGTAACATTCGGCGGCTCTTTCAAGAACTTCGTCGCGGTCGTAAGAGTCGGCCACGTAGAAAGAGGATTCGCCGTATATCTTATGGCGTATGGCTATCTCTCCGGTCACTATGTTCGCCAGGGTATAGACGAACAGAGCGGGACTCGGAAAATAGTCCGTGTCGCCGATTGTCTTCTGGTAGTTCCGGTCGGTCACCAGCGAGCCGTTGCGGTTGAAGAGCACTATGGCGGCATCTTCGAGCCTGTCCGCCGGAATGTTTACCAACAGAAGTTCCGCAGCCACAAAACCGAGTTTGCAGAGGGCGTCCATCTTGAAGAACTTCGGATAGTCGCCGATAAACTCACGGTAGAGTCCCGTGACATCCGCGCCCGACACAAGCTCACCGTCAACTTCGGCTCCCCTGTTGGAGACGCGCACGCTTCTCAGTACCTTCAAGGCACTTGCTCCGGTTGAGTTATCGCCGCCGGTGATGGAATTCATATCTGTGCTGTCCGGGTTCATGATGCTCCTCCTTTTCTGTAGGCAATTCCGGCGTTGCTCCCGCCGAAACCTGACAATATCTTGATAAACGCTTTTCTGTCGCTTTTCCTTGTATCGGAACTGAGATTGAGCGCGTATGAGGTGCCTGTTTCGCAGAATCCACGTGTGGGCAATATGATGCCTTTGTCGGCAGCAGCCATCGAGAGGATTGTCTCAATCACCCCGGCGGCTCCGAGCGTGTGGCCATAGAAACCTTTCAGTCCGTTCACCGGAACATTGTCGAGTCCGGCACGGTGGAGGGCTATCGACTCCATCTCGTCGTTGTAGGCCGTGGCGGTTCCGTGCGCGTTGACAAACGACAGCTCTTCCGGGCTTAAATCTTCGAGAATGTCGCGCAAGACACGGTATGAACCTTCACCCGTGCGCGAAGGGCCGGAGATGTGGTTGGCATCGTTGTGTATGGAGCTTGAGATATAATGCCAGTGAGATGAGGCATCAGAGAGTTCCGCGTCTTGGAAAGAGCGGAGGATGAGGGTCGCGGCTCCTTCGCCGAGGTTGAGGCCGAGACGGTTCTTGTCGTAGGGCTTGCATGGCTCCGGGCTGAGAGCCTTGAATGACTGGAAACCGGAGATGATGAACTTGGAGAGCACGTCGCAACCGATTACCACCGCTGTCCGGCAACGACCGCCGAGCAGGGCGCGTACAGCTGCTATCTGTGCGCATACACCCGATATGCAGGCGTTCGAGACGACCGTCGGAGGGTTGGGGTTGCCGAACCACTCCGCAATCTTCTGTGCCGAACCGGCGAGGTATGCCCGGTCATCGTCAGGGTTCTCTGCAAGCAGATCCACATTCCCTTTTGTGGTGGAGAGTATGAAGAGGACATCGTCGCGTGTCGGGTCGATTCCACCCTCTCTGATAGCCTTCGAGGCCGAGAGAATGGCGAGCCGCTCCATGAATGTCAGCTCTTCGTCGGGCACACTGCTTCCGGTCCGTGACTTATCAGCATTGTGCAACGAAATCTCCTCGCGGAAAGCCTCCTCAACCGCATCCCTGTCGAGCAGGGAGCCGCAGAAAGGCTCCGGCAGTCCGAATGCTCCCTCATGAAGACGCAGCTCGGAACGACCTTCAAGAATAGCTTCAAGGTTGTCGCCGGTGGTAAGTCCCAACGGTGTGATGATATTGTCGGAAACCTTTACAATCATAGCACCTCCCATTTCTTTTTCCATTCGCGGTAAAATTCCGGATTGTCCCATACGAGCTGATATTCGCTGTCCATGAACACCTGGACAGACCGGCCTGTGGCTACCACCGAACCGTCGGCACGGTCGAATATCTCGTAGTCGAACACTATCTTGGCCGACTCGGTAGGGACATACGTTATGCGCACGGCCGGCTTCGATTCATACACGAGCGGTTTCTTGTATTTGAACGACAGCTCCACCAGCGGCGCGAAGTAACCGTTGGAGAAGATAGTCATGTAGCCGAGTCCATATTTCGCGCCGAATGCCTCGCGGGCATCCTCGAAATAGAGCGGGTATGAGCCGTGCCAAACGATGTTCATCGAGTCAACCTCGCTGAACCGGACCTCGAAATCTTTTTCTGCCGTAAGTCTCTTCATTTCTGTCGGGATGGTCTGAACGTGTGGATAACTCAATTCTGTGACTCGGTATCGCTGATTGCAATCTTCATCTCGGCCTCGGCCACGGGACCATCCGGACCGGTGACAGTAGCGGATACCAGTGTCATTCCAAACACCTCCTGGAGTGTCACGACGCTTGTCTCGATTGTCTCGCCCACATGCGGGTGGCGGTGTATGCGCAGATTACGTATAGCTCCGATGAATCCCAACTGTATCCCCTTCCGGCGGATATACTTGTTGACATATCCGATGCGGGCGGCGCAGGTCTGGGCGATGTTCTCGACTATGCCCGAGGGTGTGAACACACCATCCTCGACCATGATGTTGCCCTCGGTTATTCGGGTGGCGGTGCGTGTCTCCTTCTCGTCGAAGTGGGTCATGCGTCCTACCATCACGAACGGTTCCTGCTGCGGCAGCAGCTCATGAATGTCAATCTTCTCTATTTCCATCAATCTGTCCAGAAGTCAAAGTAGTTATACCATTGGTCGGGGTGCCGCTTCACGGTCTCCTCAAGCAGCCCCACAAATTCGCGTGCCATAGCCTCGGCGCGTTGGCGGCTGTTTCCGCCGGCGGGTGTCGAAAGGCGGTGTACGGTGATATGGTACTTCATGAGCGAGGTCTTCATCACGGTCACGAAGAGGAGGGGGGCGTCGCGGAGAGCGGCGAGCTGGAAAGGCCCCTGCGGGAATTGGGCGGTGGCTCCGAGGAAGGGCAACGCGAACGACTTCGGCGAACCGAACACCCGGTCGGCCGGCATACTGATAATCTCGCCGTCGGAGAGTGCGCGGTCGGTCAAGAAGAGATGCGACATGTCGGGCGCGACGGGAATCATGCGTATGTTGTTCTCCTCGAACATGCGGTTGCGGTTGGCCATCACAGAGCCCTTCTCGCCGCCGAACACCATGGCGTTGAAACGCTTCTCGGCCCGAAGCGAATAACCGGCCAGCTCATAGTTGCCTATGTGCGAGCTGAGCTGTATGAAACCCTCCGGACGCGAGGCGAGCCGGGTGAAGTTGTTGTAACCATCTATCGAGATCTTGAACTTCTTTCCGGCATACATCGCGAAGCGGTCAATCACCACCTGCGCGAACTTGCAGTGGTTCACGTAGGTCATCCATGCGGCCTTCATGCGGCCCATGTGGTGACGGCGGCGGAAGTAACTGTACATGGCCTTCCGCGCAGGGCTGTTGAAGACCAGCGTGGGAGGTATGACGAATACCGAAGCGAAGATGTACAGAAGACGTACATCCATAACGCGCAACACACCGATGAGCCACCGGTGCATCCATCCGGTACCGTAAGTGGTACCTACCCATTTGTCATGTTCAAGTTCGCTCAATCCTGTGTCAGTTGTTCCCTTGTATTTCCGTAGGTTAAAGTGGAGTTTCCGGTTATCAGGCCTTCTCGTTTACTTTCTTTTCGATATATCCGTAGAAGTCGTTGAGTGTAACCACACCGGCCATTTCCTCGGGCTTGATCTTGAACCCGAAGTTCTTCTCGACGATAACCACGATGTCAACGAAGTCGAGGCTGTCGATGCCGACATCCTCCTTGAGTTTCGCCTCGGGGAAGATTTTGTCTTCCTCGACCTCAAGGTCTTCTATGAGAAACTCGCGTACTTTGTTTTCTATTTCAGTTCTGTTCATATTTAGGGTTGTTTTCAGTCAGGTTGTTTTAATCTGAAGTGGCGCGTCCTTATCCGTTCACTTCTTTTCCGGAATGCGGCACACCATGATGCTGTGTCCATGGCCGAGGTGGTCATGTATGGTCTCTATTTCGAGACCGGCTTCGGCCACGAGACGCGCCATGTCCTCGGAGTGGTACATCTTGCTGTTGCCGTTGGCTATGGCCGTGAAGTAAAGGCTTGTCAGCGTAAGGCAGAGGGCCGCAGGCTCGAAGCGCTGGCGGTCCCAGAGCGTCTCCATTATGTACAGGCGCGAGTCTGTGTCCATTACCTTGGCGGCGCGGCGGAGAATGCTCACAATCTGCGGCTCGCTGAAGCAGTCGAGAAACTGGCTCATCCATACCGCCTCGAACTTGCGGCCCGAGGGCATCTCAGTGGTCTCGTCGAGCAGGTCGGCACCGAGTCCGTCAATGCGGTCAGCGCCCGGTTTGCCGTCGATGTTTGCGCGCATCAGTCCGATCTGCTGCGGCAGGTCGAGGATTGTGACGCGCACGTCGGGGTCGTGGGCAACGCAACGGAGAGCCAAGCGGCCAGTGTTGCCTCCCACGTCGAGGAGAGTCTTTGGCTTCGTGGCGAACACTATCTGAAGTGCCTCGTCGAAAGAATTGTCAGAATAGAAATGGTCGAAGCCGAACCAGCTCTTCTGTATATGTTCAGGCAGGGAGGAGAGGCCTTCGTAGACCGTCGGCCAGTCGCCGAGAGTCTTCAGACCGGCGGGACGACCTTCGGTGAGAGCTTCCTCAAGGTTGAACCAGCCGAGGTAATTCACGTCGTGGTTGAAGTCGATGTTGACGCGTGTGGCCTTGTCGTTGATGAGGAACCATCCGGTCTTGGATATCCGGAACCGGTCGGTGTCTTTGTCAACAAGGAGGATTCCGATGCAGAGCGACGCTTCGAGCAGGCACTTCGCGGCATACTGCGACAATCCGGCACGCCGGGCCACCTCGTCGATAGTGAGACCGTTGTCGCTGTCGCGCAGCATATCCATGATGCCGAGTTTCAGCATGATTCTCGCCGTCTGGAAAATCACGGGGCCGAAGGCGATGAACTCGGCCATGCGCTGTGCCTCGCGCGCGCCGAGAGTGTCGCGGGTATATCTCTTCTCAAGTTCCGGAAACAGGTTCATACACTATCTTTTTTATGAGGCGGACTCTAAATTGTGACTCAATTGGTATAACGCGCCGTCTCCGCCAACTGTGACAGAGACGGCGAGTCAAGTTATTTGGCTTTGTTGATAAGTTTTGCGAGGTCTTGCGCGAGATCCTGATATGCCAGCACGCGGCGTGCCTCGTTGCTGTATGCCGACTTGCCCGAGCAGTCATAGGTGATGGTCGCGACGGTAGACTTGTCATCGAGCTTTATGACATCTACAGTGCCTTCGATGTGGGCACCGCGTGCGAAACCTCCGAAAGCGATTGCCGCGCCGAGCGAGCCGTAGTGGAACTTGTCGACATGAATCACCATCTCATACTGAGCCGCATCCTCGTCATCGGTGATGAGAGCGTATTTCTTGTCTTTCTTGTTGAAGAGCACGTCGAAAGCAGACTCGCTGCCCGCAACCTCGGCCGGATAGTCGCGTTCCCATTCAGGACCCTTCTCTTTCAGGAACTCGGCCGGATCCTTGTCCTCGATGAGCATCTTGTCATAATCCCATGTGACGAGCACGCGCACATCGGGGTTTTTCAGCTCTTTCACACTGCCGCTTGTGATATCGGCGTCAGCCCATGCACTCAGTGAGATCATGGCTGCGGCTACCGGAAGAATGTACTTTTTCATTGTTCTTTCTTTTAGATGGTTGATTGTTGTCTGGGTCTCTCAGTAGACTTTGCAAGTCGTATCGTTATTTTCCGCTGTGATAGATAAGGTCGCACAGATATTCGGCCAGGTCGCTGAACACCTGTTTCAGCCCCGGGAAACCGGGCACCGCGCCACCCATGATTGTTCCGTTCATTTTCAGAATCTCGACAGTAGCGAAAGGTTCGGTGTCACCACGTTTGTAGAAATCCGCATATCCGCTGACGGAGGAACCGCCGTATCCGGTCTTGGCTCCCATCTGGAGTGTCTTGACGACAATCCTGAGTTCCAGAGGCGCGCTATCGGAGGTCGTGGCCTTCGGACCTTTCTCTATGTCATCGTCCCAACGCTCCATGAACCATTGAAGCATCTCCGGCTCATAGCGGCGGAATGTCTCCATGTCGCTCTTGTAGTCTTCGGTGATATACTGCTCAAGCGGCTTGCGGTTCGCTTTCGTGCGGCTGAAGTCAATCACACACTCAATCTCCCCACCACTGTTTTTAAGAGTGGAGAGCGAGCCGCTTTTCAGCCTCAGAGGATTATCCTTGGCTGTGGCGGCAATGCCGCTGAACACAATCAGAAGGAGGAGTAAACAGAGTTTCTTCATGGCGGGAATTCACACGGATTAGAAATGTACGCCGATGCGGAAAGCTATGCAGTTGATGTTGCCGGCCTGCCAGTCCTTGCTGCCGCCGGTGAAGAGCTCGTAGCCGATGCTGGCGTCGAAGCCGAAGCGTTCGGTGAGGTCGAAGGTGCAACCTGCAGCCGGGCTGAAGTAGAAGCATCCCTCTTCGTCAATTCCGTTGAAACCACCGCCGAGACGTACCCCAACGAAAGGTGAGACGCGCTTAGTGCGGAGTATCTTGTAACGACCTTCGGCGAAGAGAACGGCGAGAGCCGAATAGTCGGTATCATCCTCATGATAATCATGCTCGGTGTAGTAGGTGAGGTCAAGCTCGGCACCTAAACCGACGAATAGACCGTCGAACAGGCTTACACCGTGCGAGGTGGCAAGTCCGTACATGGCACCTCCGTCATAAAATTTTCCCGAGGGGATAGCGTAGCCTGTCTGCATCTCGCCGAAGCCCTTGTAGGTGGGTGTGAGTGCGAACGCCGGAACGGCTGCCGCCGCGCAGAGCGCAAGGGTTGTAAAAATCTTTTTCATAGTCCTCATGTTATTTATTGTTTGACTTTCCTGATGATTAACGCACTGTTGGTGCCACCGAACCCGAAGGAGTTCGAGAGCACGATGTCAAGCGGCATGTCAACCCTCTCGCGGGCGATGTTGAGCCGTGCCGCCGCCTCGTCGGGTTCCTCAAGGTTGATGTTGGGGGCCACGAAGCCGTCGCGCATCATGAGCGTGCTGTAGACAATCTCGCTCGCGCCGGCCATCCAGCACTCATGCCCGGTCATCGACTTGGTTGAGCTGATAAGGGCTTTCCTGCCGTTGAAGAGACGGTCGAGGGCAAGAGCCTCGTACATGTCACCCTGCGGAGTGGAAGTGGCGTGGGCGTTGATGTAGTCGATATCGTCGGCCGTCACCCCGGCGTCGTCCATGGCGCGTGTCATCGCTATTACCGAACCGTCATCGCTCGGCTGCGAGATGCCCCCGCCGTTGGAGGAGAATCCGTAACCGACAACCTCGGCGAGAATGTCGACACCGCGTGCCACGGCGTGGTCATACTCCTCAAGGACAAGCGCGGCCGCCCCACCGCTCGGTATCAGACCGTCGCGGTTGCGGTCGAAGGGACGCGAGGCTTTTGTCGGCTCATCCATACGCACCGAGAAGGCACTCAGTGCGTCGAAAGTGGCCATCGAGTAGTAATTCGTTTCCTGGGCGCCACCTGCCAGAACCATGTCCTGCAAGCCCAACTTTATGAGCATGTAGGCTATTCCGATGGAGTGGGAGCCGCTGGCACAGGCCGCGCTGATGGTGAAGTTAACACCTTTCAGGTGAAAGATGGTGCTGAGGTTCATGTTGACCGTCGAGTTCATCGACTGGAAAATGAGTCCCGAGCCGAGCAGGGCCGAGTCATGTTTCTCATCCATGATTTTCGATGCCTCGATAACCGGCTTGGCCGATGAGTCGTTGCCGAAAATGACACCGACCTCATTCTCGCGAAGATAGTCGTCAGAGACCTTGGCCTCTTCGAAAGCCTCCTTTGCCGCAATGTAGGCATATTCAGCCTCTTCAGAAAGACCCACGCGCAGACGGCGGTCTATGACACCCTTGAGCTTCGGACGCTCAACGATGCCGGTGAGTCCGGACCGGTAACCATATTCCAGACGTTCGGCCTCAAGACCGATTCCGGAACGTCCGTTATAGAGAGCGTCGCGGACCTCCTCCTTGTTTTTTCCGAGACAGGACCATATGCCCATCCCTGTAATAACCACGCGTCTGTTCATGTGTAGAGTCCTCCGTTGATTGATATTGTCTGGCCGGTGATATAGGCGGAGTCTTCCGAGGCGAGGAAAGCCACAAGGGCGGCCACCTCGTCGGCCTCGCCGAAGCGACCGGCGGGTACGAGCTTTTTCAGATTCTCTTCATCGAGGTCCTTGGTCATGTCCGACCTGATGAAGCCGGGAGCCACGGCATTGACCGTCACTTTCCGTGGAGCCACTTCCTGGGCAAGGGCCTTTGTCGCTCCAATCAGAGCGGCCTTGGCGGCTGAATAGTTGGCCTGACCGGGCAGACCTTTGAGTCCGGAGAGCGACGTGACGTTGATTATGCGACCGTAACGCTTGGTCAGCATACCTTTCAGCACGCGGCGTGTAACGAAGAAGAAGCCGTCGAGCGTGGTGTCTATCACGCGCTTCCACTGGTCGGTCTGCATGAATATGAGCAGATTGTCCTCGCGGATTCCGGCATTGTTGACAAGCACGGTTATCCGGTCGTCGGGGTGTTCCGTCTCCCAACGCTCCACGGCGGCATCGACCGCCTCTTCCGAACTGACGTCGAAGGGCAGCAGCTCTGCGACACCTCCGGCAGCCTCGATATCGTCGGCCACGGCACGTGCCGCCTGCTCATTGGAGCGGTAGTTGATGATGATGGAGAGTCCCTGGGCGGAGAGTCTCTTGCAAATGGCCGCGCCTATTCCGCGCGAACCTCCGGTGACCAAAGCGTAGTCCATTATTTCAGATACTCGATGATGTTTGTTCTTAGATATTTTTCGGTCGCGGCAATCTCTTCGTGGAATGGATGGTCCTCGATGAATTTGGGGCATATCTCGCGGATTGCCCCGTATTGCTCACGTGTGCGGGGGGAGAGTTTGTCGGCGATTCCCAGGCAGTCGGTGGCCTGTGCGAGCGCGATGTAGAGAATCGACATGACCTGATAGGCGTTGTCGATGACGCGCCGGCAGAGCAGGGCGCTGTTCGTACCCATGCTCACTATGTCCTGGTTGTCGTTGTTGTTGGGTATGCTGTGCACGTAATTGGGCATTGCCAGTGTCTGGCATTCGGCTGTGGTCGAGGTGGCCGTGAACTGACATGCCTGCATTCCGTAGTTGAGACCCAACGTCCCGAGGTTGAGGAACGGCGGTAGAATGCCGTTTATGCGGTCGTGGAAGAGATAGTTGAGCTGACGTTCGGCGGTCATGGCCACGCGCACCATGGCAATCTTGACCTTGTCCTCCTCAAGCGAGATGTAGTCGCCGTGGAAGTTGCCGCCGTGGTAGATGTTACGGGTGGTGTAATCCACAATCGGGTTGTCGCACGCCGAGTTGATCTCGTTTTCAAGTACCTCGGCCGCATTGCGCAGCGTGTCGTAGACCGGGCCGTAGATCTGGGGGATGCAACGGAGTGAATAGTATGCCTGCACCTTGTGCTCGAAATACATATCCTTGTTCTTCTCCGGATTGTAGAGCTCATGCTCGCGCTTCTGGAGATGACGGCTCCCTTCGCTCACCTCGCGGAGCCAGCGGGCTATGACCTGCTGGCCGGGCTGACGGCGGCAGATGTTCTCCTCGACCGACATGTAGTCGTCGAACGAATCGGCAATCTCGTTGATCCATGCTCCGGCGATTGTGGCGTATTTCAGCAGGTTCTCCGCGTAATACTGGTTCACGATCGAGATGCCGGTCATGACCGATGTGCCGTTGGTCACGGAGAGACCCTCGCGCACGCGGATGCCCATGGGGGTGAGACCCTCTGCCTCCATCACGCCGGCCGTGTCGCGCCACTCACCTTTATAATGCACCTTCCCCTCGCCTATAAGACAGAGGGCGATGTGGGCAAGTTGCACAAGGTCGCCGCTCGCGCCGACACTGCCATGCTGCGGTATGAATGGATATATCTCACGGTTCACGAACTCCTGCAACAGTTTTATGACCTCGGTACTTATGCCCGACCGGGCCTGAAGGAAAGTGCCGATACGGGCCACCATGGCCGAGCGTACCTCAACGTCGGAGAGTGGTTCGCCCGCGCCGGTCGAATGGCTGCGTATGATGTTGTATTGAAGTTCCTTGAGATGACTGTCGCTGACGCGCCATTGCGCCATGGGACCGAAACCGGTGTTGATTCCGTAGATTACCTTGTCTTTTGCGAACTCCTTCAAAAATTCATGACATTCAGCAACCTTGCCCATCTCATCTTCTGAAACAGCCAGCTTTGCACCATGAAACAAAATGTCATATACCGTAGAAAGTTCCATTATGTCGGTTTTGAGAACGTCTCAATCTCCTGTATGGAGATGTTATCAGAGGTGCAAAGATAATGAAAATATCTGATAATTGTTCTATTGAGGTCAATATTTTTACAATTGGAACCGATTTGTTATGCAGAAAACCGAAAGCGCAAAACGAGTGTTTTAATTTCGGAGCCGATTGCAGTTTTCAGTTACTTGAGATTCCGCCTGTCGGTTCCGGTCAACGATTCCAATTCACGATTCAAGATTCCGGTTATAGATTTATATTGCTATGAGGACACTAATAATTCTTTTCAGTTTCATGCTGTGCCTCGTGTTGGCATGCGGGGCGCGTGTACATGTGCCTCAGATAAGTGATTGTTACGGACGTGGTGAATTCCGCAGCCGGACGGGTGTGGATATACCGTACAGATTGCTGACCCCGGAGGAGAGTCAGGAGGGGGAGAAGTATCCCTTGGTGTTGTTCCTGCATGGCGCGGGCGAGACCGGCGATGACAACGAGAGCCAGCTGGCAAACGGAGCCTCGGTCTTTTCGAATCCGGTGAACCGGACGGAGTACCCGGCGTTCGTGGTTTTCCCGCAGTGTGCCAAGCGTTACTGGACATCGGAGATCTCAGACCAGGTTTTTCTTCCGGGGGCTGCCGTGCCGGAGGAGTCGCCGACCGAGAAGGGAGTCATGGAGCTTGTGGAGAGTCTGGCGGATTCGTTGCCTGTTGACCGCGACCGTATCTATATAGTAGGAATTTCGATGGGTGCGATAGGTGCCTATGACCTTGTGTGCCGCTATCCCGACACATTTGCCGCCGCCGTGCCAATATGCGGTGCGGTGAATGTAGACCGTCTGAAAGATGCGGGAAATGTAAAGTTTCTGATCTTTCACGGTGACAGCGACGACGAGGTGCCCACAATCTGCGGCCGCGAGGCATACAGGACGCTGAAAGCCCTCGGCAATGATGCCCGGTATGTCGAGTTTGCCGGCGCGGGTCACGACTGCTGGTCGGCAGCCTTCAACCACCCGGACTTCCTCCCCTGGCTTTTCTCGCAGAAGAGGTCTCAGGCCCCGTTTCATAAAAAATAGCGGTCGCTGGGGCGCCTTTGAACATTCCTCAACGATTTCAATCAGACAGCGCACACCGATTGGATGGTCGTCAATACTGACCACCAAATAACCAAATATAGGAAACAACAACACAGGTTCAGAAATACCGGAGCATGAACCGCTCACAGCCCCTTATAGCCGCTAAACGAAAAATCCCGACTCGCCATGCCGAAGCATGATGAGCCGGGGAATTTCAACAATTCGGAATCTTCTACAGAGCGTAGAAAATTTGGCATTCTATATGGGCTTCCTGACGCTGACAATTTTCAGACATGAGTCTCCATTCATCAGGAATGTTAAATTCCATATGTGGGTTGACACGAGTATCATTTTCGTGACCTCACGAAAATGATCATCAACGTTGATTCCCTGCGTTCTACATGAGTCCACTGCTCGACCTATTGCGACCAAAAAATTCTCCCATCGAGCATAGCCGAGCAATTCTTGAAGTTCACGTGCGAACCAGACTTCAATCTGCTCCTTACCATCTTCGCTCGTTATATATTGTTGGATGCTGTCGAATGACTGCTTATGTTGGTTTATTCGTTGTAAATCCATTGGTGATTGTTTTAGATTGCAAATTTACATATTTTTCTTCGATTATCAACGTGTTAGACATTTCCATTCAGACCCTCTCGCCCTTTGTATTTCTCAACCAGAGCCAAAGCGCGGGTATTCAGTGGCACGCGGACCACCTGTGGCCTTTCTCCTGCGGTCTTCTGTGGCATGTACTCTATTGCACCGTTTATGATGCTATCGTGAGTCATCGCCAACAAGTCAGAAACTCGGCATCCGGTAAGGCACTGAAAAATAAAAATATCCCGTTGTGCCTCCAGCGATACAGTTTCTTCTTTCGGTGGATTGAGGAATAACTCCAACTGGGCAAGGACAAAATCTTTCGTCACATTCGTTTACAATCCGATTCCTTAAAGAGTTGGAAATCTTCAGAAATCAAAATTTATGTTGCAAAAAATTTATGTTGCAAAAACCAATCCAAACATAGTTATTCTGAAAAGTTACCGCAGACTCGCATCCTTGGCCGCTTTTTGTCCTTGACTTGCAGTCACAACCGAAAGGTTGCTCCTTTCAGTCAAGAACAAAAATCGTCGCAACGCTGCGACCCCAGCGACCGCTATTTTTTATGAAACGGGGTCTCAGTAGGAGGTCGGGAAGTCGGTGGGGACGGCTATGTAATAGTCGGCCGCTCCGAGATAGTCGGGGTCGAGGGTGGTTGTCGTGTCGTCCATGTCGTCGAGACGCACGGTGGTGACGGTAGCGACTGACGTTCCGGGACGGTAGCTGAGCAGGTAGGGTATTATGCCTCCGCGGCCGTCGGAGTGCATGGTGCCGTTGATGTGCAGGAAGCTGTTTGTGTCGGTCAGGTTGCTGCTGATGAACCATGCCATCGTGGCATCCTTGAGTGCCTGAGCCTCGGCCAGGTGTTTCAGTTCCTCTGGAGAGCGGCGGCTCAGCATCTGCATCGCTCCGAATTGACCGGAGGCTTCATCCGAGTCGTAGTTGAACTCAATCGGCAGCGGTGCTATGTAACGCCTTGCCTCCTCGCTGAAGTCCGCGAGGCATTCCAGCCCGGAGTTGCTCACAGAGTTTGCGTATCGGCGCGGAACATTGGTAGCCACGAAAGGAATGTTGTTTTCCTTGGCGTAGAAAATCACCGGATAATAGTCGGTGGAATAGTTGGGCCATAGACGCGCCTCGGCCTCGAAACGGTCATAGCTGATCTTGCGGTTCATGTATTCGTCGAGAATCAGCTGGTTGTCAGCCTCCATCATCTCCTCGCCGATCACGAGCTTGTCGCCATGCACACCATGAAGCGCACGTGCTATCTCGAACTCCATCCAATGGGCCACCGGACAGTTGTGGTTCTCACCTACAAAGACCGTCTTTGCCCTTGACAGGGAATCAATCATTTCGGTGAAAGAAACCTCGTGGCCCGAGTTGTCGAATATACGGTAAGCGACAGGATTCTGAGCCGTCGCCGTCGCTGCGCCGAGCGAAACCGCCCCCGCAGCGAAAATTCCAAAAATCATTCTCATAATTCAAAAAATATTAACCCCCAATCCTAAACCCTAAACCCTAAAATCTAAAACCTAATGCCTAAAACCTAAAACCTCTTCCCTGCTCATATAGAGCAGCACGAAGAGATCCGGGTCAATCAGCTTGCGGAACGCCTCGCGGATTTCATCCGGGGTTATCGATCCGATTATTTTCTCATAGTCGTTGAAGTCGGCAAACGACTCGTTATTCTTTACAAGCGAGAGTAGAGTGGTGCGCCATGCCGGCGAAGCCTGCGGAGTCAAGGTCTCGCGCTTGGCGATGATGCAGGATTTGCGGATGGCATCAAGTTCGGCCTCGGTCGGAGGTGTGGCGCGCAGTTCCTCTATCACACCGCGCAGAGCCTCGTGTACACGTGGCATGTTGGCGTTGTCGGTCGAGGAATTGATGTCGAAGTAGTAATAACCTCGCGGCAAACCATCGTAGACAAGGCTGACATATGGTGAATAGACAAGAGCCTGATGTTCGCGCAGCTCGCTGATGATACGGTTGCGCAGGAGGTTGCTCATGATTTTCAGCACGAGCGAGTTGCGCAGGTTCGGCTCATATTTGCCGAAGTAGACATAGTCAAACTCAGTCTGCGATTCGTTCTCGTTGGGGAACTGTTCGGTCACCGTCTGAACGGGCAGATTGAGCGGTGAGAAACGGAGAGGAGCATTGTGGTCCGAGCCGAAACCGCTGAGACGCGCCGCGAAACGGGTTGCCAAAGAGTCAGGGTCAAGGTTGCCGCAGACAATGAACACCGTACCATCACGCCGTGCGTAGAGGTTCTTGTAGAAATCCGCAATGCTGTCGAGACTCATCCTGCCGATGAAGTCGCGTCGCATCTCATCACGGTTGGCGGAGCCACGATAGGCCTGTTCCGTGTCGAGCACCGAGCACATCAGTTCATCCATGCGGGCCGTGAGCTGACGGTCGGAGGCACGGCTGAGCATCTTGGAAAGCACGGACTCGCGGCCGACATCCTCAAGCATCGACTCACGGATCTCCTCGAAATCGTCGTAGCGGAGTTCCGGTGCCGTCATTTTATAATAGAGAAGATTGAGGAATTCATCGGTGCGCGAAGTGTCAAACGCCCCTAAGAAACCGTGCCAGTCATTCTCGATGGCTGTGCTTAGAGCCATGTCGTTCATGTAGAGATAATCGGAAAGTGCATCATATGGCACTCCGTCAATACCTCCCATATCGATGTAGCTGGCCGCGCTCTCAATCAGCGGCAACTGTTCAGGCTGCACGCTGCTGTAGCCGCCCGGCGAGACCATGGCGAACATGGCAGTGCTGTCGTCGGTGGTGGGGCGGACCACAAGGCGCATACCGTTCGACAGAGTGTATTCGTGCAGATCGAGAGCGGGGTAAAGATGCTTCGACTCAATCTGTCCATTCCGGGATTCCGGCTTTTCGGTGAGAGCCTCGGGGGTGGGTACGGCGGAGAGGGTCTTCTCTTCGGGCGCGCTGAACGAGTATGTAGCCGAAGGTGAGGAAAGACCCACCCTCCATGCCGGCAGAACATAATCGAGTGTGCGCGAAGGTGCCTTTGCGGGCGTTGTGCGCAGGGCAACGAGCATAGTGGTGTCGGAAGCGGCAATCCATTCGCGAAGCAGTGAGGAAATCTCTTCGGGAGTAACAGTCAGCACAGCCTCCTGAAGTCGGGAGGCATCCTCCTGACGGCTTATGTGACGGTCGCCCGAGATGATGTAGTCGGCGAAATCCTCGCACCACATCGCCGAACTGTATCCTTCGTGCGACATATTGCCTATCCGGTTTGCGGCGCGTCGGGCGTAGTATTCTATTTCATCGGCGCTGAAACCGTGGTCGAGGGCTGATTTCACAACATTGGCCATGCGTGTTATGGCTGAGTCGAGCGGCATGCCGTCGCTCTCGCGGACTGTAAACACCAGATGGTCGGTCGCGCCGAGATACCATGCGTTGCTGATGTCGCCACGTATCCCGCTGTCGGAGATGCGGCGTGCGAGAGCGTTGACGAGAATGTTGCCGGCTTCTTTAAGACGTGCATCGCCGATGGTGCGCGTCACAACCGTAGGGTGGGGGATGATCAGTTCAGCCTCCTCGCGGGTGTTGAGGGAATCTGTATCGAGCATGATCTGCACCGGAGGGTCATAATCGAGCGAATATGTCCGGAAACCGGGGTCAGGTTTCGCGGGGAGAGAAGAGAACTGTCTGACAATCTCCTGACGGGTCATCTCAGGGTCAACGTCACCGACCACGACGACCGTGGCGAGCTGAGGCACATACCACTTGCCGTAGTAGTCGGAGAGGGTGGCGGAGGTCATGGCACGTACCTCATCGGGGGTGCCGAGCGGCATACGGCGGCTGAAACGGTTCTGGCCTATCTTGAGGTCATAGAAGGGGTCTTCCTGAAAGCTGCTGCGCAGCTCCTCAAGAATGATTCCCTTCTCGGTCCCGACGCGTTCCGGGTTGATGGTGAGCCTGTCAGCCCAGTCGCGTATAATCGAGAGAGGGCGTGCGTAGCCGGTGGCGCGCAGCGAGTCGGAGGGAGTGGCGAACATGTAGATGGTGCGGTCATGTCCGGTAAAGGCATTGATGTCGATGCCATACTTCATTCCGAGCGATTCGAGATATGCCACTGCGGAACGTTCCGGAAAATTCTCCGAGCCGCCGAAAGCCATATGCTCGAGGAAATGTGCGCAGCCTCCCTGGTTCTCCTCCTGCTGCACGGCCCCGACCCTCCACACAAGGCGGAATTCGGTCCGTCCGTCCGGCATGTCGTTGGGCAGGATTATGTAGTGCAGCCCGTTTGGCAGCTCACCCTCAACGGCTGCTTCAGGCAGTTGGATAAGGCGGTCGTAAGACCCGGCAGCCGCAGTGAGGGCATCTGCATTAATCGCAGAAATTGCCGCCCCGCATATGGCGAGGGCGGCAAGTCCTGAGAGTCTTGTCTTTACAAAGTGTATCACTTCAAAATAGCATTAAGGTAGCATTAAGCTGTTGCTAAAGATGATGTGGCGTGACGGCGGCTCATTTGAGCGAATAGACAACCTTCACGCGCGAGTAGCCGTACTGGTCGGCGTGGTCGAACGGGAACTCGAAGGTCATTGTTCCGGCGTTGAAGTCAATCTCGCCACGGGGATAGACGTAGAGGTTTGCCACACCATCCTCATCCTCGTCAACTTCCCATACATCTTCGAGAACGTCGTTGACTCCGAGATAAGTTGCGGGAGCCGCGCTCACGCCGTAGGTAAGGAGCTCAAGGGCGGTGGGGTTGCCTGCCTCTACGAGAGAGAGCTGACGGTTCCATGCCGAGAAGTCATACTTGAAAGGAATCCAGCTTGTGGCCCAGTTGTAGGTGAGGTCCATGTCGTACTCGGCGTTGAAGATGGGTTTGCCGTTGCTGCCGTAGATATAGTTCTCGCCGGTCTTCACAAACTCGACTGTGGCCTTGCCGTTTGCGATAGAGGTGATGCGGAGGCCCGGAAGGCTCACGGCGAACGTCTCGGTAGAGTTTGCATTCCAGTTGATGAGCTCCATCAGCTCAAGACCCTGTCCGTCATCTTCGAGCGCGAAATACTCGCGGTCGTCGACGGTGAGCTGGCGGAGTGTCTTGTAGAGGTAATCGCTCATACCCATGGGGTTCTCCTTCATGTCGAGCACAGGGGTGTTCTCGTCAGACTCCTCGCTGAGGGCGAAGAGTGTGGATCCGGCGAGCGATACGGTAGAAGGTGCGACAAACGGGTCGCGGCTACCGTCGCCGGGGAACTGGAGAGTTCCTGTCAGGCTGATGTTGCCGAGCCAGGGAGTGATGTCGATGCCATATTTGGATTTCCAAGCTTCGATGAGGAGCTTCTGGTTGGGGGTGAGGGCGATTGCGCCGTCAGAGGGGAGCACGGTGATTGTCACATTTTCCTTGAGGTCGGTGGCTCCACCGGTGAGAACGAAGCTGAAAGTCTGCTGCTCGGTGGGGTCGAGGTTGCGGTCGGCAGTCACGGTGAAAGATCCGGTGGTTGTTCCGGCTGCGATGGTCACGGGCATTCCGTCGAGAGAGAGATAGTCGGAACCACCCTCTGTGAGAGCGAGCGAGAGCTTCAGGTCAGCCGAGGGTGCTGTGCTGAGAGTCACATCGACAGTGATTGACTCACCCGAACATGCGGTGAGTGTGGTGTTGCCATCGGCCACACTAAGATAGACATGTGTGTCAATGCCGTTTTCGGGGGCGTCATCTTTCTCGCACGATACGAGGGCTGACGCGCAGATAAGCGACGCGGCGGCCGCAAGATACTTGATTGCGTTCATAGGTTTCTGTATTGTTTTTATTTTGTTATTTGTTTTCAAAACTGTCTTCAGCGCGGTTTTTACAGAGTTGTTGCCGTCAGAGGTCGTAAGAGGAGGTGGGCCACTCCGGATTCTGGACCATCTGCTGATTGTAGAGGTATTCATCCTTGGGTATTGGCCACTGCCAGCGGTAGTCGGAAGCTCCCGGTATGCGGGTGGAGGATTCGTTGAGGAGTGAGGCGCGGTAATGTTTAAGGTCGAACCACCGCTCACCCTCGCCGAGAAATTCAAGTTGTTTCTGATGAAGAATCTCACTGAGGAGCGCATCGCCGGTGAGGCTGTCGTCGATAAGCGGGGCGCCGCGCAGACTCAGGTATCGGTTCATCGCCTCGCGGGCCTTGGCATGGTTTGTACCGTCGAGGCACCATGCCTGGGCAGCCACATAGAGGGCGGCCGATAGACGCATCTTGTTGATGAGCATTATCTCCTGCTTGTCGCGGCGCAGCTTGTTGTACTTGCCGATGAAATACTGGAAACCGAGTGCCGAAGTAGTGGCGGGGCAGAGGCTCCAGACGGTGCGGCAGTCTCCTTCGGTGAAGTCGGTCGCGATCGACTCGGGCACCGAGTAATAGTCGCCGGTGTTTGTGTCGTAGACAATGCCTTGGTAGAAAGACTGCGATACATCGGGGTTGTTATAAACGAAAATGCGTTCGTCGCACTGTGTGCCGTCCCACAGGTTGCGGTAGACATCCGGGCCGAAGCAGGAATAGCCACGTTCGTTGAGAAGAGCCTCGGCCATTTCGGCAGCCTCGGCATAGTTTCCGGCATAAAGCTCGACCTCGGCGCGGAGCAGCCGTGTGGCGTCGGCGGTGAGCCATGAAGGGTCGGTGCCCTGATGGCCGCTCTCAGCTGCGACATCGAGAAGCCGTCTTATCTCAGCGACGCACTCGCTGACCGTCGAACGGGGAAGATCCTCCATGACCAGCCGGTCCTTGAGCACAATTCCGTCCGCCTCCAAGCCCTGCGGACCTGTGGGGTCGGCGGCGTAGAGGCGGAGCAGCTGGAAATAGCAGTAGGCTTTGAGCGTGGCGCATTCCGAAGTCAGGTCAGCCACTTCGCGTCGGTCAGCGTCGGAACTGACCTTTATGTCGGGAATGCGTTCGGTGAGGGCGTTGACGGTGGCTATGACCGAATAATATTCAGGCCAGACACTTGCCGAGAGGTCTATCAGAGCCTGACGTTGCCAGGTGTATTCATTGTTGAGGGTGGGGTTGCGCGAGGCCCAGTATGTAGGCTGGAAGTCGTCGGAGAGGAGGGCGAGGTCGAACTCTATGTTCGGTATAGAGCTGTAGGCATAGGCGAGCAGCTCACGTCCGGTCTCCGGGGTGGTTATTGCGTCGGGGTCGGAAAACTGGTTGTCGTAGGGAATGTCGAGCGAGCAACCTGTCAGCGGCAATGCCGCTGCCGCCAACAGTCCTGAACCCAGAAGTGTATTTATAAATCTTCTTCTCATTTTTTCTTGTGAATCATTAGGGCTGATAGGTCTGATAGGTCTGATAGGTTTGATAGGGCTAATAGGCCAAATAGGACTAATAGGGCTAATAACACTCTCTTCTAAAACCTAAAACCTAAAACCTAAAATCTAAAGCCTAAAAAGTCAGGCTGAGGTTCATTGTGATTACCGGTTGGATTGAGGCTCCAAGACGTCCGGTCTCTGGGTCTGATTCGCTGTAGGGGGTCAGCGTGAACAGGTTGGAGGCCTGGATTGCCACCGAGGCGTATTTGATGACATTGCGCGTGAGGCGCAGCACACTTTCCGGAAAGCGGTAGCGCAGCGAGAGCATGGACAGACGCAGGTAGTCGGAGCAACCGGTGTTGGAGGTATTGGCGTATGACAGAGTCTCGATTGCCGATGAGGAATAGAAGGGGGAGTAGTACTTCTTACCGGTGTCGCCGCGTTCGAACCACATTGTCTCGGTAAGTCCACGAAGTGCATTATAATTCACATCATCGCGGTTGCGAACGTATGTGTAGTTGTATTGGCGAACACCGCCGGCCACCCAGTAGAAGTCTGCATCGAGTTCAAGGTCACGCCATGTCACTCCGAGGCTCACAGTGCCTGAGAATGGAGGAGTGAGGTGGCCGAGGCTGATGAAGTCGTCGCGGGTGAGCTGTGTCTTTCCCGGCTCTATCTCGCGCCCATCCTTTCCAGCGAATATCGGCAGTCCGGTTACGGAGTTGATACCTGTCTGTCGGAGACCGTAGAGAATGTCATAAGCCTTGCCTACCTGGAAGTCGGGTATCAGCGAGTAGTCGCTCGTGTAGAGTTTGTCGGTATAGTAGAGGTCAACCACAAGATTGCGGTTGTAGGCCACGTTGCTGCTCAGACGGAAAAGCCAGTCGGGGTGGAGCTTGTCGAGGTTGAGACTGAATCCGGCCTCGATGCCGTCGTTGCGGAGAATGCCGATGTTTCGTTTCATCATGCTGAAACCGTTGCTGGCAGCCACGGGAACATCGAGAAGTGCGTTGGCAGTCTGGCGGCGGTACCACTGGAAGTCGAGGCTCAGGCAATGGAACAGACCTATCTGCAAACCGGCGTCGATCGAGGTGGTCTGTTCCGGCTTGAGGTCGCGGTTATAGAGGGCGAGGAGCTGGAGCATACGCGATGTGGCGTAGGCATCCTCAAGATATGCGAAAGTTCCGATAGTCTGCGCGGCGCTGACCCCTGCGAGCGATGCGGTGCTGCCGTAGCTACCTTTCAGGTTGAGGCGTGTCAGCACTTCGTTGGCCTGCATGAAGTGGTAGTTGGAGGGAGTCCAGCCGAGACCTGCCGCCCATGCGGCGTTCCACCGTTTGTCGGAGGGAAGGAGCGACGAGGCATCGAGTTTGTAGGTCGCGAAGAGGTCGTATGTGCGGTCGAATGTGTATCCGGCCACTGCACCCACACCCAACTGTGCGGTCTTTTCCTTGAGACTCGACACGGCCGGCTTGCGTGCTCCGGTGAGCGACTGGTTGATGAGAGCGGCCGAGGGATGGTCGCCGACACCGTAACCGGTTATGCCCAGGTTGTCCGCACTGGTCAGGTAATAGTCGTGGTTGAGACTCAGCGTCACGTCGTGGCGGTCGTCGAAAATGTGGTTGTAGACGGCGCGTATGTTGTAGGTGAAGTTGAGCAGGGTGTTCTTGTTCTTGTTGAGCTTGCCGAGTTCGGCCGCGCTGAATCCGCTCTGCTGTTCGGAGTAGGATGAAGCGGGGGTGAACTGTGTGCTCTCGTTGAGCAGGTAGTCAAGACCGGCCACTCCCGACACCTCCAGGTCTTTCCATGGCTTGAGGTTGAGGCTGGCTGATATGCCACCGCGCTTGTCGGTGCTGTTGGAGCTGTATTGGTAGAGCAGGTCGGAAAATGTGCGGTTGGGGTATGACCAGAGTTTGCCTCCGTCGCGGGTCTCGTAGGGGTTGAGGTTATATACGAGCGAGGCGGGTGTGAAGCTGCTGCCGTTGGGGGTGTCGGTATCGGTGTAGGCTCCATCCATGCTGAGAGTGAAGTAGCCGATTTTGCCGAGAGTGAGGTCAACGCCGAGACGTGCGGAACCACGCAGGGTATTGTTGCCCTCGATCTGTCCACCCTGGGTTGAGAGATTTCCGCTCATGAAATATGAGAACTGCTCGTTGCCGCCGCGCACGGAGAGGTTATGGCTCTGGTAGAGGGCGTTGCGCATCAGTTCGTTGAACCAGTCGGTGTTGATTGACCGTAGCGAGTCGAGCACCGCCGCGCCCTGGGCTATCATGGTGGGCAGGTTCGGATCGTTGGGGTAATGTTTGCGGTAGTAGTCCTCGCTGTATCGGTAACCGGGTGTCGCCTCGTTCATCATGAGGCGTTCCAGTTCGAGTTTCTCGGCCGACTTCATGACTTCCACACCTCGGCGTCCTTTGAGGGTGACGCCCATGTTGAGCGAGTAGGTCACATCGACAGTGCCGAAATGGCTGCCGCGTTTCGATGAGATCTCGATCACACCGTTGGCAGCCTTGATACCGTAGAGGGCACAGGCCGCTGCATCCTTGAGCACCTTGATCTCGCGAATGTCCTGCGGGTTTAGGCTGCGGAACGCGTCGGCCGAGATTACCTTGCCGTCGAGCACGTAGAGAGGCTCGTTGGCCGAGTCGCCGGCACGCAGAGACTGGTTGCCGCGGATACGGATTGTCGGCTTCGAGCCGAGTTCGCCGGTGTTTGTCACAATCAGGCCGGGCACGGAGCCTTGCAGTGCGAGTCCGATGTCCATCATCGGTTTCTCGTTGAGGCGTTTCATATCGACGGTCTGGACCACGCCCGAACGGCTGCGGATGTCGAGGTTGTTGATGTTTGATTCGGCGGTGACGGTTATCTCGTTGAGCTGGCTGCTGTCATCCTCCATCGTCGTGTCGATGGTCTTCTGACCGGTATATGCGACTTCAACCGGCTTCATGCTGAGGGCCGAGAACGATATGGTGTCACCCTTCTTCATTTTACCGCGAAGTAGGTATCGGCCGTCGGCATCGGTGAGGGTTCCGTAATGGGTACCCTTGACTGCGACAGCGACTCCGGCAAGGGGTTCGCCGCTGCTGTCGGTCACAATACCCTTTATTTCGGCATCTACGCGCCCCTGTTGCTGTCGCGAGGCCGAGGATGATTTGCCCTGTGTTGATTTTGTGTCGGTGGAATTGCTGTTGACGGGTATTTCGAGAGGAGATTGACTGTCAATGTATTGTGGAGAGAAAATCTGCGCGATGGCAGTATGCGGCATGCCAACAGAGCTGACTCCGCCCGCAAACAACAAGAGGAAAGAGGGTAAATATCTGAGCATTCCGAGAGTGTGTTATGTAAATTTTTGCAAATTTACAAATCCGCTCCCACCCCCACAATCCCCAAAAGTGAGTATTATGAATCGCTTTGAGCGACACACCCTCTTTCGACGCATGACAATAGTCCTCCAGCCGTTGAATCGAAAACCGATTGTCATAATGGCTGCATATCATCGACACGCACGCGACACCGCACTGCATACCGTCATGCTGCTTGATAAGCCGGAATCTGGACATAAATCGAATTTTTGGTTACTTTTTCAACAGACCGGAGTCGTTGTCGCCGTTGGAGAACTGAGGCTGGGCGTTATTCCTGTTGCGTCCGAAAGATATGTTCCACGAAAATTCCAGAGCCACGTAGTTCGCTCCATCACGAAAACTTGTAATGTTCTCGTAGAAGACCGGAGCATCTTTTACCGTATGTTCGCTCTCCTTGAATGACTTTCCAAACGGCATCTGCCACTTTAGTCCGACAGAGAGATTACTGATGGGTCTGAATAATGCCATGACATACCAGGTCTCGGCTCTCGGTCGTATCAGCTGGCCTTCCGCAATCTTGCCCGGAAATTGATAGAAGGCCGCGAAACTCCATTTGTCGAGGTTATATGAAAGAGATGACATCCACTGGAATCTGTGACCATGCCAGCTGTAATCCGCGTTCTCACCCCTGACATCAGCAAAAATCAGGCGTGTCCAGAAGTATAATCTGTTATTTCCCAACGGCATTACCGAGAAAGTCAGCTGTCCCAACAATTCTCTGTAGCTGTCAAGATTCACTATCGTCTCCAACATATATTTGTCGGTAGTCAGATACTGGCTGCATATCATGTTCGGAGAATAAAGATATCCGAAATAAGCCGCTCCATTGAAATATCTGCAGTTGAAGACCGCCTGCAGGTTAGCCTTATGTGAGTCACTTGGACGCAGCAGGGCGTTTCCGTGGTAAACAAGCCTTGTGTCGAGCCATTGGTCAGTCTCACTAAGCTGCGCTATTGATGGCAGACTTGAGTAATATGAATATTCTGCCGAGAGCGAGAAAGTCCGGCGGGGAACCCATGTAAGCCGGATGTTCGGTTCAGGAAGAACCTTATTATACTTATTGACCATCAATGTGGTGGCCTCATGCTGATAACCTACGGCCATCTTGGCGTACCAATGGATCTTTTTCCATCTTCCCATCCATGTCGCCGCTCCTCCGACGGAGTTTGTTTTCTCATAAAACGGGGTCACGGCATCGACATACCGGCTTCTTTTATACGATTCCCATAATGCTATGCCGAAATAGCCCGCCTTCGTTGTCGGGAATTCATACTGAATCTCTGCAAAGACACCATCAAGATTTGTCTTATAGGCGGAATTGTTGTAGACCACGGCCTGATTATCGCTTACGGGGAACTCCTGATAAGTTGATCTGTAACGTGTGTCAAAGTGCTGATAGTTGACGTTGGCGAGGATAGTGCCGTATTTACCTTTCTCTCCAAGGTATTTCTCGAAATAATTGGTGACGTTATAACGGCTATACTTTGTTTTCAGGTAATTGTAGGCATCAAATTCATAGAGGTTTGATGTCACTTTCTGGAATGCGTCTCTCCCCTCATCGCTCCAGCCCATGCCGACTTTCAGGTTGTAAAGATAGTTCTGGGACTTGTTGTTCTGAAAAGACAACGACAGGTTGTTGTTGTCTTTGTCAAAATTCGAATCCTCTCCTTTCTTTGACTTTTTATACTCCATACCGTCAAATTCATACTCAAGATTTTCATCCAGCCGGTATTTTTTGTGGTGGGTATTGTTTCCGGAATATAACAGTGAGAACCTTGAACGCCGGTAATTGTAGTATAACGCGGCATCTTCTTCGCCAATCAAGGGATAGAATGCCTGGTCTATGTCAAGACCGAAATTACCGCCGGTGAGATTCGATTTCGTCAACACATCGACGACTGTCCTGACTCCCTGGGCTGCGAATCGGGCGGGAGGATCGCTGTAGACTTCAACCGAGGCGATATCCTCTTTGGAAATTGTCTTCAATTCCGCAACTGTTGCCTCGACACCGTTGAGCAGGAATTTTATGTTGGAATCACCTTCAAAATATGCGCCACCTGTCGGCAAGACAGTAAGATGAGGAATCTCGTTGAGTGCCTGATAAAAGTTGGTGTAGCGGTTCATGTCGGCCATGGGAATACGGTACGACATCCTGTTGCCGAGATCCTGGGCGTTGTCGGGAGTAATCACCACTTCGTTTAGAGCGACGGCGGCCTTGATGCTGATTGTGTCAGACTGCAATGCGGAAATGCGGGTAAAGCTGAAAAGCTGCGGCGAGCAGCCCTCTGCCGAGATTTCAACTGAAGAGAAACCGAAAGCAGGCAGCGCGACCCTTCCGCTGTTGGAAATAACAGCACTGCCGATTGAGTCATTTTTCTCATTATATAGTATGCACTTACCGCCCTCCACCGCATTTCCCGGAGGATTGGATACGACAACATATTCGCGAGCGGCAGCAGACAGCGAAGTCAAGATAACAATAAGAAGTATGTTTGTTCTCATAGTCATAATGTTTGGTTAATACTCAAATAACTAATTAAACTTTTTTAATCATTAGATTTTGCAACCATCTTCATGAGTGCCTCTGTACCCATGCTTATGAATTCAGCTTGTTAGGCTTCCGAGATTTTCGTTAATCTAAGGATTATCGCTCCAAAGTTAATTAATTATTTTTAAATGCAAAATAAAATTAAAAAAAATATTTGCAAATTTTTAAGGAATGGCCCGATTTTAATATAATGTGTATAAACTGTTAATTTCTGTCGGCGAATGCGCGAAGGCAATTTGCATCGAAAAGATATTAACCAAATCCCGGTTTATCGGTATCGACTTTGTAGGGACATGCCTTTGGCATGTTGATTGAGGATAATCATGTTTTCAGTACATTAAACGTGGATAACCCAAACATCGCGAAGCGATGTCCCTACAGAGACAAACCGATAAACCGGGATTTGAATCTTGAAAGGTTTGCTTGATGTTTACTTGTGAAAACTTGAATTTGGTAATATGATGATATTTTTGTAATTTAGCGGTGAATAAAAAGAGTTGACGGATGGGAAAAGAAACTTTCATGAATCTGATGACCGACTTCGCTTTCAAAAAGCTCTTCGGTGAACCTGCAAACAAAAGAATCCTGCTGAGATTTCTCAACATCCTCTTCGCGCCCGAGGGCAAGGAGGTCAAAGACGTGACCTTCCTTGATACGGAAGTCTTGCCGGAAGGACCCGACGGGAAAAGGATTCTGTACGACATATACTGCGTCTCAGCAGGGGAAAAGGAGCATATCATCGTGGAGATGCAGCAGGTCTACCACGATTTCTTTGAAAACCGGACGGTGTTCTACTCATCCAAGGCCATGTCGATGCAGGGAAGGAAAGGTGGCAACTACAACGAACTGAGACCGGTATATTCGATTTTCCTGGTGGACTTCCATTTCCCGCATATGACCAAGAAGACAATGCACGACGTGCGACTGATGGATATCCACAGCCATGAGATCTACTCGGATCTCTTCAGGATGCTGTTCCTTCATCTTGCCGATGCTAAGCAGGACTGGGACAGCTGCACAACCGACTACGACAAAATATTGTTTCTTATTAAAAACATGCATAAGATGGACAAGGATTCAAAAGCATACAAGAGCAGGGAGTTTGACGAGATGTTCCGCGAAGCCGAGATTGACAATCTTGTGAATGAGGAAGCGGTGGCCTACAGCCAGTCGCGGCTGAAATATGAAGAAACATTGGCGGCAGTCGACTACGCCTCAAACAGTTCTTTCGAGCGCGGCATTGCAATCGGTGAGGAGCGCGGCATTGCAATCGGTGAAGAGCGCGGCATAGCAATCGGTGAGGAACGGGGACGCGAGGCTGAACGCATGGATACCGCCAGAAAACTTCGTGAAGCCGGGTTTGACGAAAATCTGATAAAATCAATCACCGGAATCTCGATATAAGAGTAACTATTGCACTTGCACTTGCAATTGTAAAGGTATCGGCAACTACGTTTGACCGATACCTTTACTGTCAAAATCAAGTACTTCAAACTCATAATCCACGTTTATCGTAGGGATGCCTACTGAAAACTATGACTGAAAACCCTGATTTCGAACTACACATTGAACTCCACATAAAAATCAGGTTAGGAATATTCGTGGATTTTTCGTAAATTTGCAGATTAATGGGCAGTTGCGTTGTTCACAACTGGTTTGGGACGATGCTGCTGAGCCGTTAAAAGTTATAACTGATAATCAATTCAACAAGATAAAGCCCGAGAAAGATGGCAAAACAGGAAGACGTTTTCAAGACTATCGTGGCCCATGCGAAGGAGTATGGGTTTGTATTCCAGTCAAGTGAGATTTATGACGGTCTCTCAGCCGTTTATGACTACGGTCAGAACGGCGTGGAGCTGAAGAACAATATCAAACGCTATTGGTGGGAGGCTATGACCATGCTCAACGACAACATCGTTGGCATCGACTCGGCTATCTTCATGCACCCGACCATCTGGAAGGCCTCGGGCCATGTTGACGCGTTCAACGACCCCCTGATTGACAACAAGGATTCCAAAAAGCGTTATCGCGCCGATGTCCTCATTGAGGATGAAATCGCGAAGTTCGACGAGAAAATCAACAAGGAGGTAGCAAAAGCCGCAAAGCGTTTCGGCGAGAGCTTCGACGAGGCGATGTTCCGCCAGACCAACCCCCGTGTACTCGAACACGCCCGCAAGCGTGACGAACTTCACACACGGTTTGCCGAGGCAATGAACGCCAATGACCTCAATGAGCTGAAACAGATTATCCTCGACTACGAGATCGTTGACCCCATAAGCGGCACACGCAACTGGACCGACGTCCGTCAGTTCAACCTCATGTTCAAGACCGAGATGGGTTCGACTGCCGACGGAGCGATGGAGGTTTATCTTCGTCCGGAGACCGCACAGGGCATCTTCGTGAACTACCTCAACGTGCAGAAAACAGGCCGCATGCGTATACCGTTCGGTATCGCACAGATCGGCAAGGCATTCCGTAACGAGATTGTGGCACGTCAGTTCATCTTCCGTATGCGCGAGTTCGAGCAGATGGAGATGCAGTTCTTCGTTCGTCCCGGCGAAGAGCTGAAATGGTTCGACCACTGGCGTCAGACACGCCTCCGCTGGCACAAGGTCCTCGGTCTCGGTGACGAGAAATACCGCTACCATGACCACGAGAAACTGGCCCACTATGCCAACGCCGCGACAGACATCGAGTTCCAGATGCCGTTCGGCTTCAAGGAGGTAGAGGGTATCCACTCACGCACGAACTTCGACCTCTCGCAGCATGAGAAATTCTCAGGCAAGAAGATACAATACTTCGACCCCGAGCTGAACGAGAGCTACGTTCCTTATGTAATCGAGACATCAATCGGAGTGGACCGTATGTTCCTCTCCGTGCTTTGCAGCTGCTACGAGGCTCAGGACCTTGGCAACGGCGACAGCCGCGTCGTGCTCCACTTCCCCGCCCCGATAGCACCGGTGAAATGCGCCGTTCTCCCGCTCGTCAAGAAAGATGGTCTGCCGGAGAAAGCGCGTGAGATACAGCACCGTCTGCGCTTCGACTTCACCTGCCAGTATGACGAGAAAGACTCGATCGGCAAGCGTTACCGCCGTCAGGATGCAATCGGAACGCCCTACTGTATCACCGTTGACCACCAGACACTTGAGGACAACACCGTGACACTCCGCGAACGCGACTCGATGGAACAGCGACGCGTGAGCGTTGACGAACTGGAGAAAATCCTCGGTGACGTGGTTTCACTCAACTCACTTCTCAAAAAACTTATATAATGAAGATAATCAAGAAACTAATCATGGCCATCGTGGTCCTGGCAGCAATGTCGGGACTCACTTCGTGTAACTACAACAGCCTCGTAGAGAAACAGCAGGATGTTGACCAGGCATGGGCGCAGGTCGAGAACCAGTACCAGCGTCGCGCCGACCTCATCCCCAACCTCGTCAACACCGTCAAAGGCTACTCCACCCACGAGGAGGAGACACTGACAAAGGTGACCGAGGCCCGCGCCAAGGCAACCTCAATCACACTGAGCGCCGACGACCTCACCGAGGAAAACCTCGCCCGATACCAGCAGGCCCAGAACGAGCTCAGCGGGGCACTGAAGTCTCTCCTTGCAGTGACCGAGGCATATCCGGACCTGAAAGCCAACGAGAACTTCCTCAACCTTCAGGCCCAGCTCGAAGGCACGGAGAACCGAATCTCGACCGAGCGCAAACGCTACACGGAAGTGGTGCGCGACTACAACACGGCCATCAAGAAATTCCCGACCACCATCTATGCCGGATGGTTTGGTTTCAAGGAGAAGCCGCAGTTCAAGTCAGAGGCCGGTGCCGAGAAAGCTCCCGAAGTCAAGTTCTAAGTTAAGACTCCGCAATCTGAAATGAAAAGAAAGTATATAATACTCCCAGTCTTGGCAGCCCTGACGTTGCCCCTCGCCTCATGTCTGAAAGGAGAGTCGGACGACTACGATGCGTGGCGCGAGCGCAACGACGCATACTTGGCAGCTATAGACACGCGGGAATATGAGAAGATTGTACCCGACTGGGCTCCGGAGAACGCGGTCTACATCAAATGGCACAATGACCGTTCGCTGACGGCCGACAACCTCGTACCGATGTCTACTTCCACAGTAGATATGAAATATGAACTGGAGGATATTGACGGAAACAAGATCCAGAACTCATACAGCGTGGTGACCGGCGACAGCGTGTACCAGAGCCAGCCCAAGAACAATATCATCGGCATGTGGATTGCCATGACCACAATGCACGTGGGCGACTCCGTCACGATGATCATACCTTACGGTTCAGGCTACGGCGCACAGTTGAGCAACGGCATACTCCCCTACTCAAACCTGATATATCACGTCAAGCTCAAGGCCATCAAGGCATTTGAGAAGCCCAACACATAACCATAGCGTGGCGGGACGGCATGGTGCGCGTCCCGCCGCAGCTATATGTACAGCGCAATACGACAGTTCAAACATCAAACTGCCAATCTAAATCAAACTTCATAACACTCCCAAAATCGCCTCCATGAAAAGAACACCCAACATGATGCTGGCTCTTGCCGGAGCCGTGGCCGCTACTGCCTCTGTCGCGTCGGCCTACACGTTCAGGGAATACAAGGCCGCACCGGCGGAATTCCTGCATGTGCCCGCCACACCCGATTCAATCCAGAAAGAAAATCCGTTCAAGGCCGAAGACCTGCTGAACTCCCGCGGTACAATGCCTGACCCCGCCGCTGCCGGATGGACCACGATGGTTACCGACACCGCCGGACGTCTCGTGCTCGCCAACGCGCCGCTCGACGGTAAACCGGCCCTCAACACATATACCACCCGCCTTCGTGCGGAGCGTTTTGCCAAAGGACGCCTTTTGCTCAACTCATCATCGCGTGCCTCAGTCAAGGTCAACGGAGAGACAAAGATTACCAAGACCACAGCCGACTCGGTTCCGACCGATGCCGATGCCCAGCTTGAACTGATGCCCGAAAGAGACTATGACATAACAGTTGACATCCTCGGTATGCCCGGCGACCCGGCAACCCCCGATTTCAAGCTGGAGTTTGTTCCGGCCGACGATTTCAAGGATGTGGCGGTAACGGCATCGCCCGACATGAAAGGACGCGTATCGCCTCTCACCACAATGGTCGGCGAGCGTGTGTCATCTGTCAACCTCTCGGACGACGGTAAATATCTCATTACCCTGAGCCGCGAAACTCTCTCTGCGAAAGAGACTATCTGGCGTGCCACCCTCAGCGAGGCAGCCACCGGCAAGATTCTTTCCGAGGGTATCAACAGCAAAGCCCAGTGGATTCCCTCTGCCTCGGCATTCTACTACAGCACCGAGCGCGACGGCAAATATGACTTCTACCGCACCGAGGTTCCCTCGATGCGCACATCGGTCATGGCCAAGGGAATCCCAGACAGCAACGTGTCCATCTCGCCCGACGGCAAGTACATGTTCTACTACAAGTCAGTTGAATCGGAGAAAGAGAGCGGCCCAATGCACCGTTACAAGAGTCCTGACGACCGCATACCGGGCGACCGTGACCGCAGCTACATCATGCGCTATGACCTGCGCAGTCATGTTTCGATGCCCTTGACCTACGGCGGCTCGACCACTTTTATATACAGCATGACCCGCGACGGTTCGAAGATGCTTTACGGTTCTTCACAGCAGACCCCGGACCGCTACCCCTTCTACAACATGACACTTGTTCAGATGGATCTGAACACACTGGAGTGTGACACGCTCATCCGCAACATGGAGGCTACCGTCAACAATGCCATCTACTCGCCCGACGGCAAACAGCTCTTCATCACGGCCGGTGTAGCCGCGTTCGACGGAATCGGCGCGAACTTCGGCGACCATGAGATTGGCAACGATTTCGACGCCCAGGGCTTCATCTACGACATCGCCTCACGCCGCGCACGCGCCGTGACCCGCGACTTCGACCCCGCACTCGGCCAGAAATCGGTATGGAACGAGAAAGACGGCAAAATCTATTTCCTCGGCGAGACAGGTTTCAACAACTACATCTACAAGCTCGACCCGAAGAGCGGCAACATCAGCCGTCTTGAGACAGAAGTTCCTTACGTTCGCAGCTTCTCGATCGGCGACAACGAGGCTGACCGCCTCGCCTATGTTGGCGGTTCATTTACCCGCGACGGCGTGGCCTACATGATGGATCTCAAGACCGGACGCTCACGCCTTGTGGCGGAACCTCTGGCCGAGACCACCAAGGATATAAAGTTCGGCGAGATGCAGCCCTGGCAGTTCACCGCTGCCGACGGCACGCTTGTGGACGGCTACATGTGTCTGCCCCCCGACTTCGACGCGTCGAAGAAATATCCTCTGATTGTCTACTATTACGGCGGGACTTCGCCTTCGAGCGCACAGTTCTATCACCTCTATTCTCCGCAGGTGTTCGCATCGCGCGACTATGTGGTATATGTCCTCAACCCGAGCGGTACCACCGGCTACGGTCAGGAATATGCGGCTCGCCACGTCAACGCATGGGGCAAGCGCACAGCCGAGGAAATCATTGAAGGTACTAAGAAATTCTGTGCCGAGCACAAGTTTGTCGATGACAAGAAAATCGGATGTATCGGTGCAAGTTACGGAGGCTTCATGACGCAGTATCTCCAGACACTGACTGACATCTTCGCAGCAGCCGTGTCGCACGCCGGTATCTCGAACGTGACATCATACTGGGGCGAGGGATTCTGGGGCTACTCCTACAACAGTGTGGCAGCCGCCAAGAGCTACCCCTGGAGCAATCCGGAGCTTTTCACCAAGCAGGGTTCACTCTTCAACGCCGACAAGATCCACACTCCGCTCCTCCTTCTGCACGGAACGGTAGACACCAATGTGCCAATCGGCGAGAGCATCCAGCTCTTCAACGCCCTGCGCATACTTGGCCGCGATGTAGAGTTCATCACCGTACAGGATGAGAACCACGTCATCTCCGGCTTCGACAACAAGCTGGCATGGCAGAACACCATCATGGCATGGTTCGCCAAATACCTTCAGGATGACCCGCGCTGGTGGGACAACCTCTACGGAAAATAAAAGAAATCGAAATATGAAGAAGTCATTTACAGGGGCTATGGGGATGGTTCTGATGCTGGCAGCATCGACATTGGCAGCAGGCTGTTCGTCGAAAGGTGAACAGGTTGCCGCGCAGGAAGAGGCTGAACAGATTGAGAATGCCCGCATAGACGGGCGTGAGGCCGCCCGCAGTTTCATAAACCGGCATTTCAAAGATAGCCTTGAGATGCAGCAGGAGATGGTCGAGGCCGGCGCACGCCGCTCCAAATATGATTCTCTCCCGCAGAGTCAGGCTGCGTTCGACTCGGCATTCATCTCGACAGTGAGGACAGTACGCCCGGAGGTGGCCCGCGAACTGGCAGGACATACGAGACATCGCCCGGTAACAGCACCAAAGTAAAGACTTCGGAAAATTTTACAGAACAGAACCTCATAATATTTTTATGATAGACAAGGATACCGCCTCGCTCCTCGTGAGCGAGGCGAACCGTATTAACAGGCCCGAGTTCATCGAACTTGACCCGGTGCAATTCCCCCGCATGTTCAGCGAACTGCGCGACGTGGAGATAGCAGCCTTCCTCACCGCCATAATATCGTGGGGAAAGCGGAGCATGATTCTCCGCGATGCAAACCGGATGCTCGCCCTGATGAGCCATGAGCCTTACAAATACGTGATGGAACAGGGTTACGAAGACCTTGACCCGACGCTTAACATACACCGCACATTCTTCGCCGGACACATGCAATGGTTCATGCGCGGACTACGCGAGATCTACAGCCGCCACAACTCTCTCGATGAATTCTGCGCAGCAACAGGCGCAGCCGCAACCGAGGCTCCGGCTTGGAAACTCATCGAAGAGATAAGCCGTATAACTTGCGATGCCAACGGAGGAGAGGCATGCGCACGCTGTCTTCCGACAAATCTTCGCACCACTGCGCTCAAACGGGTGAACATGGCGTTGCGCTGGCTTGTTAGAGATGACGGGATAGTCGATATGGGTGTCTGGAAAAGCATTCCGAAAAGCCGTCTGTTCATACCGCTTGATGTCCACGTAGGCAACACGGCAAGAGGACTCGGGCTGCTCGACCGCAAGGCCAACGACCGCAAGAGCGTCGAACAACTCACAGCCTCGATGCGCGAGATATGTCCTGAAGACCCGGTACTTCTCGACTATGCCCTGTTCGGAATAGGAGTTGAGGGAGGACTCGGCAACAACGCTGACCAAGAGACTTCCTGATTACTCGGCCACCCCGTTTTTCTTTGATTATACTGATAACGACATACATGAAAAAGACATTGACATTTCTTTTGGCCGCGCTGATGGCAGTTACCGTTCTGGCACAGAATCCCAAGCGTGAGTTCCGCGGAGCCTGGCTCCATGTCATCGGCCAAAGCCAGTGGCAGAACAAGACAACCGAACAGGCAAAGGCATATATCCGCGACCAGTTCGACAAACTTCAGGATGCAGGTTGCAACGCCGTCATCTTCCAGGTACGCCCCACGGCCGACGCCGTCTACAAATCTGACCTTGAACCATGGAGCGCATGGCTCACCGGCAAACGTGGCAAGGCTCCGTCGCCGAGGTGGGACCCTATGGAATATGCCATCGAAGAAGCTCACAAGCGCGGCATGGAGTTCCACGCATGGCTCAACCCCTACCGTGTGACATCGACCGCCAAGGAGGTGCTTCCCGCCGACCATATGGCGAACAAACACAAGGAACGCTTCTTCCGCTACAACGGCCAGATACTGTTCGATCCGGCCTATCAGGAGAACCGCGACTTCATATGCGAGGTAATCAGCGACATTCTCGACCGCTATGATGTTGATGCGATACATATCGACGACTATTTCTACCCCTACCCCGCCAAGGGGAAAGCTATACCCGACGACAGGAGTTATGCTAAATACGGCAACGGCATGAACCGTGGCGACTGGCGCCGTCACAACGTAGACCTTCTCATAGAGCAGATGCACCGCACAATCAAGGAGAAAAAGCCATGGGTACGCTTCGGAGTCAGTCCCTTCGGCATATGGCGCAACAAGAAGAGCGACCCGCGCGGCAGCAACAGCTCCGGTCTTCAGAACTACGACGACCTTTACGCCGATGTCCTGCTTTGGGCCAAGAATGGATGGATTGACTACCTCGCACCGCAGCTATACTGGAACCTTGACACACAAGCGGCTCCGAGCCGTCATCTCGCGCAGTGGTGGAACGACAACGCCAACGGAGCGGACATATACATCGGTCAGGATGTGAAACGTACGATGGATGTCGCCGACCCGGGCAACAAGGACAAGAATGAACTTGATACAAAAGTCAAGCTGTCGCGCAATCTGCCCAACGTGCAGGGCAACATATGGTGGCACGGTTACTGGGTCACCGACAACTACAAGGGTGCGGCCGACTCGCTCGCCATGAAATACCAGAGCACGATAGCACTCCCTCCGGCATATGGCGACACGCGAAAGACACCCAAGGCCGTCAGCGACCTGAAGATTGAGAAAGAGGGGAAAGACCAATTCCTGACATGGAAAGCCCCGGGACATGGACACAGCGAATCGGATACAGACGTGGTGAAATATGTGGTCTATGAGTTCTTCCCCGGCGAAGACCAGGACATCGAGGACTCACAGACCATAATAGCCATGACACCCTACACCCGCGTAAAGATAGATGGAGAAAAGGGAGCCACCTTCGCCGTCACCACTCTCGACCGCATGAACCGCGAGTCAAAACCGATATTCATCTACAATAAATAGGCGTTTTAGGTTTTAGGCGTTAGGCATTAGGTTTTAGGTTTTAGATTTTAGGTTTTAGGGAAAATTATCAGGCGTTAGATTTAGGTTCTGTGCGATACCTAAAGTCTAACGCCCGATCTTTAATGTCTAATGTCTAACGCCTAATGCCTAAAACCTAACGCCTAAAACCTAATGCCTGACACCCCTACGCTCCTTCCATGATTTCGATGTGCAGACCGAGGGGAACAAGAAGTTTCTCTACCGTCTTGAGCGAGGGATTGGCATAGTTTCCCTCAATCGATTTGACCATGCGCACACTCACACCCGACATGTTCGCGAGTGTCTGCTGCGTCAGGCGCAATTCCTGCCGCCTCGATTTGATTATCTGTCCTATGTCCATACACGTTCTTTTTCGTTGAGTCCAAGCCTTCGCGGCAGGTGCAACATAATGTACTTTATGCAAGTCACTAAGCACATTTTGTAGTTACAAGTGCAAATTTACACATTTTCAACGTCTTAAACGACATTACATGGCCCCTATTTGTATTTATTCACAAATTTTGTGATTCCTAAACACATCGGTGCAAGAAGTCCGCAGTCATAGCCGCTAATTTTGCAGTATCTTAAAAAACTACAAAAATCACTGACTTATGAAAAGAGAGAACAACGAAGACCGTACATTGGCCAACCGACTGGGACTTATCGCCATCTACATCCTGGGGCTGACCGTAGTGCTTCTCCAACTCAGAAGTGTGCTCTGAAAAGCCACAAATCCGCCGGCTCTATGCAAGAGCTGACTTGCCGAATTTAGCGCAGCGCGGCGCGTAGCATAGAGAGACGACACACTCGTCCGACATATATGAATAGATTCTGAATGCCTCTACGTTTCCGTCGCTTTCCACAGTAACCTCCCCGAAGAACTCTCCGGGGAGTTCTTTTGCATTTTCGGGCACGCCGAATTCCTTGTGGTCATACACGGGAGTGGGGGGAGCCAGCTTCGGAAGACATTTGATGCAGATCTCGTTCCGGAAGTCAACACCTGTTGCAAGCGCCGCCTTGTAGGCCGCCTCTTTTACCGTCCAAGCCTGGACATTGAGCAACAGGTCATCGGCCGGTATCATCTCAAGCTCCGGATCGGACAGGAAGCGTTCACGAATTTTCAACACCTGCTCACGATCCGCCCGCTCGGCATCGATTCCCAAGGCGGCCCGTTCGGTAAACCGGTCGAGGTCAACCTCAGGTGTCGGCGGTAATGTGGCCACAGCCAACAGACCGTCACAATGAGTTATAGAAATACGGGAAGTCTCGCCATACAAGAAAGGTGCGCCCGACTTGAAATGACCAATCTCACGATATGCCTCGCGCCCATTCTCACAATATACCTGACGCGCCATCTCAAGCCACACTTTGGCCGCGCCTGCGGAATGCTCGCCGCTGACCTCCTCGACCTTGATTCCGGGCACTGTCGGGTGCCTCCAATATATATGTTCCATCTTTATGACTGGTTAAAATCCTTATTTATCCGCGCCGGCGGCGGGAGCTGATGCCGAAACGGTTACCTTCACCTTGACAATGCGGTGTTTCTCCATCTGGATTACCTGCATGCGCAGGCCTCCACGCTCGAACACCTCCTTAGGTGTCGGGAAATCTCCCTTCATCTCCAGAAGAAGGCCGGCAAGTGTCTCGGCATCGCCGATGTCTCCCAGCTCCTCCTCCTCAATGTCAAGAGCGCGGCAGAAGTCGGCAATAGGAACTTTGGCCTCGAAGATATATGTGTCGGGAGCTACCTTGCGGTAGAGCCGGTCGGCCTCATCGTATTCATCGTCGATGTCGCCCACAATCTCCTCTATTATGTCCTCAAGGGTAACGATTCCCTGCGTGCAGCCATATTCGTCAATAACGATTGCTATGTGCATCTTGCGCTTGCGGAAATCCTCAAGCAGGTCACCGAGCATACGCGACTCAGGCACAAAATAAGCCTCGCGTATGAGCGACTGCCATTCGGGGCGGTCCTTTTTACCGATATACGGCAGAAGGTCCTTGCTGTACAGAATACCTTTTATTGAATCCTGAGTGGTGTCGTAGACCGGGATACGGGAATAGCCGGAGTCGAGAATCACGCCCATAGCTTCCTCCCATGTATCATGAAGTTCGAGCGAGGTGACATCCACGCGTGAGATCATCACCTCGCGGGCCTCGCGTTCGCCGAACGAGAGAATACCCTCAAGCATCTCCTTGTCCTTGCCCTCCTGCACATCCGAAATCTCAAGAGCCTTCTCAAGCTCGTCGGTCGAGATATTCTCCTCCTTCTTGGTGATGATACGGTTCACTATAAACGTAGACTTCACCATCAGCTTGGCAATGGGGCCGAAAATCTTGTATAGCGCGGTAACACCCGAGGCCGACATGCGAACCCACTTCATGGTGCGTCCGCGAGCCACCAGCTTGGGAAAAATCTCGCCGAACAACAGAAGCAGGAAAGTCATGAAGACCGTCTGAACAAGAAAATTGACGAGAGTCGAGTTAAAAGTCGTGACCTGGCTGATGGAGAAAGTGAGCACAACGACCATGGTGATATTCACAAGATTGTTGGCGATAAGGATAGTAGCTAACAGCCGCTCCGAGTTGCGGATCAGCTTGAAGGCTGCCATGTCACTGCGTTCCTCCGATTCCTCAAGCTCATCGACCTCCTGCGGAGAGAGGCCGAAATAGGCGATTTCGCTACCCGACACAAAGGCTGAGAGAGCGAGACACATCACCACGACAAGCATGAGAAAAGACCATGCCACCCAACCCGGGGGTGCATGGAACTGAATTGCGGGAATGTCTTGAGAGAGCAGTATGTTCAGTATATTGAGCAGCGGCGTGGCCGGCAAAGGGTCTGTATCCAATTTTGTGTGATATTGATTCGGATGCAAATTTAAGACATTTCGCGCTGATTTGCAAATCGCCACGCCATTTGAGCCATTAATTTTCAGAGGTGCCGCGCCAAACGGGGTACAGACATCATGAAACCAACTTAAAATTTAAGTCACCACATCGTTTATTTTAGAATTGGCGGTACATTTTTTGATTTAAATCAAATAAAAGTATCAATTGTTCATTTTCTTCTTGCTTGTCTACAATTTATGATTAACTTTACCGTCACAAACAAAACACAAGGCAAATTCCAACAATCATTCTCGTCTTGACAAAAACAAGAGAGGAAAAACTAAATAACAACATTATGAGTAAATTCTACCGTCATCTTGCGCTGTCGCTCCTTACAGTGGGAACGCTCTCCGCGACAGCGGCGAACTACAAGAGTCTGCTAATCCACTTACAGGACGACACGCAGGTCACAGTCAATCTGACTGAAGAGTTCAAGGCCACATTCACAGACACGGACCTTCACATCGAGGGCGTGGCCGAGACGATAGACGTTCCGCGCGAGAAAATCGCCTCTTTCGAGTTCGATAACGAAATCTCATCGGTCGATGCCATTACAGCCGACCCGGTACAGCAAGATGGATACCTTGCATTCTGCGGTCTTCCGGCAGGAACTGCTGTCCAGGTATTCCGCACAGACGGAGTATGTCTGGCCACATATGCCGCAGAAGGTGACTGGAGGCTCGACCTCAGCACGCTGCCCAAAGGTGTATGTATAGTGAGTGTCAACGGAATGTCATACAAAATCAACGTGAAGTAACCATGAGAAAGACAACGATGGCAATCGCGGCATGTGCAATCGCCGCCCCAATGATCCTTCTTGCAAACTCAGACAGAATACAGCTTAAAATCGGCGCCCGCACCACCAAGGTCTGGGTTGACGACATAGAGGACATGCGCGTTCTCAACAACAGCGAGGAAACCGAAGGATTCAATACATTCAAGGTAAATTACAAATCGGGCGAGAGCGCAAGCTGGGAGATGGATAAAATCTCAAGCATGAAGTGGGTGAAAGGTCTTCTTCCCTCATCGCTTGAACTGGATGCGGAGGTACACCACATGTGCATCACTCTCCACACCAATTGTTCAGACCCGGAGAAAGGTTATTCTTTCGGAGCTCTCCCGATTGAATATTTCCAGGGAAAGAGCGAGCATGAATACCACGAGGTGATCCTCAATTATGAGAAGACACTGGTCAACCAGTTCGCAAACAGTCTTGACAAAGAGGTCAAGGATCTCAGACCGGATCAGGTTTTCACATTCAAGGGTCAGAACAAGATCACATGGTTCCCCTCGACAACAGAAGAAATGTTCGCAATGCCGGGACGTGAATACGTGGCATATATCTACGAGGGAGACATCTCAAAAGAAGATGGTCTGATACTCGACCACGACGTGGCATTCCAGAAAGTGACTGCCAAGACCATCGAAATCCGCGACGTTGACTACGACCTGACCTATGATATGGACTGCAACTTCATCACAGGCAAAGTCACGACTACCGACGACGAGCCGTTCTGCCTCTTCCTCATACCCGAGGGAAGCATGAATATCTCAAATCCGGAAGCGACAGCCGACACACAGATCAGCCTGCTCGAATATTCAATCTACAACTACGGAGACGGCGACTGGGACAAAGTGACTTACATTCACGAAGCTGAGTCGACCAGCAAGCAGCTCTGCCCCGGCGACAGCTATTATCTGATGGCCGTCGGCTGTGAATATGGTGTCCGCACATCTACTCCGGTTGTCAGCGAGAAACTGACAGTTCCCTACCCCGAAGTAACTGATGAATGCACATTCACTGTAACTACCGAGGAAGTATCAGCATCCGAGATTAATCTGAACATCACTCCGTCGGACGAGAACACACGCTACATGGTGTTCATGGCCGACAAGGGAACCGTAAGCAATCCCCTCCAGCAATACACACGTTCAATCTACACACTCTGTAGCATGAACCAGCTCAACATGGAGCCGGGTGAAGGCAATCCTTATGTATTCACAGGTGCCCAATCGCTCAGCAGCGTCAACAACTGCTTCAACGGCAAGGTGATGATGGCCGACAAGGAGTATACATTCTATCTTTTCGGTGTCAACGAATATGGCAACCCCACTACTGCAATCCAGGAGATAAATTACACTGCCAAGGCTCCTGAGGAGAAGATGACATTTGATGTCACTTTCGACACAGAAACTTTCGTCGAGGAACAGCTGGAGGAGCAATGGTACCGCATGCTCAACTTCAAGATTGTTCCTTCGAATCCAGAAATGAAGTATGTGCTTGACAAGACAAGAGTCTCAGACCGCACTCTCGCCATGACGGACGACGAATTCATGACAGACTGGGTAGAGGGTTATGGGAAATATCTGACGCTCCATGAAGGCACGAAGGAATCATATTTCAACTTCGGCTCTGACTATGATTATGATACCGATTCCAGAATCTTCAACCCCTATCTGCTGTTCTTATTCGGTTATGACGGTGCAGCTACATCAGAGCTGTACATGTACAAGTTCGACCCGATGACCGGTGAGCTGACCCAGCTCCGTGGCCCCGGCGCCAACTGATAAGACAATACAATCCCCAATAAGGGCCGATTCCTGCGAATCGGCCCTTATCTTATCTACGACATAACCTCAGTTTACACTTTCTCGATGATGTCGGCGTTGACGTACCAGAGGTAACCCTCGACGTTGGTGTACATGCCGGTCTCGGCCAGACGGCGGACGTAGCCGCTTATCTGACGACGGTATTTTCCTTTGGTGTCGTATTTGCCGAATTTGTAGTCTACCACCTCGGCGTGTCCGTCCGGATAGACAAGGATGCGGTCGGGACGGCGCGACACCTGCCCCGCCTTCAAGATGGGGCGTTCGTTGATTACACGTGCCTTGCCGTCGAACCAACGCGACACGGTCGGCTTTTCGAGTCCGGCACGCAGCGACTTCTCAATCTCCTCAGCCATATGCAGCGGTATGAGTCCCGTTATGCAGAGATGACGCACGGCATGGTGCAGGTCATCGGGCACACGCACAAGTTCAAGAACAGCATGCTTTATATTGCCCTCCGAACGTGGGTCAAGGTCAGCAGGGTCCTCGTCATCCTCTACATCTGCAGCCTCAATGACATCGGGCAAATCTCCCTGACGGTATTTGAGTTCCTCTCCACCCGGCACCACCGAACGGTAGTCACCGATCACAACAGCATCATTTCCCTCGCCATTATTCTTGCGCGACACTTCATCCGGAAGAACTCCGGCTCGCGCCACATATGGAGAGGTTTCATCAGCCGGCATTTCCTCGGAAACAACATCAGCCTCCAACCTGGCGAGATCCGTGTTGGGCACACCCTCCATGCGGACTGACAGTCCATTCACGAATTCATACAGGTAACGTCCCAGTTTGAAATATTCCGGAGTCATGCCGTTCAGGTCATCGCCAGACTTGGACTTACCCGACGAACCGGAAAGTGCGTTACGGTCATCGCTGAAGATGTAAAGCTCGCGTCCTGCACGCGTGAAAGCGACATAGGCCGAATTGAGAGCATCCATCTTAACCATGTCATAATATTCGTAAAGAAGGTCGCGGTGGCGCGTCGATTCGAGCGCGTCGGTCGTCTCGACAGGGATGTACGGGGGCATCTCAATGTCGGGGTGACTCACAAGCATGGGGCGCACCCATCGCCACTCCTTCTTGAACGAGCTTACGCTGTCGGCAAAGTTCCAGTCGGCAAAGGGTATTATCACGCAGTCATATTCAAGTCCTTTCGACTTGTGTACGGTCAGCACCTGCACCGCGTCTGTATCCTCGGGCGAGGAAATGGAGGCCGTGCGGCTCTTGCGCTCCCACCATTTCAGGAAGGAGCCGATATCGGTCGGGTGTCCGTCGCAGTATTCAAGCACGAGGTCCTGGAAAGCCGACAGGTAGACGGCATCCATCTGCCTGAGCGAATCGGGTATGAACGAGGCTACCACAGCCTCTACTATTGCAGGGATGGCAAGCGACTGAAGGCGGTCGAGCACGGCACTGAGGCGTTCCATATCGGGACGCTCATCAAGATAAGCGTCAAGGATCTCGGGCATCGTCTCACCCTCGCGTCCCATGGCGAAAAACTTGAAACTCGATTCCATCTCCGCCCATGTGCCGACACCTTTCTTGACACGCTCCTCCCCCTCGCGTATTTCCGGATTAAAGCCACGGGCCATGTTCTCAAGTACGCCGAGCACAATCTTGACAGCACGCGAACCGGCGACCTTAAGCGACTGCTCGCTCACGAAGCGGATTTCCTCGCCATCACCGTCAAGGCCGGCGTTGTAGTCTACAAACGACTTGATGACCGCCTCGCCATCGCGGTTGGACGATACAAGGACAGCTATATCTTTCTGACGGTACCCACGGGCGGTCAGCGATTTGACCAGTTCCGGCACACGAGCCAGCACATACTCGCCAAAATCTTTCTGCTTCGGTCCGGGAAGTGTTACCTCCACATAGCCTTCGGGTGCGGTCTTGAACGGAGTCTGCACGACATTGCTGTAGAGCGGGCCGAACATTCTTCTCGCGCCATTGGTCAGGGCAGCCTCACGGTCCAGGCGCGAGGCAAGATATTCGAAAAAAGAGTTGTTGAACTGCACCACCCGCAGGCGGCTGCGGTAGTTGGTGTTCTCCTCCGGACGCGAGCCGAGACTGTTGACCGAATCGCCAAACTGCTCAGGCACCACCGAGGTTATGAGCGAGGGATCGGCGTTTCGGAAGCGGTAGATACTTTGCTTGGCATCGCCAATTATGAGGTTGTCGTTGTCGCGGCTCATGCTCTCCACAAGCAGAGGACGCAGATTCTCCCATTGAAGACGAGAAGTATCCTGAAACTCATCAATCAGGAAGTGATTCAGATATGTGCCCAGACGCTCGTAGATGAACGGTGCGTCGCTGTCGCCGATCACACCGCGCAGAATCATGGAAGTCTCTCCGAGTTCAACGGCATTGGTCTCGTTCAGGTAATCCTGCCGCTTGCGCGAAACGATGCTGAACAGTGCCAGATAAGGGAGATTGACAGCATACAGACGCCAATGCTGGAAAGTCTCGTCGTTCCATGCCTGTTCAAACCCGGCGAAAGCCTCAGCGCAACGCATCACACCCGCCGTGATCGCCGCGGCATCGAAAGACTTGAGAGCCTTGACAACAACCGGCTTGGCGAGATATTCTTCCGAAAAATACTTATGTATTGTATCATCGGGGGCACGGTTCCAGCCGTTCTTGGGAGCAGTGGCGAGCTTGCGGAGTCGCGTAACAAGCTGTCCTACCGCTGTACGCGAACCTGCCTGAAGCAAATCTTCGGGCAACATGCGGTACATCTCCGCACATTCCCGGCGCATGGCGAGAAACGCGCGGCGCACCGGTGTCTCATATTTCGCGGCCAGATCCTCGTAAAGAGTTATGAAATCGGGACCGGAGCGGAAATAATCCTCCACCTCGTCGCGGATCATTTTGTACTCCTCGTTTTCGAGGCGGCACACCGACTTGACGAAATCGAGATATGGATTCGCACCGAAACTGTCAGTGGAATATTTTCGCGTAAAGATGTTCCATTTGCTTTCGCCACGGTCCATCAGTTTACGGATCCAGTATGGGGTATGATGGTCAGAGGAATTGGCATCTATTTCCTCAAGAGTGCCGTCAACGCCAACCTGCGACAGAAATTCCGAATCCAGCTCCACCTGATATGTATCGTTGAGTTCCGACTCATAGGCGAAGGTGCGGAGCACAAGCTGAAAGAAGGAGTCGATGGTCGAGACCTTGAAATCTGAATAATTCTCAAGCAGAATCGACAGAGCCTTCCGACAGACTGCCGCCACACGCTCCGGCCCCTCATGAAGTGTCGTAGTGAAGTCGCCCATATAGTCGGGAGCGACAATCCGCGACACGCCGGACCGGTCTTTCTTCCATTCCGGCGCACGCGTGGCCAGTTCGAAGAGCTTATCGACGATTCGGAGCTGCATCTCGTTTGTGGCCTTGTTGGTAAAGGTCACAGCAAGAATATGATGCGCCGAATCGGCAAGCTCGGCATCGGTGCGCAGACGGCGCGGAGCACCCTCCGGACTGATTGTGATCAGATACCAGATGTACTTCTTGGCGAGGGTATATGTCTTGCCCGACCCGGCCGAGGCTCTGTGCAGATCCAGCATGTTATTTTACTTTATAGCCCTCTTTGGCGAGCAATTCGCGCACCCTGTCGGCGGCATCTCCCTGTATGAGAATCTCGCCGCCGCGTGAGCTCCCTCCCACCCCGAGCTTACGCTTGAGCATGGCGGCGACTTCGGCAACCTCATCGTCGCCGACAGTGAAACCCTCGACGATCGTGGCGACCTTACCCTTACGGCCTTTGCGGTCAATGATAACACGGAGTGTGTCCTTGCGGGGAGCTTTCTCACTGGCCGGTTCCGGAGTATCCTCGCCGGGGGGCAGCGACGGATCCTCACGCAGCTGCCCGAGCATTTCCTTCCAGTCCATCAGAGCTTTCGTTCGAGGTCAGACAGAGATTCAGGACGCTCCACGAGATCGCCGTTGGCATCATAAATGAACACGGCGGGAAGAGAACCCACGTTATAGTCTATTATGGCGTTGGAGCTTGTGCCCTGGGGGTCAAGTACTGTAATCCACGGCAGGTTGGCCGCGGCCTCGCGCCACTCGTACTGTCCCGGGTCGAACGACACCTGATAGAACTCCACCGAGCCACCCTTGGCCTTGTATATGCGGGCAAGCTCGCGGTTGAAGGCAGGCGACTCCGATGCACCCATCATGGAGAAGATTACAACGACCGGCTTACCTTTGCCCACCACGTCCGACAGGCGTACATTCTTGCCGTTCTCGTCGGGCAGGTCGATGTCGAGCACGCGGATTTCATTGGCCTCGATGACATTCTTCTTGCCCTTGGCGGAGTTGCGGGCACGCATAGCCTTGAGCGAGACATCCTTGACCATCTGTCCATGCGGGTCGCCGGGACGGTAGTTGTCAAACTGTGTGGCAACAGCCGCATAATACTTGGCATCCTCGGCATCAGCCGGATTGTAGAGAGGCTTGCCGTCGAACACTTTTGTCAGCACGTAATAGCTCACGATCGAGCCTTGTCCATCCTTAATATACTTGGTATAGACATCGCGCTTGAACGATGCGAGGGCAGCCGAGTCAGTGGCGTTGACAGCCATCAGCTCCTGCTCGAACGCCGCCATGCGCTCAGCCTGGGGAGTGCCCGACAGGGTGAACTTCGAGCCGAAATCGGCGGCGGAAGTAGTAAGGGTCAGAGTCTCGACAGAATCGACCGGAAGATAGATGAACCGGTCGCCGAGAGAGAGACGGTACACGTCGGGCGAGGCCGGAGCATCAGCCTTGATGGAGAACTTGCCGGTGTCGCCGACCTTTACCGAGTCAACCGGAATCCAGCGGCCATGGAAGTCAGACTTCTCCAGCACGAGCGACTTGCCTTCGGCACCGTACACCTCGCCGTCAATCTTGAACCGGGCGTCGCCACACGACGCAAGAGACATCGAAAAAACTGCCGCAGAAAGGGCAATATATTGCAATTTCATTTTTGTAGTATCGGGGGTTGGTTGATTTTTTTACAAATTTAATAATTTATCCGAAAATGTTTCAATTTATTGGAATAAAATTTGTAAATTTGTCGAATTATTGATTAAGTAAGAAAGCGCGTCTGAAACACGCGCTGATCGGACGACATCAGCGAAGAAAAACAATAACGAAATTTAAGATGAATCCAGTAAAGAAAACCATCGCGCTGCCCGACGGACGTGAGATCACGATCGAGACAGGCAAACTTGCCAAGCAGGCCGATGGAGCGGTAGAGGTGCGCATGGGCAACACGATGCTTCTTGCCACCGTTTGTTCGGCCCGCGAGGCCGGCGAGGGCGTAGACTTCATGCCCCTCACAGTTGAATATAAAGAGAAATATGCGTCGATCGGACGCTATCCGGGAGGCTTCCTCAAACGTGAGGGACGCGCCAGCGACTACGAGATTCTTACCTCGCGTCTGGTTGACCGCGTGCTCCGCCCGCTTTTCCCCGATGACTACCACGCTGACACTTTCGTCAACGTGACACTTTACTCGGCCGACGAGAACGATGCCCCCGACGCACTGGCAGGTATCGCAGCTTCGGCCGCAATCGCATGCAGCGACATACCGTTCAACGGCCCCATCTCCGAGGTGCGCGTGGCCCGCGTGAACGGCGAATGGGTGATCAACCCGACTTTCGAGCAGATCGAGGATGCCGACATCGAGCTGATGGTCGGTGCCACCTACGACAACATCATGATGGTCGAGGGTGAGATGAACGAGGTTTCGGAGGCTGAGCTTCTCGAAGCCCTCAAGGTAGCCCATGCGGAAATCAAGAAACATTGCCTCGCCCAGATCGAGCTGATGAAAGAGGCTGGCAAGGAAGTGAAACGTGAGTACTGCCACGAGATCAACGACGACGAGCTCCGCAAGGATGTCCATGACAAGTGCTACGACAAGGCATATGCCATCGCACGCACCGGCGCGGCCGACAAGCATTGGCGCGCCGAGCAGTTCGGCAAGATCTGCGAGGAATATCTTGAGTCTCTGCCCGAGATGACCGAGGAGCAGCTTGAGAAATACAACGCCGACCAGCGCAAGGCTATGGTGAAGCGTTACTACCACGATGTCGAGAAAGAGGCAATGCGCCGCTGCGTTCTCGACGAGGGTATCCGTCTCGACGGCC
>OFGK01000062.1_pt1 | contig 111344 bp, 100 predicted proteins | sample 1521771 | NCBI WGS metagenome assembly OFGK01 (sample SAMEA3504088, study PRJEB24116) | mouse gut metagenome | biome: mouse gut; feature: mouse-associated habitat; material: faeces | place: Denmark | collected 2011 | reverse complement strand
GGATAGACTGCAATAAAGCAGAAGAAGGATTGAAAACCACTCCCTGCTCTGAATGTGCCTTAAATGCTCTGGCAATAGATGAGCCACTTGAATATGCAAGACTGTATCTTGAGGGAAGTATGCAGATGTGGGTAGATGCGGAAGATTCATTAGAAATTTGGTAATATCTTTAAGGAGAGGTTTATTTTGCGCCTCTCTTTATTTTTAAATTATATTTTTCACATTCCAACTCCATCCGCTTAAAATCCAAACATTGTTTTCTGGCGGCAAAATTCTCTCCAGTAATATATTTTTGATAAAGAACATTTGCAGTATTAGCCAAATCGCTTATATGTTCATTACACCATTCTAATTCTTTAACAAGAAGTTCCTTTTTTCTTCTTGTGTCCATATTATCATGTTTGCGGATTTTTGTATCAATTCGTTGTATCTGTGCATTTTCAACAGGTATCATAAGATTAAAATTTAAAACTCCTATTAAAGAGCCATTATGTATAATTTTCTTGAAATCAATTTTATCACGCATTTTTTCATGCTTTTTCTTAGGTCTTGACATGGGTACACAATATTTGTGTTCATACATATAATAATTATGCCAAGAAAAGGACGCTCATCTTTCCCTATCTGTGGCGATACAGAAAAGATTCTATCGTCAATATTATGCAAATTCCGGATGTACTTCATATCTATCCGATAAACTTCTAATGGTAACTGTGTCATAAAATTCTTCTGTAAAATATTTCAAGGACTATGTTGCTATAGCCCTTGAATGTAGTGTCACCGCAGCGACGCTAACGCTTTTTGAACGTCCACTTATTGGCAGGACTCTCCTTTAATATACTCTACCAAATAAAATTTTTTTGTCAATGATTTTTCAAAATTTACTAAAATCTTTAGATATTCTTCATTCGAAAACACTATGTTCGCAACAAATAAGCCTATTCATGCCAAATCTTACATATCTTGAGAAGAATCTGTTTATTATTTAATCTAAAATCGGAAGATTATTCAGGCAGGGAGGCAAGTGCATCATATGATGATCTGTCATAGGAGTTAAAATCATACCGCCCCTTGTCAGTCTTCCCCAAAATACCAGCAGCCATACGGAGCGAAAATCTGTAGTCACACCGCCTTCCTCCAATACTCGCATTACCCATTCTTCCGGAACCATAGACTGTATTTGATCCAATGTTAAATTTTCTAATATACAGCGTGTATTTTTTCCTACTGCAATCATATAATCACGAAGAGCAAGGATATTCAGCCCTTTTCCAAATGCTACTGCTTCATCAAATTCCAGCGCATTTCCGGTGTCTATAATAGAAGCCCCGATTTTTTTCTGCCATTCTTTGTTAAAAATCTGATTCTGGTTTACCATTAAAATATTGCTTACCAAATCCTCAATACGGTATGTATGCCAAAATTGCCAGCACATGGGAACTCTTCTCGTTCCTGCATAATGCAGGTCTACATCATAGTCCTCTCTTGGTACGATCTCGTTCTGGTTGCCCATCAACATATATTCCAGAACATAATCCGCAATCGTCTTTTCAGTTCTTCCGGATATTTCAGCAGGGTGTACCATAGCATGGAATTCCAATGTCAATTCTCTTATTTTTCTAATGTCTGTTCCCTTTAAAGCATTCTTCAATTCATCATACTTTTCTCTGATTGGCGCAAATAATTCTTCTTTTTTCATAAAATATAAATCCTTTCCTGTACCAGTGTTTTATTGCATTATACACGTTGCCCGCGACATCTATATGTCGTAATTAGACAAAAATTTTTTTGCAGTTTCTATCAGCTCCTTTTTATATTCCTCAGGTCCTACTACCTTTATCTTGTTTCCGAAACTGAGTAACAACGCTTTCCACAATCTTTCTTTTGCGGGAACGTCAATAAAAATGCGGCTTGTGGTTTCAGTATGTCTTTCTGCGGGACAATCGGGAAAGTATTCTGACATCAGGTTTGTATATTCGTTGTCAAACTGTACCTCAATATGAATACACGTCTGATAATATTCCTGTTCAGATTCTTTCATAAGTTTTTCAACATTTCCATGCTCAACAGTGGAAATCATATCGTCTATCTGTAGATCCTGTATGCGGGAACCTTAAATGTTCTGTATTGTTTCTTTTTGGGAGAATAGGAAAACAGATACCATGCATACCACTTATAATGTATTGCTAATGGTTCTATATACTGTTTTGACTTTTTTCCGCTTGCATTCCGATAATGAAATATGATATGCTTTCTTTCTGCGATAGCCTGCTCTAACAAATGATTCATGTTTTGTACATGACTATTTTCCCTTGTTACGCCAAAATCCCAAAATATCTTTTGCCCGCCCTCTTTTTCTATGATTGCATTATATTTCTCAATTCATGCTTTTAACGCATCACTTGTATAAGAGGTTGCCAGACTTTCAAGCGCTTTTATAATCATTTGTTGCTCGTCATTCCTAATGCTGCTGTTTCTTATTTTGTAGGTTGGTAAAATAGAATATCCTCCATATTTTCCTCCTTCCGAATAAACGGGTATGCCGATTGAAGAAATACTGACCATATCCCGTTGTATTGTTCTGACAGATACATGAAAACGTTCTGCCAAATAACTGGCCGGAACATTGTCATGATTGATTAAATAAATGATAATTTCCAATATTCTGTCTACCTTCATCTAAAATACCTTCTGGGCATGATTGTATAGATATAGCAAAGCCCACATACTCAAATTAATTCATTATATCAGGAAAATACTGATTTTCCAATAATTTTATAATGTTAAAATAATTCTTGCGGTCAATTCTGCTTTGCAGTTCCCCTTTCTTCGTCAGTTTTGCAAGTCCTTTTAGGCTGTCACGCTCCAGTTCCAGCCCATTGCGTTCTCTCTCTGCGTCAAAGATAATCCCGTTTTGGCGGTTTAGTTCCTTATAAATCTTTAACAGCTTTGGATATGCGGCGGCTTCAGCAGATATGACGACGAGCGAGCCGGGGAATCCGTAAGCATTGAGAACCAGAAGCGGATTTTAGAGGACTACGCAAGAAAGAACGGTTTTACCAATATCCGGCATTTTACTGAAATAAAACTCGCTTATTTGATACAAATGAGATGAACAGAATATCGGGGAAACCGCAGGAATAAAGGGCTTTCGGCACATTGAGTATGACCGAAGGCTCTTTATTTTTTCGGATTGTAATAGGCCGTGAGTGAGGTTGTGCTTGGATTTGAACCCTCCCCGTATATCCAATTTAAACCCCCTCAAGGCAAAATCAAAATGTATAAATCAGCTACAGATTTTCCAGTTCTTGTTGCAATTGTTGGAGAAAAGTATTGGAGGCTTTTGAAAGAATCTGGTATTTTTTCCATACAATGCAAAGTTCTGCTTCCAGAGTAGGAAAAAGCGGTTTAAAACACAGGTTGCTGTTACCGGTTGTATTGATGAGCTTATCTAATGCAATCACATATCCAAATCCTTTTTTTACAAATTGGGCGGCATTATAGACCAGATCATATGTGGCGACAATATTTAATTTTGAAAGGTCTGTTTTCAGCCAGGAGAACATCTCGCTATTGATGGAAGCCTGATGTGAGATGATCAGCGGCTTATCCCATAAATCTTCTGCCGAAATTGTTTCTTTTTCTGCCAGCGGGCTGTCTTTTCGCATAAGCACGCCCCACAGGTCTTTCATTGGAAGCCGGATATAATCGTACTTGCTTATATCTGTCGGGCCTACCAAAAGCCCGAAATCAATCAGACCTTTATCCAGCTTTTCCATGACACGTTCTGCGTCACCACTGTAAATATGGTAATGGATCAACGGATGTTTTTTTTGTAAATTCTGGGCTGCCTGTGCTAGAAAAGAAATTGCTTCTGTTTCCCCGCAGCCAATATGGATTTCCCCGTTGATGTTTTCGTTGGAAGAAGCCAGCTCTGCTTTTGTCTTTTCCATTAGATCGACTAATTCTTCCGCACGTTTGCGCAGCAGCATACCATCTTCCGTCAGCGTGACTTTTTTACTCCCCCGGATAAGTAGCTGTTTTCCCAATTCATCCTCTAAATCCTTTAATTGTCTGGAAAGCGGTGGCTGAGTCATGCGGAGCGCTTCTGCCGCTTTTGTTATGCTTTCTTCCCTTGCTACTGCAAGAAAATATTGTAATACTCGAATATCCAAATGAAAATCCTCCTCGCTTTTATGGGTTCGTTCTATTATAACAGAAAAATACATACCTTTCAAGTATACAGACACATTCTGTATATGCATTTGATATTATGAGAAAGCGTATTTATAATGATTCCAGTGGAGGTGATTCAATATGTCTGATCATATCAATGGAACAAAGTCAGGTTCATATCGGAAAGAGATTATAGATACATTGCAGAAACTGGTAAAAGGGATGCCTGCTTATAAAGAATTTGTTTTTTTCGTGAAATGTGTAAGGGATTACCATTTAGCAGATCTTGAAAAGGGCAGACCGGATCTTGCCGTGATTGGTTCTGGTATCCCAGAGGAATTAGTTCTTGCATCAGGGAAAAGGCCATACTGGATTTTGGGCGGCAGCAGGGTAAGCTCCATGTGGGCAGATGATGCAGTGCCACGGGACACTGATCCGGTCAGCAGGTCAATCCTTGGTTATTTGAAATCCTGCTTTACAGAAAGGACATTGATTTTAGTTCCTTTGGTAAACGATAGCGCAAGAAAACTGGCATATATTCTAAAATCAGAGGGGTTTAAAGTACATACGGTCCATTTCCCGCCAGTAAAAAATGCAGATTCAATAGAAGAGTGGAACCGGCAGTATGAAGCCTGCAGGTCTGCGATAGCGTTTCATTTGAAAAAACCATTGACAAAGCGTGCCATGCAAAAGTCTAAGGAGCAGATAAGACGGGCAAAAACCAGTATCCGTGATTTTCTTGAAATATCCGAAGGCGTTATAAATGGAACATGTAGGATGTTTATTTTAGGCAGTTATTACTGCACTGAAAATCTTTTGGAATGGAGCCGGAGGTTAGAATGTCTGACAGCAAGGCTTCGAAAGGAAAAGGCGGCCGGTAAAAGCGGGAAAAGCAAAGTCCTGCTGCTTGGCTCCCCTGTTTATTTCCCTAATTTTAAGGTGCCGTTTCTGATTGAGGAAACTGGAGTTGAGGTCTGTCTGCAGGCGGATTATACTACGCTTCCTCTTCAAAATGGCGGCGGCTTGGCTCGGACACAAAAAGCAGATTCTATAGCAGATTTTTTTCCAAGTGACGCTTCTCCGGCATATGTCAAAAATGATTCATTATATGAACAGATTGTAAAACTAATTTCGGAAAAAGGAATAGATGGAATTGTTTACCATGTTCTGAAAGGCCAGATTGAGTATGATTTTGAATTGGGGCGTTTTGAGAAAATATTTGAAGGGATGGACATTCCGGTGTTCCGGCTGGAAACGGATTACAATTATCAGGATGTGGAACAGCTCCGCATCCGGCTGGAGGCATTTTCAGAAGTTCTGGATCAGAGAAAGTATGGAAAGGGGGCTGCTGCAATATGAAAGGAAGAAAAATTGGTACGGCAGTTGTGTGTGCCGTGTGCGCGTTCTTATTGGTATCTGCCTTTTTTGCAAAAGATTTTGTGTTGTATGATTTTCATATGAATGTTACGGATTACAGCTATTCTGCGATGGAGGGTGAAAAACCACAGTCAGCAGATACGTCTGTGTGGTTTGCTTATGGTTCTTCGGGCAGGCTGCTCCAATATGGTCTGGATGAGGGGACGGAATTGGACAGTTTGACGGTTCATGCCCTTACACAGACTGGAGAGGTTTCTGTCGTCAGGGGAAATGAAACACCTATTCAGCAAAATTCCCTGGGGCATTTCATCGCCGCACTTCCGGCGAAGAACCAGGATATTGATGGAGATGGGACGCTGGAAAAAGTCCATGACTATGCCCGTGCTGATTTAGGGCTTAATGCGTTTAATCCTGCCCCGCAGAGGTTTTTAACACAGGAGATTCCATTTGAACTGGTCTTTGCGGAACGCAAATATATCATGGTGTATTATGAAAATGAAATCCTTACCGATGCAGAAATTCTTGTGACTTCCTATGACGGGGAACGGAAGGCTTACATGACAGATGAACATGGGTGGATTAAAGGGCTTGCAAACAGGGATATACGGGAAGGATTTACCGCCTCCTATTCTCCGGACGGGAATACTGTGTACCGTATGCACTATGCACTGGAAGATTACCCATATTTTTCGCCTCATTTTTTTGCGGCACATATACCGCTGCTGGTTATTTTTGCTCTGACTGTGATTGGAATTACAGCAGTTTACCTGATACGGAACCGGATGCACAGGAATGATCCGGCTTATGCGGTATATGTCAGGGAACGGATGGGGATTTATCCGGGTGCGCTGCATCAGAAAACAGAATCAAAGTTTTTATTGGTCCGCTGGTTATGCCTGTTTGCCGGGATGTTCTTATGGACATATGCCGGAAAACTGATCCATCAGGGGCAGACATTGAATGAGATTTCAATTCCCGTGTTCAGCTGCCCGTTTAACCTGGATCAGGTGGCAGAAGTGCCCTGCTATTATTTATCGCATCTTCCTGCCTTATTTGGACGGTTCGGCACAGATTTTCCTGTACGCAACATGGTATATGCGGTCATGTTTATCATAACAACACTTTCATGTTTTATATTCCTTGGGCGTATCCTTTGCGGATTCTTATGCCCGGCAGGATTGCTGCAGGATTTGATGGATAAGCTGCGGCAGGCGCTGCATATCCGTCCGATTGTTGTTACAGACAGGATGAACCGGTTCCTGCAGCCAGTGAAATGGGTATGGATTATTTTATTTTCAGGGTTTGCTTTCACAGGCGGGGATTTCTGCGATATCTGCCCGTTGAAAGGTTTTACAACTGCGCAGGGCGGTTATTGGACGAATCTGTATCTTGGCGGCTTTTTTGCCGTAGTAATCTTGGTGGGCAGTTTTTTTGTTAAGCGGTTCTGGTGCATTATCTGCCCGATGGGATATCTGATGGGGCTTTTCAAAAGATTTAACTTGTTTAAATTGAAAAAAGATTGTACTTCCTGTACGGAATGCGGAGCCTGCTACCATGCCTGCCCTATGAGGATTAAAAGCATTTATACAGAAAGAGAGAAAGAAAACGTGCAGACGGTTGACTGCATGATGTGTGGCGAGTGTATACATAAATGTCCGGAGGATCATGCACTTTCTATGACTTTTTGCGGGAAAGCGGTTTATAAATCTTCCCGTAAGATATTTATGTCGAAGTTCTCCGGAAAAGAGGAACGGGCAAATGATAACGGGAAAAAGGGGGAATAGGCTATGGCTGAACAGATACAGGCAGGGAAAAGGCAGCGTGAATTATTTATAAAAAAGTCAACAAGGGTGGCAGCTTCCTACTTCCCTCTTTTTCTCCGGCAGAGAGGACAAAACGGTGGCAAGATTTCCGTTTGTGAGGATAACCCTCTGACTGCATATCATAACCGGGTATTGTTTATAGGGGTCTGTAAAAAATTTATCTGATGTACTGAATGGGTAAAACTTTTCTTCTGTGAGGTATTCAAAGGATATTTCCCTTTGCCGCCGCTTATCCCTGTCACGCCATGCGTTGATTGCCGCATAGTGTATGGTCTGTCAACAACGGGCGTGGTGTAAAGCTGCTCTTTAGCTTTTCCACGTCCTACAAACAGAGTTATCCATAGCCTGTTATGCACATTTCCATAATGCTTGTCTTTTGGTCTTTGCTTTCTTTGGTTCGGAATAGTGTGGTGCTGGCGGTCTATTTCTTGTTTTCCGTTGCTTGCTTCTTTACCGTACATGAGCATTATAATGCAACTGTAAACCATACACCGCCCATGTGGGAGAAAGGGGGAAATTTCTATGGATTGCACAGAAGCATACAAGGAACACATCATGTATTCTTTCAATGGCTTTTGCAAAGTCGTCATACGCTATGCCGCTATCAACGCATGGCGCGACAGGAACAGGCGGCAAAGAGAAATATCCTTTGAATACCTCACAGAAGAAAAGTCCTACCCTCTAAGCACATCAGACGAATATCTCAAATCACCCAACGAACAATACCCTGTTACAATCTGCGGTCAGACAATCATACTCACCAACGGCGAGCTTGCTGCAGCCCTGTTATCCCTGCCGGAGAAAAAGAGGGAAATCATTTACCTTTACTTTTTCGGAAATTACACACAGCAGGAAATCGGGGATTTATACGGGCATTGTAAAAGTACGGCATGGCATTACATACACAGTGCCTTGCAGATGCTGCAGGAGGAAATGGAGGTGCTTTTGCGTGGGGAATCCTAAACTCATTCCGTATGAAACCATTGTCCGGGCGACCAGCGGAGAGCCGGAAACCGTGGAGGAAGTCTTGCGGCATTACAGCAAGAGAATCCGGCTTGCCGCCCTTGAAAACGGACACGTCAACACAGACACCGAGGACAGCATATGAGATGGTAGAGCACACGGCTGTTAACCGTGGGGTGTTGGTTCGAGTCCAACTCGGGAAGCTTGAAAAAGCTTGTAAACATGGGGGTTATAGGTAACGATGTGATTATCAACATAAACTGTACGTTTGTGGATAACAAACCAATTCGTATCAGTAATCAGGTATTGATTGCCTCTAATGTACAGATTTATACATCTGCCCATCCGACTTCTGCAGAAGAACGATTGGTTCAGGATTGGAAAGAAAAAGAAACCGCCTTTTTTAGGACATATGCCCTTCCGGTTGAAATTCAAGACCATGTTTGGATTGGCGGTGGAAGCATTATTTTACCGGGAGTCACAATCGGAGAAAATAGTGTAATCGGAGTTCCCGCATGGCTGCTTTTTGTGGACTTTCGTTTTTTCTTGTCATAATAAAACCTCCAGACTGTGTAGTTTTATCTTACATCAGTCTGCAGGTTTACACAAACTTTGGGATACTCCCTCCTGCTGTCCGGTCCTGATCGTTTTTTTTCCGTTCCCGCTGTTCCGCTCCATACTTTACGGACAACTTCTAAAACTTGTTGTGGCTGACGCCCCGCTTATGTCATCCTTATAAATTCTCTTAAAAATACGATCAACTCCTACAATCCATTTTCTATCTGACCGGTTTCCCGGTTCCTGCGCTTCATTTCCTATTCCGTTTCAGCAGAGCATCGTGCAATTGATCCCAGAACCTTATTGACAAGACGAAATACTATTTATATAATTAAACTGTAAGTTTAATTATTGCGAGGAGGAACATATGGGACGGAGAAAGAAAGAGCCTAGAAGCGTACATCGGGAAAATATAGTGTCTGCGGCATCCGCTTTATTTACGGAAAGAGGAATTGCCGCGACTTCTATGGACGATATAGCGAAAGCAGCCGGATACAGCAAGGCAACATTATATGTGTACTTTGAAAATAAAGAGGAGATCGTTGGTATTTTAGTATTGAATAGTATGAAAAAACTTTACGACTATATATCTTCTGCTCTGATACAGCGTGAAACCACAAAAGCAAGATATGACCTTATCTGCCGCGGGCTGGTGCAGTATCAAGAGGAATTTCCTTTTTATTTCAAAATGGTATTGGATAAAATCAACATTGATTTTGAGAGCGGGGACTATCTGCCGGAAGAAAAGGAAATTTATCAAATTGGGGAAGAAATAAATGAAAAGATAAAAAACTTTTTATTATCCGGCATGGAAAAGGGAGATTTACGGGGGGATTTGGAAATGATGCCTGTTATATTTAATTTTTGGGGTATGCTTTCCGGAATCATTCAGCTTGCTGCAAACAAAGAAGAATATATTAAAGAGTCAATGGGGTTATCTAAAACGAAGTTTTTGGAATATGGCTTTTCCCTTGTTTATCATTCGATTGCGATAAAGGAGTAAGGATCATGAGTGAAAAAAATGTGCTTGCCATTTTAGGCAGTCCTCATGAAAACGGAACGACAGCCGTCCCTGTCTATTGGGCGAATGTTCCGGCTTCTGTCAAAAACTTATTTGACCGATTGTTGGGAACGGCTATGGAAGAAACAGATATGTTCCCCAAACCAGGGTTACGGGGAAAACAATATATTGTTCTGACTGCCTGTAATACGTCCGCTCTTTTTTCGTGGATATTCGGACAGAGCAGAGGGGCGATCCGTAATATGAACGAATTTTTTAAGACAGCAGGCATGAAACCGGCGGGAAAAGTGGTATATGCAAATGCAAAAAATAAAAAAGATTGAGAGGTGTCTGAAATGAAATTATCCCGAAAAAGAATCCTATCGTTTACAGCAATGTTCCTTTTCCTTATTGTTCTGATTTTTACGGCGGCTTATCTGAAAAGCGTGGCAGATTATAAAAGGGCAGTAAAAGAAACAACATTTAGCAACTTGGATATTTCCGATGTTTCCGACGGAGTGTATGTCGGAGAATACGACGTGGATTTTATTTATGCCAAAGTGGAAGTAACGGTTCAAAACGGAGTAATTACAAACATTGATATTCTGGAGCATAAAAACGGGCGTGGAAACTCCGCAGAAGTTGTTATTGACAGAATCATGAAAGAACAGAAAATAGAGGTTGACGCTGTATCGGGAGCAACAAACTCAAGCACTGTCATAAAGAAAGCTGTCGAAAATGCCTTATATGGAGAAAAATAAAAAATTACCCAGCAAGGATATTCCACAATTCAAAGCCATGACAATTACGAAAATTTCAATGGAATTGTATGTGCATATATAGTAAGATAATGGCGATAAACAATGTAATAAACCGAAATTTGATGGCAAGAACACAATGCGTAAGGGGGAGAGGTAATTATGAATCAAGTGAATCAAAAAATAATTAACGCAGTTATAGAAAAAGCAGGGAAAGTATGTCCTGATTCATTGGCTTTTATAGGAATCTATGGCTCGGTTGCTACAGGAGATGAGTATGAAAAATCAGATTTAGATTTGCTCATACTTATTCAGGACGATGGGGGATGGCAGCTTGGTACGGGCTTTATTTTAGATGACAGTAAAGTTGGCTATGACATATATTGTACAAACTGGGATGGGCTTAGATATGATGCCGCATGCCATCATGCTCAGATTTCTAAATTGATGGATTCCCAAATCGTGTATATCAAAAATCAGGAAGCTTATGAGGAACTGTGTAAATTAAGAGAACAGACAAAACTATTTCTGGCATCTGAGGAACGTTTCCAAAGAGTGAATGAATTAGTAGACAAAGCCAAAATATCCTATGCTAATGCTTATTTGCATGAGGAACTAGGGCAGGTGCGTCTGGATGCATTTGGGGTAATGTGTTACCTTATGGACGCAATTATGCTTTTTCATGGAAGATATTTTAAGCGTGGCACAAAAAGAATGCTTGAAGAATTAGCAGCATTACCTATTGAAGAGAGGTTTGTTGATAACGTAAAGAGCATAGCTTCAAGTAAAGATGTTTTGGAGTTAAGAACCTTATCAAAGAGCCTTCTTTTATATGCGGAAGGACACTTGAAACAAGAAAAAGAGAAAGAAGAGCATTTCGAAAACCTTTCCGGCACTTATGAAGAAATGTATTCAAACTGGAGAAATAAGGTAGAAGAAGCGGCTAAACAAAATAATGTTTTTGCATCTTTCATGAATATGTGCAATTTGTATTATATGTTTGTAGAGATTTTATCTGAGGCTGCCATAGGGACTTACAATATTATGGAAGAATATAATCCTGATTGTTTAGAGGACAACGTCAGCCTGTTTGATACATGCTTACAAAAATACGAGTCAGTATATAAAACAGCAGGAATAGCAATTAAGCGTTTTCGTGATGTGGATGAGTTTGTTGCAGATTATTTAGAGAAATAGACATTTATGTGAAATACAAATCATTAAAATAAGCGAAATGGTCAGTACTGATTTATCCATTATAGAAGCCTTCCGCCTTTGCTGTTTCTATTATACCCAAAAGAGTCCGGAATTTCTCAAAAAGAATCTTTGTTTAATACAGAGAAATTGGGAAAATGCCTTTGACTTTACCCTTACGGTAAAGGATATACTTTAAGAAAAAAAGGGAAGGTGATTATCAGTGCTGTCTATTGGCGAATTTTCAAAAATATGCAAAGTATCTACCAAAACGCTCAGATACTACGCTGAAATAGGGCTTATCCTGCCAAGCGAAATCAATCCGGAAAATGGATATAGGTACTATGCTATTGAACAGTTGGAAACTATGCTGCTTATTATCCGCTTGAAATCATATCATTTCTCATTGGAGGAAATAAAGCAGATTATAGAATCGGGAGAACTGGACGAGGAAAAATTGTATGCGGCTTTAACCAAAAAGCGGGAAGAGATGAAAAAGCAATTATATGAACGGGAAAAGAGCCTGTATCAACTGGAATGCGATATATCGAACTTAAAAAACGGGAAACCCATCATGTCATATTTAGACGATATTGATGTAGAACTTGTGGAAGTTCCGATGATGTGTCTGCTTTCTGTCCGTAAAATGGTTCAAGCGGATCATTTTTCAGATGAATACGGCGTTTGCTTTGGAAAGTTATCAGGCAGGATAAGAAAAGAAAATTTAACCGTAGCCAATCCTCCAATGGTCCTATTCCATAGCAATGAATTTAGCCCGTTTGGTTTAGATACGGAATTTGCCATCCCTATTAGGGAATATGTGACCGGAACAAGAGATTTTAAGGCGGGGCTATGTCTGAAAACGGTTATAAAGGGAAGTTATTCGATGTTATCTTCTGTATATGCAAAGCAGACAAAATGGGCAGAGCAGAACGGGTACGAATGTACTGGTGCATTGTTTGAAGCATATGTGACGGATCCCTCTCAGGTTACGGAGGAAGAGGAACTGATTACGGAAGTCTATTATCCGATTAGAAAGATATGAAACGGAGGCCAGCCAGATAGCATGAAACAAATAGTGTCTTTAGAAAATAAAATAAAAAAAGAATATGGCAATATAGCCGGAATAATGGTGCTTAAAGATGATCATGCCGTTTACGAAAATTATTTTAATCAATGTTCGGAAAAGGATCCTATCCATATCTTTTCGGTGACAAAAAGCATCATTTCTATGTTATTCGGAATCGCCTTAGATAAAGGCTGTATCAAAAACCTTGATGAAAAAGTGATTGATTTCTTTCCCGATTATCAAATCAGGAAAGGGGAAAAAACAATACAGCATATTACGATCCGGCATCTGCTTACAATGACGGCCCCATATAAGTTTAAATGGAATCCTTATCCGAAATATTTTTCCAGTGAGGATTGGGTAAAGTCTTCTCTTGACCTTTTGGGAGGAAGTGGGACAATCGGGAATTTCAGATATGCACCCGTAATCGGCATTGATATTTTGTCAGGCATACTTATCAATACTACGGGGGAATCCGTTTTGAAATTTGCACAGGATAATCTTTTTTCCCCGTTGGGAATTTCTGTTGACAAAAATATATATTTTCAAAGCAAAGAAGAACAGCTTGATTTTTATAAATCGAAAGGTGCAAATGGCTGGGTTGCCGACCCAAACGGAACGAATACGGCCGGTTGGGGGTTATCCCTTACAACTATGGATATGGCTAAACTGGGGCAGTTATATCTGAATGAGGGATATGGGAACGGCAGACAGATTATTTCCGGCAAATGGATTGCCGAAAGTACACAGGTACAAAGTGTCTGGAAAGCGCGCCGTCTAAAGTACGGGTATTTGTGGTGGGTCATAGATGATGCAGGGCATTCGTATGCAGCTTTAGGGGACGGTGGAAATGCGATATATGTTAATCCTAAAGACCGAATTGTGGTCGCTGTTTCCTCTTTATTTGTTCCAAGAGTGAAAGACAGGGTAGATTTCATAAAAAGTGAAATAGAGCCCCTGTTTAAATAAAACCAGACATAAGATAGCCAGACAGCCGTAAGCGGTAAATAGAAAAACCGCTGTTGGCTGTCTGGCTTTTTTGCAGCAGGCAGCTTGACCTGTTTTCGTGTATATGGTATAGTAAATTAAAATAGTTGTGAGGAGGATGACTACTATATGTCGGATGGAGAATATTTGGAAAATCTGGGTTTTTCCAAAAATGAAGCGAAAGTATATACGGTTCTTTTGAAACATAAATTGCTAAACGGCTATGAGATTGCAAAATTATCAGGAGTACCCCGTTCTATGGTGTATGAGGTGATCAACCGCATGGTGGGGAAGGGAATATTGCTGAAACTGGAGGGAGATCCTAATTATTATAAACCGTTAGAGTATGACAAGCTGATCAGGCGGATCAAGGCGGAAACGGAGAGCAGCATCAATAGGGCGGAGGAATTTTTAAAAGGGCTTGCCGGAGAGGAGGATAGTCAGGACTATGTGCTGAATATAGTAGGATTTGACAAATTTATCAAAAAAGCGGCGGCGATGATAGACGGCGCAAAGGAAGAAATTTCACTTTCCGTTTGGAGCAGTGAGCTTGAACTCATGCGGAAACCGCTGAAACGGGCGGTAGAAAGAGGCGTCAGAGTCTACATTTTCACATTTGAAGATGTGGAGCTGGAAGGGGCGGTGATTTTTTCCTATCGGATCAGCGACGCTTCGGGATTGTTTCCTTATCGGAGGATGACGCTGGTGGTTGACAACTATCAATGTTTAAACGGTGAGAACAGCGGGGAGAAAAGTATTTTTATCTACACAAAAAACCATGCCGTTTTATCTTTAGCGACGGATGAGATCGTTTTAAATATATTTTGGTATAAATTTATGGAAGGGCAGGGGATGCTCGGATTAAAAAATACAAGCGGAGAATTTTTGCGTATCATCGAAAAACTGGGGAGGGAACTGGATATCAATGAGAATATGGCAAAAAATTTGACGGTGTACAATTTTCAAAGGAGGAAAGAGGATGAAAACGAAGGACGTTGAGAGTCTGAAAATGCGGGAAACAAAAGAACTGTTAAGAAGAGAAAAGCAGCTTCAAGACAGAAACGGCCGCTTTTATATGTTATATCTTTTTATGGTGCTGTCGCTGATCTATATCATCGATGAGATTGCTTCTACTATTTCCATTCAGTTTCAGTCCAACATCATTAACGAGTTTTTCGTGCAGAATATGGGAATGGAGTATGGAGAGGGACTGTCTCTTTCTTCCGCGCTGGGATTTATTACTTATCCGGTGACAGTACTGATCGTGTTTTACAGGCCGTTAGCGGATAAATTCGGCAGAAAACCGTTTTTGGTCATCAATACTTTCATGATGGGCTTGGGCTTGTTTCTGGTCTACCTTTCGGATAACATATATGTTTATATGATCGGCGGGACTCTGATGGGTTTTATGGTGTCCCACGATATGCAGTGCGTATATATTCTGGAATGTTCCAGTGAAAAAAATCGTGCCAGAAACTATGCGCTGATCAAGGCAGTGGCAATTTTGGGGACGCTGCTCATACCTCTTTTACGGGAAACGTTTATGAAAAACCAAAGCGAAAGATGGCATATGGTGTATCTGGTTCCTGCCCTTCTCGGCTTTACACTGTCTTTTATCGCCTTGCTGTTTGCAAAGGAAACGGATACTTTTTTGGTCAACCGGGTCAGGTATTTGAAAACGCCGATGGAAGAAAGGGAAAGGCAGAGTAAAGAGGAGAAAAACAGCAATGCGCAGGGCGGGATCGTAAATGCGGTCAGATTTGCTTTTAAGCACAGGCAGTTGCGTTTTCTGATGCTGGCCTGCTGTTTTTACTATTCGGCGTCTTTGGCTACGGCGACTTATAATACGGTGATGAAGGAATCCGCCCTGATGACCGAAGAGGCGATTACGATGGCCTTATATTTTTATCCTGTCGGAAACGCGCTGATGACGTTTATTGCCGGTCTTGTATCGGACCGGTTCGGCCGGAAAATGACCATTATCGCCATGTCCTGTTCGGCAGTGGTATATTACAGCCTGTTTATCGCAGGGGCTATGCTCGGATGGACGCCGATTCTGGTCGGGTTTGCCATCGGCGGTTTTATGGGGAGTTATTGGGGTGCGGGAGATACGATCGGAGGGATCATGTTTTCGGAGTCTGCGCCGACCAACCTGCGTTCTTCCGTTACGGTGATCAATACGCTGCTCAACGGGATCATCGGAGGGCTGGCTACGGTCGTAACGATCGTTTTGCTTCCGCTCATACCGAAAGAAACCTTTGGGTATATGTATCTGGGCCTGACGATTCCGGGACTGATCGGGGCGATCTTCATCATTTGGAAATATATCGGAGAGACTAAAGGGCTGGATCTGAAGAAGGTGACGGGCGCGGAATGGGACAAAGTAAAAAATTAAGAATGGAGGATCAATATGAATTTAGATTTATTTACGGTTACACCGGAGGAAAAACCTTTGGACAGTTTGAAAGGAACCTGCGGATTTGCGGGTATTTTTAAGGAAATTGGGATCATTGGGGATTCCCTGTCTTCGGGGGAGTTTGAGTATCATGACAAAGACGGCAACATCGTTTACCATGATATGTATGAATATTCATGGCCTGCGGTGCTGGAACGGCTTACGGGAACCGTATGCCATAATTATTCAAGGGGAGGAATGAGCGCCAAAGAGTTCTATGAAAGCTGGGCGGAGCAAAATGATTTCTGGCAGTGGAATCAGGCATATATTATAGCGCTGGGAAACAACGACGTATTTGTTTTGGAACATCCTGTCGGCAGCGCGGCGGATATTCACCCGGAACATCCGGAGGACAATCCGGATACTTTTTTCGGAAATATGGGACGGATCGTGTCAAAATTAAAAAAAATAGAAAAAGACGCCAGAATTTTTTTAGTGTCCATGCAGAGGAGAGGAGAAGAAATGGGCGATCCGATCATTTGCTCGATAGCGGAAGAAATGAAAAAAATGTGCCAGTTATTTTCGTTTACTTACCTGATCGATATGTCCAACGATGGTCCGGTTTATGACGAGGAAATGCGGAAAACATTTGCGCTCGGGTTTCACCCTAATGCCATGGGCTATTATAGTTATGCGGTGATGATAGGTAATTATATCGATTATATCATACGGAAAAATCCTAAGGATTTTTTCGAAGTGCCCTTTATCGGAAAAGGTTATAAAAATAAGAACGTTATTTATTAAAAAGGAACGCCGTCTAAGAAATATGAAATCTTATACGGAAGAACGCCGGATGATTCTGTTCATCCGGCGTTCTTCTCGTGGGATATTTGTGCCGCAGAGCGGTAGGGGAGGAAGTACCGATGCAGTTCGACTAAATTCCGTTTAAATTCCCTGACTTCAGAGTTTGTTTCTGCCTTGCAGTCTGTATTTTTGTTTGCTACAATAGTACATTATAAGAGGCTTATGGAAGCAGGAAAGAGGAAGATTATGACAAGCGTATTAAAGGAACTGGAACCCAAAGAGGTATTTCACTATTTTGAGGAAATCTGCAATATTCCCCACGGATCAGGAAATATAGGGAAGATCAGCAATTATTTGGCAGATTTTGCCAAGGAAAGAAATCTTTTTTACCTTCAGGATGAACTAAAAAATGTCATTATCATAAAAGAAGCGTCTCACGGATACGAAGAGGCGGAGCCGGTGATCATTCAAGGGCATATGGACATGGTAGCGGTAAAGAAGCCGGGATGTGAGACGGATATGGAAAAAGAACCGCTCCGGCTTGCCGTGGACGGAGATTATGTATATGCAAAAGATACCAGTTTAGGAGGAGACGACGGAATTGCGGTAGCCTATGCGCTGGCTTTGCTTGATTCCCATACAATAGCGCATCCAAGGCTGGAAGTAGTCCTTACGGTAGACGAAGAAACAGGCATGGAAGGAGCCAGAGGGATCGATCTGTCCATGTTAAAAGGACACAGGCTTTTAAATCTGGATTCAGAAGAAGAGGGTATTTTTCTGACAAGCTGCGCAGGCGGCGCAAGGGTAACCTGCGAACTGCCCCTTATGTGGGAAGAAACGGAAGGAACTTTGTATGAGGTAAGCGTGAAAGGGCTTTTGGGCGGACATTCCGGCGCGGAGATCCACAAAGAAAGAGGAAATTCCAACAGCCTGTTTGGAAGGCTGCTTTGTGAATGCAGCGACGGAACGGATCTCAGGATCGTACAGATCGAAGGCGGCCTTGCGGATAACGCCATACCGAGAGAGACAAGAGGAACGGTGCTTGTTTTACAGGAGGAAACGGTCTTTGAAGAGAAGATCCGGGCATTTGAAGAGAAGGTAAAAAAGGAACTGGAGAGTAAAGATCCCGGTTTTTGCGTCGGTATGGAGAAAAGGGGGGCGGCCAGGACAGAAGCCTTTTCCAAAGAGAGCAGCCTTAAGGCGGCGGCGCTTTTGTTTACCCTGCCAAACGGTGTACAGGCAATGAGCATGGACGTGGAAGGGCTGGTAGAGACTTCTTTGAATATGGGCATCGTGGAAACAAGAAAAGAAGTTCTCAGCGTAGAATTTTCGGTCAGAAGCGCCCTTGAGAGCGCGAAAGAAACGTTGCTTAAAAAAGTGGAAAAGATTACGGAGCTAACCGGCGGAAAGTGCCGTGTGAGCGGTTCTTATCCGGGATGGGCATATAGAAAAAACTCTCCGCTGCGGGACGTTATGGTAAGGGTGTACCGTGAAATGTATGGAAAGGAGCCTCAGATTCAGGCGATCCATGCCGGACTGGAATGCGGGCTTTTAGCGGAAAAGATCCCGGATCTGGATTGCGTGTCTCTGGGCCCCGATATGCGGGATATCCATACTACCGAGGAGAAGCTCAGCATTTCTTCGGTAAAAAGAGTCTGGGAATATTGTATAGAGGTATTGAAACAGAAATAGCGTGAGAAGAACTTCTGACTGCCTACGGCAGTTTGCGCTCACAGCAAGGGCTGTTTCACAAAGGCAGCATAGCTGCCTTAGAAGTGCTAAGTCTCACGCTGGAGAATGCCTAAAAAGCGGCGTTCTCCCAATGGATTTGAGATTCCGCGAAGCGGAATCATGGAAGTTAGCGTGAAATTAAAAATTTCACGATCCTGATTTGTATGCCCGCTGCGTGCAGATGGGAGAATTTTCTATTTAAACAGTATCACAAGCAAGCTTGTGATACATATGGGAATGAGTGCGAAAATGGAGTGGAAGCCGCTTTGCGGACAGAAGCGGCCGGAAAGGAAGTACGGATGAAATTAGATAAGCAGACGATGAGGAGCATAAGGCATATTATATTATTTATTGCGGTGGTCATTCTTTGTGTGATCAATATTAGAGATGTATTCGGTGTAGTAAAATTTGTGTTTGGTATTTCACAGCCTTTTATATGGGGCGGGGCGATCGCTTTTGTGATGAATATTCCCTTGAACGGCGTTGAAAAGCGCCTGCTGAAGAACTGGAGAGGGAAAAGGGCGGAAAAGTTGAAAAGGCCTGTAGGTATTGTCTTATCATTGCTTTTGATCCTGTTCATCCTGATCTTTGTGATCATGACCGTAGTGCCGCAGCTTGGAAAGACGGTCATGGATCTGGGAAATAAGCTGCCCGCGTTTTTTGACAACGCTATGATAGAGTTGGAAAAACTCTGCGCATCCAATCCTCAGATCGTCGGTTATTTGGAGGAGCTTCAGAATATTTCCCTTGATTGGGATAAAATATTAAACGGCGCTTTGGATTTTCTGCAAAACGGCGTAGGCAGCGTGGTGACTTCCACGGTTTCCGTTGCCAGTACTATTATTGGCGTTGCTGTAAACGTCGTAGTTGCGCTGATCTTTTCCATCTATGTATTGTCCCAAAAAGAAAGACTGGGGGATCAGGGAAGGCGAATCTTAAAGGCATATATGCCTGAAAAGATCAATGCCCAGGTGCTTAGGGTATTGGAGCTTCTGAGCAGTAATTTCAGCAGCTTTATTTCAGGACAGTGCTTAGAAGCGGTGATCTTAGGGACGATGTTTGTGATCACGCTGACGGTATTCCGGATTCCTTATGCGCTTTTGATCGGGGTGCTGATCGCCTTTACGGCGCTGATACCGATTGTAGGAGCTTTTATCGGCTGTGTGGTCGGCGCGTTTCTGATCTTGGTAGACAGCCCTATGAAAGCGCTGATCTTTGTGATCATTTTCCTTGTATTGCAGCAGATTGAAGGAAATCTGATCTATCCCCATGTTGTAGGAAATTCGGTGGGACTTCCGTCCATGTGGGTGCTGGTCGCGGTAACGTTGGGCGGCAGCCTGATGGGGATCGCGGGGATGCTTTTGTTTATACCTCTTGTTTCTACCGCGTATACCCTGCTCCGGGATGACGTAAACGGGAGGAATGCGCGCGCAAAAGGCTGAATAAGACGGAGATATGGCAAAAATTTCAGTAAAAAAACAAAAGAAGCGGCAAGCTGATTGACTTTGGACTCTTAAAGTAATAAAATTAGTTTAAATGATAATTTTTTAAAGAGAAAACGAAAGCAGGCTGATGGGAGTTATCATAATAAGGGTACCGCGATAGAGAGAGGTCGCGGCAGAAAGTGGATAAGCGGGGTTGCCTATGAAACATATTTTAGTTATTGATGATAATCGAACGAGTACGGCGAAAACGGTAGACGCGTTAAAAGGATCATACAGGGTTTCCAGTGCAGAGAGCGGAAGAGAGGGGATTCAGATCTTGAAAAGAAAAGCGGTGGATCTGATCCTGCTCGATTACGTTATGCCGGAGATGAACGGGATAGAAGTATTGAAGCTTTTAAAAGCCGATCCGATCTTAAAGAAGATACCGATTATATTTTTAACATCCAATCAGGATACGGAGCTGGAGGCGGAGGCGTTGGAAAACGGAGCGGTGGATTTTATCGGCAAGCCTTTTGCGACCAAAACATTGGTTGGACGTGTCATGAGGACTTTGGAATTAGAAGACTATAAGAATGACATGGAGAAAAAAGTACAGGAAAAGACGGAAGAGATCAAGGCGATCCAGCAGAGCATCATAGAAAATCTTGCAAGCATTATTGAGTGCAGGGACAGTGATTCAGGCCAGCATGTGAGGAGGACCAGCGCGTATGTAGAGCTGATAGCCAAGGCGCTCCAAAAAGACGAGATCTATACGGAAATATTAACGGACGATTATGTGAGCAGGTTAGTGCGTGCAGCGGCGCTGCATGATATCGGTAAGATTTCCATACCCGATCAGATTCTGAATAAACCGGGTAAGCTGAATAGAGAAGAATTTGAAGTGATCAAGAGACATACCGTAATAGGCGGCGAACTGATCAGGGAGAGTTTAAGAGGCGTAGAGACGGAAGAAGATATGGATATTGCCGAGCAGATCGCGTTGTATCATCATGAGAAGTGGGACGGAACCGGTTATCCTAAGCAGCTTCAGGAGGAGGAGATTCCTCTTTGTGCACGGATCATGGCGATTGCAGATGTTTTTGATGCCCTGATATCAAGAAGATGCTATAAAGAAGCCTATACGACAGACGAAGCGTTCAGCATTATCAAAGATTCGAAAGAGAGACATTTTGACCCGAAGATCACGGAGGTATTTTTGAAAAACCGGGATGCCATTGAGGAGATCATAAAACAGTTCAACGATTTGGAAGAAATGGGAGAACGGGTAGTCTGATTTGGAACAATATGTAATCCTGACAGGAAATAAATAAAGAAAATGCGGTAGTAATACGGGAATGATCGTGATAATATCATTCCCGTATCTTGTTGTTATGGAAAAAGAAAAACAGACCAAGTCAGATATTTGTATGCCTGCTAAAGAGAGCAGACGGGAGTTATTTAAGAAAAGGAGATCATGTATGGAACTTTTTTATCGTAAGCCGGCGAACATATGGGAAGAGACGCTGCCTGTCGGAAACGGCAGTCTGGGGGCCATGATCTTTGGGCAGCCGAAGCAGGAGAAATTGGGACTGAACGAGGAGTCGCTGTGGTCCGGATATCAACGGGATAAGAACCGCAAAGAGGCATTTGCCTATTTGGAAAAAGTGCGCGGACTGGTTTTTTCCAGACAGTTTCTTGCGGCGGAAAAGCTTGTACAGGAGCATATGTTAGGGGAATATAACGAATCTTATTTGCCTATGGGAAACTTATGTGTTTTCATGTCGCACAGTGAAACGGTTACAGAATACCGGAGGAGTCTGGAACTGGATCATGCCGTTGCAAAAGTATCTTATCAGGCGGACGGCAGCAGGTTTGAGAGAGAATATTTTGCATCTTATCCGGCGCAGATGCTTGTTATACGTTTTACGGCAGACAGACCGGTGATGGGAATGGAGATCCGGTTTGAATCGATGCTCAGTGTGAAAACGTCAAAGGGAGAAGAGGGGATATTGATAGAAGGCCAATGTCCGGAGCACATGGATCCCAATTATGTAAAGGGACCTGAAGGAGTAATACAGGGAACGTGGGGGATGCGTTTTACCGGAAGGGTGAGGGTGAGAAAGTGCGACGGGGAATATCACATAGCGGAGGACGGGGTACTTTCCGTGAGGAATGCGTCTGAACTGATTTTAACATTGGATGTGGAAAATCATGACAGGATCGATCGGAAAAAAACGCATGATAAGGATCGGGATATTCGAAAAGAAGCTGAAACGAAAGAGGAATCCAAAAAAAGCGGACAAGATTTTGAGTATGCGGCGATCTTAGAGGAGCATATCAGAGATTACAGAAGGCTGTATGACAGAGTGAGCTTATATTTAGGAGAACAACTACAATTGCCTACGGATGAGCGTCTGGCGCGCTTAAGAGCCGGAGAAGAAGACAACGGGCTGTACGCCCTTTATTTTCAATATGGAAGATATCTGCTGATTTCTTCTTCGAGAGAAGGAAGCCTTCCGGCTAACCTGCAGGGAATATGGAGCTGGGAATATCAGGCCCCATGGAGCAGTAATTTTACTACCAATATCAATACGGAGATGAATTATTGGCATGCTGAAAGCTGTAATTTAAAAGAATGCCTGACACCCTATTTTGATTATGTGGAACGTTTGTGTGAGGAGGGGAAGAAAACAGCCAGAATTTATTATGGCTGCAGAGGTTTCGTGCATCATCATAACGGCGATTATTGGGCGTCCACCAATCCTACGGGTATGGGATATTTGGAAAAGGCCGGACAGGAAAACAGCGTCACATGGTCGATGTGGCCTATGGGCGGGGCATGGATGTGCGCAGAATTTTATAAGTATTGGGAGTATCAGAATGACAGGAAATTTTTGGAGGAAAGAGCTTATCCTGTCTTGCGGGAGGCGGCTTTGTTTTTGGTAGATTTTCTTGTGAAGAAAGACGGCGTCTATGTCACCTGCCCTTCTACTTCGCCGGAGAACCGTTATAAGACAGAGCAGGGGGATACCTGTATTACGCTGGCCAGTGCAATGGATCTGGAACTGATACGGGAAGTGTTCGGGCATTTTCAAAAGACTTGTGAGATTTTGGGGAAAGAAGACGGATTGCTGAAGGAGATAGAGGAAAGAACGGCTTCATTGGCAGCATTGCAGATCGGGAGCAAGGGACAATTATTGGAATGGAATGAAGAATTTGAAGAGACGGAACCGGGACATAGGCATATGTCCCATCTGTACGGGTTATTCCCTTCGGAACTGTTTGCAGGGGAAGATACACTTACCGGTGCCTGTAAAAAATCTCTCGAAATCCGCCTGCAGAACGGGGGCGGCTATACCGGATGGAGCCTTGCGTGGATCATCAATCTGTTTGCCGTGCTAGGCGATGGAGAAAAGGTTTACGAATGTCTGAGGACGCTGCTTACCAAGTCTACTTACGATAATCTTTGGGACGCGCATCCGCCTTTCCAGATCGATGGAAATTTTGGGGGAACGGCAGCCATTGCCAATATGCTCGTACAGGACAGAAACGGCGAAGTAAAGATTCTTCCGGCGCTTCCTAAGGCATTTAGTGAGGGGGTTGTGAAAGGATTGTGCATCAAAGGAAAAAAGGCTGTCGATATCGCATGGAAAGACGGAAAAGCAGTGGAGTACAGGATCTATGAGAGAGAAGAAAGGGAATGAAATTGAAAAATCATTTCTGCCATTTTAATGGCATGACATCTGCACGTCCCACTTTGCGCGATATTTACACCAAATTCAGGTTGCATAAGGCATTGCTCTTTATGCCTTTGCTGCATATGCGCCCTTTGTTTGGCGGAGCATTTATGCTCTTAGTCTCCTATAAATTGTGACGCACATCTGACGGAAAGCATTTTTCCAACACGCTCTGGAGCGTGTTGGAATATGAATGACAGAGTCCTATACGGGACTCATATATACGGTTTATTTATTATGCTTATTATGCGTGGACAAGCTCGATATTGTCCATATGCTGGGTAAGCAGGGCAGCTTTCTTTACGTCTGCCTGATTGATGCGGAAGATATAGATGTTTTTTTCTCTGCCATGAGTTTGGAACACTCTTTGGTAGAGGGGCGTCTGTCCCCATTCTATGAAGTATGAAATATGATTTTGCAATAAAAGTTTTTCCAAAGCGGTCTTGCTTTCCCTACTGTAGACTTTACAGAAAGAAATTTCTTTATAAAAAAATAAATCTTTTTCGATTGCAGCCAAAAGTCCATCTCCCTGTCACAAAATACTTTTATAAAAAGTATATTCGTATTTGGGGATTTTATACAAAAAAGCAGGTAAATTATGTTACCTGCTTTCCTACTGCATAAAATCGGAGTGACGTGACTTGAACACGCGGCCTCTACTTCCCTAAAGTAGCGCTCTACCACCTGAGCCACACCCCGAAATGCACTCATAATTATATATGTTATTGGAGAAAAATGCAAGTACTTTTTCGGAGGATTTTTATGAAAAAATCTTTTCTGAATTTTCTGAATTTTACAGAATCCGGAAGGGTATTTTACGAAGCGGGGGCATCGTTGACTGACGGTGCCAGTGGCACACGGCCGGCACGGACCGAAGCGGAGCGTAGACCAACGCGGCAGATGGAAATTCAGGCAAGCCATTTAGCGAAATATAATCCAGTCAGTACATTAAAACGGATTCCTAAACACGTCCCGTTTTTCGGATACGGCGGACAGGCACAGTAAGGGGGAAAAGGAATAGAATAAGGAGAGGGAGTTTAGAAAAGAGGCGGGAACTGCCGTGTGGAAAAGTTATATTTTTATTGCACTCATTATTACGGCTGTTTTATTTGCGCTAGGGATAGTCTGTATTTTGGTTTGGGCAGGACGTCGGAAGAAGGAGGCCCGGAAACGGGTGCTTGAAAGATCGGATGAAGAAAAACTGAAAGATTTTAAGACGGCTTTAACTGCCGTAGGCTTTGACTATGATATGGAAAACGATTATGTATTTTCACAGAAAAATCCATGGCAGAAAAAGGTGGGATACAGTCGTTTTTATGACGAAGCGGCGGGCGTTATGAATATGGTCATCGACTGTGAACCGATCCCCTTTTTTTGCCATAACCGATATTGGCTGATCGAGTTGTGGAAGGGACAGTATGGAATGGCTGCCGGAGCAGAGATCGGGATCTATATGACGGAAGAGGGCAGAAGGAAACCTGACTTTTTCGACGGAACGCTTTATCAATGCGTGGATGAAAGAGACTATATGGAAATGGAATTTATTTTGTATAAAGACGGTGAAGCGCTGCTTGAAAGACAGGAAAAGCATTGGTGGCTTACTGCGTTTAAACCGGGGGTATTCTCGGAACCGGAGGCGCTTCATATGGAATGCAGCATCCGTTTTCCTGATCAGGAAATGCGGCAGGCATTTGTGGGAGGGATGGAAGAATGCGGTTATTTGCGCAGCGCGATCGATGTAAACGGAAACCAAGTCTCTTTCTTATATGCGGAGCCTAAAAATAAACAGACGATCCTTCGGCTGGGGCATATGACAAAGAGAATACAGCGGCAGAACCGGAGAAACTGCAGGCGTTACCTGCGTCTGACGAAGAAATACATAAGAACGATCGATAAGGTCGATTATATCCGTTATCGGCTGCCCGGACTGTACCGGAAACTGACGGCCGTGGGCAGACTGCGTATGCAGGTTGGAATCAAAAATACATAAAAAGTATGCGGATTGGAGTGTCATGAGTACTTATTCAAAATTAAATCAGGTTTATAAAAATGCAAAAATACTGCCTCTTTATCCTAATTCCCGCTTTGTGCTGATGAGCGACTGTCACAGGGGGATAGGGAATTGGAATGATAATTTCCTGCCGAATCAGAATCTGTTTTTTGCCGCATTACAGGATTATTACCGTTTTGGATATACCTATATAGAATTAGGGGACGGGGATGAGATGTGGGAAAACAGAAATCTGTGTCAGATCATTCAGACGCACAGCAGCAGTTTCTGGTTCATGTCTCAGTTTTACAGAGGACAGCGAATGCATATGTTGTTTGGAAACCATGACAAGAAAAAAAGAAGTAAAAAGTGTACAAACGGATGCCTAAAAGAGTACTATTGCGAGAGCTGTGACAGGAATGTGGAACTGTTTCCCGGGATTGAGGTCACAGAAGGCATTTTGTTGAAAGACGAGAGAAATGGAATTGAGATCTTACTTACGCACGGACATCAGGGCGACCTGCTCAACGATATTCTTTGGCAGCTTGGCAGATTTTTGGTCCGGTATGTGTGGAGGCCTTTAGAGCAGATGGGTTTCAGGGATCCGACCAGCGCGGCAAAAAATTATAAAAAGAAAAAGCGGGTGGAGAAAAAACTTTCCCATTGGGCGGAAAAAAACGAAGTAATGCTGATTACCGGACATACGCACCGTTCTGTACTGCCTGATCCGGGAGAAGTGATGTACTGTAATACGGGCTGTTGCGTCCATCCGCGTTGCATTACCGCGCTGGAGATCGAAAACGGTAGGATTACGTTGGTAAAATGGAGCGTACTCACGAAACCGGATAAGACGCTCTATGTGGGACGGGAGGTATTGGAAGGGCCGAAGAAATTGAAAGATTATTTTACTCAGGTGATATAGGGCAGCGAAAGAGAAGCCGGGAAGCAAAGAAAAGCAAGGATGAAGAAGGAAAAGAAGGAAAGGTTGACTCTGACAAAGAGAACGGATATGATAGAAAAGTGTGTAAAGCAGGCATTCCTCCGACCATAGTATGGTCAGGGACTGTTTGCGCCCTTTATGGCACTGATGCCATAGATGGCATGACAGGAAACGTGAAGGAATCACTAAGTTTAAAAATACCTTGCTAAGTCCGAAGATATGGCGTAAAGCAGGCAGATGGGAGTTACGATGAAAGAGAAAGAAAAGGAAAATAAGAGTAAAAAGAAAACGGACAGCCGTTGTCCGGTATCCGGAAAGTGCGGCGGCTGCCAGTTTATTGACATTTCTTATAAAAAGCAGCTTGAGGAAAAAAGAAGGAAGACTGCACAGTTATTGAAACCTTTTTGCAGGTTGGAGCGCATACACGGAATGGAGAAACCGGAACATTATAGAAACAAAGTTTCTGCGGCCTTTACTTATGACAGGAAGGGGAATCCCCTGTCGGGAGTATATGCGGAGAGATCTCATCATGTTATTCCGGTAGAGTCATGTCTGATAGAGGACGAGAGGGCGGACCGGATCATAGGCACTATAAGGGGGATGTTAAAATCCTTTAAAATCAAGGTATATGACGAGGATACCGGTTACGGCCTGTTGCGCCATGTGTTGGTGCGGGTAGGGAAAACAAGCGGACAGATCATGGTGGTGCTTGTCGTTTCTTCGCCCGTTTTTCCGTCTAAAAATAATTTTGTAAAAGCGCTGCGGCTGAAACATCCGGAAATTACGACCATTGTGTTAAATATAAACGATAAAAGGACAAGCATGGTGCTGGGTGAGAAGGAACATGTTATTTACGGTAAAGGTTATATTGAGGACGAACTTTGCGGGAAAATTTTTAAAATATCGCCCAAATCCTTCTATCAGGTCAATCCGGCGCAGACGCAAGTATTATACGAAAGAGCCATAGAATTTGCCGGGCTTAGCGGAAGAGAAACCGTGATCGACGCTTATTGTGGCATTGGGACGATAGGGATTATCGCCTCGGACAGGGCGAAAAAGGTCATCGGCGTCGAAGTAAATAAGGCGGCGGTAAAAGACGCTATTTTTAACGCCAAGAGAAACCAGATAAAGAATATTGATTTTTATCACAATGATGCGGGTGAGTTTATGATGCAGATGGCAGAGCAGAAGGGGGATGTGGATGCGGTATTTTTAGATCCGCCCCGAGCGGGAAGCGACGAGGCTTTTCTTTCCTCCGTCACGGCCCTTGCTCCGGAAAAGGTCGTATATATTTCCTGTAATCCGGAGACGCTTGCAAGAGATTTGCGGTATCTTACGAGGAAAGGGTATCAAGTGGAGCGGGCGGAGGCGGTGGATATGTTTCCGTTTACGGATGATGTGGAAAGTATCGTGTTGCTTTCAAAACTTAAATCAAATAAGTTGAAGCATGTCAATGTGGAATTAGAGAAGGATGAACTTGATTTGACGGCGGCGGAGAGTAAAGCAGCTTATGAAGAAATCAAGGATATGTGTTGGAGCATAGCGGACTAAAGGTTAGTAGTCTTTATATTGCACAGATAAAGCAGAAGTGTGGTATAATTGAGAGGGAAAATAAAGTTGACATGACTGACTTTCCAAATGATACAAATAGGCATTTTGAAACAAGAGCTTTAGCTGCATTTGCATTAATTATGACATCCGGGCTTGAAGTGACACAGGCGAGTGCTCAGGTTACAGATGGTTACCACGATATGGGGATTGATGCGATATATTTGGATGAAACACAGAAAAAGTTATTTCTTGTTCAAGGTAAATGGCGTGCGGATGGAGTGGGTTCTACTACTCAAGACGAAATGTCTAATTTTGCTCAGGGAGTTCAGAGAGATGCTGATGAGGGTCAATTCCAAACAAGTATATGATAAATTTCTTTATTCCGGATTCAAGGTGTTACTGCGTGATGATAATAGGACCGTTGAAGATACATTGGAAATCGTGGAAAGTATGCTGAAGCTCAAATAAAGGAGAAGATAGTATGGAAACGATTGATTTCTTTGCCGGTGATAATAAGGACCATTGGCTTGCTGAAATACAAAAGAGTGACTGGGGTGCGGGAAAATATTTATATGAACGGCTCCGGGAACAGAAGCTGAAGGAACTATGCGGTGAATCAACCAAAGTGCTCCTTCTTATTGATAATGGAGAGTTGTACACACTATGATAGATATTTCAAAGTTCAGCAGATGTTATTCGGTTTGTATCTTTGGGGAATCCGATGTAGATATGATTTTAGAAATCTGCAAGCAGAATGCAATATTTTACAAGTATACCGAAGCACGCCCGACCAAAGGAAATATACTTGATGACATGAAAGCAACGCCGCCGGGAATAGATTTGTCAAACAAATATTATTTTGGCTTTTTCGATAATCAGAAACTGATTGCTATTATGGATCTGATTGATGGATATCCGAAACCTGAGATTGTATATATTGGCTTCTTTATGATGAATCCGCAGTATCAGGGAAAGCAGATAGGAACCGGTATTATTAGTGATGTGGTTACATATTTGCAGAGTATGGGGAAGACTGCGGTTCGTCTTGCAATAGACAAAGGGAATCCACAGTCGACGCATTTTTGGAAGAAGAATGGTTTTGAGGTTATCTCTGAGGCTGATGTAAATGGTTGGACAAAATTGGTTGCAGAGAGACAATTTACACAGGGATAAGATAAAGAAGAGTATGATTGAATTGCGTAAGGTACAAGAAAAAGACAGAGATCTTCTCTGGAGATTCTTATTTTAGGAGTTAGAACTTAAAAACCGGTATTAACCGACAAGCCCGGTATGGGGAGAGAATTCTCATAATATGGAGGGAAAAATAGGTATTAAAATAGTTGCCTATTAACAATAAAAAGAGAAAGAGAGGAAAAAAGATGGATTTTTTGAAATGCAGTCCAAAATGGACACGTCAACCGAAACAGGTACAGATTAGCGAGGACAACGTGGTAATTATTACGGAAAGGGGGACTGACTTATGGGCACGCACTTATTATGGTTTTCAAAATGATAATGCCCCAGTGTTTCAGATTGAAACAGGCGATAAGTATTTTTCCTTTATCGTTAAAACAGAGTTTGAGAGTGCCTGCCGTTTTGACCAGTGCGGTGTGGTTATGTATTTAAATAGTGATAACTGGTTTAAAGCATCAATAGAATATGAAAATGAAAAAATACAGCGGCTGGGAAGTGTTGTCACGAATCATGGATATTCGGACTGGGCGACGACAGACATATCCGCTGATATTAAAAGTATGTGGTATCGTTTTTCACGCAGGGACAGCGACTACTGCATTGAATGCAGTGAGGATGGCATTGATTTCAGACAGATGCGGATTTTCCATATGTGGGAGGGGACAGAAAAAATTACATATGGAATATATGCCTGCAGCCCGACAGAAGGTTCATACAAGGCAACATTTTCAGATATGCAGATTACAGAATGCCAGTGGGAATCAGAGGCGGATTGGCATGACTAATGGAATGCATGGGACTTCCCGTTCTATCAGCCAGCCCAAATAATTCTTGCTGACGCTATACCGTTTTTGGGAAAAGTGAAAATTGGCGGAAACTCCGATAGTTTTAGAAGTGCACTGGACATATTGTATGTTTGGCGCATTTTTCGTTTGGAAAGGAGTTTTTTATGGAATTATTAAATGGTAAAAAAGTCATCGCTAAACCTTATAAGGAAGAAGATACGGAAGAAATTGTGAATCTAATTCTCAGAAACTTTAGAGAAGTTAATGTGAAAGATTACGGGGAAAAAGCTATAGAGGCGCTCTCTGCCACGCATGATGCGAATTGGTTCAAGGGTGTGGCGGAATATGCGTATGTGTATGTATTTTGGAATGAAGATAAGATTGTAGGGGTGGGTTCCATATCAAGTTATTGGGGAAGCCCTACGGAAAGCATTTTATAAAAATGGAATAAAAGAACTGGATGCCGGGCAGCATTATCGGTTGGAGAAATTCAGAAAGATGGGTTAGGAGAAATGTTGATAAGGACAATCAGACAATGCAGACCGGAGATTTTGAAAAGATATATGATTTATGGATACATACGGAAGGAATGGGATTGAATTTAACACGGAGGCTGTATATGGAAAATTTAATTGTAAGATATGCAAAAAGAGAAGAACTTGAGTCTGTAAATAACATCCGCAAACAGGTCAATGAGGTCCATGTTAAGGGGCGCCCGGATATATTTCGCGAGGATGGATGGCAGTTCATAGAGCCATTTGTATATACCAGATTCGACGAGGAAAACAGCGGGGTTATTGTTGCTGCCGTTGAGGATGAAATAGTTGGATTTGCTGTGGTTCAGTATATAGTGAGACCGGAGTCTCCTTATAATAAGGAACGGAGATATTCCCATATAGAGGAATTCGGGGTAGATGAAAAGCATAGGCGGAAGGGTATTGCTGCTGCCATGATTGATTTTATTAAAGAAGATGCAAAAAATCGCGGCTTTAAAAGAATAGAACTTGATATGTGGGAATTTAATGACGGTGCATTGGCATTTTATGAAAATGCAGGCTTAAAGACTTACAGAAGATATATGGAAAGTGATACGGATACGGAGGAGGGGAACAGAACATGAATGTAATCATATCTGGCTCCGGCGGATGCGTCAGCACGCTAAGGGCATGCTGCAGCTATCGTGTAGGTACGGAAACGCGGAGCCGGCAAAACTTCAAAACATTCCGAAAAGCACAGTGCAATATCGCCGGACAGGCTCTTTTGATTTCTTAAAACGCTATTTGGAAGAATACACTTGTGGGAAAAAACTTTCAAACCTATTGCGAAAACGAAAGAATAGTATTTTCAAAGCAAGGAGGAAGTGATGTACGCATTGGGCAATCAGATGTTTTTCGCGGACAACCCATTTGAAGCAGTTAAGGGGAGGGATGACTTGAATGGTCTGCAAAAAACCAGGTCATTGCTGGAGGAGGGAAAAAGGGACGGCTCTATCAAGACGAAATATATAAAGGAGCTTTCCGGGTTTTTGCCGCTTATCAACTTTTGGCTTATGCCTTCGGTATTCCCTGCCGCAGAGGAAGAATTACTTCACAAATACCGTTTTGTAATAGAGATGTTAGATCATATGGGCCTGCCGCTTTATGACGATGATACGATGTCCTTTACAGAAAAATTTATCACGGATATTACGGAAACACCCTGCAGGCACAAGGCAGATTGACAAAAAGGAAGGTAATGAACTGCAATTAAAAAGAGCGTGCCGCAGCGCGGCGAAAGACGCGGTGGACTCTACAAGCGGCCGCCAGTGTGAAACGGGTGCAAAAGAATTAAGGAGCAGGGTCTATGCTCAAAAAATGCTGTATGATATAGGAATTTAGGACAAACAGTCTTATCTTTTGATACAATGCTGCATAATTTTTGCAGAACTGACAAAACTAAGCATACAATATCGCTTAGTCCGGCTATCTTTTGGAAACGGCATAAGCGGTAAGGACATAAATCGTGAAGGAGAGAAGAGTATGCCGGTTGAATTTAAGAACAGTGAAACAAAAGACAATTTGATGAGGGCTTTTGCAGGAGAAAGTCAGGCAAGGAACCGCTATACCTTTGCAGCGGAACAGGCGCATAAAGAGAAACTGCATGTGATCGAGGCCGTCTTTACTTATACGGCGAATCAGGAAAAAGAACATGCCGAAGTCTTTTACGAGCATTTAAAAGAGATGGGCGGTGAAACGATCCATGTGGACGGAGGATATCCGGTCGATATTACGGAAGATATTTCGAAACTTCTGCGTATGGCGCAGCATAACGAATACGAAGAGCATGATTCTGTTTACAAAGCCTTTGAAGAAAAGGCAAGGGAAGAAGGATTTGATAAAATTGCAGCTTCTTTCCATATGATCGGGGCAATCGAAAAATATCACGGCGACCGTTTCGGTAAATTTGCGGAATGGATGGAACAGAACAAGTTGTTTGTATCCGATGTCAAGACCGGATGGATCTGCCTGAACTGCGGGCATATTTTCGAAGGGGAAAAAGTACCGGAGAAATGTCCGGTCTGCGACCATGACAAGGGATATTATATACGGTTGGAGCTGTCTCCTTATGCAAAGATCGAAAACGTGTAAGGTTTCATGAACACTGTTTTAGAGCATGTTTGAATTCAAGGCGGGGAATTTTCCTTTAGGATGTTCCTGAGAAGGGTATCCTTTAGAAAGATCCCCGCCAAATGGGAAATGGTATCATTCAGCTTTTGACCAAAAGGGCAGCAGGACAATGATTTCCATAAACAATGTTCTATTTTTTATTGATAAGTACATGAAAAGTTTTCAAATTCAGCGGATCCGTTTCCAACGGCATACAGCGCCATCACCACGCCGGTAAAGCCGCCTGCGACTTCACTGGAAAGGTATTTGGATCTGCCGGTCCCGAGGAGTGTCTCGTTGCCGCCGTCTTTTAAGAAAAAATGATATTCCAAAGGCGTGGAGCGCACGAGCAGTCTGACGGTATTGCCTGCGACGGAAATCGCTGTCTGTGTATGCCTGACTCCGCCGATGTTCAGTTTCAGTACGGCGGCATACCCTTCCTGATCTTTGCGGAGCGCGAGGTCAAAATGTTCGTCCTCCGTCATGTAAAACGTTATGCCGGCCTCTTTACAATCGCTTCGTATGTCAAAAGAAAGCTCTAACGTAAAATCCCGTTGTCTTAATCCGATAAAAGTAGGAGAATCCGCCTCATCTAAAGTGATATCCGACCCGTGAAGAATGAGTTTAGCTTCCGAAAACGTATAATTTTCCATATAAGGGTGGCGCAGGAAACACCAGTCTTTATTCCAGTCGGTATTGAGGAAGGTATAGCGTTTCTTTTCTTCCTGTATGAAATCCCCTGCGATCTCGTAACTTTCTTCCGTAGTGCCGTCGTTTCCGGCCCGGAACCAACCGTCGCTGTCAAAGGAGACGGGGGTAAGGAAGACTTCCCTGCCAAGCTGATGGTAAGGCATCCAGTCGCCTTGCTGCCTGAAACCTAAACTTAAAATATACCATTCGCCGTTTTTATCCTGTATAAGGTCTCCGTGGCCGATACCCTGAATGAAATAAGGGGCTTTGTTGCGGTTGGTCAGCACCGGATTATGGGGATAATTTTCAAAAGGGCCGAATACGGAAGAAGATCTTGCGTATGTGATCATGTGTCCGTATTCCGTACCGCCTTCGGCCGCCATAATATAATATGTGTTATTTATTTTGTACAGATGGGGGCTTTCCAAAAATCGTCCCCCGTTTCCCTGCCAGACGGAACGGCTCTTGCAAAGCTTTTTACCTGTTTCGATATCGATCTCACATTGTGCAATTCCGGTTACGCCGTAATCGTCGCAGCCGTTGCTCATGAAGTAGGCCCTGCCGTCTTCGAAATACAGGGAAGGGTCGATGCCGCCCTGATCTACATAAATGGGTTCCGACCATTCGCCGTAAATGTCGTCCGTGCAGACATAGAAATTCTGGCCGGTGGTATTGTTGGTGGTTACCATATAAAAACGACCGTTATTATGACGGATAGTGGGGGCGAATACGCCGCCGGAGCTTTCTATCTTTTCTAACATGACCTGTGTCTTACGGGTAAGTACATGTCCGATCTGCGTCCAGTTGACAAGATCGCCGCTTTCGAACAGGGGAACGCCCGGAAAGTATTGGAAAGAGCTGCATACCATGTAATATTTTCCATTGGCAAAACATACGCTTGGATCCGGATAAAAGCCTTTTACAATGGGATTAGTATAGCGCATAATGAAAACCGCCTTTCTGATTATTTTTCTGCTTTTTATTTTATAATAAACGCTTGGACGGGGCAAGAGTTGTCCGATCCTAATTTGACAGGATATTTGATTTTGCCTATTCCGTGTGTTAAAATGGTAGTAATGAAGAGAGGAGAAGGTAGCTTATGAAGGAAGACGGAACGTTAAAATACCAAATGTGGCTGGACTGGTTTATCACGGATAATAAACTGGATATTGAAGAGGTGCTTTATGAGGGGCCGGTAAGCGGCGCGGCGGACGAAGAAGGAGAAAACGGGGAAACAGGAGAAGATAGCGGAGCGACAAAAGAAGACGGTGAAATCGTGATCGTGACTTTGGAGCAGTTTTTGCAAAAATCTTTGGAGTATCCCGGATGGCAGGCAGATATCAGGCGGTTTTCCATGAAAGCCCAATATGTCGGAACGGATGTGCTGGAAAAGGTCAGAGAGATGTGTGCGGAAAAAGTTAAAAAAGGATTTTTCAGTGCATAGCAGATGAATATGAAATACATACAATATAGTTTCAAAGACTACGTCAAATGATTAACGTAGTCTTATTTTATGGTATTTTTATAAATTATATGTGGCTTTTTTCTTGACATGCAGGGAAAACTAAAAGATAATAAAATATGGAAGTCAGCGTGAAATATAAAATTTCATGATCCTGATTTGTATGTCTGCTGAAGCAGGCAGATGGGAGTTAGAGAGAATATAGACAGTTTAAGAGGTGTTTTCATGGAACAAAAGAAGTATAGAATCATAACGGACGGCTCCTGCGATCTTCCCAAAGAGCTGACAGAGGAGAAAGATATTATCGTAGTGCCTTTTTATGTTTCCTTTGACGGGGAACATTATCTGAAAGAAATGGAGGAGATCAGCGTCCGTGACTTTTACGGTAAAATGGTGGAGGATCCCAAGACGTTTCCTAAGTCGTCCATGCCTTCCGTGCAGGATTATGTGGATGTTTTTCTGCCGCTTGTCAAGGAGGATACGGCGGTTATATGTATCTGTATCACGACTAAATTCAGCGGGTCTTTACAGTCAGCGCTAGGGGCGAAGGAGATCGTATTGGAAACCTATCCCGACGCAGAGATCACGGTCATGGATTCCACGGTGGATACGGTATTGCAGGGATTGTTTGTATTAGAAGCGGTCTCTATGTGGGAAAAGAATATTCCTTATGAAAAAACGGTTGCCAGATTGGAGGAAATCAAGAGCAGCGGCCGCATTTTCTTTACGGTGGGCAATATGGAATATTTAAAACATGGCGGAAGGATTGGAAAGCTGACAGGGATCGCAGGATCGGTACTAGGCATCAAACCGCTTATCACGTTAAAAGAGGGAGAGATCTATCCGTCCGGTATTACAAGAAGCAGAAAAAAGTCCATGGAAAAAGTGATAGAGCTGCTGGATGAATATATGAAGGAATTTCAGGCCGATATGAAGGACTACAGTATTACGGTCGGTTTTGGATATGACTATGAGGAGGCCTGCGAATTTCAAAAAGAACTGACGGCATTTATAGAAAGCAAGGGGCAGAAAGTAGAAGAAATCCCTATTTTCCAAATAGGAGCAACCATAGGAGTACACACCGGCCCGTACCCGCTTGGGCTGGGGATCATAAAAAGACATGGTCTGTAACAGGGTAAGATAAGGGAATGTGAGATGCCGCAAGGCAGCATCATAAAAGGAAATGAAAGAATATAATAACAGGCGCTATTCCGTATGATGTGACAGGATAGCGCCTGAAGGTATTTCAGGGGGGCTGCGGATCCGGATCAACCGGAAGAGGTCATGGTATAAAGAATCGTCATCTTCCAAGTCTGCCATGAGCCAGCGTTGTCCGTTCCTTTCTTCCGTCTGTTTATAAATCATCTGTAATTCCGGCATACATTCCGGCAGGATCTTTTCAACGGCGTCTTTTTCTTTTTGCCCGACTATGACCATAACCGTAAAGCAGAGTTCTCTGGGATAGATCGTACATAAGGTTTTCCAGCCTTTTTCCAAACTGCAGGAACTGTGCTTTATTTCCGAACAGAACTGCATAAAACAGGGTTTTGTATATATTGTCCTATTTCCTTTAACGTAGGGCAGGTGTTTTTATCCTGCAGATCGATCATGAGGGCCTCCTGTATCCTAAATGATTTCCGGCAGTTCTTCTTTAGACTGCCTGTTTTTCTTTCAGAAAGTCAAACTGCGACATATAAAGCTTATAGTATTCGCCTTTTGCAGCCAGCAGTTCTTCATGGGTTCCGCGCTCCAAAATATCTCCTTTGTCCACATACATAATGCAGTTGGCATTTTTAATAGTGGAAAGTCTGTGAGCGATAATAAAGGAAGTACGTCCTTTTAATAACTCTTGTAATCCTTTTTGCAGGACGATCTCCGTTTCCGTATCGATACTGGAAGTCGCTTCATCCAAGATCAGGATCTTCGGATCTGCCAGCAAAGCCCTTGCAAAAGAAATAAGCTGTCTTTGACCCGCCGAGAGGCGGCTGCCTCTTTCGTTCACCTGCGTCTGGTATCCGTTTTCCATTTCCATGATAAAATCGTGAGCGCAGACTGTCTTTGCGGCACGGACAACGTCCTCGTCCGAAGCCTCCATATTTCCGTAACGTATGTTATCCATAATCGTTCCGGCAAAGATGAAGCTGTCCTGCATCATAACGCCCATCTGCGTCCTGAGAGAGCGGATGGTAACTTTGGAAATATCGATATCGTCAATATAGATATTTCCCGAATCCACATTATAAAAACGGCTGATCAGGTTTACGATCGTAGTTTTTCCCGCGCCGGTAGGGCCTACAATGGCGAAAGAGTCGCCGGGAGAGGCGGTAAATCGGATGCGGTTTAAGATCGGATGGCCTTCTTCGTAGCTGAAGCTTACATCCCGGAACTCGATCTTGCCCACAATGGGCGGCATTTCGGAGGCGCCCGGCAAGTCTTTTACAAGCACTTCCTCGTCAATCGTTTCAAAGATACGTTCCAAATAGGAGATTGCCGTAAGCAGGGAGTTATAAAAGCTTGCCAGTGTGTTGATCGGGTTCCAGAAACGGCTGATATAAGCCGTAAACGCGGTCAGTACGCCGACGGTAATTCCGTTTTGGCCGCCGCCTGTCATCCAGTAGATCCCGAGTACATAGACGAAAGACGTAGTAATGGCGGAAATGATATCTACACTGGGGCCCATTAAAAAGTTGAATTTTACGGCGCGCATCCAGGACTGCCTGTAACCCGAACTTAAATGGTTGAAAATATCCGTATTTTTTTCTTCTCTGGTAAAAGACTGAGTCACTCTTATGCCGTTGATGCTTTCCGCGATATAGGCGTTTAAATTGGACTGCTTATTGCTCTGGATCTGCCATGCCCGGCGCTGTTTTTTCTTGATCAGTACGACTACCGCGGCAAGCACCGGCAGTCCGCATAAGCAGAGCAGGGTCAGCCTTACGTTGATGAGCAGCATAAAGATCAAGATAAAGATCAGGTTACAAAGGTCGGTAATGGTGTTGATGATACCGTTGGAAAGCAGGTCGCTCAAGCTGTTTACATAATTCACTACACGCACCTGGATCTTTCCGTGGGGCCTGTCGTCATAATAGGAAAAGGGCAGCCGCTGTAAATGTTCAAAAATATCATAACGGAGTTTATGGATGATATTTTGGCCGATATGGTTGGTCACCCTTATTTTATACCGAAGGCTTAAAGAGGAGTACAGCGCGATGATAAAAGTGAATACGCAGTATTTGCCAATGGCTTTCATATCTCCGGCAGGGATACATTCATCCAGCACTTTCATAAAAAACTGGGGGATCAGCATGGTGAGCGCCGAAGCCGACAGCATGATGAAAATGACGAAAGTCATCTGCTTTTTATAGGGGGCGATATAACCTCCAAGCCGTTTTAGCTGGTTGAGATCGAAGCGGTCTTCCAAAATCTCGTCTACATCATATTTATTCCGTGCCATGTGAAGAGCCTCCTTTCACTTCCTCGGGGATTTCCCCGTATTGATTTTTAAATGCTGAAGCATAGTAGCCGCCCATTGCCACCAGTTCGTTATGGGTACCCCGTTCGATGATCCGTCCGTTATCCATAACGAGGATCAGATCCGCGTCCCGGATGGAAGAGATCCGGTAAGCAATGATGAAAATGGTGCAGTTTTTTTCGATCTTTTTCAATTGATCCTGTATGTAGCTTTCCGTCTCCATATCTACGGCGGACGTGGTGTCGTCCAGAATCAGGATGGAAGGATCTTTTAACAGCGCCCTTGCAAGGGAAATTCGTTGTTTCTGACCACCGGACAGCCCTACGCCCCGTTCGCCTACGATGGTATCGTAACCGTCGGGAAGGGACTGGATAAAGTGGTTGGCATCGGCCATGATAGCGGCTTGTTTGACCTCTTCAAAGGGACAGTCGGGCTTAGCGTAAGCAATGTTCCCTTCGATCGTATCGGAGAACAGAAAGACGTCCTGCATTGCCATGCCGATATTGTCGCGCAGGTCATAAAGATCCAGATCTTTGACATTGATGCCGTCCACCAGCACTTCGCCGCCCGTGGTGTCGTAAAAACGGCACAAAAGATTCATGATAGTGGATTTCCCGGCGCCGGTAGAGCCGATGATCCCCACGGTCTGTCCCGGGGAAACGGTAAAACTGATGTCGTTTACGATTTCTTCGTCATCGGCACGGTAAGATACGTTTTTAAATTCTACTTTTCCGTCAAAATGCTTTCGGTCGATCCCTGTCTGGGGCGACTTTACGTTCGGCTCTTCCATGTAAGTATCGTAGATCTTTTCTACGGAAGTGGTAAAACGCTGAATATCATTGACCCACCAGCCTGCCATGCGTAAGGGGACGGTCAGCATCCACAGATAACCGTTTACGGTGACCAGATTTCCCACGGTGATCTCCCCCTGAATGACCATATAGCCGCCGTACAGCATCAGGATGATGGTGAGCAGGTTAGAGAGCATTTCGAAGATTGGCAGGTATTTCATCCAGATCTTGGACGCGTCTAACTGAGAAGCCCGGAAAGCGTCGTTTTCTTTATTGAATTTACCGATCTCAAAATCTTCTTTGGCAAAGGCCTTGACTACCCGGTTACCGCTGACATTTTCCTGCACAAAGGCATTTAAGGAAGAAAAACAGTTGCGGTTTCTCTGAAAAGCGGGTTTGACCGCCTTGGACTGCAGATAAGTGGCAAGCGCGGTAAAAGGGAGCACTGCCAGCATACAGAGCGCAAGCTTTACGTCTACGGTAAAGATCATGATCAGGGCGAAGCCAAAAAGCAGAACATTTTCGTAAACACTATAAATAACATATGCTACGAAATGCCTTATGGCGTCCATATCGCCGGTCTGCCTTGACATCAGATCGCCGGTCCGCTTCTTATTATAAAAGGCAAAATCCTCCTGCAGAAGTTTGCGGTATACTTTATCACGCATTTCATATAGTACGCCCTGCGAGCAGGTCTCAAAGATGACCTGATAGTAGAAACGTAAGATTCCCCTTACCGCAGTGACCGTAAGAAGCGTCAGAATCAGCTTTGGCAGAAGGGAAAATTCCCCTCCAATGATCACGTCGTCCACGATCAGCCCTGAAATATAGGGATTCACGATGGCGAGAACGGAGATCAGGGTAGTAAGTAATAAACCGAACGCCATATTCCATTTGTACTTTTTTAAAAAAGAAAGAAACCATTTATTTGCCGTCATATCGTGCTGCCTCCTTTTGATTTCATCGTAATTTTGAATGTGCTGCGGCTGGCGGTCATCGTAGTTACAGTATACGGATTTGAACGGAAAAAGGAATGTACTATCTTGCGCGGTTCATGTATATTTTTGTATAGATTAGCTGCAGGGATCTTTCTTTTTTCCTATTTTTTTCCTTTGCTGCAAATTTTCTCCGTCCGTTTACCAGAAAAAGGCATAAAAAGATTCATATTATTCATTGACATATACGATATATGCAATATATGATAGAAAAAACAAAAAAGGAAAGCATAAATATAAAACTACTGATAAATGCCCGTTCCTAGTTGACATTTTTTTTATTTGTATTTATAATAGACTAGAAAAATTTATTAAAGATTCATTAAAATTGTTTAAGATTTAATAAAATGTTTTTAACGGAATAAAAGCTTGATTTTCTCAGAACGATAACGATATTGTCAAGTGCGCGGGCAAAGGTGTCAAAGGGTGTCTGTAGCACTTTTTATTTTTCTATGGGAAAGTCTGGCGGTATGGTATGAATGCCTTTACGGGCGTTTATATAAATATTTTTATTTTTTTAAGAAGGAGGAACAATTATGAAAAGAAAGTTACTGTCCGTACTTTTAGCTTCTGCAATGCTTGTATCGCTTACAGCCTGCGGAAACAATGATAATGGTGCGGTAACGAACAACGAGAGCGCAGATCCTAAGACGGAAAGCACAGCGCCGGCAGAAGAAAATGACGATGCCGAAGCAAGCGAACCCTCAACGGAAAGTACGGCGCCGGAAGTTTCCAGTGAAAGACCTACGACACCGTCAGGTCAGTTGATCATTGGTACCACTACAGACCTTGAGCAGGATTTTTACGATCCGATCTATAACAACAGCGCAACCAACTATAAGGTGTGCGGTCTGCTCCACGGTTATGGTACGGTCATCACCACAAAAGAAGGCGAGTGGCAGACGGATCCGGTCGTTGTAGCGGATTTGCAGACAGCGGAAAATGAAGACGGCACCAAAACCTATACGATCAAAATCAACGACGGTCTTGTATGGTCAGACGATTCACCGTTAACGGCAAAAGATTATGTATTTGCACTTTTACTGGAGTCTTCACCGGAAATGATGGGCGTGGACAATTATGCAGCGACAGGTTATACCACATTGGAAGGATGGGCCGACTTTAACAGCGGTTCTACCAAAGCGCTGAAGGGCGTACACCTGATCGATGATATGACGTTCTCCGTTACGATTGCGGCGTCAGAGCTTCCTTATCACTATGATCTTGCTTATGCGTCCGTAACACCCAGACCGCTTGCGGTACTGGCTCCGGGATGCGATATTGAAGATACGGAAGAGGGCGCAACCATTACGGGCGATTTTACGACGGAAGTATTGTTAGAGACGATCGGCAACACGGATACCGGATACCGTTACAATCCCCAGGTAGTCTGCGGACCTTACAAGCTTGTAAGTTACGACGCGTCCAGCAGACAGGGAACCTTTGAAGTAAACGAGAAGTTTGCGGGAACCTTTGACGGCGTAAAACCGATGATCAAGACGGTCATCATCAAAACGGTAACGGCTGATACGGAGATCAACGAGCTGCAGGCAGGTACGGTAGACTTACTGTTCCAGATCAGCGAAGGTGATTCCATTGAAGCAGGACTTGATCTTGTAGACGCGGGAGTAGCGCAGAAACATACCTTTTTCCGTTACGGATACGGTAAGATTCAGTTTGACTGTTCCCAGTTCCCGACGGATTCCGAGAATGTACGTCAGGCGATCGCTTACTGCTTAGACAGAAACGAATTTGCAAGACAGTACAGCGGCGGATACGCTACTGTAGTACATGGCGAATACGGTCTTTCCCAGTGGGAGTTTGTAGATTCCAAAGACTGGATCGACGAAAACTTAAATACTTATGAAAAAGATATTGAAAAAGCAAAAGAAGTACTTGCGGCAGACGGCTGGAACTTAAATGCAAGCGGCGAAGAATATAAAGACGGCGACGGCCTTCGTTATAAAGACGTTGACGGCGAATTGAAACCGCTTGAGATCCAGTGGTGTAATTCGGAAGGCAACCCGGTATCCGAGCTTTTGGGCACCATGCTTCCGGACGCTATGAAAGAAGCAGGAATGGAGCTTAAGGCTACGACCACAGACTTCCCTACTTTGCTTTCAGGAATCAACCATGACGGTGAAACGACCTATAATATGTATAACCTTGCTAAAGGGTTCTCTTTACAGCACTCACCCTGGTATTATTACTCTATGGATGAGATGTACTTAGGAAGCTTAAATGATAACTGGATCTTGGATCAGGAGCTTGCTGACGCAGCTTGGGCATTGAAAGCTATCCCTGGCGATGATGACGCGGCCTGGCTTGCGGCATGGCAGAATTATCAGAAAGTATGGAATCAGAAACTTCCTAATATTCCGTTATATTCTGATGAATATCATGACTTCTACAGCAATAAACTGCAGGGATGGGATACCTCTTCTATTTGGGATTGGACCTCAGCTTTGGTTTATGCATGGGTAACAGAATAACGAACGTTATGATATAAAAAGGGATTGGGACAGCAGCCGGATGGAAATTTTTTCATCCGGCCTGCCCGGTTACCTGAATGAAGGTAGGAGGATTCCCCGATATGCGTACAGGAAGGTATCTTTTAAAAAGATTTATTTACATTATTTTTGTGTTTTTTATCATTTCTATTTTAATGTTTGCCATTTATAAGTCGCTGCCCGGCGATCCTGTCAGGATGATGATGCAGGACAATGTAAAGCCGGAAGTATATCAGCAGCAGTATGAAGCGACGAAGAAGATGTTAGGGCTGGATCAGCCGGTTCCGGTGCAGTATATAAAATGGATCACCAATATGTTACGCGGCGATTTCGGTTATTCAACGGAGTATAGAAGGCCGGTAAAGGACGTGATCGGCGTGCCTATGCGTAATACGGTTCTATTAAATATTTTTTCCATGATTTTTGTGTTTTTGATTGCGGTGCCGCTTGGCATTACCACGGCAGTCAAAAAGAACAGTGTGTTTGATAAAATAGTACAGGTTGTAACGATTATCGGATATAGCGTACCCGGTTTTGTCATTGCGTTACTTGCCATCTATGTATTTGCGATACGGTTTCCGATCTTTCCCATCAGCGGCGTAAAGACTGCGGGATTTACGGGAACGGGTTTTGCGGCATTTCTGGATACGGCAAGGCATATGGTGCTGCCGGTACTTGTCATGTCCGTCGGAGGAATCGGAAGTATCACGCGTTATGTCAGGGCTTCCATGATTGATGCGCTCCGTATGGACTATATAAGAACTGCCCGTTCCAAGGGCTTAAAAGAAAAAGTGGTCGTTTATGTGCATGCGTTCCGTAATGCGCTGATACCGATCGTAACGGTAACAACATGGTGGCTGATCGGCTTGTTCGGAGGTTCCGTTGTTATCGAATCTATTTTCTTGTGGGATGGTCTCGGAAAGATGATGATCACAGGATTAAACCAAAGGGATTTTTCCGTTGTGCTCGCAATGCAGATGTTCTATGTCATATTGTCGCTGGCAGGAAACGTACTGATGGATATTGCGTATACCATGGTCGATCCAAGAGTCAAGCTTGAAAACTAGAGAAAGGCGTGGAAAGAATATGAAGAAAAACAAAAAATCCACTATGGGAAAAGCCGCGCAGAAAATGCTTGTAGGCGGTATGACGGAAGAACAGGAAGCAGTGCTTACCCCGATACAGATGGTGTTCAGAAGCTTCATAGGGGATAAGATTGCGATGGCGGGTGTCTGCTGCTTTTTGCTCATCTTTCTCTGCTGTGTTATTTTGCCGGTCTTTTTGCCCATTGATATGTATTATCAGGATGTAACGCAAGCGAACGTCGCGCCGGGTTTCGGTATGCTTAAAGTGCCGGGAAGTCTTGCAGGCAATGCAAAGCAGCTTAGTATCGGCAGTACTTTTTCCGTAGGTATTGATGAAAAGGGGAACGTATACGAGTGGGGGAACTTTCCCACCGATAAATTAAAGAAACTTCCGAAAGATATGGGAAAACTGACGCAGGTGTCGGCAGGGCTTGACCATATTGTGGCGATTAATGAAAATAACGAGGTAATCACTTGGGGAAACGACCGTATGGGACTCAGTTCCATTCCTGTGGAAATGCGTATGGGCGAAACGCCTGTGGAGATTTATGCAGGCTATCAGTTCTCGCTGGCATTGACGGACAAAGGAAGGCTTTATAGCTGGGGAAACAGTTACCTGGTTGATATTAAATTTCCGGAAGGCGTGCAGGGAAATATCAAAGCCTTCGACGCCAATAACGATATTGTGATCGCGCTGACCAACGACGGCGAAGTAGTGCCGCTTACTAAAAAGAAGACCGCTTATTCCAATATTCCGGAAGGGGTGCAGGGACATGCGGTAGATATTGCGTTGTCGGACGAGAGCGTTGCGGTAGTTACGGACGACGGACGCGTTTATGCCTGGGGAAATAACCTGAAAAAAAGCTGCGATATTCCGGAAGAGATTCAGGGACATGCAAAAGTGATCGAAGGCGGGCGTTTTCATTATGTGGTGATTTTGGACGACGGTTCCGTTGCCGCATGGGGGGACAATACTTTTGGTCAGGCACATGCGCCGTCTATCGGTGAACCGGTCAAATCCGTCAGCGCCGGTTATTACGGTTCTTATGCTATCGGTGAGAGCGACAAGGCTTATAGCTGGGGGCTTGACGGATATCTGATGGGAACCGACGACTTCGGACGGGACGTGTTCAGGCGTCTCTTAAAGGGCGGACGTATGACGATGACCGTAGGTGCGATCGCGGTTATCATTTCTACGATCATCGGCGTTATCGTAGGCGGCATATCCGGTTATAAAGGCGGAAAAGTGGACAATATCATGATGCGTCTGACAGAGATCGTCTCTTCCCTGCCGTTTTTGCCTTTTGCTATTATATTATCGGCGATCATTGGGAACAGTATATCGGAGACGCAGAGGATCATTATGATCATGGTTATTTTGGGGCTTCTTTCCTGGCCGGGTATCGCAAGACTGGTACGAGGCAGCGTACTGGCGGAGAGAGAACAGGAGTTTGTTACGGCGGCAAAGGCGTTGGGCGTAAAAGAATGGGGGATCATTTTCCGTCATATTCTTCCGAACGTCATTACGGTCATTATCGTAAACGCAACGTTGGATTTTGCAACCTGTATGCTGACGGAGTCCTCGTTATCTTTTATCGGTTTCGGCGTTACCGAACCTAACGCTACATGGGGAAATATGTTAAACAGCGCAAGAAGCGCAACAGTAATAGAAAAGTATTGGTGGCGCTGGGTATTCCCGTCATTAGTGCTGGCGATCAGTACGATCAGCATCAACTGTATTGGCGATGGTCTTCGCGACGCCATTGATCCAAAATCCAAAGAAAGGTAGGGAGGCATATGAGTTTACTGGAAGTAGAACATTTGCGGACATTTTTTAAAACAAAACGCGGTGTGGTAAAAGCAGTCAATGATGTCACTTATTCTTTAGAGGAAGGCGAGACTTTAGGGATCGTAGGAGAGAGCGGCAGCGGAAAGAGTGTTTCTGCCATGAGCATTTTAAGGCTTCTTGACGGTAACGGTTATGTGGAGAGCGGTAAGATCACGTTTAACGGTAAAGATGTAGTGAACTGTTCGGAGAAAGAGATGTATGCGATCCGGGGAAACGAGATCTCGGTTATTTTCCAAGAGCCGATGACGTCTTTGAATCCGGTTTTTACGATAGAAAAGCAGATTGGGGAGGTATTCCGTATCCATCAGGGCATGACAAAGAAGCAAGCGGCGGCGGAAGCCGTCCGTATGCTTGCGGAAGTAAAGATCCCGAACCCGGAACGGGTGGCAAAACAATATCCGTTCCAGCTTTCCGGCGGTATGCGCCAGCGTGTGATGATCGCTATGGCGCTTGCATGTAAGCCTAAGCTTCTGATTGCTGATGAGCCTACTACCGCGTTGGACGTTACGATTCAGGCTCAGATCTTAAAGCTGATGAACGATATGAAAGATAAGCTGGGGACCTCGATCCTCTTTATCACCCATGATCTGGGCGTTATCAATGAGATGGCGGATAAGGTTGCCGTTATGTACTGCGGGCAGGTGGTAGAGATGGCGGACGCCAAAACGATCTTTACGGACGGAGTTTACTCCCATCCTTATACAGAGGGGCTGATGATCTCCATTCCCAGACTGGATACGCCTAAAGGGGTGCGTCTCGACCCGATAGAGGGCGCGGTTCCCAATCCGCTCTATCTGCCGAAAGGCTGTAAGTTTGCACCGCGTTGTAGATATTGCACGAAAAAGTGTATAGAGGAGGAGCCGGATCTTGTTACGGTAGAAGAGAATCATCAGGTAAGATGTTTCTATGCCGAAAAAGCGATCAGGAAGGAAACATCCCTTCGGAATGGAGGAGAACATGCAGACTGAAAAGAAAAAGGTATTGTTAAGCATCCGTGATGTAAAACAGTATTTTCCGATAAAAAAGCAAAGTTTTCGTGAAGAGCAGAAGTATGTAAAGGCGAACGACGGTATTTCGCTGGATATTTATGAGGGCGAGACGTTAGGGCTGGTAGGAGAATCGGGCTGCGGAAAGTCCACTTTCGGAAGGACGATCTTACAGCTCTATCCCCAGACGCATGGCGAGATCCTTTTTGAAAAGGACGGACAGATGGTCAATTTAAAGGAACAGCCTGCGGGGAAACTGCGTGAATTCCGCAAAGAGATGCAGCTTATTTTTCAGGATCCCTATTCTTCCCTGAATCCGAGAATGACGGCGGGCCAGATCATTGGCGAGGGACTGACCGCGCATGGCCTGTATAAAAGAGGAGACACGGAGCTTAGGGACTATGTCATGGACGTGATGAAAAAGTGCGGACTGGATACTTATATGTTCGGACGCTACCCGCATCAGTTTTCCGGCGGACAGCGCCAGAGGATCGGCATTGCAAGAAGCCTTGCCCTGAAGCCCAGATTTGTAGTCTGCGACGAGGCGGTATCGGCCTTGGACGTTTCCATCCAGTCACAGATCCTGAACCTGTTGTCCGACTTAAAAGAGCAGGAGCATCTCACATACTTGTTTATTACGCATGACCTTAGCGTGGTAAAATACATCAGTGACAGAATCGGCGTTATGTATCTGGGAAATCTGGTAGAATTATCTACTACGGAAGAGCTGTTTGAAAGAACGCTGCATCCGTATACGAAAGCTTTGCTTTCCGCCATTCCTACAACCGATCTGGACGATAAGAAGCGCGAGAGGATCTTGCTGGAGGGCGATATCCCAAGTCCGGTCAATCCGCCTTCGGGATGTAAATTCCACACAAGATGCTATCAGTGTCAGGAGAAATGTAAGAAGGAAGTTCCCGTTATGAGGGATATGGGCAACAACCATATGGTAGCGTGCCATTATCCGCTGGAAAAATAGACCTTGTCAGGAGAAGCGATATGTTTTTTAACAAAAAAGTAAAACGTGTGCTGGATGTGGACAGAGCGGAAGAGGAGTTTGAAGAACGCATGGAAGGGGTCGAATTGGAAAAAAACGACAAGCCCGCCATGATCATAGCGGCTTTTATCGTCTTTATCCCGGCGCTTCTTTTAGTGATAGGAGTCTTTGTATTTGCAATATGGCTGTTTTTCGGCAGGTTCGTTTAGAACCTGCTTTTTTAGCTGTTTTTTCATCGTTTTTTTCATATGATTTCTGTTTTACTTTTCCATTTATTTTTAGTACAATGAGAAAAGGAGTAAACTATTATGATAAAAGAAAAAGATATTATTGCAGAGGACTTAAATCCTACGTTTCTGTTTACCTGGAAGGGAACAAGGCTTTGCGACGAAAAGAATTACCACAGCCACGATCACATTGAGATGGCCTTTATCCTGTCAGGCAGGGGCAGATACCGGATCGACGATCAAGTCTACCCGGTAGAGGAAGGGGATCTGATCATTTTTAATCCGGGAACTTATCATCAGGCGCTTACCGACGGGAAAGGCAAGCCCACGATGGAATTTTTCGTGGGGTTTACCGATGTGGCGTTTCAGGGAATGAAACCGAATCACTTTGAGATTTTAGACGGCCCGCTCCTTCATACGCAGGGGGAATTCCGGCAAAAACTTTTTCGTATTGCATCCAGTATGGAGGCGGAAAAAGAGGTTTTGAGACAGGGGCGCTATTTTATGCTACGGTCATATCTGGTGCAGATGATCCTGCTGATCATAAGGGAGCGGACGGTTCCTTTGAAGCAGAAAAAGGGTTATGAATTTGAGTCGGTTGGAAAGAAGTATGTGGTAGAGCAGATCGTCAGCTATTTTGAAGATCATTATGCGGAAAAGATCTCATTGGATCAAATTGCGGAAAATATGTATTTGAGCCCTTTTTACATTTCTAAGATTTTTAAGAGCGAGACGGGAGATACGCCGATCCGTTTCCTGATCGATATCCGTCTGGAACGGGCCAAGGAGCTTTTGGAAAGCGGAGAGTACACGAGCATACAGGAGGTGGCCGCCAAGGTGGGATATGACGACGTTTACCATTTCAGCAAGCTTTTTAAAAAGAAATATGCCGTGCCCCCTTCTAAGATCAAGTCCGATCCCTCTTTTTAAAAGCATAGACGATGGGTTCTTCAGGTAAAGCTACGGGAACAGGCTTTTTAAAATAGAAGGCCGGAGTATGCGGCATGGGAGCGTCGCTAAACCGGTATGGACAGAAAAGGGGAATGGTTATGACGGACAAGGAAAAAGAAGTGACGTTTACTTATACGAGTATTTTGCATGATAAAAAAGGAGAAAAGCTGGTCCGCGTCTGCTTTGAACGAAAAGGCTGCGGCGGCAGGGAATTTGCGGAAGGCGTCGTACCAGCCGGGAAGATCGACGCGAGTTTTGGATTTTCCAAAGAAGAGATCGGGAAACTGGAGGAATATCTGAAAGAAAATTCCGCGGATATTATGCTCAAAGCAAGGAAGATCACGGGAATCACACACTGGTTAAAATAAGAAAGTTTATGTCGGAGGCATTGTCCGGCCGAATTAGAAATTCCGCAAAGCGGAAACAGGGAGGTCATTGTGAAGAAAGCAGGAAACTATTTACTTACGGCGGTACCGCTTATTGCGGGATTGGGGATACAGATGATATGCAGTACATTGGCTAGTCTGATCTACGGTATTTATTACGGAATGCGGGCTATGGCTGACGGTGATAAAGGGGCTATGACACAGGACGCTATTCTTGGCGGATTTAACAGCATCATTCTTTATGTGCTGATTCTGTCGCAGTTGGTCGCGCTGCTTGTATTCGGCATATGGTACAGGCATCAGAACAGAGGAAGGGAGAAAAAACGGCTGACGCAGGTCGTCCATGTAAAAACCCTCGGCGGCATTCTTTTTTTGGGAATCGGGCTGCAGCTTTTTACGAACCTTTTTTTGCAGATTGCGTATATGCTCATACCGGACGCGTTGGAGCAGTATGCCGCGCTTGTGGAAACGGTGGGGATCGGGCAGGCTAATGTGGTTTCCGTGCTTGCTACGGTTATTTTAGCGCCGATCGTGGAAGAGATCATGTTTAGGGGGATTACTTTTAGGATTGCCAAGAGAGCGGGAGCCGGTTTCCTTCTGGCGAATCTGATTCAGGCCGGGGCATTCGGCATTTACCATTTTAATCTGATACAGGGGATCTATGCGGCAATGCTCGGGTTTGTGCTGGGCTATGTGACAGAGAAATATGATTCTGTTTATCCTTCGGTCTTGCTGCATCTTGCTTATAATTTTGCGGCAACCATACTTAGTGCGGTTGCTGCGGTCCTGCCTGAAAATGCAGGGACGCAGGTTATGATCATGGTAGTTATGGCAGCGACCACACTGCTGGGGATTTGGTTTTTCTATTCGGACCGGCAGGATGCGGGGGTGAAGCAGATTTAAGGCGCCGAAAGTTATTTTTCAGGAGGAGTCCCTTAGCGGGATTCCTCCTGATATCGTATGTGGTAATGTGAAAGGTAACGATAGGGCAACAAGGTTTACAGAAATACACTTTCAACCTCCCTGATCTGAGTGTCCGAAAAAGCGGACAGATGGGAGCAGAAATGAAATATTCCCGGTCAAGGGGTGGAGGAAAGCCGATGCCTAGAGAGCATATTTTTTCAGCCAGTAGTTTACCTGTAAAAGATAGGCTAAAAGCTGAGGCCCGGCCATGAGCTGCCCGTACCATGGTTTTCCGTAGTCGGAAGGATTTTTAAGGAAGGTCAGGACTTTCTTTTTATCCACATAAGTATTTAACGGAGAGGCGCTGTCTTCCAAAACTTCCAACAGAAGACTGCCAAGCAGTTTTTCATATTCCGGATTGTATGTTTTCGGATAAGGACTTTTTTTACGGTATAATATCGCGTCCGGCAGATACCCGGTGGCGGCGTAGCGAAGGAGTCCTTTCACAAGTCCGTTCGGACATTTCATATCCCAAGGCACGTTCCATACATACTCCACGATTCTGTGGTCGGCAAAAGGAACTCTTGCTTCCAAACCGCATGCCATGCTGGTTCTGTCCATACGGTCCAGCAAAGTGACCATGAACCATTTCAGGTTTAGATACGCGATTTCACGCCGGCGTTTTTCCGTAGGATTTTCGCCCTCAAGCAAAGGTGTTTCGGAAATTGTCATTTCATACGCATTTTTTGCATATTCTTCTAAAGGAAGGGTGGAGAGCACATCATCTCTTAAAAGAAGTTTTCGGGGCGTCATATCCATGGTCCATGGGAAACAGTCGGCTTCAAAACACGCGTTTTTATGAAACCATGGGTAGCCTCCGAAGATTTCATCCGCGCATTCTCCGGTCAGGGCGACTTTGTGATTGGCAACGACCTGTCTGCAGAAATAAAGGAGGGAAGATTCCACATCCGCCATACAGGGCAGGTCTCTGGCGTCTACCGCTTCGTATAGATTGCTTATCAAATCGTCATTGTCACATTCCAGATAAGTATGTTCGGTCTTGCAGTACTTTACCATTTTTTCGACGAAAGGACGGTCCTCGGAGGGCTGGAAAGAATTGGACCTAAAATGGATGGAATTGTCCTTAAAATCAAAAGAATAGGTGGATAAGGGGATTCCTTTTTCTTTTAGTTCTTTTGCGCAGATGGAGGTCACAAGACTGCTGTCCACGCCTCCGGATAAAAACGTACAGATGGGAACATCGGAGAGCATTTGTTTTTTCACGGCGTCCTGAATCAAAGAGGCTGTTTTTTCGATGGTTTCCTGAAAATCTTCCTCGTGGGGGGCGCTTTTGAGCCGCCAGTAGGTCAGTTCCCTGATCCCGTCCAAGGAAACCGTAAGGATCGTGCCGGGCAGCACTTCCTTCGTGTCTTTGAATACGCCTTTGCCATAGGTTTTAGCGGGGCCTAAACCGAAAACTTCGCAAAGGCTGTCTTTATCAATGGCGGGAGAATTACCCGGATAGGCGAAAAGTCCTTTCAGCTCGGAGGCAAAGAGAAGGGTGTCTTCATGGCGCATAAAGAATAACGGTTTTACGCCTAACCGGTCGCGGAACAGGTAGAGCGTTTCCAAGGCTTCGTCGTAAATAGCCGTTGCAAAAATACCGTTCAGCTTTTCGACGAAGGAAATACCTTCCGTCATATAGCCGGCAAGAATGACTTCCGTATCGCTTGTAGTAGAAAAAGAAACGCCTTTTTCCATCAACTCTTCTTTTAACTCTTTCATATTATAAATTTCGCCGTTATGGACGATGGCGCAGGTATTTTCCCCGGCTTTCCGGATCATTGGCTGAGCGCCGGTCTCAAGGTCGATGATGGAGAGTCTGGCGTGGGCAAGCCCGCAGCGGGAGGAAAGATAGATCCCGTGTTCGTCGTCACCCCGATGTTTTAAACTTTTTCGCATGGTATCCAATACGGAAGAAAAGTATTCCCTGTTTTTCAGATAATCCTGTTTCGTATGAAAGAATCCTGCAATTCCGCACATGGTCAGCTCCTTTCCGGCCTGTCGTCTGAAAGAGACGCCGCTGTTTGGGTGACGGAAGGTTTTACCGGCTCCCGGTTATTGGAAAAGGGACTTTGGATAACGGGCTGGAGTTGGCGTCCTACCATCGCCTGCTCCAATGTGGGGAGCAAAAGTTCGGTATGGGCTACCATGGAATTCGGTTTTTTAACAGGGTCATCCTGACCGAAAGGAACAAAGTAGATATTTTTCACATTTAAGACGAGCCCGATATTTTTTAAATTCATGCCAAGGGCGTCATTGGTGGAAAGCGAAAGCACGAGAGGCTTGTCGTTTCTAAGATGTGCTTTTGCGGCCATGAGGACGGGACTGTCCGTAATGCCGTGGGAGAGTTTGGCAAGCGTGTTTCCGGTACACGGCAAAATAACGAGGATATCGAGCAATCCTTTTGGGCCGATTGGTTCCGCCCCTTCAATGGAGAGGATAGGGTCATGCCCCGTTATGCTCTTGGCACGGTCAAGAAACTCGCTTGCTTCTCCGAAACGGCTGTCTATCGTTTGGGCAGCCGTGGAGAAAATAGTCTGAATGTAAGCGCCTTTTTCAGCAAGCTTTTCCAGTTCGGGAAAGATTTTGTTGTAGGTACAAAAAGAACCGGTAAAAGCAATTCCAATTTTAACATCTTCAAAAGACATAGATTTCCCTTTCTGACCTTAACGTAAAATACAAAATTTCACGATAGGATCAAGATGATTTACTTATTTTTATGCGTAAAAAGGGAAATCTGTGCAAGGACCGGCCGGGGTAAACGGCAGCCGGCGTGCCGTCCGTACTTTGCGGATCGCAGCCCTTTGGTCTGTCAGCATTCTTAGGCAGAACCCTCCTGTGCCGGCGTTTCCTTTGCAGGTTTTACTTCAGCCGTGCGTAAAGTTTCTAATAAGAAAGAAGCCATATAAGCGGCGGAGGATTTCGGGGAGATCTTTCCGGGGATGCCGGGCAGCGTTTGAAAGCGAAATTGCAGTTTTTCTGCGCTGTCTTTATCGATACCGCCCGGTGCGGAGGCAATATCCGTAAGCAGGCATTCAGGATGGACAAAATTTAGGAGTTCTTTCGTAAGGACAAGAGCAGGCACGGTATTGACAATAAACAAAAATCCCGGCAGCCGGCCCCATAAATCTTCAAAAGAAATGGCCTCGAAGCCCAATGAGACGGCCTCCGCCCGGGCCGCTTTGTCCCGTGCGCAGATACAGATTTTTGCATGCATCGCCGAAAGCCGGTCCGCAAGCGCTTTGGCGCAGACACCGAAGCCAAGGATCAGGACGGGAGCGCCATGCAGGTTATAATAAGAATGTTGTATCATGGATGCGACCGTTCCTTCGGCAGTGGCGACTGCGTTTAAAACGGTAAGTTCTTTGTCTTTCATGTAGTCTACGGCGGTGATGTCGTTCCGTTCACAGGAAAGTAAAAATTCTTTGGTCAGACAGCCTCCAAAGATAAGTTGTCTGGGAATAAGGGAAAGCTCGTCATAAGAGTAAGAAAAGGGGATCGGGCCAAGGATTACGGGAGAGGCGGCACAAAGTTTTTCAAGAGGCATATCAAAGGCAACCTGACGTCCTTTAGACAGAAGAATATCTATCAGGTGATCCTGACGCGCATCGCCGGGTAAAACGGAAAAATGATGAGTAAACGACATAAGTATCCTTTCGGATTTTTTTCTATTTTACGTTTACAGTAGGGATTTTATGCAAGTACCTTATAAGGAAGGAAAACATCGTTTCGAAAACACCGTTTTGTCAAAAGTTGTTGACAACCGCATCTTCCGTTACTAAAATAGTTATTAGTTTGGGCATGGAATCATGCCGGATAGTGTCTTGTCTCATTGATAATTAGTCAAACCTGCTTGTCTATTCGTGCATCTGCGGCGTTAGATTTTCTAGCCGTAGCCACCGCTACGCCGTTGAAAATCTGCCTTGCAGCTGAACGAATATCCTGCGTAGTTTTGCCAAATATCAACGAGACAAAACACTAGAGCGTGTTTGAAAAATCATTTCCGCCATTTTAACGGCATGACATCTGCACTCCCCAATTTGCGCGGTATTTATACCAAATTCAGGTTACATAGTCCGTTATGCGCCCTTCATTTGGTGGAGCATTTATGCTCTTAGTTTCCCGCAAATTGTGACGCACATCTGACGGAAAGCATTTTTCAAACACGCTCTAAAGGAGGAAGGAACAAGGAAGTTCAGGACAGAAGTAAACACAATAACGAAATAGAGTGACGGACTTCTACTATATGAGGTAGAAGCCTTTTTGTATCTGTCCGTTTAGGGACCGGATAGAAAAACCGGGTGGGAGAGGAAGAGAGACGGAACACGGCGGACAGAGCAGGAACGGAGGATGATTATGGATAACACGATTGAGATCAGATGGCATGGACGGGGTGGACAGGGCGCCAAGACAGCCGCTCTTTTGTTGGCGGATGTAGCGTTTAAGACCGGAAAATATGTGCAGGGATTTCCGGAATACGGGCCGGAACGTATGGGTGCGCCGATCACGGCATATAACCGGATCAGCGAAGCACCGGTTACGATCCATTCCAATATTTACTATCCCGATCTTGTAGCCGTTGTAGACGACAGTCTGTTGGAGAGCATCGATGTAACCCACGGATTAAAGAAAGAGGGGGCGCTCATTATCAATACGGAAAAGAAAAAGGAAGAGATCCTGCCTTTGCTGGGAGGCTTTCAGGGGGCGGTCTATACTTTGGATGCGAAAGCAATCTCCATAAAGGCGCTGGGGAAAAATTATCCGAACAGCCCCATGCTTGCGGCGGTAGTGGCGGTATCGGGGGTCATGGACCAGAAAGACTTTTTAAGGGAAATGCAGGCGTCTTTTGCGCATAAGTTCGCAAAAAAGCCTGAGGTGATCGACGGGAATATGCGGGCATTAGAGCTTGCTTTTGCAGAAGTGGCCCGTTAAATGACACAAACTGTTAAAGCAGACAGATGGGAGCAAAGATGAGATCGTAAGGGATCAGAAAGGCAGGATACGATGATAAGCGATAAGATCAATGAAAAAAGTCCGTGGCAGGACATAACGGAAGGAAATAAAATTTTTGAAGCGGCTACCTCTAAGGAGTTTTGCACAGGTGAATGGCGTACTTCCACGCCCGTTTGGGATAAAGAAAAATGTAGGCAGTGTCTTTTGTGTACGCCGGCTTGTCCGGATTCGTCCATACCGGTAAAAGACAAGATGAGGGAAGAGTTTGACTATGATCATTGCAAGGGCTGCGGCATTTGCGCCAAAGTATGTCCTTTTGATGCGATCACGATGAAGGAGGGAAAATAAATGGCAGTCAGAGAACGTTTATCCGGCAATGAAGCGGTAGCTTATGCCATCAAACAGATCGAACCCGATGTGATGCCGGCGTTTCCTATTACGCCGTCTACGGAGATACCCCAGTATGTTGCCTCATACATAGCAAACGGTGAAATGGATACGGAGTTTATTCCGGTAGAGAGCGAGCACAGCGCCATGAGCGCGACTCTTGGAGCCTGCGCGGCGGGGGCAAGGGCGCTTACGGCCACTTCGTCCTGCGGTATGGCGCTGATGTGGGAAGAATTATATGTGGCGGCTTCGGACAGGCTGCCTATCGTCATGGCGCTGGTTAACCGCGCCCTGTCCGGGCCGATCAATATCAACGCCGACCATTCCGACAGCATGGGGGCAAGGGACAGCGGATGGATACAGATCTATGCGGAATCCAATCAGGAAGTATACGATAACTTTTTGCAGGCCTTTCCGATCGCGGAGCATAAAGACGTGATGCTTCCCGTTATGATCTGTCAGGACGGCTTTATTACCAGTCACGGCGTAGAAAATATCCTTTTAGTAGAGACTGATTCCGTGAAGGAGTTTGTGGGAGAGAGGAATCCCGAACACTATCTTTTAAATGCCAAAGAGCCGATGGCAGTGGGGCCTTATGCGGTATCGAATTATTATATGGAAACAAAGCGCGGGCAGCGCGAAGCAATGAAAAATGCCCGGAAGGTGATTTTGGAAGTGGCGGACCGGTTTGAAAAAATGACCGGCAGAAGATATGGCTTCTTTGAAGAATATTGTCTGGAGGACGCGGAATACGCCATTGTTATCATCGGTTCGGCAGCGGGAACCTGCAAGGCGGCGGTAGACAAGATACGAAAAGAAACGGGAAAAAAAGTAGGGCTGTTAAAGATCCGGGTATTCCGTCCTTTTCCGGAAGAAGAGATCGCGGCGGCGCTGGCCCATGTAAAAGCGATTGCCGTTTTGGACCGCTCGGAGATGTTTGCCGCAACGGGAGGCCCTTTGGGTGCAGAAGTGCAGGCGGCGTTGTACCGTGCAAAAGCAGGCGCGGATGTGGTAAATTACTTTTACGGTCTTGGCGGCAGGGATATTACGGTGGAAGATTTTGAACAGGTCTACGGTAAGCTGGAAAAACTCTCGTCAGAGCATGAAATAACGGATATGTATGAGTATATCGGGCTTCGGAAAGAGTAACCGGCATAGAAGAAACGATATGGAAAAGAAAGGTATGGTTATCAAATGGAATCAGCATATAATTTGAAAGAGGTCATGAATAAGCCGGAACGGCTGGCGCCGGGACATAGAATGTGCGCGGGCTGCGGCGGTACGGTCGCGGTAAGGGCGGTCTTACGCGCGCTGCATGAGGAAGATAAGGCGGTGATAGGCAACGCCACGGGGTGTTTGGAGGTATCTTCCTTTATGTATCCTTATACGGCATATGAGGACAGTTATATCCATAATGCATTTGAAAATGCCGGAGCAACCCTGTCCGGCGTGGAGACGGCTTACCGGGTATTGAAGAGAAAGGGAAAGATCAAGGAGAATTATAAATTTATTACTTTCGGCGGCGACGGCGGCACTTATGATATTGGTTTTCAGTCTCTGTCCGGCGCAATGGAGAGAGGGCACGATATGGTATATGTGTGCTACGACAACGGCGCTTATATGAATACCGGAACCCAGCGCTCCTCCGCGACGCCGCAGTTCGCGGACACGACTACTACGCCGGCGGGAAAGGAATCGAACGGAAAAGTGCAGATAAGGAAAGATCTGGCGGCCATAATGGCCGAACATCATATTCCTTATGTGGGACAGACGACTTTTATCGGTAATTTTAAGGATCTGCATGTAAAAGCCGAAAAGGCGATCTATACGCCGGGTCCGGCTTTCCTAAATATTCTTTCTCCCTGTCCGAGAGGGTGGGGATACGAACCTTCCGCGCTTATGGATATTTGTAAGAAGGCGGTAGAAACCTGTTACTGGCCGCTGTATGAAGTAGTGGACGGAAAATGGATCTTAAGTTATGAGCCGAAGCATAAACTTCCGGTAGAAGAGTTTTTGCGTCCCCAACGCCGTTTCCGGCATTTGTTTGTGCGCGGCAACGAAGACCTGATCGTGGAGTTCCAGAAGGAAGTGGACAAACGGTGGGAAGAGCTGCAGGTACGGTGCAGTGAGTAAGGGCTAAATCGGAAAAATGAATCGGATAAAAAAGACATTGTGGTGAAATTCGATATACTGAACACAGCAGTGTCTTTTTATGTTTTAATGCAGCTTATGATAGACAGACCGGAGTTTTCAAAATATAGGTGCAGGTTTGCAGCGGAGTATTTTAAAATAAAGATAGCGCGGCAAAAGGGAACTATAGTATAATAAAACTGATATTTGAAGCGGTCAACCCATATGGTTTGCTCTTGAAAATTTGTGGATTTGTATATACTTTAGCAATAGAGGAAAGCAAGATGGCGAATAATTGTAAAATATTTACACCAACTAAATACGTTAAGGAATTATTAAATGCAGTTGGATACAAGGGGCAGCTTTATGGAAAAAGCATTTTGGAAAATTCCTGCGGAGACGGAAATATTCTTTTGGAGATAGCGAGAAGATATATCATGTCCTGCCGCAGAATGAAAAAATCTGATGAAGAAATTAAATTAGGATTAGAAACAGACATTTATGGCGTGGAGTTAGAACATAGCCATGTAATAACGTGTAAGAGGAATCTTGATATTTTAGCAGAAAAATACGGGATTCAGGGTGTAAAATGGAGGATTATAGAGGGAGATTATTTAAGACTGCAGACAGAAAGGCAGTTTCAATTTGTGATTGGGAATCCTCCCTACATTGTATACAGGGATATTGAAGAAACCGATAGGAAGTACCTAAGGGAGAATTATATAAGCTGCAGAAAGGGAAAATTTGATTATTATTACGCTTTTGTAGAAAAAAGTGTAAAAGAATTGGAGGAAAACGGCAGGATGGCATATATCATACCATACAGTATTTATAAAAATGTATATGCCGATCATCTGAGGGAATATATAAAACCTTATGTAACAAAGATATTTGATTATACTTATCAGAATAAGTTTCCCAAGATTACGACTTCTTCTACCATTTTGTTACTGGAGAAAAAGAGCAGCCAGCAATTTTTATACATTGATGTTGTTACAGGTAAGCAAATAAAGATCAAAAAATCTGCATTAGGGGAGAAATGGAAGTTTACAGAAACAGAAATTTCCGATGGCCAATATCGTTTCGGAGATTATTTTAAGATTAATAATACCGTTGCAACTTTGTGTAATAATGCTTTTTTAATTGAGAAATATGTAAGGCAGGGAGACTATTATTTTTTACCAAATGGGGATAAAATAGAAGCCGACATTGTAAAAGCGGCAGTAAGTAAAAAACGCGGAAAAAATTTTGATAAAATAGCGATTATATTTCCGTATTATTATAAAAACGGAAAATTGCAGCATTACAGTGAAATAGAGTTTGGCGAAAAATTTCCGTATGCAAAGGAACATTTAATGAGATATAAGAAGGAATTGGAGGAAAGAGCGGCAGATAAACATGCATTATGGTTTGAATATGGGAGAAGTCAGGCAATAGCCAAGATGAATGAAGAAAAGTTGGTTCTGCCGTCTATTATAGCTTCTGCGGTAAACGTTACATTTGCTGACGGAGGAGTAATACCATGCGCGGGTTTTTTTGTGACGAAAGCTGGAGGATATACGCTGGCGCAAGCCAAGAAAATATTAGAAAGCCGATATTTTTATGATTATTTAGTACAGATTGGAATTTTTACAACGGGAAAATCAAGAAGGCTTACAGTAAAAGATATTGCAGATTACAGATTTGAAAGCTGGGAGTAAATCTCATGGAAAAAATTAATTTTGAAGTCGGAGCGAAAGCTGCCAGACTGATCGGCAGAGAAAATATTGCGGATGCAGACGGTGCGTTAGTGGAATTGATCAAGAATGCATATGATGCGGATGCATCTTGCGTATGCGTTTGGTTTGATATGCCTTTTCCCTATGTGCCTACGGATATACCTGCTTATAAAATACGGCAGATTTTAACGGAAGAGGACCGCAAAAGAATATTGCGGTATTATGATGAAGCCGGACAAGGAAATTTTCACAAAAAAGAGAAATTGACGGAGCAGGAAAACGGTGAATTACGCGAAATTTTGTTAAAATACAACCGTTTATTTATAGCGGATAACGGAATCGGCATGTCTTTAAACGATGTAAAAACAAAATGGATGTATATTGGTACAAGCGATAAGGAAGTGAATTATACAAGCAAAAAAGGGAGGATAAAGACTGGTGCGAAAGGAATCGGCAGATTTGCTTTAGATAAACTGTCATTAATTTCCCGGATGTATACGAAATGTGAAGGCGATAAATTAATAGAATGGAGCATTGATTGGGAACAATTTGAAAATTCCAAACTTTTGAATCAGATTACGGCACAGTTAAATCAAACGGAAGATACTTATTTGCAAACGGTAAAAGATAAGTTGGGTTCTTATTTTCCCGAGGCCTTTCAGGGAATGCACGACTGGACAAAGGGAACGCTGATCCTTCTTTCACCCATCAGGGAAGAATGGACTTTGCGGCTTTTTAATAAGGTAAATACAAATTTAAAAAGTATCAACCCTCTTGAAAGTGTAGATCCCTTTAAAGTATTTATTCATAACAGATATTACCCGGAATATGATTATGAAACGAGCGACGTATCGATCAACGTAAAGGATTATGATTATAAAATTACAGCTTTGTTTGACGGTGAAAAAGGGCTTACTGTAATTTTGGAGCGTAATGAAGTTGATATTAGGATAGAGACAGTGGTTTTTAAAAAGTATGAAAAGAGGGTGAAGCTGGATTCATTTTGGTCACGGCCTTATTTTCAGAAGGATAAATACCGCCGTAGCGAGTATGCGAAAGCAGTTGTTTTTGATAGAGATATTACAGAAGTTTTAGAAGATGATCCGGCAAAGATCCGGAGTGTCGGTCCTTTTAAAGCAGAATTATATTTTGTAAAAAATCAGGGTAGCGAAGCCGAGATCATTAAAAAGGTTACGGCGAAAAACAGGAAAGAACTGCTTGCAAAATTTTCAGGAGTTAAGATTTACAGGGATCAGTTCAAAGTCCGTCCGTATGGAGACGAGGGGAATTATTTTGACTGGTTGGAACTGGGAAAACGGCAGGCGGACAGTCCCGGCGGTGTCGGAAGTGACAGCGGTTCATGGAGGGTACTGGCTTATCAGCTGATAGGTCAAGTACAGATCGGCCGGGAAACGAATCCGGCGCTTTACGATATGGCAAATAGAGAAGGACTTACATTAAATGACGAGTATCAGATATTTGTGGACATCCTTCAAGAGGCGGTTCATGTGTTTGAAACGGACAGACAAGGCTTTTACCGTGAATATATGAGGTGGCATAATGAGATCGAAAAGTCTTTTGGCAAAGATGCAAATATCCGTGCAGATGCAATTGCTAATGCAGGGGTTCGTAAAAATTCGAAAACGTCAGGAACAAATTCAGGAGCTTCAGAAGAGAGCGCGTCACAAGATACGGATGATAAAAATCAAAACAGGGAAAATAAGTATACGGATGAAGAATACCAAGAAACTGTGTATCAGTTAATACAGGAAATGAAAGGAGCATTGAATGCAAAACAGATTCTTCAAATGCTGAGTTCTTCCGGACTGATATTAAATACTTTTTTTCATGAATTTAAGGGAATTCAGGCTCATTATGGCTCAAGAGCGGCTCAGCTTAAACATCGTATCAACTATATGGTTGAAAATGAAAATCTTTATCCGGGTTTTGTTTATGATCCTTTTATTATTCTTGATAAAATGGAAGTTACGGATGAAATGCTGGCTCTATGGCTTAAGGTAGCAATGGAAGGCATACAAAAAGAAAAATTGCAAAAAAAACGGGTTGATTTGGGAAAAGAACTCATAAATATAGTAAAAACGTGGGAAGAACTGCTTGCCTCTAAAAATATTATTTTGGAATTATGCAATGCGGTGGATTCTGAAACAATGTATGAGATTGCCGATGCCGATCTCTATATTATTTTGAATAATTTCTTTTTAAATTCGGTATACTTTTTGGAGAAAATGAAAAATCCTGAGCGGAAGATAAAGGTAGAATTACAGGAACAGAAAGATTACTTTTACTTAAATTTATGGAATAACGGACCAGAGCTTGACACCAAATTTAAGGGTGTGGAGAACCGTATTTTTGAACTTGGGGAAACGAGCAAAGATCCAAAGGAAGGGACGGGTATCGGGCTTTGGATCATGCGGGAAACTGTAGAGCGATATGACGGGACGATTATGGTTTCGGATAAAAAAAGCGGTTTTGGATTAGACGTATATCTAAAAAAAGAGCGGAGGTAGCATATGTTTTATGTGGGTATGGTAGAAGATGATATGGCAGAAGCAAGTTCTGTTATGCTGTCTCTTGATATGAATGCCAAACAGTTGAATGAAGAGTCGTTTAAACTATATAAACTGGAAAAGAAGGAAAACTTTCGTGAACAGCTTTTCGAACAGTTGATAAAAGACGTACAGGAGAACAAAATCCAATGTTTGATCGTAGACTATAAACTTGATACATTAGAAGAAGTATTAGAGGGGATCGAAGTAGTGAATTTTATGCACGAATCTGTACCGGAATTTCCCGTAATCATTCTTACGGACGTACCGGAAAAGAGTAAAGAAAATGATAAAGCAGATCCGGATAAAGTATATGCAAAGGAAATTTTTATGAAACCGGATGACAAAGAAACGAAAGAAATGGTTTATCACATCATCCGTAATTTAGAACGGTATACAAAGAGAAGATCCGAATTAGAAATTAATAGGGATCAGATATTAGATAAACTGGTTGGCGGATCGGAGTATGACGAGGAGTTATATGGGAAATTGTTAAAGACAGAGCGCGAATTGAGTAAATATGTTCCAATTGAAATGACGGGGATCGATGAAGCATATGATATGGAGGATATGCAGGAGGCGTTAGAAGCACTGAAAGAATATAAAAGTTTATTGGAGTAGACGGTTGAAATGACAAATGAGTTTAAGAGACATACTATAATAAGAGATTGTGATAAGAATTATAAAGATTATCATAATTATAAGGAATACTTGAAAAAAGATTTTAAAAATCGCTGTGCTTATTGCAATATGCATGATAAATGGATCATGCCGTTACCATATCAAATCGATCATTTTATACCAAGGGTTGAATGTAAAAAAGCCGGCAGAAATGACTTGGATCATGATTATCGTAATTTAATGTATTCCTGTCCGGTTTGTAATCGCTTGAAAAGCAACATATTTGAGGGAGAAATTCCGGAAGATGAGATCCGTAATCCATATTTTTATAATCCGGTGGATACCGACTATAATCATATTTTTTTCAGGGATGAGAAAGGAAGAATTCAATCGGAAGACAAGCTGGGTAAAGAAATGATCAAGCGTCTGCAGCTATATCGGCCGACGAAGCAGATGGCATGGTTTTTGGATGAACTGGAACAGGTTTATCAAGAAGTTGAGGACCGTATAGAATCAGAGTCCGATGTGGAAAAGAAAGTAAAATTGAAATTGGCACATAACAAGATTGGTAATGCATTATTTCGGAAACACCGATTTTTCGTACATAGCTTTATATCGGAAAAGACCGGAAAATGAAAGAAAGGACGGATTTACATGAAAAATCTGATCAGGCTGACTGACCTGCAGCCGGAAGAGATCCATGAGATTTTCCGGATTGCGGACGAAATCGGCGACGGAAAATATAACGGTTTTCTTGAGGGAAAAAGCGTCGTTTTGTTTTTCCCTAATTCCAGTATCCGAACGGGGGTTACTTTTGAAAAAGGATTCACTTGTTAGGCGGCCAAGGACGCCTAAACTACCAAATACCCATGGCAGATTGGAGGATCAGGCTTACCAAAGTAATGCCGATCCAACAGCATAGTCCCATGATAAGGGGTTTCCCGCCGGTCTTGACCAGCTTTACGATGTCGGTATTCAGCCCGATAGCCGCCATGGCGAGGACGATGAGAAACTTGCTCAGATCCTTAAAAGGGGTGAAAAAGGACAGCGGTATGCCGCATTTTACTGCGATCGTGGTAATAACAGAGGCGAGGATAAAGTAGAGGATAAAGAAAGGGAAGATCTTCTTAAAGTCTACTTTATTCCCGTCTTCATTTGATCTTCTCGTTCTTAAAAAGGCAAGGACCAAAGCGATCGGAATGATAGCGAGGGTTCTTGTTAATTTAACGGTAACGGCTTTGTCCAAGGTTGCGGAGCCGAGATTCCACATATTGTCCCATGTAGAGGCGGCGGCGGTAACGGAGGAGGTGTCATTGACAGCCGTACCCGCAAAAATACCGAAAGCATCGCCGCTTGTAGTAGAAAAACTAAGCAACGAGCCTAAGTGTGGAAAAATAATGGCCGCAAGCACGTTAAAAAAGAAAATAACGGAAATTGCCTGCGCCACCTCTTCGTCGTCCGCGTCGATCACCGGTGCAGTCGCCGCAATGGCAGAACCGCCGCAGATTGAGGAACCAACCCCTACCAGTGTGGAAATATTTCCGGGAATCCGCATTGCTTTATGCAGGATAAAGGCGATGATAAGGGAAATGGAAATGGTGGCAAGGATGATTGGCAGCGATTGTTTTCCGGTTTCTAAAATAACGCTTAAGTTGAGTCCGAAACCAAGAAGGACAACGGCATATTGCAGGACTTTCTTGGAAGTGAATTTGATACCGGCCTCTAATCCCTCCTTGTTTTTCAGAAACATGGTAATGACCATGCCTGCCAGAATGGCAATGACAGGACCGCCGACGATGGGGAAGAGAGCCCCTAAAAACCATGACGGAACGGCAATGACAAGGCAGAGCAGAAAACCTTTATAACTGTTTTTTATAAAATCCATAGTGTACTCCATTTCTCCATTTCGGCACGCATAGGAACCGGTGCCCGAAAGTTTACTTTTTCATTTCTTTCTTCGTTTTTTGGCTCGGTTTACCGAGTTTGTTATAGGATATAGAATTTCCGTTTTTCTTCCTAAAAATACCATAAGATAAAAATCTTTTCAATCAAAAATTTGACAAGCCGTATTATTGTTGATTTTATACAAAAACATAAAATTAATTTTTACGAAAAAATACGAAAATTTATTTAGACTGAAGTGACAAGGGGTGCTATAATATAGCTGTCGGGGAATAGAAAAAGAGGGAAACTATTTTGCCTCCCCTGATTGATACGCGTGCCAAAGTACACGAGCCGGAGCGGACATTTTTAGGTTTTTTAGTTTTTCCCAAGCCCAATCTTGCCTGTATACCGTAAAGGGTACGGATTTGCACGCCGAGAAAGGAGCAGGGTTATAGATATGAGAAAGAAAATTACTGCAGGATTTATGGCGATATGGATGATGGTACTGGCAGTAGCAGCAGGATTTGTGCCGAGCATGACAGCCTATGCGGCAGGTACAACGCTGATCATCCATTATGGCGGCAGAAGCGACAACAATTACGAAGGCTGGAATTTATGGATATGGGAGGAGGGAAAAGACGGACAGCAGGTGTCTTTTGACGGAAGCGATTCCTTTGGGCAGGTAGCCGTTTATCAAAGCAATAATTCCCCGTCCAAAATCGGTTTTATTGTCAGACTGAACGAATGGGAGGACAAAGACGTCAGCGACGACCGCTTTGTTACGATTGACAAGGAGGTGGTTGAGATCTGGCTGACAAGCGGTGAAGCGGAATTTGCAACGGAGGCTCCCGAAGGGGCGGAAGTCTTTGACTATGCGGCGTTGGACGAAGCGAGGATCAAGCTTTATGAAGAAGCGGACGCGCTGAAGCTGAACGTACATTATTACAACTTTGACGAAACCTATGACGGTGAAACATTAGAGGCGAACGCGTGGCTGGGAGAAGGCGCGGGGGGCAGCTATCCTCTCACGGAAAAAGACAGCTACGGTGCGGTCTTCCATATAGGATTTATGCCTGAGGAAGGCGTAGAGACTGCGGGGATTCAAATCTTGCAAAACGGAGAGATGGACGCAGCCGTTTCCAGACAGATCGACTTGACGAAAGCGGACGGAAAGGTACTTGACGTTTACATTGTAGAGGGAAATCCAACGGTTTGGTATGATAAGGCAGAGGTAAATTTAGGTCCGGTGATAGCCGACGCTTATTTCGGAGAGACTACGGAGCAGATTTTTGTTACCCTTTCTAAAGCGATCGACGTTTCAGATCAGGAAGAAGCAGGCAGGTTCAGCGTGACGGACGACGAAGGAACTGCTTATACGGTCAGCGAAATTAAGGCAGGAGAAGGACAGAACGGAAAATCAGCCTGTCTGATCATGGAAAAAGAGCTGGATCTGGCGAAATCCTATACCGTTACGAGAGAAGAATACGAAGGCTGTCAGGTTTCCATGAGAAAAGTGATTGGTTCCGCATTTTTTGACGAAGCATTTTCTTATGAGGGAGACGATCTGGGAGCGGTTTACAGTAAGGAAAGCACCAAATTCAGAGTATGGGCGCCGCTTGCTTCGGAAGTGTCCTTAAACCTGTACGAAGGGGGAGACGCGGAAGTTACGACGGACCTGATCGAAACGCTGCCCATGCAGGCAGATGAAAAAGGCACATGGGTGTGTGAAAAAGAAGGCGATTTAAACGGAGTATATTATACTTACACGATCAAAAACGGCGATGTCGTAAATGAAGTAGTGGATCTTTATGCAAGGACTGCCGGCGTGAACGGAAACAGAGGTATGGTCATTGATCTGGATACGACGGATCCGGAAGGTTTTGAGTCGGACGCACGTCCTGAATTTATAAACGCAACGGACGCCGTGATCTACGAACTGCATGTCAGGGATCTGTCGTCTGATTCCTCGGCACATATTGAAAATAAGGGTAAGTTTCTGGGTCTGACGGAGACCGGAACGGTAAACGGCGAAGGACTTCCTACAGGACTTGACCACATGAAGGATTTGGGGATTACTCATGTACAGATCCTTCCCAGTTACGATTATGCGACCGTAGATGAAAGTAAATTGGATTCCGATCAGTTCAACTGGGGATACGATCCGAAAAACTATAACATTCCGGAAGGTTCTTACAGCACGGATCCTTACAATGGCGAAGTGCGTGTAAAAGAAATGAAGCAGATGATTCAGACCCTCCATGAAAACGGTATCCGTGTGGTAATGGACGTGGTATATAACCATACTTACAATACGGCGGATTCCTGGTTCCAAAAGACAGTGCCGGATTATTATTACAGAAAAGTAGGCGACAGTTATTCCAACGCGTCGGGCTGTGGTAACGAAACGGCTTCGGAACGCGCCATGATGCGTAAATATATGGTTGAATCGGTAGTCTATTGGGCAGAGGAATATCATATCGACGGTTTCCGTTTTGACCTTATGGGAGTCCATGATCTGGAGACGATGTCAGAGATCAGAAAGGCTCTTGACGAGGTAGATCCGTCTATTATTATATACGGAGAGGGCTGGACCAGCGGCGACGCAGCCATTGATTCAGAGTTACAGGCGACAAAAAATCATACTTATCAGTTAGACAGAGTCGGAGCATTCAGCGACGATATCAGAGACGGTATCAGAGGAAATGTATTTGACGCATACGACACCGGATTTGCAGCGGGCAAAGAAGGTATGGAAGAAAGCATTAAATTCAGCGTCGTAGGCGCTACCGAGCATCCGCAGGTAGATATAAGCAAACATGACAAAAGTGACAACTTCTGGTCAGGACAGCCGGGACAGAGTATCAACTATGCATCCTGCCATGATAATTTGACGCTTTGGGATAAATTATCGATCTCCAATGCGGATGCGGCAAAAGAAGATCTGGTCAAAATGAACAAACTTTCCAGCGCGATCGTATTTACATCGCAGGGAGTTCCCTTTATGCTGGCAGGCGAAGAGATGTTAAGGACGAAGCCGTCCCAGACAACGGCCGGCGCTTTTGACGAAAACAGTTATGCTTCGCCGGATGCGACTAACAGTATTAAATGGTACGCCAAAGGCAACGTCATGGACGTATACGAATACTATAAAGGTCTGATCGCTTTCCGTAAGGCGCACGGCGCTTTCCGTATGACAACGGCGGAAGAGATCAAAGAAAATATTACTTTTATGGAAGGACTGGATCCTAACGTAGTAGCTTATACCATCGCGAATAAGCCCAACGGTGAAACAGCCGATGAGATCTGCGTGATCTATAATGCCAACAAAGATGCCGTAAACGTATCCCTTCCGGAAGGAGAATGGGAGATTTATGTAAATGGCGAAAAGGCCGGATGCGAGGTTCTCGGAACAGCCAGCGGTACGGCACAGGTAGAAGGCGTTTCCGCTATGGTACTGATCAAGGGAGCAGGAACCGGTACACAGAAGGCGGAGGAAGGCGAAAGCGCAGCACAGACGTCGGGACAGAACGTAGAGAGCCAAAACAACGCTTCATCGAATTCTGTCATGCTGATCGCAGGCGTGGTAGCGGCAGTCGTTGCAGTTTGCATAATAGTCATTTTGGTAGTTGTCAAAAAGAAAAAAGGCACAGAAAAATAAGCGGAGATAACGGTTTTGAAAAGTCATTTTGAAAAAGTCACGGAAAGTCAGTCACGGAAATGTCAAGAAAAATTTGTTGACAAAATCGTAATCTTTATGCTATAGTATCACTAATTTAAAAATAACAGCAAAGTCGATGAGCAAAAAGAGTACCATTTGATGGAACATGACAGAGAGTCTGCGGCTGGTGTGAGCAGATATGGGACGCATATGGGAATGGGTTTGTGAGATGCCGGATGAACGGATTTCTTAGTAGTCTGCGCCGTTTCCTCAACGTTAAAAGAGGAGGATATCGAAGAGATTCCGTATCCGTAAAGAGTCAAGATGATTGGTGGCAGGCACTTTCCGATTAGGAAAGTGCCTTTTTATGTGCAGGCCCGTCCGGTCAGATTGAGAAGCAGGGTGGCACCGCGTTGAAATACGTCCCTTTTAGGAAGATTTCAATGGGGTGCTTTTTTTATTGCAGGGTAAAGGTTTCTGGTAAAATGTCGGAAACAAAAGCAGGAAGGAGAGCAGATTGAAAAATCAAAGATTTTACAATTTGCTATTTCAGCGTGAAATCGGAAATTTCCCGATCCTGATTTGTACGCCTGTTGGAGCAGGCAGATGGAGGTTAGTATGGAAAATGTAGAAAAACAAAGAAAAAAGACTTATTATGGAGAGTTTGGAGGACAGTATGTATCGGAATCCCTGATGAATACGTTGGAGGAGTTGGATCTTGCATTTGAAGCGGCCGTCAAGGATAAGGACTTTATGAAAGAATACGACTATTACCTGAAAGAATATGTAGGACGGGAAACGCCGCTCTATCTTGCGGAAAGGCTGTCGGAAAAGTACGGTACGAAAATTTATTTGAAAAGGGAAGATCTGAACCATACGGGAGCTCATAAGATCAACAATGTGATCGGGCAGCTTCTTTTGGCAAAAAGAATGGGAAAGACCAAAGTGATCGCGGAGACCGGAGCGGGGCAGCACGGAGTGGCGACGGCCACGGGGGCGGCGCTCTTTCATATGGAGTGTACCGTTTATATGGGAGAGGAGGATATGGAACGGCAGCATTTAAACGTTATGCGTATGGAAATGCTGGGAGCAAAGGTGGTCAGTGTTACTTCAGGGAGCAAAACGCTGAAAGACGCCACGAATGAGGCATTGCGGGCATGGACGAAAGAAGCGGAGGATACTTTTTATGTGATCGGTTCGGCAGTAGGCCCGTACCCTTATCCCAAGATCGTAAAGGAATTTCAAAGGGTGATCAGTAAAGAAGCCAAAAGACAGTTTTGGGAAAAGGAAAGCAGACTGCCGGAGGTGGTGATGGCATGTGTGGGAGGCGGTTCTAATTCTATCGGTATGTTTGCGGAATTTATCGAAGAGCCGGAAGTGGAATTGATCGGCGTAGAGGCGGCAGGACTTGGGATTGAAACGGGAAAGCACGCTTCGGCTATGGCGCTTGGACATCCGGGAACATTGCACGGAATGAAATCTTATCTTCTGCAGGACGAGGACGGGAACGTGCAGATCGCCCATTCCATTTCAGCCGGATTGGATTATCCGGGGGTGGGGCCGGAACATGCTTATCTGAAGGCAAGCAAGAGAGTGAATTATGTATCGATCACGGATGACGAGGCTATGGCGGCGCTTGCCGAACTTTGTAAAACGGAGGGGATCATTCCGGCGATCGAAAGCGCCCACGCGCTCGCTTATGCATTTAAGAGGGCAGAGACGATGACAAAAGAACAGGCCATTGTAGTCTGCCTTTCAGGAAGAGGGGATAAGGACGCTCATACAATAGAAGCTTATTTTAACGGAAAGGAGTATTTAAACTGATGAATCGGATAGAAGAGAAAATGAACCAATTAAAGAAAAACGGGAAAAAAGCGTTTATTACTTATATGACGGCGGGACTCCCCGATATGGAGGGATGCAAAAAACTGATCCATGCACAGGAGAAAGCGGGACTGGATGTTTTAGAACTGGGTATCCCGTTTTCGGATCCGACGGCGGATGGGCCTGTGATTCAGGAGGCCTCTTATCAATCCATATTAAAGGGAACGAATCTGAAAAAAGTTTTTAAACTTGTGAAGGAGGTCAGAAAGGAAGGATGCGGTCTGCCTATCGTGTTTATGATGTATTTCAACACGATACTCCATTACGGACTTGCAGAGTTTGCCGAAGAATGTAAAAGCGCAGGAGTGGACGGACTGATCGTTCCGGATCTCCCTTTTGAGGAGCAATTCCAGTTACGGGAGGTTTTGGAAAAAGACGAAGCCTATCCTATCATTCTCCAGCTTGTGGCTCCGGTGTCGGGAAAACGGCTGCCTATGGTATTGGAACGGGCGAGAGGCTTTGTTTACTGTGTGTCTTCCATGGGGGTTACGGGACAAAGCGCCGATTTTCACAAAAACATCCTGAATTATTTAAAAGAGGTGAAAAGATACAGCAAGGTTCCGGTCATGATGGGATTCGGCATACGGACGCCGGAAGATGTAGAACCGATGAAGGAAGTCATCGACGGCTGCATTGTAGGTTCGCATTTTATCCGCCTGATGGAAGAAAGCGGATATGCGCCTGATAAAGCGGAAGAGTACTGCGCCTCTTTTAAGACGGAGTTAAACGCAGGGTGAAATTTTTAATTTTGCGCGCAGGCATACAAATAAGGATCGTGAAATTTCTAACTGGATAGAGCACTAGCGCAGAGAGAAGCACGGCAGGGGGCGGAAAATACGGTCATAATGGGATGGACAAAATGAATAAAAAAAGATATAATAGCACCATGATTGAGAGCAATATGTCAACGGTAAGGTGGGTGCGAAAACATGGGGATGGGAATCAAATCGATCGATCAAAGGATTAAAGATAATATCAAAAACTATAGTATCAATAATCTGCTCGCAGCGGATTATATGAGAAAAAAACTGGAGAATCTTTCGGCTTTAACGGGAGCGGAGATCTGCATCACGGATAGGCATGGAGCAAAGTTTGTCTTTGTAGGAGAGTTTGAAAATTTTGAGCCGGATGTGGTACAAAATCCGGGGGAAAAGCTGCGGGTGGCAAACCGGACGATTGGTCATGCGTATGTGGATTACTCGAAAGTGTCAGAAGAAAAGCTGGAGCTTGTTAAAAAGGCCATAAAGCAGGATCTTCTTACCTTTACCGCTTTTGCGGAAGAACTTTATTTACATAAGGAATATGCTTTTTACGCGGACGCGCTGGAAGAAAAAGTAGTAGGGGAAGATTACCGTACCAAGCAGATCGAAAAAGAGGACTTTTTGACCGGCGTATTTAATCAGGTTTATTTTATGGACAGGATGAGAGTCCTTGACCGGTCGGAGGTCGTTCCGGTCGCCCTGATCAACGGAAATATCAACGACTGTAAGTTTTTTAACGATGCTTACGGAGAGGAAGAAAGCGACAGGATGATTGCCGCGATTGCAGCCATCTTAAAAGAGGAGGCGACGCCGGAGTATATCATCGGACGGTGCGACGGAGACGTGTTCAATATCCTGATCCCCGTACCGGAAGAGGGAGAAGCGGAGCAGTATTGTATGCGGGTACAGAAAAGATGCGAGGAGTTTGAAGATCCCCGGCTTGCCCCTTCCGTAGCGTTTGGGATCGTTTATAAGCAGAATGTGGAGGAGACGCTGCATATGCTGCTGTCGGACGCGGAGTATGCAATGTTTGAAAACAAACTGGATATGAAGCAGCAGCCGGGATATGAAGAAAGAAAGAAGAAAGGCCTTGTATAGGCGGAGCAGGGAAAGGGGCCTTACAGTGAATTGTCGACAGAGCGGGTAGATTGCCGCTCTGTTTTTTTTGCGCAGCCCCATGCAGGGGGCGCACACTTTTTACAACAAAAAATGGACGTTTTACAGCGGACCTTTCACATAATAAGTACCGGAAATGGTATACTGGACGTAGCGGAACGGGCAGATCGTGTACAAACAGCGTCCGGAGGAAAGATACCGGAAAAGCCCGCCAGAAAGAAACGCTTATAGAAAAAGAGGATGGGAAACATATGCGGATCGGAATATGCGACGACGAAAAAGAAATACAGGAACTGATAGAAGAAAAGGTTAGAAAACACTGCCCTGAAGAAGAGATTGTTATCTTTTCTTCGGGCGAAGAATTACTGGCGGCGGAGCCGACGCCGGATCTTGTCTTTTTGGACATCCGGATGGATGGGAAAAACGGAATTGAAACTGCGGCAGGACTCAGAAGAAAAAAGAAAAAGCTGCTGATCATTTTTATTACCGCGCTGGAGGAATATGTGTTTTCGGCTTTTGACGTAGGGGCGTTCCACTACTTGGTGAAACCCTTTTCTGACGAAAAGTTTTATGAGGTGCTTGACCGGGCGAGGGAAGAATATCAGGAATCGGTAAAACCCTGCCGGAACAGGACGGCGGATAAAGAAGACAGATATATGATTGTGAAAGCGAAGGGGATACAGACAAAGGTGGTTTTGGACACTATTATTTACGGGGAAGTGTTTAACCGTAAGATCGTGCTCCATACCACCGAAGGAAAACTTGAGTATTACGGGAAAATGGCAGAATTAGAGAACCGTCTGGGAGAGGATTTTTTTCGCATACACAGAGGCTATCTGGTGCATTTTAAATATGTCAAAAAATATGACGCTGCCAATGTTTTTCTGGAAAACGGCGGACAGCTCATCATGTCAAAGAGACAGTTTCCTAAATTTGTAAAAGGGTATTTAAGGTATAACAAAAAGGGAGGCAGAGAGGCTTGAACGGGGAAATAGTGGAACTTTGTTATGGAACGGCCTATTCGGTTTATCAGGCATTGTTCGATGGAATGACCGGTTATTGTCTGGTAAGGCTGGTGAAGCCCTTTCTAAAAGAGGGCGTTACAGTATGGCCGGCCGGCGCAGTTTATTTTATCATAATGAAATTTTTACAGTATATACCTTGGTATATCAACAATTTCACTGTATACAGCCTGGGCATTCTGGCGGCTTTTTTTGTGGTGTATTGTCTGGAAAAAAAGAATCTAACGCAGAAAATATTTCTTGGGGTCACCTTTTTTTCCTTAAGATGGCTGTCTTTTATGATGGAAGGGTGTATTGATAAGGCATGCGACAGACTTTTTGTAAAAATCCCGGGATATTCGGGGAATGTGTGGATGCAGTTTTCCCTTTTTGTCGTGTGCTGTGCGTTAGATTTGATATGCAGTTTTCTTTTTCTTATATCCGCAGTGTATCTGGTAAGGAAAAATTATGTTTATAAACGGCTTGCCATGACGAAAAAGGAAATGTTCATGCTTTTAGTTCCTTCTTTATCGGCTATGCTGGGATATATCATATTGAAATATTATGAAAAACTTTATGAGGCGGATGCGGGAAAGAGCCTGTACCACATATACGGAACGTATAACTGGCTCAGTTTTTTTTATTACGGTTTTTCCATTGCCGCGATTCTGGTATTTATTATCCTTTATCAGGATTTAAAACGCAGGCAAATGGAAGAAAAACAGTATGCGCTGTTAGCGGGGCAGGCGGCGGATATGGCGCAGCATATCCGCGAGGTGGAAAAGCTGTACGGCGATATCAGGAGTTTAAAGCATGATATGGGAAACCATATTATGGTATTAGAAGGACTGTATCTGAAAAATGAAAAAGAAGAGGCAAAAAAATATGTAGAGAAACTTCAGGAACAGCTTAGGGAAAGCGCTCTTTCCGTTAAGAGCGGCAATCCCGTTACGGACGTAATATTGACGGAGAAGAAGAAAAGCATGGAAGAAAAGGGCATATCCTTTCAATGTGATTTTCACTATCCGAACGAGGCAGCAGCCAATGCGTTCGATATCAGCGTCATTTTAAATAACGCGCTGACGAATGCGATAGAGGCGTCGGAGGAGGAACGGAGCAAAGGACGCGGCGGTCAAAAGATCCGGCTTTCTTCTTACCGGCGGAATCATGTTTATATGATAGAGATCAAAAACAGTTTTTCAGGCACGCTTTCTATGAGTGAGGACAAGCTGCCGGCGACAACGAAAACGGGAGAGGAGCATGGGTTTGGGCTGGCAAACATAAGGAAAGTTGCAAGGAAGTATTGTGGAGACATGGAAATAGAGTGTAAAGACGGCTGGTGTACAGTGAGCGTGATGCTGTTACTGGAAAACAGTTGACGGAGGAGATTTTGCAAACACGCTCCAGATAAATCTAAAAAAACTATTAAATTGATAATATTGGAAGAAAGTGAGAAAAATAAAATAAATGAAAGAAAAAATGAGTAAACAGGAGAAAATTAAAGAATAGTAAATGTGGATGCGTTTGCAACCTTACGCATATAAAATTAATATATGATTATCGTTTAGCACTCGACTTAGTTGAGTGCTAACAAATCGCAAAAAAAGACATTGATATATAAGGAGGCAGTCATTTATGAAATTAGTACCATTAGGCGACAGAGTCGTATTAAAGCAATTAGTTGCAGAAGAAACCACAAAGTCCGGGATCGTCCTTCCGGGGCAGAATAAAGAAAAACCCCAGCAGGCGGAAGTCATCGCAGTAGGGCCGGGCGGCGTGATCGACGGAAAAGAAGTAAAGATGGAAGTGAAAACCGGAGATCAGGTTATCTATTCCAAGTATGCAGGTACGGATGTAAAAATTGAGGAAGAAGAATACATCATTGTAAAGCAGAGCGATATTTTAGCGATTCTCGCTTAACAGACACCAGTCCTTTTGAAACGTTCCGGACCATAAGAGCCGGATAAAGGCAGGAAAGAGGACGATAATAAAGAAAGAGAGTAAAGAATCAGAAAGTTATCGTTTCATCAGATCATAGGAAATCAAATGGAGGCAGATTAAAATGGCAAAGGAAATTAAATACGGTGCGGAGGCACGCGCAGCATTAGAATCAGGTGTAAACCAGTTAGCGGATACCGTAAGGGTGACATTAGGACCGAAAGGAAGAAACGTAGTGCTTGATAAGTCTTTCGGCGCTCCACTTATCACCAACGACGGCGTAACGATCGCAAAGGAGATCGAGTTAGAAGATGCATTTGAGAATATGGGCGCTCAGCTTGTTAAAGAAGTAGCGACCAAAACGAACGATGTAGCAGGAGACGGTACGACGACGGCGACGGTACTTGCACAGGCAATGGTAAACGAAGGCATGAAGAACCTTGCGGCAGGCGCAAACCCGATCATTTTAAGAAAAGGTATGAAAAAAGCAACGGAATGCGCAGTGGCGTCCATTGAAAAAATGAGCTCCAAAGTAAACGGAAAGGAGCATATCGCAAGAGTAGCCGCTATTTCCGCAGGAGACGAGGAAGTAGGGCAGTTAGTAGCGGACGCAATGGAAAAGGTTTCCGGCGACGGCGTTATTACGATCGAAGAGTCCAAGACTATGCTTACGGAACTGGATCTGGTAGAAGGAATGCAGTTTGACCGCGGATACATTTCCGCATATATGGCGACGGATATGGATAAAATGGAGGCAACGCTCGACAATCCGTACATTTTGATCACGGATAAGAAGATATCCAATATTCAGGAAATTTTACCGCTCTTAGAGCAGATCGTACAGTCCGGCGCTAAATTGCTTATCATTGCGGAAGATGTGGAAGGCGAAGCGTTAACGACTCTGATCGTAAACAAACTGCGCGGTACTTTCAATGTAGTCGCAGTGAAAGCGCCGGGATACGGCGACAGAAGAAAAGCAATGCTTGAGGATATCGCGATCCTTACGGGCGGTCAGGTGATCAGCTCCGAACTCGGATTGGAATTAAAAGATGCGACCCTTGATCAGTTAGGACGCGCTAAATCCGTAAAAGTACAGAAAGAAAATACGGTCATCGTTGACGGTGAAGGCGATAAAGAAGCTATCAACGCAAGAATTGCACAGATTAAAAATCAGGTGGAAGAGACGACTTCCGACTTTGATAAGGAAAAATTACAGGAAAGACTTGCTAAGCTCGCAGGCGGCGTAGCCGTGATCCGTGTAGGCGCGGCGACGGAAACGGAAATGAAAGAAGCGAAGCTGCGTTTGGAAGACGCTTTGGCAGCGACAAGGGCAGCCGTAGAAGAAGGAATTATTTCCGGCGGCGGTTCCGCTTATATCCATGCGGCGAAAGAGGTGGCAAAACTTGCCGATACGATGGACGGTGACGAAAGAACCGGCGCAAACATTGTACTGAAAGCATTAGAAGCGCCGTTATTCCACATCGCTGCGAATGCAGGACTGGAAGGCAGCGTGATCATCAACAAAGTAAGAGAGTCCGAAGTAGGAACCGGATTTGACGCTCTGAAAGAAGAATATGTAGATATGGTCAGCGCAGGAATCTTAGATCCGGCAAAGGTAACAAGAAGCGCATTGCAGAATGCGACCAGCGTGGCTTCTACCCTGCTTACAACGGAATCCGTAGTAGCAAACATGAAAGAAGACGCTCCGGCTATGCCGGCAGGCGGCCCGGGAATGGGAATGATGTAAAACATATGGATCAGGCATAAATAAGTACTCTTTAAAAAGAGAGTGTCCGAAATCGAAAATTTTGAATTTTAGGTGAGGGCGCTCTCTTTTTGTATCGGTTGTGCGAAATATTTTAGAATACTATAGAGTATTTCAGAGTATTTTTAGAAATGTTTTGACTTCCCACTTTAAAAATAATATAATTAGGGTTAAACGCAGGATACTGTTTACAAATCTGTAACATCGTATCCTTTTATAGATTCAAGAGGACAAAAGCAGATAATACATGACATTTAAGCATCGTCCTGTTTTGAAAAGGATTTCAAAGAGGAAAGGATTGGGAAGGACATGAAGAAGTTAGAGGAATATGTGAGGAGCATACCGGATTTTCCGGAGAAGGGGATTATATTTAGGGATGTGACGAGCGTTCTGCAGGATGCGGACGGACTTGCGCTCGCGATCGATACGATGCAGGAAAAGATCAAAGATTTGGAATTTGACGTAGTAGCGGGGCCGGAATCAAGAGGATTTATCTTCGGAACGCCTATTGCATATAATAATCATAAGCCTTTCGTGCTGATTCGTAAAAAGGGAAAACTTCCTTGTGAGACTGTGGAAATGGAATATGATCTGGAATATGGCACGGCGACGATAGAGATGCACAAGGATTCTGTTAAGAAGGGGCAGAAAGTGCTGATCGTGGATGATCTGATCGCGACCGGAGGAACGACGGAGGCGATGATCAAGCTGATCGAGTCTTTGGGCGGCGAGGTCGTAGGCGTGGTAGTATTGATCGAACTTGCAGGATTAAACGGACGGGAGAAGATAAACGGATACCGTTTGGAATCTGCTATCCGTTACGAAGGTAAGTAGGAATTTTTTGATCGGAACAAGAAATAATACTGACAGTAAGGTTCAGCTTCATTGATTAAAAATGGGGTGGTGAGATAAATATGGCAGAAGATAAGAGTGAAGTAATTATTGATGATGGAAGAATACAGCCTACGCAGGAATTTTTAAGTCCCGAGTTATACTATTTGGAACTGATTGAGCGTGTCCACCAGTATCATCCGTCGGACGAAGTTTCTTTGATAGAAAAAGCATATAAAACGGCAGACGCGGCGCATAAAGGACAGGTACGCAAATCGGGAGAACCCTATATCATCCATCCGCTCTGTGTCGCAATCATTCTTGCGGAATTAGAAATGGATAAAGAAACCATTGTAGCCGGGATCTTACACGACGTACTGGAAGATACCATTATGACCGAAGAAGAAATGCGGGAAGAATTTGGCGATGACGTGACGCTGCTTGTGGACGGTGTGACAAAGCTGCAGCAATTGCAGTTGTCAGGAGGAAATGACGACGACAAAACGGCGGACAGAATGGAGCTTCAGGCAGAAAATCTTAGAAAAATGTTTTTGGCGATGGCGAAAGACATCAGGGTGATTCTGATTAAATTAGCCGACAGGCTTCATAATATGCGAACCCTGAAATATAAATCCGAAGAGAGCCAGAAGCGGATCGCGAAGGAGACGCTGGAGATTTATTCGCCCATTGCGCAGCGGCTGGGGATCTCCAAGATCAAAGTGGAACTGGACGATCTTTCTTTAAAATATTTGGAACCGGAAGTATACTATGATCTGGTGGACAAAATAGCGATCAGAAAGAGCGTCAGGGAAGAGTATATCCAGTCCATCGTAAAAGAAGTCAGGGAACATATCGAAAATGCAGGGATCAGGGCGGAAATTGACGGCCGTGTAAAACATTTCTTCAGTATTTACAAGAAAATGAAAAATCAGAACAAGACGATAGACCAGATCTACGATCTGTTTGCCGTCCGGATCATTGTGGCAAGCGTAAAAGACTGCTATGCGGCGCTTGGCGTGATCCATGAGATGTATAAGCCGATTCCGGGCAGATTTAAAGATTACATCGCCATGCCGAAAGCCAATATGTATCAGTCGCTGCACACCACGATCATCGGTACGAACGGGCAGCCTTTTGAAATACAGATCCGTACCTATGAGATGCATAAGGCTGCGGAGTACGGTATTGCGGCTCATTGGAAATATAAAGAGGCGGCAGACGGAAAAAAGCCGGAGGGGCAGGAGGAAGAAAAGCTTGTGTGGCTCCGCCAGATTCTGGAATGGCAGAGAGACATGTCCGATAACAAAGAATTTATGAACCTCTTAAAGAGCGATCTGGATTTGTTTTCGGATAACGTATATTGTTTTACACCCAGCGGCGACGTGAAAAATCTGCCGGCGGGAAGTACGCCGGTGGACTTTGCTTACAGTATCCACAGCGCCGTCGGAAACAAAATGATCGGCGCAAGGGTGAACGGTAAGCTGGTAACGATAGATTATGAGATCAAAAACGGCGACCGGATCGAGATACTGACGTCTCAAAATTCCAAAGGCCCCAGCATGGACTGGCTGAATATCGTGAAGAGCCCTCAGGCCAAGAGCAAGATCAATCAATGGTTTAAAAACGAACTGAAAGAGGATAATATCGTAAAGGGCAAAGAACTGCTGTTAGCTTACTGCAAGTCCCGGTCTATCAATACCACCAATGTATTTAAACCGGAATATATGGAAGGCATCATGCGTAAATACGGGTTCAGGGATTGGGATTCCGTGCTTGCGGCGGTAGGGCATGGCGGATTAAAAGAAGGCCAGATCATAAACCGGATGCAGGAAATGTATGACAGAGAGCATAAGAAGGTGGTTACGAACGAGGAAGTATTGGCCGCCGTTACGGAAAATGCGGTCAACAGGCCGATGGCGGCCAGATCCAAGAGCGGCATCGTAGTGAAAGGCATTCATGACGTTGCAGTCCGTTTTTCTAAATGCTGTTCTCCGGTTCCGGGAGACGAGATCGTAGGTTTTGTAACAAGGGGAAGAGGGATCTCGATTCATCGGACGGACTGTATCAACGTGATCAATCTGCCGGAGATCGAACGCGTCCGCCTGCTTGATGCGGAATGGGAAAACGGGACGGACAGTACGGCGCAGGGAAAATATTATGCGGAGATCAGTATTTACGCCAATAACAGAAACGGGCTCCTTGCGGATATATCCAAAGCGCTCACGGAACGTAATATTAATATTTTGTCAATGAATTCAAGGACAAATAAACAGGGGATCGCTACACTTGCCACAAGCTTTGAGATCGGCAGCAGGGAAGAACTGATCCGTGTGATCGATAAGATCCGAAGCATAGAAAGTGTGGTTGATATTGAAAGGACGACAGGCTGATGCAGAAATTAAAGATAGGACGCATCGTTTTAGGTTCATGCCAGACGAATTGCTATTTTGTATACAGAGAAGAGGAGAAACAGGCGATCGTATTTGATCCGGCGGATAAAGGAGCATATTTATACGAAAAACTGACGGAAAAGGGATTTCAGATCGCAGGGATACTGCTTACCCACGGACATTTTGACCATATTTTAGGGTGTGCCGGATTAAAAGAATGCAGCGGAGCCAAAATTTATGCTTACGAAAAGGAAAAGGTGCTTTGCGAGGATCCGTTTGTAAACGTATCGGCGCAGACCGGAAGAAGCTGTACGGTCGAAGTGGATGAGTATGTGAAAGACGGAGAAGAGATCACGCTTGCGGGCATGACTTGTAAAGTACTTGCCACGCCGGGGCATACGATAGGAAGCTGTTGCTATTATTTTGAGGAAGACAAGATGCTGATCAGCGGAGATACGCTGTTTTTGGAGTCTGTGGGGCGTACCGACCTTCCTACCGGAAGTATGGCCAGACTGACAAATTCGATAAAAGAAAAAATAGCCGTATTGCCGGGAGACGTACAGGTATATCCGGGACACGGCGACGGTACGACGGTAGAGCATGAACTGCAGTATAACCCGTTTTTGGGGTAAGGGACACATTAAAATCCAAAACCGGAATTTTAGTGTCAGGAATTTTAATCAGTATGTGTGCCAAGGCACGCAAAGAGGTATAAAAATGATAGTAGTAAAGACGAATGAAGCACGGTTTGAATATGATATCCATTCTTTAGTCAAGGCCTTTTATCCGGACAGGGAAGTGAAGGTTTTGGAGAAAGCTTCTACCATGCAGTCAGAAGAAGGAATGCCGGAATTTGAAATAGAATTTCAAAGGAACGGCATTTCTTTTTCTATAAAGGAAGAGGACGTAAAAACGGAAAGCCACACCCTGTTTAGCAATCCGGACGACAGGGCGGAGACGAAGAACGACTTGAAGATGCTTATTTATGAAAGTCTCTCGAAATTTTTAAAAAGAGAACTGCCATGGGGAACTTTGACAGGAATCCGGCCGACCAAAATACCGATGACATTGCTTTCCGATCAGGAAAAATCTTATAGTGAGGAAGAGATCCTGCGCTTTATGCAGAAAAAGTATGCGGTCAGCGAGGAAAAGGGAAAGCTTAGCATTGAAATTGCGAAAAGGGAAAAGGAGCTGCTTTCCAGACTGCATTATAAAGACGGCTACAGTCTGTACATAGGAATCCCCTTTTGTCCGACGACCTGCCTTTATTGTTCGTTTACTTCTTTTCCGATCCATGCGTGGATAGATAAGGTGGACGCCTATCTGACGGCATTGGAAAGAGAGATAGACGCCGTGGCCGTGATGATGGATGGGAAAATACTGGATACCGTTTATATTGGCGGAGGGACGCCGACCACTCTTTCCGCAAAAGAATTGGACAGGCTTTTTACGAAACTGAAAGGGGCTTTTGATTTTTCTTCCGTGCAGGAGTTTACCGTAGAAGCGGGGAGGGCGGACAGTATTACCAAAGAAAAGCTGCAGGTATTATACAGGCATGGCGTTAGCCGCATTTCCGTTAACCCTCAGACGATGAAAGAAGAAACCTTGAAGATGATCGGAAGAAAAGCGACGGCGGCGCAGACGGTGGAGGCATATGAACTGGCGAGGGAGGTCGGTTTTCAAAATATTAATATGGACATTATACTGGGGCTGCCGGGAGAGAGTGCGGAGGACGTTGCCGGGACGATAGAGAAGATCGGACGGCTTGCGCCGGATTCTCTTACGGTACATTCCCTTGCGGTCAAAAGGGCGTCCAAGCTTAGTCAATGGATTCAGGTAAACGGGATCAAAATGCTCAATAATACGGAAGAAACGATGGAGATCGCGGCAAAGGGCGCAGAGAAAATGGGATTGGCGCCGTACTATTTGTACCGTCAGAAAAATATGTCCGGCAATTTTGAAAACGTGGGTTATGCGGCGGAAGGGAAGTTCGGGATCTATAATATTTTGATGATGGAGGAAGTGCAGGATATTGTGGCGATCGGCGCAGGGAGCATATCCAAACGGCTGTATGAAGGCGGACGGATCGAACGGTGCGAGAATGTGAAGGATGTAGCCCAGTACATCGGGCGGATCGATGAGATGATAGAGAGGAAGAGGGCGCTTTTTTGAGAAGCAATGGGTAGGATGTGAATAAAAGAAGAGTAGGTAGATTTAGTATCAGACGGGGAGAAATATACACTTGCCGCGTTTGGGGATTTGGCACGGAGACTGGCACCGGCAAAACCAAATTTAACCGACCCATTGGAAGGGAATTATACTTATTGTTGTAATGAATGGGGGGATTTTGATATTATCTATGATGAATGAGGAAAAATTACAGGATCATTCCTACAGAAAGGCAGTGCTTGCCTATGTGAAAAAGAAATACCATACGAAAGAGGACTATCCTTTTAAGCGCGATGAAGTGAGCGCAGTACTTCGTCACGAGGATAACAAAAAGTGGTATGGCCTGCTCATGGATGTAGAAGGGGCAAAGCTGGGACTTCCTATGGAAGGCAGCGTCAGTATGATTAATGTGAAAATATCCGATCAGATGTTCCATGATATACTGGTACAGCAGGAAGGGTATTTCCCGGCATATCATATGAATAAAAGGGCGTGGATCACGATCCTGCTTGACGGGACAGTTCCCTTTGAGGAAATCTGCAATATGATCGACGCAAGTTATGAGGCTACCGTTTCCCCCAAAAAGAAACGGAAAAGTAATTCCCCGGCGAATTTGCATATTCCAAGGACATAAAGGAACTACCCGTATTTCCATGTTAGAATCAAATCGACAGGTTGTCGATAAGGGGATTTGATAATACCAGCACAAACGACATTTTAAAGGAGGTCGGGAGTGCAGGAGGAACTTTGTATTATCATTTTAAGTCAAAGGAAGATATTTTGGACGCCATGATTGACAGGATGACCGGACAAATGCTTTCGAAGGCAAGAGAACTGCTAAACAGGATACGACAGTTCAGCTTCACTTGGCGATAGGCTGGGCTGTTTTATTTTTGCTCAATATCGATAGATTTATAAGGTGACATTGCATATTCATAAAAATTTACTGGAAAGCAGGAAGGGAAGGTTACATGAGCATTACATTTAAAAACGAATGGGTGAGGGATGCCGTAGAAAAAATTTTAGAAAAACCGAAGACAGAAAGGGAAGATCTGTGCAGTATTAAATATCTGGCGATAGGGGAATCCTTTGATAATGATTTTTTCATTCAAATGTCGCTGGCAGTTCCGCCGCAGCCTTTTGTAAACAAAAGCGGAGGTGACGAATGGCGTTGCGCCTGCTTTAAAAAGGGAGAAGATCCGGCTTTTGTAAAAAAATATGTGGAAGAGTTTGAAAATAAAAAGAGTATCACGTTATCCACAACAAGCTGTAAACCTGATAAAGAGTGGTCGGATTATGTGAGTTCCGACAAGGCGGGGGAGCTTTGGAAGAGCTTTTCGGAAAGCGGTATGGACTGCCTTTATGGACTGGAACAGCTCTGCTGCTGGATGGACTAAGAAGAAAAAGGAATTGCCTGCTGCGGGGTCTGCCGGCAGTTTCCATGCGATACGATCCTGACAGAACCCCGCGCTACGGTTTTGGATAAAGACTGGCTGTGCTGGAAGAAAGAGAGCGGTACGAACCGGTAAAAATGCGAAGACCGTCACTCCACGATCTTCGCATTCGGATAGATCCGCTCAATTCTTTCGTCAGGAAAGCGTTCATCCAGAAATTCATTTAGCGCCCCTGTCTGGTCCGGCGCATCCGAATGTCTTTCTGTATAACGGGCAAGCGCAAGGGAAGAAATTACCATGTTAAAGAGCATGAAGACGATAAAAAGATTGGTTATTATTTTTCCCGTTTTCATGGGGATCTTTTCGATCAGGGCGGAAAGTCGGGGATAAATCAGTTTCAGCCAGACGACGGCGGCGATCCCCCAGAAAAAGCAGTAAAGCAGATTGATCCTGCCGCCCAGATTGAAAGCAAATCCGCTGTAATCCCAAAAGATCGTACCGAATACCAGTTCCGTAAACACGCTGCAGATGTATTCATAAGCCCCGCCAAGCAGCGTTCCCAGCCAAAAGATATACCAATTATCTTTTTCTTTGCACAGGTATAAAAGTGCGGTTAAAAAGGCGCATCCCAGTCCCCAGACTACGCTGAAAGGGCCGTAGACCACGCTGCTTCTGCTCATCAACTCTCCCATCGTCAGAAAACAGAAGATCGTTTCGATAATATCGCCTAGGAAGGCTCCGATAAAAAAGATGGCTGCCAGTTTATAAAAGCTGCATCCTTCTGCAAAGACCGTAGATTTTTCTTTGGCAGGCACGGACAGATTTTGGTCTGAGAGCGGCGGGAAGGCTTTCTGCATTCGGCGGCGGATCCGTTTGGTGATCGCGTTTTCCAAAATGCGGGATGCGTTCTGGATGCCGTCTGTAATGGGAGAAAGCTGCTTCGCCTGCTTTTTCATTCCGGCAAGCGCCAGCCAGGTTCCGATGAAATCAAGCGCCAGCAGGACAAAAAGACCGATCATCGTAAAGAAGCCGATGGGATAAGGGATCAGTCCGAGCAAAGATAAAAGCAGGGGATCGGTAACGTATAACAGCAGTATGGCAAAACAGCCCCAAAGCAGGGAATATTTTAAGCACACATATCCTTCAAAGGAAAACTTTTCTTCGGAATAATCCCACCATTTTCTTTTAAAAATTTTTTCCAAAACTTTTCCGGTAACAAGCTCCAGCATAGAGGCAAGAATCATACCGCCTAAAAATAAGAAAAACGGCGAAGATTTCAGTTCCGGAAGAAAAACGGCAAACAAAACGGCGCCGGTTCCGTAGATAGGGCATAGAGGGCCGGAGACGAATCCCCGGTTGATGAAGGTTCTTTTTTTGACTGCCGCGGCGCCTACTTCTACGCACCATCCGATAAAGGAATAGAACAGGTAGAGCCACAAAAGCTGATATAATGTATATTCCATATTCTCCCACATTTCTACACGGTATTGGTAAGGTCTTTCACTGACGGCAGGTCTGCGGATACTGTGCGGCCGCGTCCCTGCCGTCTTTTGATCAAACTATTAAATATGTCAAAGGGCGCTTGAAAAGTGCTTTCCATCGAATGCAGGTCGCAATTCGCGAGAATGATTTTTTTTAAGCACGCTTCAGGGACGCAGACTTATTCAGAGCGTAAATTTTGTCTGATTGCGTCTAAGAGTTTTTCAGCCACGTCCTCTTTGCTCATAACAGGCAGTTCTTCTACAGAGTTCTTGGTGATAAAGGTTACGACGTTGGTATCTACTCCGAAACCGGCGCCTTCCTGTTTGACATTATTGGCGACGATCATATCCAGATTCTTTTTTTCCAGTTTTGCCTTTGAATTTTCCAGCATATGTTCCGTTTCCATAGAAAATCCGCATAAAAACTGGCCGGGGCTTTTGCGTTCTCCCAAAGTTTTTAAAATATCTTCTGTACGTTCCAAGGGGATGGAAAGTTCGCCGTCTTTCTTTTTCATTTTTTCATCTGCCACATAGGCAGGACGGTAATCGGCGACGGCAGCCGCTTTAATTACAATATCCTGCCCGTCGAAACAGGAGGTGACGGCCTCGAACATTTCTTTGGCGGATTCCACGGGAACTACGTCTACATAAGGCGGATAGGAAAGAGCGGTCTTTCCGGTGACCAAAGTTACTTTTGCGCCCCGCAGCATACAGTGTTTTGCGATGGCATATCCCATTTTTCCGCTGGAATGGTTGGAAAGGAACCGGACCGGATCGAGCCGTTCGATAGTAGGGCCTGCGGTGACCAGAATCCGCCTGCCTTCAAAATCTTTCGGAAAGGCAAGTTCTTTTTCAATGGCTTCAAATAATACCTGCTCGGAGGGCATCTTTCCGTCTCCAATATCCCCGCAGGCAAGATAACCGTGATCCGGAGCGATGATCTCATAACCGTAGCCCGCCAGTTTTTTTAAGTTGTCCTGAACGATGGGATTGTGGAACATATGCGTATTCATGGCGGGGGAAATGATTTTTTTACATTCACATGCCATAATGGTGGTAGTGAGCATATCGTCGGCAATGCCGTTCGCCAGTTTGCCGATCACATTGGCGGAAGCCGGAGCGATCAGGCAGACCTGCGTTTGTTTGGCGAGAGAGACATGTTCCACACTGTATTGGAAATTCCGGTCAAAGGTATCGATCAGACATTTATTGCCGGTTAACGTTTCAAAGGTGATGGGATTGATAAAATTCGTTGCGTTTTTTGTCATCAGCACGGTGACATTACATCCCTTTTTCTTTAATAGGCTTGCCAGATTTGCAATTTTGTATGCAGCGATACTGCCTGTTACGGCAAGCACGATATTTTTTTCTTTTAACATAGATCCCTCCGTCTGCACTATGGTGTGTTTTTGGCATGTTTGCTGTTTTTGTCGTAAATGATTTTTAATCCTTTTAAAAGCAGGTCGTCGTCTAAGATAATGTTATGCCTGCAATAAGGAATAATGGATTTGGCAAGTCCGCCGGTGGCTACAACGACGGCAGAATAGCCCAGTTCTTCCTCGATCTTTTCAATCATGCCGTCGATGCAGGAGGCGTTCCCGTAAAGGATTCCGCTTTTCATACAGTCCACCGTGTTCGTGCCGATGACCTTTTTGGGCGTATCCAGCGCGATACGGGGGAGCTGCGACGTGCGGGAAACAAGGGAATCCAAAGAGACCCGGACGCCGGGAAGGATCTGCCCGCCGATATAGTTTTTATTTTTATCTACGACGCAGATGGTCGTTGCTGTTCCCATATCGATGATGATGGCCGGCGCGCCGTATTCATGCAGTGCCGCAACGGAATCCACCACCAGATCGCTGCCGAGCTGGGAAGGATTGTCCATCAGGATATTCAGTCCGTTTTTCAGCCCGGGGCCGACAATGAGCGGCGTGATATTCAGCAGTTTTTCCAAAGCGGATTTTAAGACAGGATTCAATTGCGGGACTACGGAAGAAATGATGGCCCCGTCAATTTTGTCTGCATGGATATGATACATTTCCAGCACGGTCTTGAAATCTACCGCGTATTCCAATTCGGTTTTTAAGGTAGACGTGGAAAGGCGTTCCACAAAATAGATATTATCGTCATCGATACAGCCGATCACGATATTGGTATTACCCATGTCGATTGCTAACAGCATAAATTACCTCCTAATAGTCAGTTTTGGTTTTCATTCAAAATTCATCCGGTATTTTGGATCTTCCGGCGTTAGTTCCGTTTCCTGTAGTGACTTTTCAGCGTTTCGTTTCCTCCGGCATGATGTTGATGATCTTTGCTTTAAATAAGGCGAATCCGACCAATCCGGTAATAATGGTGGAGGCGATCATTTCAAAGACGGAATTGATACCGACAAAGGAACAGATAAAAAGGATCACGTTTTTCCCGCCGATCAGTTCCCGCATATAGTCCGTGTTTCCAAAAAGAAGCACCAGCGCCGTCATAAAAAAGAGCGTATTGAGGAATGCGGAGAAAAATCCGGTGACAAAACAGGATATCTGCACATTGGTCAGTTTTTTTACTCCTTTAAAAATGTAACCGAGCAGCAAACCGTCCAAAAGGCGGGGGAGAAAACGCTGTATAAACGCCAAAAAAGGGTTGATGCCGAACAGTACCACGCCCATTGCGCTGCTGCCGCCTACGCCGATACATTGTAAAAAGCTGGTCAGGCCGAATACGCCTCCTATGACGGCGCCGCCGGCCGGTCCTAACGTGACGGCGGCCAACGCTACCGGGATCACGTTTAATGTGATTGCCAGCGGCCCGATATTCAGGTATCCAAGCGGCGTGTATGCCATGAGGAGGAGGACCGCCGTCAGCAGGCCCAGCATAGTCAGTTGTCTGGTATTCATTTTTTTGTTCATGGAAAGAGATACTCCTTTTCTTTTTGTTATTATTCTTCCTGAATGGAATTTCATGAGAAAGATCCATTATAAAGATACAATACGAGGACATCATAGCATTTTTAAAAGTGGCAGGCAATTCATTTTATAAACTTTTCAGTAACTTTTCACTTTAAGAATCCCAAAGTAAATGATGACTTTGGCATAAGATTTATGTTAATATAAAACTGTATATGTAATGATAATTCAAGCAGGATCGGGAGGTATGACTGTGGAGACGAAAGATTATGAAGTCGTTTTAGATTCCATGCGGAATATAGGAGTTTATGTGATACGGGAGGCAGACCATCAGATATTGTATTTTAATCAGAAAGTAAAAGCTGTGGAGCCGAATATCCGTCTTGGCATGGTCTGTCATGAACTTTGGCCGGGCAACTGTCCTAATTGTCCGCTTTTACATATAGGCGATAAAAAAGAAAGTACGGCGATCCATTACGGCAGCCCTTTTGGAAACGCGGTAGAAGTAACGGCGGCAAGGATCGATTGGAAAGAGTCGGTTCCGGCGGTTTTGATCACGATCGCTCCTTATGCGGAGACGGCGGGGTATGCATATAAAAAGATCATAAAATCCAATTTGACGGCAGGGACTTTTGAGATCGTGAAAAATGACGAGCCGGAACTGGAGGACACCTATCATTCCGGGGAAGGGATGGAAGGGTGGTTTTCCCGTTTCGCAGAGTCGGGGAATATTTATGGAGACGACGTAAAACGTTTTAAAAATTTTACAAAATTCTGCTATTTAAAAGAGGAATTAAAAAACAGAAAGGATACGGACGGTACGCTGCACTGTACTTATAGAAGAAAAACGGAGGGCGGTTACCGCTGGCATACATTGGAGGTATTGCCGGACTGTAATTATACGCAGGATAACCAAAGCGTGATGCTGTATGTGAAAGACGTACACGATATATTCCGGGAAGGCCTGGAACTGGAAGAAATCAATATCCGTAACAGGGAGATCATTACTTCTCTCGGAGAACTGAATTACGGAATTTATGTGGTCGATCTGCAGACCGGGAGTATGCATCCGGTTCGTATGCCCGAAGATATGAAGGGAATGGGGCATTCGGGATATATGGAGTGGGACCGGATACTGGAAGAGGCGGCGGACAAACATTTCCATCCGGAATCAAAAGAAAAGATGGTAAACGGATACTCATTGGAAGCGCTCCGGGGAGCCAGAGACTGCGGAGAACGCCGAAGAGAAATGCTATGCAGGAGGATGCTGAACGGCAGCTATCATTACGTCTCCGCTACCGCCCATTTTCATAAAAGCAGCGAGGAAAAAAGTATAGCCGTGCTGGCTTTTCAGGATGTGGATGAGCAAACGAAACGGGAGATACAGAATCATCACAGTATCATGCAGATGGCCGCTATCATCAAATCAGGCTATCAGGTCATGAATACGGTAGAACTGGATACCGGTATGTGCGAACGCGTTTATCTGCATGAAGAGGAAGGAAAGGCATTAAAAGGCGACTATGGACAGTATATTGAAAAAGCCATAAAAGAAACGATATTCGAGGAGGACATAGAGAAGTTCAAAGAGGCGATGTCTATAGAAAGCCTGAGAAAAAAAGCGGAGGAAGTGGAAGAATTTCAGGAAACGGTTTGTCAGTACAGGGTAAGATCCGTACCGGTTTCGTGGATAGAAGCCCATATTTTCTACATCCGGCAGGAAAAAGATGTGATCGTAAATATACTGGGAAGAGATATTACAAAGCAGAAACGGAAAGAAGAGCAAGCGGCGAAGGAAAAGAAAGAGAAGAATTATATCATCAATACGATGAGCAGCCTGTTTTTTGCATCCTACTATATCGATTTGGAGGCGGATACTTTCCGCAGTATAACCCAGAAAAAAGAAGTAGGAGAAGTTTTGGGCGAAGAAATAAACTGTACGGAAGGTTTCCGCAGGTATGCGGAGCATTTCATTCATCCGGAAGACAGGCAGGAATATTTAGAGACGATGAACTGCGAGAACTTAAGGAAGAGCCTGAGTGGACAGCATTCGGTGATTGCAGTGGAATACAGAAAGATCAAAGACGAGAATGGAAAAGATACGGATGAAAGTGCATGGATAAGGGGCAATGTGATCCTTGCCGAGAGCAGGAACGGCGAGGCGATAAGGGTATTGTATGTGGCGCAGGACGTGACGGAGAGCAAACAAAAGGAAGAGCGGGAACGCAATATGCTAAAAGAGGCCTGCGACGCCGCGAATCATGCCAATGCTTCCAAGAGCGAATTTTTATCCCGGATGAGCCATGATATCAGGACGCCGATGAATGCAATCATTGGCATGACGTCCATAGCCGGCGCGCATTTGGACGATAGAGACAGAGTTTCCGACTGTCTGAGCAAGATCACGGTTTCCAGCAAGCATTTGCTTTCCCTGATCAACGAAGTGCTGGATATGAGTAAGATAGAATCAGGAAAGATCAATCTTGCGGAAGAGGAATTCAGCCTTTCCGACTTGATAGAAAATATCCTTACGATCGTCAGGCCGTCTATCGAGGCAAAGGAGCATGATCTGGAATGTCACATCGATAATCTGGAGCATGAGGATGTGATTGGAGATGCGATGCGGCTGCAGCAGGTATTGATCAATATTGTAGGAAATGCCGTGAAATATACGCCTCAGGGCGGGCATCTGCAGTTGGAGATATCGGAGAAAAAATCTTCTATGTTTGATTACGGATGTTATGAATTCAGCATGAAGGACAGCGGGATCGGTATGTCGCCGGAGTTTTTGGAGAAGATCTTCGAACCCTTCAGCAGGGCGGAAGATTCCCGGATCAGTAAGATCGAAGGGACAGGACTCGGTATGGCGATCGCGCTGAATATCGTCAGGATGATGAACGGAGATATCAGCGTAGAAAGTAAAATAGGCGAAGGCTCCAAATTTACGGTAACCGTTTATTTAAAGAGGCAAAGGAAAGAACTGCCCGATACCGGACGGCTTGTGGATCTTCCGGTATTGGTGGTGGACGACGACCGCGACGCCTGCGAATCGGTCTGCGCAGTGCTGGACGATATAGGCATGAAGAGCGAATTTGTATTGAGCGGCAGAGAAGCGGTAGAACGCGTAGTCAGTTCGCATCAGGAGAACGACGATTTCTTTGCGGTGATTCTGGACTGGAAAATGCCGGATATGGACGGTTTGGAAACGGCAAAACAGATACGGAAAAAAGTAGGCGACGACGTGCCGATCATTATCCTGTCAGCCTACGACTGGAGCGGGATCGAGAACGAGGCGCGTAAGGCGGGCGTGTCCGGATTTATTTCAAAGCCGTTGTTTAAGTCACGTCTTGTCTATCTGTTCCGGCAGATCGCAGGAGGAGAAGAAGATACCTGCCCGTCTGAAAAGGAAGAGGGAGGAACCGAAAGTTTGTCCGGAAAGCGGATACTGATCGTGGAAGATAACGACCTGAACCGTGAGATTGCGGAAGAGATCATAGGAAGCTTTGGCGTGACGGTAGAAACGGCCGCTAACGGAAAAATCGCGGTAGATAAATTTAGGGAAATGGGATCGGGATATTACGACCTGATCTTCATGGACGTGCAAATGCCGGTCATGAACGGGTATGAAGCGGCAAGGCAGATCCGGGGATCGGATCAGGCGGACAGCGCATCCATTCCTATCGTTGCAATGACTGCCAATGCTTTTGCAGAGGACGTTGTGGAGAGCAAAAAGGCGGGAATGAACGAACATATTACAAAGCCGTTGGATCTGGGGCAGTTAAAGAGTTGTCTGGATGATTGGCTGGGAAAATAGAAAAACTTGGGATTGGAATTGAAAAAGAAGAAAAAACGGTGTAAAATCGTTAAAGATATTCTTCTTATTTCGTGTTCACCGCAAAGAGGTACGGTGGAAGACGGAAAGAAAATCATGGAAAGGATAAACTTAAGATATGGCGCTGAATAAAAAACCGGTAACGGGAATGAAAGATATTATGCCGGAAGAAATGAAATTACGGGATTATGTGATAGGAGTGATCAAAGATACTTATGGGAAATTTGGTTTTACGCCTATGGAAACGCCTTGCATGGAAAGCATTGTAAATTTGAGCAGCAAGCAGGGCGGCGAAAACGAAAAACTGATTTTTAAAGTATTAAAAAGGGGAGAAAAGCTGAATCTGGAAACGGCACAGGGAGAATCGGATCTGGTGGATTTCGGAATGCGTTACGATCTGACCGTTCCTTTGGTCCGGTTTTATTCCAATCATTCCAATGAACTGCCGTCTCCGTTTAAAGCGCTGCAGATAGGGAATGTATGGAGGGCGGACAGACCCCAGAAAGGAAGATACCGCCAGTTTATGCAGTGTGATATCGATATTTTGGGCGAAGCTTCTAACCTTGCCGAGATCGAACTGATTCTGGCCACGACTACCACGCTTGGAAACCTTGGATTCCGGAATTTTCAGATCAGGATCAACGACAGGCGTATCCTGAAAGCAATGGCGGCATACAGCGGATTTCAGGAAGCGGATTACGACAGCATTTTTATCACCCTTGATAAGATGGATAAGATCGGAATGGAGGGTGTGGAGAAAGAACTGGCGGAGGCAGGATACGACAGGGAAAGCGTGAAAAAGTATCTGGATCTGTTTAAGGGATTGGACGAAGCGGAAGACAGCTTGCTATTTATAGAAGAGAAGTTGGCGGATTTTATTGACGAGCAGGTAAGGAGCAGTTTTAGGGAGATCGTAGAAAGTGTGAAAGCGACGAAAGGGGAGCATTTCGAACTGGTATTTGACCCTACGCTGGTAAGGGGTATGTCCTATTATACAGGAACGATCTTCGAGGTCGCCATGCCGGAACTTGGCGGAAGCTGCGGCGGCGGCGGACGTTATGATAAAATGATAGGGCGGTTTACGGGAAAGGACGTGCCTGCCTGCGGATTTTCCATCGGTTTTGAGCGGATTATCCTTATCATGATGGAGAACGGTTTTAAGATTCCGAATGAGAATAAAAAGATCGCCTATCTGATTGAAAAAGGCGTATCCGGAGAGCGGTTGTGCGATGTGGTCGCAAAGGCGCAGGAAGAGAGGAAAGACGGTACGCAGGTGTTAGTGGCGAGGATGAACAAAAATAAAAAGTTCCAGAAAGAACAGCTTGCGGCGGAAGGATATGAAGAATTTAAAGAATTTTATAAAAATCCCCTGCAGGATTAGAGGCCGGAAGAAAAACCGGTATTGATAAGAGATTTGGGCCTGAGACAGGGCGGAACGAGAACGGAGGAGTAACATGAACGAATCGATGACAGGGCTGAAAAGAAGCCATAGATGTGCGGAACTTGGCGCGGCAAACGCAGGAGAAAGGGTTACCGTCATGGGGTGGGTACAGAAGCAGAGAAACAAAGGCGGCATTATCTTTGTGGATCTAAGGGACAGATCCGGGATTCTGCAGATCATTTTTGAGGAAGAGGAATGCGGGGCGGAAAATTTTGCCAAGGCGGAAAAATTAAGAAGCGAATTTGTAGTCGCCGTCGTTGGTAACGTGGAAAAGAGAGCGGGCGAAGCTAACGCCAGTCTTGCTACGGGGCAGATCGAGGTAAGGGCAAAGGAACTTCGCATTTTGTCCGAGGCCCAGACGCCGCCCTTCCCTATAGAAGAAGATTCCAAGACGAAGGAAGAGCTTCGTTTAAAATACAGGTATTTGGATTTAAGGAGGCCGGATCTGCAGAAAAATATCATTTTAAGAAGTAAGATCGCGACTTCCATCAGGGCTTTTTTGGCGGAAGAAGGATTTTTAGAGATAGAAACGCCGATGCTTACCAAATCCACGCCCGAAGGAGCGAGGGATTATCTTGTGCCGAGCCGCGTGCATCCGGGGAACTTTTATGCGCTGCCCCAGTCGCCCCAGCTTTTTAAACAGCTTTTGATGTGTTCCGGTTATGACCGTTATTTCCAGCTTGCAAAGTGTTTCCGTGACGAAGATCTGCGTGCGGACAGGCAGCCGGAGTTTACACAGGTGGATATGGAGCTGTCTTTCGTAGATGCGGAGGATGTAATGGAAGTCAATGAGAGACTGATCAGGACCGTGTGTAAAGAGGCGATCGGCCTTGACGTTGCCCTTCCTCTTCCGAGAATGACATGGAAAGAGGCCATGGACCGTTTCGGCTCCGACAAACCGGATACCCGCTTCGGCATGGAGCTTACCGATGTATCTAAAATTGTGGAAGGGTGTGGGTTCGGCGTATTTACTTCCGCGTTGGAAAACGGCGGTTCCGTCCGCGGCATCAATGCCAAAGGGCAGGCGGAAATGCCCCGTAAAAAGATCGACGCGCTGGTGGATTTTGCAAAAGGCTACGGCGCGAAGGGACTCGCTTATCTTTCCGTACAGCAGGACGGAAGCTATAAATCTTCTTTTGCAAAGTTTATGACGCCGGAAGAACTTGATGCGTTGGCAGGAGCCATGGGCGGCGAAAAAGGAGACCTGCTTTTCTTCGCAGCCGATAAAAACAAGATCGTATGGAATGTTTTGGGGGCGCTGCGTTTGGAACTTGCGAAACAGATGGACTTGATCGATAACGGGAAATTCAATTTCCTCTGGGTGACGGAGTTTCCGCTTTTGGAATACAGCGAGGAGGAAGACCGCTTTGTAGCGATGCATCATCCTTTTACCATGCCGGTGGAGGAGGATCTAAAACTGCTCGATACCGATCCGGGAGCGGTGCGTGCCAAGGCTTATGATATTGTACTGAACGGCGTGGAATTAGGAGGCGGTTCAGTCCGTATTTTCCAGAGCGACGTACAGGAAAAGATGTTTGAAGTGCTGGGATTTAGCAGGGAAAGCGCCTATGAGCGTTTTGGTTTTTTGTTGAACGCGTTCAAATACGGCGTTCCGCCCCACGCAGGACTTGCTTACGGACTGGACAGACTTGTCATGCTGCTTGTGAAGGCAGAGAGCATCAGGGAAGTAATTGCTTTTCCGAAGGTGAAGGATGCGTCCTGTTTAATGACCGACGCGCCCAATGTGGTGGACCGGGTGCAGCTTGACGAACTGCAGATCTCGGTGAACCTTACGGAAGGGGAATAGGAAAAGGATAGAATCACGGCAGCTAAAACGGATGGACAAAACAGACATAAAACAGCGGGCACCCGTTTTTACGGGTGCCTGTCTTTAAGGAGTTTATTGTGAAGTTATATATTATGGATATTAAAGAGGTTGAGAAAAGCGGCATACTGGAAGAGCGGATGTTTGCAAGTCTGGGAAAACAGCGGCAGGAGAAGATTGAAAAGTGCCGTCACGACAAGGACAAGATACGCAGTCTTTGTGCCGGAGCCCTGCTCTGCCTTGGCGTAATGGAGTGGGAGGAAGGGGAAAACGGCTTTTCTTTGCAGGAGATGGAGGCAGGTAAGGTAAATTGGGAAATGTTTTCGGAATTTTTTGGGAAGGCCGGAAAAGATATAACCTGTGATTTCGGCAGAAACGGAAAGCCTTTTTTTGTAAATTATCCGCAGATCCATTTTAATCTTTCCCATTCGGGGGATTACGTTGCAGGGGCCTTTGACAGCCGGCCGGTGGGGGTCGATATTCAGATACATCGTAAGATCAAGGATAATATGGCGAGACATTTTCTTCATGATAAGGAACTTGGGGCCGTTGCCCTGCAGGAGAATGAGACGGAAAAAGAAAAGCTGCTGTGCAGGCTTTGGGCGATCAAGGAAAGCTATGTCAAATTGACGGGAGAAGGCATGAAAAGGTCGATGAAGGAGATCCTGGCGGACAGGGAAAGCGGAAAGATAAAGAATGAAAAAGGAGAAGTGGTGGCGGGATTTCGGGAAATGATCTGGAGGGAGAAGTATTATATATCGGTCTGCGGGTTTTGATACACAGGTACGGCTGCAGCCGTTCGGGAGACCTGCCTTTTCCTTTCACTATTGCGTTTCTTTATTTTCAGCAGGAACCTGAAGAGGAATCCCTGATAGAATCAGCGCCACATTATTCTGAAACAAGGGAATCAAAGACCGAAAGACAGGCATTGGGGAAATGCCGGTATTTTGAAAGGATATTAGATGAAAAATAACATTATTATTGCGGGTGTTCCAAGAGCCGGAAAAAGTACGATCTCTCATCGGCTGTCCAGACAGTATGGGTATCAGCATATCAGCATGGATTCAATCATAGCGGTAAGATGGCGCCTTTTATCCGAGCAATGCTGGACAGTGGCGAGTACGATGAGTTTGAGCCGGGCATGGTGTTGGATATCTATCAGCTTTTGCCAGAGGACTATATGAAATATATTCATGGGGCGAATTGTGAAATTGCCTATTTCATTACGTCCGACGTAACGCCGGAGGAGCGGTTTGCAATTCAAAAGAGGTATGACACGGAAAAAGATTATACCTTTTACAAATCGGACGAAGAACTTCGGGAGGGCGCAGAATATATTGTGGAGCAAAGCATTTATATGAAAGGGCAGTGTCAAGAGTACGACCTGCTTTATTTTGAAACTGCAAGAGATCGGGAACAGATATTCCGACGTTTTTTACAAGAGTTTAAATTGTAATACGGTGATGAAGATTTTGCGGCCGTCTGAATGGGCATAATTACAGCAGCATTCCTGTGCATATCGTAATCAGTTCCCTGTGGATTGCAGAAGTGCCGCTGCCGGCCTGCATGGAAAGATCGGCCACAAAAGGCTGCGGTATCACTCAGTCTGCTTCTGGAATTACATTAACGTCAAAGAATAACAGCCGGGCTTTAAAAAGTCCGGCTGCCATAAAAACGAGAAGAAATGAAATTTTGTAAGTTTTGTAAGTTTTGTAATATAGAGAGTTTTGTGATACAATGCATTTAATTTAAAACTTAAATGATAAGATACTTATGTTGAGAAAAATCAAGGGGAGGTCTATGAAAAGCGGAAGTTTAAAAAGTATGACGGTCTTCATGCTGGTTCTCGGCTGTACCTTGCAGTTGTCCGGCTGCGGCAGTGAGGAACATATAGAGAACAGAAAGGACATAGAAGGGGCCGAAAGGGAACGGGATTTTGTCTATGTTGCAAAGCATCAGAAATTTGACATAAACGGAAAGGTGAAAGGGGCTGAGATCCTCGGCGATAAGATCTATTTTCTTATTGAAGAAGATTTGGGGCAAACGGGTAAAGCAAAGCGGCAGGTATACGGTATGAAGGTGGGGGAAGATATCCCTGAAATCTTTCCATTGGAAATGGAAGAGGGGGATTTTATCAGCAGCCTGAGTGTGAATGAGGAAAAGAATCTTTTTATGATCGTGATTCGCCAGTCTTCCTATTTTCTGAACGGCTATACGGCGGCGGGGGAGTTAGTTTTTCAGTCGGATATCACAGGCATTGCAGGAGAGGACGCTTATTTTTACATCCAGTATATGGCATCGGATAGGGAGGGTAATATTTATGTCAGCAGCGGCGGAAGTGTGGATGACTTCAGTACTATTTGGATTTTTGACAAAGAAGGAAACCAGATTGGCAGACTGCCTTGTGAAACATGGGCGGAGGCTTTGTTTACCCTGCCAAGCGGCAAAGTGGCGGTAAGTTTTTACGAAGAAGGCGGAAACGCGTATTTCAGGGAAATAGAGGATCCTTTAGGAAAATTCGGAAGAATGTATGGGAATCTGCCGGAAGCATGCAGCTTTGCGGCGTCATCAGGGGACACCATGCTACTGTCGGGAAAGGACAAAGTTTACCGGTACGATCTTACTGCAGAGAGTTGTGAAGAGCTGGTAAGTTTCAGCGAATGTGATCTGGACGGAAACAGCCTTGGCGGTTTTGGGATCGCAGAGGACGGAAGTCTGTTGGCGGTCTGTCAGAAAAAGAGCGGTGAAGGGACAGATGCAGAACTGGTGTATTTAGAAAAGAAAACACCGGCAGAAGCAGCAGAAGCGAAAAAAGAACCGATTGTTTTGGGGGTCATGTTTGCAAGCGATATGGGCATATCAGACGCAGTACTCCGGTTTAACAGGACAAACGAAAATTACCGCATCGAAGTGGTAGGGTATGGAGAGGAAGATTATGAAGCCGGAAAAATGAGGTTGGATGCCGAGTTAGCTGCGGGGCGCGGCCCGGATGTTCTCTGGATTGATCATGACAGTATGCGCGTCTATGAAAAACAGGGGATTTTAGAGAATCTGTATCCTTATATGGATGAGGATCACACGATAAAAAGAGAGGATTTGGTAGAAAGCGTGCTTGCGGCTTTTGAAAAGGACGGAAAACTGCTGTGTTTTTCTCCGGATTTTTCCGTCGATACTATGATTGCAAGAACTTCCGACGTAGGGGAAGAATCCGGTTGGACGATAGAAGAGGCGGTTGCACTTATGGAATCGAAGCCGGAAGGGACAGAATTGTTCCGGTATGGGTCGAAACGCAGTGTGTTGGAAAGTTTTCTTTACGGTTCGGCAGACCGGTTTATCAACTGGGAAACGGGAGCGTGTAGTTTTGACGGAGAGGATTTTGAAAAATTGCTTATTTTTGCCGACGGATTTCCGAAAGAACCGGAGCATGAAGAGGAATACAGCGAGCCCCAGAAGCTTAGAAGCGGTGCGATGCTGACGGTGTCTGCCCGGATTTCAGGAGTCGAAAGTTATCAGATGTATACGGAACTGTTTGGGGAAGCGATTACTTTTATTGGCTATCCGACAGGCAGCGGGACAGGATCTTATATCCAGCCGGCCAGTCCTGTTGTGGGAATCAATGCAAATGCCGAAAAGAAAGAGGCTGCATGGGAGTTTGTAAGGTCGCTTTTATCGTTGGAGTATCAATCGGAACGGGCGAAACTTGCCCTGCCTATCTTAAAAGAAGCGCTGGAGGCAAAGTTTGAAGAAAGTATGACGCCGGAATATGGGGAAATCGACGGAGAGCAGGTGGAAGAACCTAAATTCGAGATCACTTACGACGATTGGAGAGGAAAGCTTTATGCGGCGACAGAGGAGGAAATGGATGCGGTTCGCTCATTGGTCTATTCCGCTGACGGTATCAAAAACTTACCGCAGCAGATAAGCAATATGATCATGGAAGAGGCTGACGCCTTTTTTGAAGGACAAAAAAGTGTAAAGGAAGCGGCAAGGACTATCCAGAGCAGGGTGCGGATATTTGTAAATGAGAACAGGTGACCCGATAAAAAATACCCAGTTCATAAATTCTTAAGATGCATCTTTAGACAAGATGGTATACAATAGTAATCATGAAGTCAGGATGATTACAGAATAGGGGAGGATTCGAATGAAACGGAGTAAACTTTATAAAAAATTCATATCGGCCGGACTTGCTGCAGCCTGTGTTTTATCGCTTGCAGGGTGCGGCGGTAAAGGCGGAGACGGCAAAGGGACGCCGCAGGGAGAAAGTAAGGAAGACGGTAAAGATTTTGTCTATGTGGCTGAATTTCAGACCGTAGATACTGAAAATGTGAGTACATCGGTTTTAAGCGGCGATACTTTATACTACTTAGACGGAAACTATAATGAGGAAACGGAAGAATATATCCAGAAAATCGGTAAAATAAAGATCGGCGAAACTACGCCGGAAGTACTGCCCATTACCATTGAGCCAAACAATTATGTAAATAGTATGATCGTAGAGGAAGACGGGAACCTTCTGACTGTCATAAACCGTTCGGAAGGGGAAGGTGATAACTGGAAGAACGTCTGCTATCTGATACGTTATGCGCCGGACGGTACGGAACTTTTTAATCAGGATGTCACATTTCTTGGCGAAGGCATGGAAAATTTCTATATTCAGGGCATGGCGGAAGACTCGCAGGGGAATATTTACATATGCGGAGGCGAGTCCAATATTTGGATTCTGGATAAAGAAGGAAACAAGGCGGGGGAAATGACCGCGGATAATTGGATCAATTCCATATTCACCATGCCTAACGGAAACGTTGCGGTGACATACTGGGGCAATGAAGGCGGTATGGTCGTAAACGAAATCGATCCGGCGACAAAAAAACTGGGCAAGATCTATAAAAATTTACCGGACGCTTATAACGGTTTTACAGCGGCAGGGGAAAATATGCTGCTGATGTCAGGGAATAACAAAGTTTATGCATACGATATTACGGCGGAGACTTCGGAAGAACTGGTCAACTGGATCAATTGTGATGTGGACAGCGATTATGTCCGCAGCGTTTCCATGCTGGAGGATGGAAGGATCTTTGCGGTGTCCGTAGACTGGAGCGAAGAAAAGTCAAAGACGGAATTTATCTATCTGACCAAAAAACCGGCGTCCGAAGTGGTGGAGAAGGAAGTCATTACGCTTGGTACGATGTATATCGATCAGGAAGTAAAAAGGAGCGTTATCGAATTTAATAAGACAAATCAGAAATACAGGATTGAAGTAAAAGAATATGGGGCGGATGATTGGGAGGCAGGAAGAACCCAGCTCAATAATGAGATCATTTCGGGAGCGGGGCCGGATATTATAGATTTAACTTACAGCAGTGTGGATCTGTATATTGCAAAAGGAATCTTGGAGGATCTGAATCCGTTTGTGGACGGAGACGCCGAGATCAAAAGAGAAGACTATGTGGAAACGGCATTTAGCGCTTATGAGCGGGAAGGCAAAATGTACGGTATCGTTCCTTCCTTTATGCTCTCAACCGTAGTCGGAAAAACGTCCGACGTGGGCAGTGAGCCGGGATGGACGATCGACGACGTGATGGCGCTTAAAGCGTCCAAACCGGAAGGGACGGAACTTTTCGGATACGGCACAAAAGACAGCGCGTTACGGTACTGCTGCACCACGGCTCTTGACAGCTTTATTGATTGGGAGACCGGCGAATGTAAATTTGACGACGGATATTTTGAGAAAGTATTGGAATTTGCCAATACGTTCCCGAAAGAATCCCAGTGGAGCGAGGAAGACGACAGTGTGCCGACAAAGATCCAGAGCGGAAGGCTGCTGCTTCAGGAACTGGGAATTTCCAATATGGAGTCATACCAGATGCACGCGATGATGTATGGAGAACCTATCACGTTTATTGGTTTTCCGACGAACGGGGGGACGGGATCCTATATTCAGGCGGCGACTTCTCTCGGAATCAACTCCAAAGCAAAGGCAAAGGAAGGCGCATGGGAATTTTTAAGAACGTTCTTACTGGAAGATTATCAGAACAACAATATCCGGTGGAATTTCCCAAGCTTACGTTCCGCTTTAGACGCGCAGTTCGAAGAAGCCATGGAGCAGGAGTACTATGAAAATGAAAACGGGGAGAAGGTAAAACAGCCGAAGACTACATGGTCTTATGACGATTGGGAAGCTGAGATCTATGCGGCGACACAGGAAGAAGTGGACGCGGTAAAGCATCTGATTGATATCGTGGACGGAGTGATGACAAATAATGAGGAGATTAACAATATCATTACGGAGGAGGCGGCGGCCTTTTTCGAAGGTCAGAAGAGCGCAAAGGATGTAGCGGACGTAGTCCAGAGCCGTGTAAAGATCTATGTAAATGAGAATAGATAACAGAATTAGCGTGAAAGTATAAAAGGTGGTTTGCTTGAAAAGGCTAAAAAAGACAGAAAAAACAGACAAAAAAATAAAAAGGGCAAAAAAAGCTGAAAAAATTGACAAAAACCTAATAAAGCAGATGAAAAAGAATAGGAACAAAAAGCGGATCTGGAAAGACCGGGCAGGGTCGGCGCTGTATTTGGCGCCGAGCCTTATCGGCGTCCTGCTTTTTTTTATCCTGCCGTTTTTCGTGGTGATCTATTATGCGCTGGTAGATAATCCGATCAATCATAATTTTGTGTTTTTGGAGAATTTTAAAAATGTATTGGGGAACTCTTCCTTTCGGCTTGCGGCGCTGAACACCTTAAAGTTTTCAGCGGTGTCGGTACCCCTTGCCGTAGTCTTGTCGCTGGCGATGGCGGCGGCGCTTGACAATAAGATTCCTTTCAGGAGTCATTTCAGATCCTTTTTCCTTAGTCCGATGATGGTTCCGGTTGCTTCGATCGTGTTGATCTGGCAGGTACTTTTTCATCACAACGGCGTTGTGAATGATTTTCTGGCTAACTTCGGAGTGGAGAAAATTGACTGGTTAAAATCCGAATACGGGCAGGTGGTAGTCATTCTGTTATTTTTATGGAAGAATCTGGGCTACAATATGATCCTGTTCATGGCGGCGATCGGAAGCATTCCGAAAGACCTTGTAGAGGTAGCTACTTTGGAGAGTGCATCGAAATGGCAGATTTTTATACATATAAAAATCCGTTATTTGTCCTCTACCATATTGTTTGTTACGATTCTGTCCCTGATCAATTCCTTTAAGGTATTCAGGGAAATCTATCTGCTGTCGTCGGATTATCCTTTTGACTCGATCTATATGCTGCAGCATTTTATGAACAATACTTTCCGTAATCTGGACTATCAGAAGCTGTCCGCGGCGGCGATCATCATGTCGCTTGTTATGGTTGTGATCATCGGCGTGCTGTTCCTTACGGAAAATTATTTTGGAAAGGATGTGGAAGGATGAGCAGGAAGTTAAAACAGCCTAAGATGGTAAAGCCGCCGTCCGTAAAGAAACTGAGACTTTCCAAGAAGAAAAGATGGAAACATCAGGTATTTATCGTTTTTCTTACGATACTTACCGCGGTATTTGCTATTACCTTTTTGATGCCGATCATACTGACGATCACCAACTCCTTTATGTCGGCTTCGGAGATATCTTCTAATTACGGAACGGTATTTGCCACGACGGATACCGGCGGAAAGGTATATATAGCGGAAAAAGTAAATTTGAAATTTATTCCGGATCTGGTATCTTTCAGTCAGTATATTACCGTACTTTTTAAGAGTCCCGAATATCTGTTAAAGTTTTGGAACTCCGTCATTTATGTGGTTCCGATCGTTTTGTTTCAGTTGATCACGGCGTCATTGGCGGCATATAGTTTTACAAGGTTCCGGGGCAGGATCAAGGAGATCGTATTTTTCGGGTATATCATTCTTACCCTGATGCCGTATCAGGTAACGCTGGTTCCCAACTATCTGGTATCAAGCTGGTTAAAGCTGATCGATACCAGATGGGCAATCTGGCTGCCGGGTATTTTTTCGCCTTTTGCAGTCTATCTGCTGACAAAATTTATGCGGCGTATTCCGGTTTCCGTGATAGAAGCGGCAAGGATCGACGGCGCGGGGGAATGGCAGATCTTCAGAAGAATTTGTATGCCGCTTTGTAAAAGCGCCGTCTGCTCGGTAGCGATTCTGATTTTTATCGATTATTGGAACATGGTAGAACAGCCGCTCATTTTATTATCCGATGCGGAAATGCACCCCTTATCCGTGTTCTTATCCAAGATCAATGCGGGTGAGATCGGTCTTGCTTTTGCGGTTGCAACAATATATATGGTGCCGAGCCTTTTGGTTTTCCTTTACGGAGAGGATTATCTGGTAGAGGGGATCACTTATCAGGGCGGTATAAAAGGATAGTGGAGGATTGATAGAAATGAACGAAAAAACGACAAAACGGCGGGAGTGGGTCAAAAACGCGGCGATTATTTTTTTATCGGTCATGCTGGTTCTTACCTTCTTCTCTAATACGATCATGAATTATTCTCTGCCGGAAGTAGCCACGCAATATGTACAAAGCGGCAGTATTACAGCGAAGATAAGAGGAACGGGGACCGTGGAGGCCAGCGACCCTTATAATATGATCATCAACGATACCCGCGTGATCGAAAGCGTGGCGGTAAAAGCCGGAGACGACGTGGAAAAAGGCGATACGATCTTTGTGCTGGAAAATAAAGAAAGCGAAGAGTTAAAAGCGGCAAGGGAAGAATTAATTACTTTGGAAACGGCGCTGGACAATGCGATCCTCGCTTATGAGACAAAGATTTTGGACGGTACGCTTTCGGCGGGGACGATCGCCGGCGTGCAGTCGGGCAATATAGAATCCGCAAGCACCGCTCAGGCAAGAGTGCAGGCGGCAAAGGATAAAGTAACCAATTTGGAAAATACCAAGGCGGGATATGAAGCATCTTTGGCGAATCTGGCCAGTCAGGAAGCTTTGCTGGAAAACAATTCCACCTATGACGCGGCAGCCAAAGAGGCGGCGCTCAATTCGGCGAACCTGCAGCTCCGTTCCGCACAGGCGCAGCTAGAGACGGCGAGCGCACAGGTAGATTCCGTGCAGGCATGGTTTAACGAAAACGGGGTCAAAACACAGGCGGAGGCAAACCAGAAAGTACTTGACGCACAGACGGCGATGGATCTGGCGAAAATGCTGATGGACAATGCCAAAGCCAAGCTGGACGGCGATCCCAACGGCAGCTTTACGGCGGTAGTCGGAGAACCGGGAAATCCGGACTATGATAGTTATATGCAGTTAAAGGCGATGTTCGACGGATTAGAGGGGCTTACCTGGCAGAACATTTACGATCTGAAGAAAGCGGCTTACGATAATGAAGTATTAAAACATAAGGCGGCAGAAAATATCGCAAAGAACTTTGCCGCAAAGCAACGGGACCTGAGCAGCGCGCAGGCGGCGAAAGCGTCGGCAGAACAGCAGGTGGCGAGTTGTAACGCTACCATTGAAAATTTAAATGCCGGTACTACTTCTACCGACCTTGCGGCACAGAAAAAATCGATTGCAGACCAGAAGGCGCAGCTTAATGCGGCCATCGCGAAGACCGATACGGAGATCACGGTTGCAAAAGCAGAGCAGACACAGATCCTTACCGACGTTGCGGGCGAGTTGAATCTGGATTCCCAGAATGCTGAGATTGCAAGGGCAAGGGAAAAAGTAAACGAAAAGAAGGAACAGATAACAAAGTTGGAAGAAGAGCAGAATAATCCGGTTGTTACCGCTCCGGTATCTGGAAAGATCACATCATTAAGCTATGCGGCGGGTGAAACGACAAAGCCCGGTGAGAATGCGGCTGTGATTCAGGTAGCGGGAAAAGGATTTTCCCTGAGTATTTCAGTGACAAACGAGCAGGCAAAGAAGGTGAGTCCGGGAGACGTGGCGGAGCTGCAGAACTCTTGGTATTATAACGATATGCAGATCACTCTTACCGCGATCAAACCGGATACTTCCAATCCGTCCCAAAATAAACTCCTTGTCTTTGACGTAACCGGCGAGGACGTTACCGCGGGACAGTCCCTAAGCATTTCCGTTGGACAGAAGAGTGCCAATTACGATCTGATCGTTCCCAACAGTGCGATCCGTGAAGATAAAAACGGTAAGTTCATTTTGATCGTGGAATCCAAGAGCAGTCCGTTGGGCAACCGTTATTTTGCAACGAGAGTGGACGTGGAGGCGCTTGCATCCGACGATACCCAGACGGCGATCTCAGGCGCTCTGTATGGATATGAATATGTGATCACCACGGCGACGAAGCCGGTCGAAGCGGGAAAACAGGTTCGTTTGACGGATTAAACGGATGAAAACGGGAGGAATTTGCGTGAAGATTAGAGCAAAAAACCTAACATTACGACAGAAGATATGCAGTGTGGTCGGAGCCGTTTCTTTCGTGCTTTTCCTGATTCTGACATGGCTTGGAGGGCATATTGCAAGCGGGCTTTTAGATCAGCAGACGGCGAAAAGGTGGTCGGAGGAAAAGGATACGGCGCAGATCAGTTGTTTCTTTTCTCAGGGAACGGAAGTTACGGCGGATACCCTACTCCGGTTTGAGTCCGAGCTTAAAAAGTCGCTGCAGGAGGAGTCTATCACTCTTGACAGCGAAAACTCCGGCGCCAGACTGTGGGCGGACGCTTACAGCGGCGCGGGAAAAATCACTTTACAGAACGGTAAAAAATCCGTGTCGGCAAAGGCGATAGGGGTAGCGGGCGATTTCTTTTTATTTCATCCGTTAAAACTTTTAGACGGTTCGTTCTTCTCCGGCAGCGATGTGATGCAGGATTATGTAGTGATTGACGAAGACATGGCGTGGCAGCTTTTCGGTTCCAACGATGTGGCGGGAATGCAGGTCATGATAGGAGATGTACCACATATTGTATCGGGTGTTATTGAAAGAGGAAAGGGGCGTATGAACGATGCGGCGGGCAATGATGTAACCTGCGTATATTTGTCCTATTCTTCATTGGAAAAATATGGAGATACTTATGGTATCAACTGTTATGAAATTGTGATGCCCAATCCCATTACCGGATATGCGCTTAAAATGGTTCAGGAAAAGATGGGAATGGAAGAGAATCAGATCGTATGTGTCGAAAATTCCTCCAGATATTCCACTCTTCCCTTGTGGAAGGTGCTGCTTTCATTTATGAGCCGTTCTATGGGTGAGAAGGCAATCATATACCCTTATTGGGAAAATATTGCAAGAGGATGGGAGGATATTCTTGCCAGACTGTTGCTGCTCCGGGGGATCTTTCTATTGATACCATGTGTTATGATAATTGTTTTGGCAGTTAAGCTTTGGAGAAAGCGGACGTGGAACTGGCGGGACGTTTTGGAATTTGGTAGAAAAGGAATCTCCATGTTTGGAAAAGGAGTAGTGCGTTTAGGGAAAGGGGCGAAAAATTATAAGAAAAAAGTAGAGAAAGAAGCGGATCTGGACGATTTGTAAAAAAGAAACGCTTTGTGGGCGAAGGGAAAATTTGCCGGTTGACCGGAAAGGGAGGATGATTTATGAAAAAGAAAGCGGCTTTATTCAGCGTAATATTTTTAACTGCCGCATTACTGGGCGGCTGTGGAAAAGGCGGAGATAAAAAGCAGGAAAGCGTAAACAATGCGGCGGCGAAAGAACATGTATATAAAGTGGAGGAAATGACTTTTGCCGGACTGGATTCTGACACGGTCAACAGCGTTTTTTACAGAGAAAAGGATATTCTTGTCTGCGGATATAAGTGGGAAGATGCGGGAATGGCAGTACCGAGAGAAAACGCAATTCCCGAGGCAGAACCTGAGGTAGAAGAACTTGGGACTGAGGAAACACCGGAAGAGTCAGAGGAAGGCGCGGCCCAAGACACATCCGAAGAGGCTGCGGATTCGGAAGACGATGAGGCGATAGAGGATTGGGAGAAAGAGGCGCCTGTGACGCTTCAGAAGCAGTACATTGCTTCTTATGATTATGAAGGGAAAAAGCTTTCGTATGCGGAATATGAGATCCCCAACGGAGAGTGGTCGGGACAGATGGCCGCGTCGAAAACGGAAGATGCGATTTATTTTTCGGTAGAGAGCTATTATGAAGATTACAGTGATCCGGATAACTATGTTTCCGAGCAAAGGAATTTTTTGGTTAAGAGGGATCTGGAAGGGAACGAAGTATGGCGGGTACAGTTAAATGAATATGTAAACGAGGAGTACTGCTATGTTAGTTCCCTTTTTCTTGACGAAAAAGGACAGATTTATACATTTATGAACCAAAAGCTGCTCCTGTTTTCACCGGAGTCCGATCTGGTAAGGCAGACCGACGTTTCGGATGACGGGATCGGGAATGTTTATGTGACGGAAAGCGGCAAAGCCATTGCCAGTTACTGGGGAGAGAATGGCCAGTATTTTAAGAATTTTAACTTAGAGACCGGCGAGCTTTCCGAAGAGTACCATATTCCGGGCAACTCTTACAGCTATTCGGTCTATGCGGGATACGGATACGATTTGTTTTTAGACGGCAATAACGCCTTGTACGGATATAATTTAGGGGACGAAGAACTGACGGAGATCATGAATTATGTGGATTCGGATCTGGATGCGTCGGGCGTCTATGGCATTGCGGGACGCAGCGATACGGAATTTTACGCTAATTTTTATTCTTATTCCGACGAAAGAACCTGCTATGCTAAATTTACCAAGGTAGACCCTAAGGATGTGAAGGATAAGAAAATATTGGTTCTTGGCTGTGCGTATACGGACTGGGATGTGAGAAGACGGGTCGTCAACTTTAACAAAGAAAGCGACGAATACCGGATACAGATCAAGGATTATTCTATGTATAATACGGAAGAGGACTATACGCAGTCATATACACAGCTCAATATGGATATTGTTTCGGGGAAAGTACCGGATATCCTTATGTTAAATTCTTCTCTGCCGGTGGAGAGTTATTTAGCCAAAGGATTGTTTGAAGACCTGTATCCTTATATCGACGGGGATGCGGAGATAAACAGGGAAGATTTGCTGGAAAGCGTATTGGAAACTTTCAGTACGGATGGAAAACTGTATCAGCTCGTTCCCAGCTTTACTGTTCTTACTGTGGCTGGAAAGACCGCCAATGTAGGCGATGCGCAAGGGTGGACATTGGATGAGCTAAATGCCCTTATGGCGACGAAAGAAGAAGGAACGGAGATCTTCTTCGATGTGATCCGGGATTCGATCCTTTCCTATTGTATGCAGATGTGCGGCGAACAGTTTATTAACTGGGAAACGGGAGAGTGCAGCTTTGATTCGGACGGGTTTATAAAATTACTTGAATTTATCAAGCAGTTTCCGAAAGAATTTGACGAATCCCGTTATGAAGATGAACATTTCTGGAAGAATTATGACAGTATGTACAGGGAGGACAGAGCGTTATTGTCCGTTACTTACTTAAATAACTTTTCTACTTATAACAGGATGGAAAAAGGAACGTTCGGAGAAGCAATCACGATGATCGGATTCCCGTCGGACAATAAAAAAGGTTCGGCATTGGATTACAACTTAAATTTTGCGATCTCTTCCAAATCATCCAATAAAGACGGTGCATGGCAGTTTTTAAGATACTTCTTAACATATGAGTATCAAAAAGAATCCTATGGGTTCCCGATCAATAAGCAGAGATATGAGGAATTGAAGCAGGAAGCGATGCAAAGGCCTTATTATCTTGACGAAAATGAGCAGAAGATAGAATATGACGAAAGTTATTGGATCGGCGATACGGAAGTGATTATTCCGCCTATGACGGCAGAAGAAGTCCAAAAGGTAGAGGATTTTATCTTTTCCATAGACCAGACCGTCAGCTATAACGAAAATCTGTTAAATATCATCAATGAAGAAGCGGAAGGATTTTTCTCAGGCCAAAAGAGCGCGAAAGAGGTAGCGGGCGTAATTCAAAGCCGGGTGAAGATTTATGTGAATGAAAACCGTTGACAGGAGATGTCATAACTTTCTATATTAAGCGGATATAAAAAAGAGCAGCCCCAAAATGCGCAGCTGCTCTTTTCCTGTAGCGGAAAGAATCATGCGGACAAATTGTCTTTACTGCTGCAATCTGTATTTCCGCCCTTTTTAATCGTTATCATTGTGTATATCCCCGTCCTCCTCTTTGGATGGACTCTGGTCTTTGCCTTTATCCCGGTCTTTCTCTTTGCCCTTTTCCGTATCTGCTTCTTCTTCCGGTTCTTCTTCCGGAACGGTCAGCAGGACTTTTGTAATACGGTTATGCACGATTCCCTGTGCTTTTAAACGGATACCGGATTCCAACTCGATCTCTTCATTTTCTTCGGGCAGTCTGTCCAGCTTTTCAATCATAAGGCCGCCCAAAGAGTCATAGTCTTCGGACTCCAAGGCGATATCCAGCGCGTCGTTAATATCGTCTAACTTCATGCCGCCTTCCACCAAATAGATATTGTCGTCCAGTTCCTGAATATATTCTTCTTCATCCTCATCATATTCGTCGCGGATCTCGCCCACGATCTCTTCTAACAGATCCTCCAAAGTGATCATACCTACCGTAGAACCGTATTCGTTCAATACGAAAGCAACATTAGTGGTCTTTTCACGCATTTCCATCATCAGGTCTGCGGTCTTTTTAAATTCGTAGGTATAGTGCGCTTCGCGGATAATGTCTTTGATCCGGAAATGCGCTTCGTCCGTTACCAAAATGAAATCCTTGATATTGACAAGGCCGATTACATTATCTTTGTCTTCTTCATAAACAGGAATCCTTGTATACATAGACTCCCTAAAGACTTTCAACAAGTCTTTATAGTCCGTATCAAGGCTTACGGTCACCATATCGATACGGGGGATCATAACATCCTTTGCAACGGCGTCGGAAAAATCAAATACGTTGTAGATGATCTCGCGTTCTTCCGATTCGATCACGCCGTCCTCATGGCTGACGTCCACATAAGTCTTTAATTCACTCTCCGTCATGATCGACATTTTTTTATTCGGGTCGATGTGCAACAGCTTCATGATCAGTGCGGATAGGCCGTCTATCATATAAATGATGGGCGTAAACACATTCATCAAAAAATAAATGATATTGCAGTAGGAGAGCGAGATTTTTTCGGAATAGAGCATGGCGAGATTTTTCGGAATGATCTCCCCGAAAAGCAGTACTAATAAGGTCAGGACTCCGGTCGCAATACCGACCGCAAAATTTCCCCAAAGTTTGATTGCGAGCGTAGTCGCAAGGGATGATGCGGAAATATTGACGATGTTGTTGCCAATCAGGATCGTACTCAGCATTTTACTATAGCGGTCCAAAATTTTCTGTGTGGTTGCCGCTCTTTTATTTCCCTCCTCCACGAGGGAACGGATACGGACTTTGTTCACCGTTGTCAGCGCCGTTTCGGCAGAGGAAAAGAAGCCGGAAAGTATCAGCAGCAGTAACAGTGAGATCAATTGTATGACACCAGAGGTATCCAAGATAAAATCAACTCCTTATTTATGTATTTTAACGAAATCTTATAATATGTGAAAGTGATTGTCAAGTTATCATTCTGTTAAGAATATATATATAGAAAATAAATCGGAGGAACTGTATTGGAGAAAAGTCTTTCCATATTAAAAAAACTTTTGTTTGCATACATAATTACGGCGGCGCTTCTTATGATACTTTCTATGTTTTTATATAAAATGCAGCTAAAAGAGGGGACCGTAAGGATCGGCATCATCCTGATCTATGCCGTAAGCTGTTTTTTTGCCGGTTTTATCACAGGAAAAACGGAGGCAAAAAACAAGTATCTGTGGGGACTGTTAGTCGGCGTGCTGTACTTTGTCGTCCTTTTAGGGATAAGTCTTTCGGTGAAACATTCGTTTCAGGATATATTCGGCAGAGGGATAACCACGCTGTTTATCTGCGGAGGCAGCGGCATGCTCGGCGGTATGCTAAGTTGAAGCGGTAAGCCAAAATAACAGACCGGAGCAGGATCGCGGTCCGGATCGCTGAATTTCAAGATTAATTTGCAGTAGGAAAACAACTTTGTGAATTTTACACAACCCATAAAATTTTCCCTACTATATAATGCGGTAAAAAGATTTTGGTAATAATTACTATGCATCTATCCCTACCCAAGTTTTTCTAAGAGCTTTTTTGCGGTAGTGCTTTGCAAAAAATTCCAAGAAAAACTATCCCTCCCCCTACATGACACGAGGCCGCTGAAAAACATACTGTTTTTCAGGTTTAAGTTTCAAATACACACAA